>WNGR01007315.1_pt1 | contig 11703 bp, 9 predicted proteins | sample 5407581 | NCBI WGS metagenome assembly WNGR01 (sample SAMN13153383, study PRJNA577476) | soil metagenome | isolation source: 80 cm soil or saprolite under Garry oak tree replicate 2 | place: USA:California | collected 2016-06-15
CAGAGGGTCGCTGTCCTCCGCCGAATTCCCCATCCGCACCCCGTACTCCAGCCATGCATGAGTCGCCGCGTCGCGCAGCAGGCCCGTATCGGCCATGTAAATCAGAACCCCGGCGCCGCCCTCATGGCATACCGAGGGAAAAGGCTCGATATCGTCGTACACTTCCTCGGGTTCCGTGGCTGGGCAGCTAGACCCGTGGCCGCCCGCGACGGTGAGAACATGATTCGGTGTTGCGATTCCCGGGGGGAGCTGTTCCTCAATCAGGCTGAGCGCGCCCTCGACAAGTGCATGTTCCCCGCTCAGGGAGAACAGGACAACGCCGTCGATGACCGGCCGGATCCGGTGCGGCTCGTTTGCCTCCAGCTCGGCTCGCGTGGGATGCCCCAGGATCTCTAGCACGCGCCCCAGGTGTTCTTCGCGGACCAGGATCTCACCTTCCGCGCACATATAGCCGATCCCGCCGTGAGCCGGGATGATGACGATCTCTCTTCCCCCGCCATGTTCTGCGGCAAATTCGTTCTGTATAAAGGTAACCTCATCGGCGACCTTGGGTATGACATGGTCTCTCCAGCTGTCTGATCCGGTCATAGTCCCTCCGTAACCTTGTGAGCGGCAGAAATTTCCTGCGCCGGGCTTTGGGCGGGCCGGTGCCGTGAAGCGCGGGACGCGGTGCCACCCTGGGGCCCGGTACTCCTACAGAACCATCGCATGCCCGGGTGATACCCCTGGCCGAGCACTTTTGCAAGCCCGGGGTCGTGGCCGTGCGATTACTTTCTGTATAGCATTCATGGCTTAAAGTGCCTGATGCAGGCGGGCCAAAGCCGCACGTCTGTAGAACTTATTTTCTGGAATAGCGCATGGACCGCGAGGATGCGAGGATCTAGCATTAACGCGTGGCGGAAGGCGCGCTTGCGGCCGGGTCCAGTGTGCGTGGAGGCGACGACTTACTGCTGCTGGCCTTGTCCCGTCCCCATGAGGCCCTGGCCCGGGCCCGGGATACCTTGGCGCGGCGGCCTGGCCCGCTCGAGGCGTCGATAGCACATCAGGCGGCGGGAGTCGTTCTGCGCGATACCGGTGATGTCGGTGCCGGGGTGCGTGAGCTACGTGCCGCACTGCGCCTGGCCCGGCGGACCGGCGTGGCGGAGCGCGAGGCCGATGTGCTGGGATCACTGGGCACGGCACTTGTCCACGCGGGCCGGACCGCGGATGGGCTGGCCGCCTTCGACCGTGCCATCGAGCTGTCGGTCGGCGTACTGAAGGGGCGGGTCCTGCACCGCCGTGGCATCGTGCTGTGGACCCTCGGCCGGTATCCGGCGGCCCTGGACGATTTCCGCCAAGCGGTCAGCGTGCTGCAGCACGCAGGCGACAAGGTCTGGACGGCTCGGGCGCTCAACGGCCAGGGCCTGGTCTACCTGGCCATCGGGTCGCCGGCCCGTGCGGATGCCGACTTTGTGGGCGCGGGACGCCTCTGGGCCGAAACCGGCCAGGAGCTGGAGGCTATCCATACCGTTCTCAACCGGGGCGTGGCCGCCTTCCGGTCCGGAGACTTCCCGGCCGCACTGTCATTCCTGGATCAGGCCGCCGCCCGGTACCAGCCGCTCAGCGTGCCGACACCTTTTCTCAGCCTCGACCGGTGCGACGTCCTGCTGGCGGCCGGCCTGGCCGGCGAGGCGCTGGCCGAGGCGGACGCTGCCATTCGGGATATCGAGCAGGCCCATGGCTGGTCCACGAAGAAAGCCGAACTGCTGCTGGTGGCAGCGAACTGCGCGCTGGCCGCAGCGCAGCCGCAGGGAGCCCTGGACCGGGCCCAGGCCGCCTACCGTCTTTTCCGGTCCCAGCGCAGCGCCTATTGGCAGGCCCATGCCGGGCTCGTCCTGGTCCAGGCGAGGTACGCGGCCGGCCCGGTGTCCGGGCCGTTGCTGCGCGCGGCGAACCGGGCCCTCGTCCGGCTGGAAACGCTTGGCTCCGGCGAGGCGGCCCAGGCGCATCTGCTGGCCGGGCGGGTGGCGCTGGAACTGGGCCGGCGCGATGACGCCGACCGTCATCTCGTCGCGGCGGCCAGGGGCCGGCGGCGCGGGCCGGCGATGTCGCGCGCCAGCGGCTGGCTCAGCGAAGCGCTGCGGGCCAGAGCCGCGGCGCAGCCGCGGCGCATGCTGGCCGCCTGCCGCCGGGGCCTCGAGGTCCTGGACGAGCACCAGTTCACGCTGGGCGCGTCGGAGCTGCGGGCGCAGGCCACCGCCCACGGCGCCGAACTTGCCGCGCTGGCGCAGCGCCATGCCGCACAGGCGCACCGGCCCCGGCACTTCCTGGCCTGGACCGAACGCTGGCGGGCCACTGCGCTGACCGTTCCCGCGGTCCGCCCCTTGGCCGACGCGGAACTCATTGCCAGCCTGACCGCGCTCCGCGAGGTGACCGGCCGGCTCGAGGAGGCGCGGCGGGAAGGCCGGCCGGCCGTGGCGCTGCAGCGGGAACAGCTGCGGCTCGAGGGCGTGGTCCGCGCCTGTGCGCTGCAGGCCCGGGGTGTGGCCGACCCCGCCCGCAGCGGTGTGAATATCGCGGAGCTGCTGCACGAGCTTGGTCCGGCCCAGCTGATCGAGATCGTCGACGTCGACGGCACCTTGTACGTGCTGAGCTGCGGGGACGGACAGGTGCGGCAGTTCACGGCGGGCCGCACCCAGGATGCCGTCCGCGCGGCTCAATTCGCCCGATTTGCCCTGCGCCGCCTGGCCCGCAACCGGCCCGGGGACGGCCTGGACAGCGCGCTGGCCATTCTCAAGGCGACCGGGCCGGAACTCCAGGATGCGATCCTCGGCCCGGCCGCCGGCCACCTGGGCGACCGGCCCCTCGTCGTGGTCCCGCCGGGCAAAATGCACACGATCCCGTGGGCGCTGCTGCCCGCGCTGGGCGGCCGCGTGTTCACCGTCGCCCCGTCGGCGGGCGCCTGGGTGCGCGCGCACAGAGCCCCGCCGCCGGGCCGCCAGCACGTCACGCTGGCGCGCGGGCCGGGCCTGCTGACCGACGGCGCCGAGGTGCCGCAGGTTGCTGAGTTGTACGACGACGTCACGGTGCTGTCGGGCGGTGAGGCCACGTCGGCGCGGGTTCTGTCCGCGCTCGACGGGGCCTGGCTGGCCCACATCGCCGCGCACGGAAGCTTCCGTGCCGACAGCCCGATGTTCTCATCACTGCGCATGCACGACGGGCCGCTGACCGTCTACGACTTCGAGCAGCTGCACCGCGCGCCGTACCGGCTGGTGCTCTCGAGCTGCGACTCCGGCGTCCTGGCCCCGGTGGGGGCCGATGAACTGCTCGGCCTGGTCAGCAGCCTGCTGCCGCTGGGGACGGCCGGGATCATCGCTGGCGTCGTCCCGCTGAACGACTACGCTGTCGTGCCGCTGATGGTCAGCCTGCACCAGTACCTGCGAGCCGGCCAGAGCCTGGCCGAGTCGATGTGCAGCGTACGGCGCGATATCACCGGCGACCTGATCCAGCAAGCAGCGGCGACATCCCTGCTCACGCTGGGCGCTGGCTGACCCCGGGCGTCAGCGTAAAATGCCGCTTTACAGGGTGATCCATCCGGTGACGGCAACGATGCCGGGAGCGGTCCGGCAATGCAGCCGGAACGGGCCCGGCGGGATCGGACGGACCGAGAAGCAGCCGATCTCGTCGGCGGGGAACGCGGTCTCGGCGCCAGCGCGGGGCTGAACCCTGATCATCGCGGCCTGGGCCGGGATGACCTGGCCCAGCACCGAATCCTGGGTCACCTCAAGCTCGATGGCCAGGTGCGCCGACGTGAAGGTGAGTGCGCGCACGGAGGCGGCCTCGGCCCGCATGCTCGGCGCGCGTTCCCGGTCGCGGGCGGAGTCGTAGCTCAGTTCCGCGAGTTCGGCGTCGATGTTGCGCCACGCGAAGGCATTCTGGCCGGCTTCGACGAATTCAGGCGGGACCGCCTGCCGTTCGCGGACAGCCTGCCGCAGCGCCACGAGTAGTTCTTCGTCATCCCAGCAGTCCGCCACCATGCTTACCCTCCGGCTTCCCTGACTCTGATGTCTTCGGCCCGGTCGTCCAGAACGGCTGTGAGGTGCCGCGAGCGGCGTAGCCGGTCGAGGCAGCGGGCCCGTGTCGGGCCGATGCTGCCCACCGGGATGCCTAACGTCGCGCTGATCTCCGCGTAGCTGCGCGGCGGATCGCTGATCAACATCGACAGCAGCTCGTGGCAGCCGCGCTGAAGCTCTGCGAAAGCGGCCCGGAGCGCGGCGTTGCGCTCCGCCACGATGAGCTCTTGCTCGATCATGGTGTCGGCCGGGTCTGGCGGCATCTGGCCCTCCGGCAGCAGTCCCCCCGGGTCATCCCGGCGAGCTGCCCCCAGAATCCGGAGACATTCACGCTTGGTCGTGGTCACCAGCCAGCCGGGCAGCGCCGCGGGTTCGCGGAGGCTGCCAATCTTCTCCACCAGCAGCAACCAGACGCTCTGGCCGACGTCGTCGGTATCCTCACGGCTCAGCTGGCAGCGGGCACAGATCGACCACACCAGCGGGGAGTACCGCTCGATGAGCTCGTTCCATGCCTCCTGATCGCCGCCGCCCACGCGGTTGACCAGGGTAACGACCGACGGGTCGTCGGGCATGGCGTGTCCTCTCCGGGGCGGCGGGCAGGACCTGCACGGCGGGCCGCCGCACCGCGCCGCGCGCCGTGTGGCGGGGCGCCCCGGCATCAGCGCAGCTGACCTGACCTCTTACACATACGGAGCGCGGAAACGCTTTCCTGATACACCGGCTGCGGGCCGCGTCGCTACCCTTGAACGGTGCGCCAACACGTCGGCTGCGGCCAGGCCATCGCCTCCTCATGAGCGGGCTGGCGCGCAGGCTGCCCGCCGGGCTGCTGGCCCTGGCCTCGGTGACCTGCGCGGTCGCGGCCGGATCCGCTGGCGCCGCGACCGCCGCGCCGCCGCCCGCCGGCGCCAGCTGGACCGTGTACCACCGCAGCCCTGCGGGCACCGGCGTCGCGGCGCCGGTGACCGCCGTCAACACCAGGGCCAGGGCGTGGACGTCGCCCACCCTCGACGGCCAGATCTTCGGCGAGCCCCTGGTCTGGGACGGGCGGGTCTACGTGGCCACGCAGAACGACACGGTGTACGCGCTGTCGGCCGCCACCGGCTCCGTGGTCTGGAAAGCGCATCTCGGCAGCCCCGTGCCCGCGGGCTCGCTCCCCTGCGGCAACATCACGCCCACCGTGGGCATCACCGGCACCCCGGTCATCGACCCGGCCCGGGGCGAGATCTTCGTGGTGGCCGACGAGATGGTGAACGGGACGCCCGCGCACATGCTGGTCGGCCTGGCCGCCGCCACCGGCCGGCGCGAGATGACCCAGGACGTGGACCCTCCCGGCGCGGACACCGCGGCGCTGCTGCAGCGCACCGGGCTGAACCTCGACGCCGGCCAGGTGGTGCTGGCCACGGGCGGCAACTTCGGCGACTGCCCCAGCTACCGGGGCCATGTGGTGGCCGTTCCTGAGACCGGCGGCAAGCCCAGGGTGTTCACCGTCGACGCCGCGGCCGGCCAGTCGGAAGGGGCGATCTGGATGGGCGGCGCGGCGCCCGTCGTCGACAGCCGCGGCCACATCTGGGTCAGCGTCGGGAACGGCTCGGTCACCTCGGCCGGCCAGGCGTACGACTACAGCGACTCGGCGCTCGAGCTGTCGCCCACCCTGCGGCTGCTGCACTACTTCGCGCCGGCCAGCTGGGCCGCGGACAACTCCCAGGATCTTGACATGTCCATGGCACCGGCGCTTCTGCCCAGCGGCCAGGTCATGCTGGCCGGGAAGTCCCGCATCGTCTACCTGCTCAACGGGGCGCGCCTGGGCGGCATCGGCGGCCAGCAGGCCACGCTGGACTCGGCGTGTGACGACGACATCGACGGCGGCCCGGCGGTGCTCGGCATGACGGTCTACCTGCCCTGCCTGAGCGGCATCGTCGCGGTCCGGGCGACCAGGTCCCCGCCCGGGCTGCACCTGGCCTGGAGCTCAGGCACCGGCGGCGGCCCGGCGATCGTGGCTGCGGGCCTGGTCTGGACCATCGGGCAGAACGGCATGCTGTACGGGCTCGACCCGGCCACCGGCCGGGTGCGGCAGCAGGCATCGATCGGCGCGGTCGCCAACCACTTCCCGACCCCGGGCGTGGCCGGGGGCCTGCTGCTGGCTGCCGCGGCCACGGACGTGGTCGCCTTCTCCGCCTCGGGCTCCGGTGCCGTTACGCCCACTGCGCCCGCCACCGCCCCGACCACGGGCGCGACGGCCCCTCCGGCCAGTCAAGCCAGTCCGCCCAGCGGCGGCCTCCCGGCGGGCGCCATCGCGGGCATCGTGGCTGGCGGGCTGGCGCTGATCGGCGGCGCCGGCTGGCTGCTTTGGCGGCGGCGGATCACCGGTCACAATTAGCGGGAGCGACTGCTGCGCCAGCGGCGCGCCGAGCCAGCGGAGCGGTCCACCCCGGAGGTACCGTGCGCTTCTCTTACGCCGAGTCGATGACCAGCCCGTCGTTCTATGCTCCCCTGGCGCGCGCCGCCGAGGAGGCCGGCTACGACTCGATGGTCGTGCCGGACAGCATCTGCTACCCCGAACATGCCACGAGCGTGTATCCGTTCAATCCCGACGGGACCCGTGAGTTCCTGGAGGACAAGCCCTTCCTCGAGCCCTTCTCCCTGATCCCCGCCCTCGGCGCGGTCACCGAACGGATCCGGTTCATCACCTTCGTGCTGAAGCTGCCGGTGCGCAATCCGGTGCTGGTGGCCAAGCAGGCCACGTCGACGGCGGTGCTCACCGGCAACCGGCTGCTCCTGGGCGTCGGGACCAGCCCGTGGCGCGAGGACTACGACGTGCTCGGCGTGCCTTGGGAACGGCGCGGGCGGCGCATGGACGAGGAACTCGCGATCATCCGCGGGCTGTCGGCCGGGGGCTACTTCTCCTACCACGGGGAGATCTTCGACGTGCCCCGAGTCAAGATCGCTCCCGTGCCGACCCGGCCCATTCCCATCCTGATCGGCGGCCACGGGGACGCCGCGCTGCGGCGGGCCGCCAGGAACGCGGACGGCTGGCTGCACGGCGGCGGGGATCCCGCGCACCTGCCCGGGCTGCTGGCCAGGCTGCGCGAGTTCCGCCGCCAGGAAGGCACCGCCGACCGCCCGTTCGACGTGCACGTGATCTCCATGGACGGGTACAGCGTGGACGGGGTGCGGCGGCTGGAGGAGGATGGGGTTACCGACGTCATCGTCGGATTCCGCTGGCCTTACGAGGCCGGCCCCGACCGCGAGCCGCTGGCCGGGAAGCTGGCCAAACTGCGCCGGTTCGCCGACGATGTCATCGCCAAAGTGAAGGTCTAAGTACCCGGGCCTGGGACCTCGCACAGAGATAAGGCATCTGCCCAATGCGGCGGGCCGGGCCTTACCACGAGCCTGAGGAGGCAAGGTCGGAACAGGCCCAGACCGAGGAGGCACCGATGCACTCCGTTCTGCGGACGCTAGCGCGCCGGGTGGGCGACGTCGTCGCCGAGTGCAACTACGCCCAGCGCCGGCTCACCGCACTCAGGCTCAGCACCGACTCCTACCTGACCTACCCGGACCAGGCACCCGACACCTACCGGGCGTTCCTGTTCCGGACCGCCGGGCCGCTCATGCACGAGCCTTCGGCGGCCCGCCGCTCCGCCGGGTACGCGGTCCGCTGACCGCGCCCGGCGATGCGCGGCCCCGGACGGCTTCGAGGTACGAGGTGATCGCATCCCGGTTCCTGGTCAGGCAGCGGATGCGGCCATCGATCTGCTCTCGTTCATGCTCGAGCGTGGCCACCATCTCCGGTGTCGCATCCGTCAGGTGGATCGTGCCGGGGCTGTCCAGGCACGGGATGATCTGCCTGATGATCTTGGTTGGCAGCCCGGCATCCAGCAGGCCCCGGATCTGCACGACGCGGTCCACCTGGCCCTCGGCGTAGTCGCGGTAACCGTTGCCGGCCCGCTGCGGGGTGAGCAGCCCCTGCTCTTCGTAGTAGCGCAGTAGGCGCGCGGAGACCTTCGTGCGCTCCGCCAGCTCACCGATCTTCATCCTGGCTACCCCCGGCCCTGATCTTCTTCATCATGACAGCAGCTGGCCTGATTTGCCTTCACATAAGTGTCAAGGTTTGACCATGGTCGCATGACCACCCGGATCAGCTCGTCACCCGCCGCTCTGGCCGTACTTTCTGTGGCGCAGTTCGTCATCGCCCTCGACTACTCGATCATGTACGTTGCCCTGCCCAGCGTCGCCCGCGGCCTGTCCCTGGACCCGGCCGCGGCGCAGTGGGTGATCAGCTCCTACGCGGTCGGATTCGCGGGGTTCCTGATGGTGGGGGGACGCCTGGCCGACCGACTAGGAGCCAAGCGCCTGTTCCTGGCTGCGGTCAATCTCTTTTGCCTGGCCAGTGCCGTCGGCGGCGTGGCGCAGAATGGGGCCGTTCTGCTGGCCGCGCGCGGTACCCAAGGACTCGCTGCGGCGTTGCTGCAGCCCGCCACCCTCGGCCTGATCGGGACGGTCTTCCCGCCGGGGCCGTCCAGAAGCCGGGCACTGGCCGTGTGGGGCTCGGTCGGCGCAGCGGGGCTCGCCGTGGGCGCCATACTCGGCGGGCTGCTGACGACCGCCTCCTGGCGGCTCACGTTCTTCGTCAATGTCCCGCTCACGCTGCTCTGCGCGCTGGCCGCAACCAGGTACTTCAGGCCAGCTCAGAACGGCAGCCGCAGCAGCCGCGTCCCGGTGCTGGCTTCGGCGGCCGGCACAGGCGCAGCGCTCGCGCTGGTTCTCGGGCTCACCCTGAGCGCCGGTCAGGGCTGGGGCTCGGCCCCGGCCGTCATCTCCTTCGGCCTGGCTGCGGCGCTCCTGGCCGCCTTCATCATGATCGAGAACGCAGCCCAGGCGGTCCTCATCGAGCGGGTCCTGCGGCGAACCCGCTCGCTGCGGATGGGAGCAGCGGCCGCCGCGCTCTACATGGCCAGCGCCGGTTCCGAGTTCTACCTGGTGACCCTGCTGCTGCAGTCAGGGAAGAACTATTCGCCGCTGCAGGCCGGGCTCGCGTTCCTCCCGCTGGCCGTGATGGTCACGTTCGGCAGCATGGCGGCAGGACGGGCTGCCCGGACGCTGAACGCCGCCGCCGTGCTCGGCTGCGGGTTTACGATGGCCGCCATCGGCCTCGGCTGGCTCGCGCTCACCCTGCCCGGGGGCTCTTACCCGCTCGACCTGCTGCCGGGGCTGGTCATCAGCGGCCTGGGGCACGGAATGATCTACACCTCCATGTTCATCCTCGGCACGCATGACGTCCCGCCCGGCCACCAGGGCAGCGCCGGGGCGCTGCTTACCACGTCCCAGTACCTCTCGGGCACCGTCATGGTCGCCATCCTCACGCTCGTGCTCGGCGCAGCGCGGAGCGACGGCAGCTTCCGGGCGGCGTTCCTGATCACCGCGGCCGTTGCTGCCGCAGGAGTCGCCCTCGCGGCCGCGTCTGTTATCGCAGGGCCTGGGCCAGCCGCTCCCGCAGTGCACGCCCCAGACCGAGGCGCGGATGCCGCCCGCCGGGAACGTGACCCGGTTGCGGCAGCACGGACAATAATGGATAAACGGCAGCGGCGTCAGGAGAGCAGCGCCTAGGCCGGACCGACGGCTCCGCCCGCCTGGAGAGGCAAGCATGAACGCCATGACCCCAGCACAGCTCACCGACCGGGTCCTCGAGGCCTTCGGCAGTGCGCCTGACCCGCGGTTGCGCGAGCTGATCACCGCCTTGATCGAGCACCTGCATCAGTTCGCGGTACAGACCAGGCTGACTCCTGAGGAATGGCTGGCCGGCCTGCAGTTCCTCACCGCGACCGGGCAGAAGTGCGATGCGCGGCGGCAGGAGTTCGTGCTGCTGTCCGATGTCCTGGGTTTGTCGTCCCTGGTCGACATCGTCAATGCCGCGGACGGTGCTACGGAGTCCACCGTGCTCGGCCCCTTCCACGTCGCGGGCGCGCCGGCCCGGGCGATGGGCGAGCACATCGGCCGCCCCGAGGACGGCAGCCCGACCCTGGTCCGCGGCTCAGTGACCGACGTGGAGGGCTGTCCGGTGGACAAGGCCACGATGGATGTCTGGCAGAGCAGCGACCAGGGGCTCTACGACACCCAGGACCCCAGCCAGCCGCCGTTCAACCTGCGCGGCGTGTTCGTCACCGGGCCGGACGGCCGGTACGAGTTCCGGACCGCGCGGCCGGCCAGCTACCCGATCCCCACCGACGGCCCGGTCGGCGAGCTGCTGCGCGCCACCGAACGCAGCCGCTGGCGGGCCGCCCATATCCACGTGATCGTCTCCGCTCCCGGCTGCCGGCCGGTGACCACGCACATCTTTGACGCGGACAACCCCTACCTCGACAGCGACGCAGTGTTCGGTGTCAAGGACTCCCTGGTCAAGCCGTTCCGCCCGGCCGGCCCCGGCGATCCGGAGGACGTCAGCTACGTGGTCGACATGGACTTCGCCCTGGCTCCAGGTGACGGGCAGCCCGGCTAGCCGCCGCGCGCCGAGGGTCAGCGTCAGCTCAGGCAGCCGAGCACCGTGCGCACGTAGGCCTCCGACCGGTCGGAGCCGATGATGCCCGGTGCCATCTTGTTCATCATGTAGCTGATCGTGGTGCGGGTGTCGAGATCGGCCAGGATGACCGAGCCGCCCCAGCCGCCCCAGAAGCAGGCCCGCCCCTGCGGCAGGTAGGGCACCGTCTCGGTCTCGGGGAGGGCGTAGCCGATGCCGAACCGCAGCGGCACCCCGAGGACGAGATCTGGCCCGTGGCTCTGCTCCTCGAAGATCAGCGAGATCGTGTCCGGCGACAGCAGCCGCACGCCGTCGACGGTGCCGTCCAGGGCGAGCGCCTTGAGGATGCGGGCCACCGATCGCGCGTTGCCGTGGCCGTTGAGCGCGCCCAGGTCAGCGTGCCGCCAGGCCGGGGTGTTGGCGGCTTCGGCGTTGGGCGGCGGCCCGGTGAACGTCTTGAACAGGGGGCTCTCGTGGTCGATGCTGTCCATGTCGAACGGCAGCGGGGGCGGCGGCGTGATCGGCGCGATCCGGTTCCAGTCGGCCTCGGCCGCGCCGATCTGGAAGTCGGCGCCGAGCGGCCCGGCGATCTCCTCGGCCACGAAGGTCTTGAGGTGCTTGCCGGTGACGCGGCGCACCAGTTCGCCGACGAGGTGACCCTGGTTGTGCGCGTGGTAGCCCGACGCCGTGCCCGGTTCCCACCAGGGTGCCTGGGCCGCGAGCCGGCGGGTGGAGAAGTCCCAGTCGTACATCTGCTCGGTGGTGAATGGCGCTTCCCAGCCGGACACCCCTGATGTGTGGCTGAGGATGTGCCGGACCTCGATGCGGTCCTTGCCGTTCTCGGCGAACTCCGGCCAGTACAGCGCGACCGGTGCGTAGGGGTCAAGCTGGCCCCGGTCGGCCAGCATCAGGGCGGCGAGGTTGGTGACCGTCTTGGTCGTGGACCAGACGTTGGTGATCGTGTTCTCCACCCACGGCGTACGGTGCCCGGCGTCGCACCAGCCGCCCCAGATGTCCACCACGGTGCGGCCGTCAACGTCGACGACGACGCTGGCGCCCATCTCGTTGCCGGATTCGAGGTGTTCGGCGAGGGCGCCTCGCACGGGCTCGAATCGGGCGTCACAGCTTCCCTGCACATCC
>WNGR01010702.1_pt1 | contig 11703 bp, 10 predicted proteins | sample 5407581 | NCBI WGS metagenome assembly WNGR01 (sample SAMN13153383, study PRJNA577476) | soil metagenome | isolation source: 80 cm soil or saprolite under Garry oak tree replicate 2 | place: USA:California | collected 2016-06-15
AGGCGGACTGCGGAACGCCTCCCCCATGCTGGAACGCCTGGATCAGTTGATTGAGGGGTCCAACCATGCCTGCTAACATCTGGTGCATGCCCCCGAAGAAGATGGGACCATTTTCCTGCGCAAGCACAGGCAGGTGTTCAGCCGGTAAGGTGAAGCGTTCACTTGCCGGGTCATATGCCACGTAGCCAGCACTCGCCATCGCGCCAAGCCATTCACGCGCGTAGCGTTCGTTGATATCGGCACGGTTCGCCAGCTCAGCGCTAGTCGCTGGTCCATGTGCGAGATTCGTAAAAAGGCCGAGGCGATCACCAATGCTCGCCAGAATGGTGACGGTCATGCCACTGGTATCGCTGAGCACCTTGCCCAGAAACGCTTCGGTTTTCGCCTGATCGATCGTTGGTTGCGTTGTCATGTCTCGTTCTCCTTGTGTTGTCTTTCTGCAAGTTTCCTTCAAAAGGAGGAAACTCGAAACACTCCATGAAGCCGCTTGTGAGGATACAAAGTGTAGGCCTGGCATTTAGGCAATGGTCTTCAACGGCTGTTCCTTTCACCTGGCTAGGCCCCGGTGTCACGAGCACCTGCGGGGCTTGCTTCCCTCCTCAGACGGCAGAGGACGGTCACCGCGTCTGCTATGCGTATCCTGGCATCGTGCCGATGGTTCACCCACCATGCGGCTTCCGGGTAGAAATTGCAGGCGACGATGAGTGCCTGTTGTTGCGCTTCATTGGCGGCAGCAAGAGACCAGAACGTGCTGAAGACCTCTGATCGCGTGATGCGTGCCAGGGCATGGGCGGTGGCTGGAACAGCACAACCACCCAAGGATAATGGAAGCAGCTCTTGTTCTGCTTGATTGAACGGTGTGTTCAACATATCAAACCTCTCTTCTGATGCGCTCCCAATCCAGACAGCGTTGTCTGGGTTAGGAGCCACGGACTACGGCAGGCCAGAGTGCTCTCCGGGTAAAGCCACACGCAACGTCAGCAGCGTGAGGTTCTATTCTTCGACCTGTCGCCTGATCAGCATCTCTGCTCCTCCTGCTCTCCCTGGCCAGGTGCCCGTCCGGGTGCCTGTTCCCGGAACGAGCGTCTATCCAACCCGTCTCATCTCGGAGATGATGGATCCACCTGTCAAGCCCGCCCACCGAGGTGGTTAGGCATAGCCGCTCCTGGATCCAAATGGGCAGGCAGAGCTGTGATCGGGCTGAGATGCAGACCTAGGTGGCCTAGTGTTACTGAAGCTGTCATCAACCGCAATCTGGCCTCAGAATCGGGAACCATCTCCTAGGCTAGACCGACGCTCCACGGATTAAGGAATAGGCCTGCTTGTTATCAGATGTGCAGCCGCCAGTGGTGATGCTGCCGTGTTTGTCTGCACAGGACTAGTATGCACGAAAACCGCCGGTTTTCTCTTCGTAAAAATACGAAGAGAATCGGGGACACGATACGAAGATTTCTATGAGGAAGAGCCGGAGAGGTACGTAGCTTCCGGGGGAGAACGAAAGAGAAGTGCCGGTGGAGGTCCTTCAGGCCTCCCCAGGCGTGTTTCAAGAAGAAACGTGGTGTCGTACCCGGTTGGCGCTTCAGAGATGGCCCTGCTCTTTTTGCCCCAGCCCTTTTTCGCTGGCCCACACCGCGATCTGAACCCGCGAGGTAAAGCCTAATTTGGAGAGGATGTTCTCAATGTGCTTCTCAATCGTCCGGTCGTTGACGACCAGGATCTCGGCGATCTCCCGACTCGTTTTGCCCTGTGCGATCAAGGCAGCCACTTCGCGCTCGCGCTCGGTGAGTCCTCCGAAGGCTCTTTTGGCGGCACGGAGCGGCGAGAGTGTTTGAGTACGAGGAAGCAGCGCTGTGGCCTGCTGCAGGAAATGAGCGCGAAGAGCGGTGTCTATAATGGGGGAGGCGATTTCCTCGATCAGTTCCTGGGCGGTTGCAATGGCTTGCTCCGCCTCCTCGTTACGCCGCTGGGCCTGGTACAGGTTCCCGAGGTCGATGGCGATGCGCCACAGCAGCGGCTGTAGGCCTCGTGCCACCGCTCCCGCGTGTGCAGCTTGCAGCGCAGTCTCGGCCTCTGCTGGCCGATTCAGCATGGTGAGCGCCTCCCCACGCAGTTTTGACAGGTGGGGGATGCTCTGCCCACCGGCAACATGCGCAGGCTCAGTGATGGTGAGGGCATGGTCCGGTTTCTCCTGGACCAGGGCGAGTTGCGCACGCGCATACCAGATCAACCGCTGCGCCAGCGTTTGGGGAGGGGCATCCGAAGCGAGCGCGGCAGTGAGAAGAGATTCGGCTCGCGCGAGATCCTTGAGTCCAAGACACACCGAGGCGAGGAGTGCTGATGCGTCGCGGATCCAGAACAGGGAACCTATCTCCTGTGCCACGGCCAGCGCTTGTTCGAGGTGCTGACGTGCCATCGTCAGTTCAAGCAGGTCGAGATACAGCGCGCCCAGCACCCAGTGTTCGGCGGTCATCCACTGGCGATGTTCGATCTCTTCTGCAATGTGGAGGCCATCGTGTGCCAGTTCCAGGGCGTGGGTGTACTCACCGCGTGGACCCAGACACTCTGCCATGCAACTGCAGGTGTAGGCTTCGCCAGAACGCTGGCCGATCGCGCGCGCGATCGTGAGCGCCTGCTCGCCCACACGCCTCACTTCGGCCACACTTGTCGTAACCGTGGCCAGCGTAGTGCTGTCATACGAGTCTCCACACAACAGCAGCGTTGCCAGGCTGGAAACCAGCCCTTGCCGGTTATCCATCTCTCGGAAGAGCGTTACGACTTGCCAGTAATAAGCCACGCTCTGCACCAGATCACCACTGAGATAACTTGCTACGCCCAGCAGATCCAGCGTCTCAGCAACTCCGTGCTGATCCTGCACCTCCTGGAAAACGGTCAGTGCCTCCTGGTGGCAGCGCAGCGCCTCGAGCGGTTGCTCGCCATTCGCGTGCCAGTTGCCCAGGCGGTTGAGGCTGTGGGCGAGCAGTTTCGGGGAAGCCTGCATGCGCGCACGTTCAATGGCGCGGCGGAAGTACGCACCCGTTTGTTGGTAATCGCGTCCTTCCCACAGGAAGCCGAGATCAAGTAGACTCTGCCATTCCGCTACGTCATCGTGAGCTTCGTGGGCAGCCTCTAAGGCCTGCTCGTAATCGTGACGGGCCTGTTCAAAATCGCCCAGGGTTTCGTAGGCCTGCCCTCGTGCATGGTACAACGCGGCAGGGGGTGCGAGCGGAAGCTCGCGTGCGGCGTCCAACGCCCGCGTATACTGTTCGATGGCGGCACGCGTCGCGTAGAGCCGCTGTGCCCTTTCCCCGGCCTGCTGCGCATACGAGAGCGCCTTCTCGAAGACGCCTGCCTCAGAGAAATGGTAGGCCAGGTCCGCCAGGTGCTCCTCCAACGCTCCCGCGTAGAGGTACTCCATCGTTTCGGCAATGGTGCGGTGCAACGCCTTGCGTTCACGCACCAGCAGTTCTGCGTAAATGGCCTGCCGTGTCAGGGCGTGGCGGAAAGCAAACTGCTCCGCCGATTCTTCGACGACGAGTTGAGCGCTCATCAACTCTTTCATCAGGGTGAGCAACTGCTGCTCGTCGTAGTGCGTCACCTGCTGCAGGACGGCGAAATCGAAGCGACGCCCGGCGACCGCTGCGAGGACCAAGAGTTGCCTGGCGGACCCACTCAAGTGGTCGCTGCGCTGGTGCACCGCGTCGGCAATGCTCCGGGGAATGTGCAACTCACCCAGCGGTTTGCGATCCCAGGCCCCATGAGCGTAGGAAATCTCCCCGGCCGCGATCAGCGATTTGAGTATCTCTTCGATGAAAAAGGGATTGCCCTCGGTCAGGGTGTAGATGGCATCGAGAAACGCCGCTTGCACTGGACGCTCGAGAGCGAAGATGGCCCGCAGCATTGCGCTGGTTTCACTGCGTGTGAGGCGAGTGAGTACTACTTCGTGACCCAGGTGTTCACGGTCGAGCTCGGCCAGCCAGTGCGAGAGAGCTGGACGAAGCTCATCACTGCGGTAGGTCAGCAGGACAAGGAGGGGCTGAGTAGCACAGCGCCGTGCTAAATACTGGAGCAATTCCAGGCTGGTGTCATCACTCCAGTGCAGGTCCTCGACGACGAGCAGCAGGGGTTGCTCTGCTGCCTGGCTCAGGAAGAAGTGAGCCAGGGCGGCGAAGAGGCGGCGTTTCTCTTGCTCGGGGTCCAGCGATGGCAAGGGGGGGAGTACGGTCAGATTGGGGAACAGGTGTACGACCTCGGGGAGCAATGGAGCGAACTCGCGAGCGAAGGGTCCCACAAGAGCCTCGACCTGTGCGGTGGAGGAGGTGAGGAAGATCGAGCGCAAGAGGTCAAGCAGGGGAGCGTAGGGGAAGGAAAGGTCCGTCGGGAAGCAATTGCCTTGCAGGAGTTGAAAGCCCCGAGCGAAAGCCTCGGTTTTTAACTCAGCCACCAGGCGCGATTTGCCGATCCCTGCTTCCCCGCACAGCAGGGCAACCTGTCCCTTGCCGCCTTGCACCTGCTCCATGCCTAGCTGGAGCATGGCGAGGTGCGGGGTACGCCCAATCAAAACCGGGCAAACGACTGGTTTATTCAACGATGCCGTCATGGATGTCACTTCCTTTCCCCGAAAGAGGCCGTTCAAAGAAGCGTCCAAGGTTCACGCGGCGCGAGATCATCCCTCCAGATCCTCCAGAGAGGAGAGATAGACCTGGACGATGGTGGTAGTCAACTGCGCGGGGACAAAATGCTTGCCATGACCCGGACGCTCGGCGATCCACCGGGTAAACCGACGCAAAATACGGAGGTAGGCGTCAATGGTTGCGGCGTCTTTGGGCATGAGAATAGCCTGGTGATACTCTTCGATCCATGCATCAGCCCCGGATTGGGGGAATGGAACCACGTTGGAAGAGGTGCTCATTGTGTGTCATTTCTCTTGCTAAAGTTTTCTGGTACGAGTTTTGTTCACTCATTGTGAGACAATTCCTCTGGATTCCTTGGGATGATGGTGCCAATCCGAGCATCATAGAAAGGATTTGTCCTCCTTGCTCCCGAGGGGACTGGTACCGGAAAGTCTATTCTGGTACCGCTTTTCTGCTACGAGTGTACCATACACGCCTGAGCCTGCACAAGTGGCAGGCTGTACTTGCAGGGCTGTTGCAAAGTCGGGTAGTGGGTCAGATGGAATTCCCACTTCAGGTTGACACCTGATGTCAACGCCCGTATGATGAGTGAGGACCAGTCCCGACGAGATGGCGAAAGGAGACGCCCATGACAGATGCGCACTCACGTGCCAGCACGCGAAACTCGAAATGGATCAAGGCGACGCCTGAAGCTCTCTATCGAGCCTTTACCGATCCCGCAGCCCTGGCTGTCTGGCTTGCACCTGGAGACATGATCGGCGAAGTCCATCGTTTCGACGACAGAGTTGGTGGAGGGTATCAGATGTCGCTGTATTATCCTTATTTTATTCCCGACTATGCAACACCCCTGCCCAGTGATTGAGCAAAGCGCAAGAGATAGCCAACAGGGTCCATCACGAGAAATTCCCGGCGTCCAAGCAGGATGTGCCCTTGTCGATACCACTGTATGGAGGCATTTAGCAGGAGGGATTGCCTCCTGCCAACATACTCATTGTTACTTGCGCAAGCATGGGCCACTCGACTCGCGGATGATGAGAGGACTCTCCAGCAATGTATATCCTCCCATAGGGCTATGCTGGTTATTGAGCATTTGACGTACCGTCTGCATGGCGAGGCGGCCCATGGTATATTTGGGCTGGTCAATGGTGGTGAGCGGCGGATTGCAGTGCGCAGCCATCACAAGACCATCACAACCGACAACTGACATGTCATTGGGAACATGCAGGCCTTGCGTGCGTAGAGCATGAAGGCCACCGAAGGCCATGATGTCGTTATACGCAATGATTGCTGTAGGCCACTTCTCTTCTGGGAAACTGAGCAAAGCGGACATCGCCTGAAAACCTCCTTCAATACTGGGAAAGCTTGTAGGGCACATTTCAGGCGGGAGCGTAAGACCGGCCTCTTTGAGTGCTGCCTCAATACCTTGCCGGCGGGCACGCGAAGATTCCGAGGTCTCGAGACCGGCCAGGTATGCCAGGCGCGTGTGGTTCAAATCGAGCAAATGCTGTGCGGAACGATAGGCCGCGTTCTCTAAATCCACCACGATGCAAGGAATATCGGGCCGGTTTAGGCGGCGATTAATGACAACAAGAGGTGTGTTCCTGTACTCGTGTAACGCGATCAAATCTTCTGTGGGAATACGTGCTTGACCTGCAAGGGCGATAATGCCGTCAACGTGTCGTTCAGACAACGCTTGCAACGTTTTTTTCTCACGCAGCGGGTCCTCGGATGTAGTGCAGAGCAGCAGCATAGGTCCACTCGACTCGGCCTCATCCTCGATGCCGTGTATGACTTCAAGGAAAAACGGATTGAGAATGTCGGTAATGAGCAGGGCAATCGTGCCGCTCGTTGCATGACTATCGGGCGTATTCAGAGGATGCTGATACCCTAACATAGCGATAGCCGCCTGCACTCGCTCACGAGTGCTTTCATGCACAGGTGCTGTATTATTGAGAACTCGCGAGACCGTCGTCGGTGACACGCCCGCATATCGCGCCACATCCACCAATTTTGGAGAAGGCAATGGTGTTTTCCTAACTACTTCTTTCATGATATTTCCTGAAATTTTCTACTCACATGATACATTGTTAGAATACCACCAACTTGTTCTCATGTCAACAATGCTGATATTTTGAGAGAAAACCCCCTTGACAGGTACAAATTTCGATGGTATTATTATGAAAACGATATGAAAATATGAAAAGCATTTTCATCCATCATTGCAAAGATGAAGGGTTGTAGTGCGACATTTGGGACGGTCTTCAGCCTATCCCACTTCTCTTTCCCCGCTTAAGAAACGGGATGACAAGCCACAACAAGGAGAAAAAACTATGGCACACATCACGGTAGCTGATCAAGAGCAGCGCACGCAAATCAGACGATCTGTCCTGGCGAGTATGGCTGGTGGAGTCCTCGAATGGTATGACTTCATCCTCTACGGAAATGCAGCGGCCCTTGTCTTCGGTCAGTTGTTTTTCCCAAAGTTCTCCCCGCTTGCTGGTACGCTGGCGGCATTTGCGACGTACGCGGTCGGCTTCATCGCACGCCCTTTCGGAGGCATTCTCTTTGGAAACCTGGGTGATAAGCTTGGGCGCAAGCCCATTCTTCTTCTCACCGTTGTGCTGATGGGTATCGCGACGTTTTGCATGGGATTATTACCTACCTATGCTGCCTTTGGCATTGGTGCTCCGATTCTGCTCGTTCTGTTGCGCCTGCTTCAGGGCCTTTCGGGTGGCGCGGAACAGAGCGGCGCCGTGATCTTCGTGTCGGAATTCGCGCCCGAAAAGAGGCGGGCCTTTTACGCCAGCCTCCCACTGGTGGGCATCCAAATCGGGATCCTGGTGGCCGCAGGCGTGTGGGCCATCTTCTCGTCTCTACCGAAGGCCGAGTTCCTTTCCTGGGGCTGGCGTGTGCCTTTCTTGCTCAGTATTGTCGTCGTGGGGCTCGGATTGTACCTGCGATCCCAACTCAAAGAGACCCCAGCGTTCGCGGAAGTGAAGCGAGCGCATGCCGAAACACGAGCGCCTATCGCGGAGATCTTCCGTACCGCTGCTACTCGTAAGGACTTCTTCCTGGCTTTCGGCGCACGCATAGGTGAGAACGGTGGTTCCTACATCTTCCTGACGTTCGTGCTGGCGTACCTCGTGCAACTTGGGGTTCCGAGTAAAATAGGACTGATCGGCGTGATCCTGACTTCGGCTGTTGCGGTCTTCACGCTTCCGCTCTTCGGCATGCTGTCCGATCGCATTGGACGGCGCCCGGTGTTTATGGGGGCAGCGGCATTCATGCTGGTCTTCGCCTTCCCCTACTTCTTGCTGCTGAACACCAGATCGCCTCTCCTCATCGTGGTCGCGATGATCCTGAGCTATACCATCGGAACGATGGGCATGCTCGCGGCAGAACTGGCGTTCTTTTGCGAGCTATTCCCGACGCGTGTGCGCTACAGCGGAGTCGCGCTTGCTCGTGAACTGTCGGCCCCAATCGCAGGAGGGATTGCACCGTTCGTCGCGGTCGCGCTGCTTGTATGGTCTGGAGGTCAAGTGTGGCCGGTCGTGGTCTATGTGATGGTCATGGCCCTGATATCCCTTGCATCCGTCTCCTTGGCACCGGAAACGTATCGCAGGGACCTGAGAAACATTCAGGATGAAAACCATGCTGTACAGGTTGAGCCAGCTGCTAACATTGTTTAGTACGTATGAAAACTGTTTTCATGGATCATTTCAAAGGTGAAAGATTGTAGTGCGACGTTTGGGATGGCCATCAGCCACTCTCTCTTCTCTTGCCCCGATAATAAACGGGAAGGAAGGAACCAATGAACGAACCTGTCCATGTCGTCTCGCTTCTCAATCTCAGCGAGAGACACCTGGCACAACTGAGGTCGGTCTCACCGCGTCTGGTGGTACAGCAACATTCTCTACCCTCAGAGGAACAGTGGCTCAGAGCATCCGAGCAGCAGTTCGCAGAGATGCTTTCACCAGAGACAGAAATCCTTTATACGCATACGGCTCCCTTCGATGTGCGCCTGACACCCAAACTCCGCTGGGTCCAGGTAGATAGCGCGGGCGTCAATCTCCTGCACAATACGCCGCTCTGGAAGAGCGATATTCCTGTTACCAGCGCGAACGGCGTACACACGGTGCAAATCGCCGAGTATGTCCTGGCCATGCTGCTGGCTCATGCCCATCACCTGCCGCTGGCCTATCGTTTGCAGCAACGGACAGAGTGGGCCAGCGGGAAGCAACTCGAAGCGTTTGTTTCACCTGAAATTCGCGGGAAAACACTTGGTATTCTTGGCTATGGCGCGATTGGACGCGAAGTTGCACGGCTGGCCGCGGCCTGTGGGATGCATGTGCTGGCCACCAAACGGCGTGGGCATCCTGCCGACTTTGATGGCTGGTCACCCGTGGGTACAGGTGACCCGGATGGCAGCATTCCAGAGCGCTTCTACGACCTGGACGAACTGCATACGCTCCTCCCAAAGTGCGACGCGCTTGTCCTCGCCTTGCCTTTGAGCAGGCAGACGCAGTGTCTCATTGGCCAGGCGGAATTGTCGGTCATGCGCCCACATGCCTTCCTTATCAACATCGGGCGAGGGGCCTTGATCGAGCAGAACGCACTCATCGCGGCACTTCAGCAACAACGCCTCGGTGGGGTGGCGCTCGATGTCACCGATCCCGAACCATTACCAGCCGAGAGTCCGCTTTGGAGCATGGAAAATGTCATCATCACGCCACACATCGCCGGTCTGAGTGCCTATTACAATGACCGCATTGTCGATCTCTTCAGTGAAAATGTGCGCCGCTATCTCAGCGGTACACCTTTACTTAACCTTGTACAACGTGAACTCGGCTACTAAGCCGACTCAAAGAGAGGAGTCTCTACTATGGAACAGCCTGTAAAGGGACAGGTCGCTATTGTCACGGGAGCCGGACAGGGCATTGGGCGCGCCATCGCGCTGCGCCTGAGCCAGGATGGGATGAAGATTATCCTGGCAGATCTGCAAGGTGACGCGGTGGCACACGGTGCGGATGAGATCCGGGCAGGAGGGGGCGAAGCTATCGCGCTTTCCGTGAACATCCTGCATGCTGATGAGCGAGAGCGCATGATCGAGACCGCGCTTTCCACCTATCACCGTCTTGATGCGCTGGTCAACAATGCGGGCGTGCAGCGTATCGCCCTGCCTCTCGATGTGAGCGAGGACCATTGGGATCTCGTCATGAATGTCAACGCGAAGGCCACCTACTTTTGTTGCCAACTGGCCCTCAAACAGATGATGGAGCAGCGCAGCGGGCGCATCGTCAATATTGCCTCCATCGCTGGGAAAATGGCGAGCACGACGTATCATCCCATTTACAATGCCAGCAAGGCCGCGGTGCTGGCGATCACGAAAACGTTGGCCCAGTATAGTGCCAGCTACGGTGTGCGCGTCAACGCGGTCTGTCCAGGAATGATTGAGACCCCCATGCAGGATGTGGTCGACCAGGAAGTCGCCCGCCTCACTGGGCAACCACCGGCCGAGATACGCACTGAACGTAACGCCCGCATTCCAATGGGCTACATGGGCGATGGCACTGATGCCGCCGCCATCGTCTCATTTCTGGTCGGCCCGGACTCGCGTTACATGACCGGGCAGGCTCTCAACGCCGATGGCGGCATTCTCACCTATTAAATGTGAAGGAGGAGGTCCATGATTCTCGATCAGTTTCGACTCGACGGAAAAGTTGCTTTGATAACTGGGGGCAGCCGTGGTCTGGGATTGGGCATGGCGACTGCACTCGCTGAGGCGGGTGCTGATATCATCTCGATCCAGCATACCTCTCATAGTGAAGCATTAGCAGAGCGGGTCACCGGTATGGGTCGACGTTTCCTGCCCCTGACACTCGATATCGGTGCTGAAACAGCGGCCGGGGAAGCCCTGGATGCTGCGCTCTCCTCCTTTGAGCATGTCGATATCCTGGTCAACAACGCAGGTGTACAACGCCGCGCCCCGGCTGTTGATTTCTCCATTGAAGATTGGGATACCGTAATCAACGTCAATCTGCGAGCAGTGTTTCTCTTCTGCCAGGTTTTTGGACGCCACATGGTGCACCAGGGCCGTGGGAAGATTATCAACATCGCTTCGTTACAGTCTCTCCAGGGTGGCATTACCATCCCAGCCTATACCGCGAGCAAACATGCTGTCGCCGGGCTGACGAAATCGTTGTGCAACGAGTGGGCCAGCCAGGGCGTCAACGTCAATGCCATCGCCCCGGGCTACATGGATACCGATCTCAATGTCGCGCTGCGAGCAAACCCTGTGCGTGAACGGCAAATCAGCGAGCGCATACCCGCTGGTCGCTGGGGGACGCCTGAAGATATGGCCGGGGCGGTCGTCTTCCTGGCCTCACCCGCCTCCGATTACCTGCACGGGCACCTGCTGGTCGTTGACGGTGGCTGGCTCGCCCGCTAATGACCCGGTGATGGTCAACACATATTGAAAGGAGTACCTCATGACTGAACGCATCGGTTTTATCGGTCTGGGACTGATGGGCAGGCCCATGGCGCGACATCTGCTCACTGCTGGCTACCCGCTCACGGTGTTCAATCGTAGTCGCCCCGCCATCGACGAACTGGCCAGCATAGGCGCGAGAGCCGCTCACTCCCCACGCCAGGTGGCTGAGCAGAGCGATATGGTGATCACCATGTTGCCAGATGGCCCAGATGTCGAGTCCGTCATCGTGGGGGCTGATGGCCTCCAGGAGGGCATGCGTGAAGGAATGCTCTTCATCGACATGAGTACCATCTCACCTCTGGCGACAAGACGTCTTGCCAGCATCCTTGAACCCCATGGTGTGCGAGCGCTCGACGCCCCTGTGAGCGGAGGCGAAGAGGGGGCCAGGTCCGCCACGCTCTCCATCATGGTCGGCGGAAGCGAGGAGGATTTCCGGCGGGCACACCCGCTCTTTTCCGTCCTCGGGAAAACGATCACCTACTGCGGCCCTGGCGGCTCCGGTCAGATCGTGAAAGCCTGTAATCAGGTGCTCGTCGCCCTCATCATTGAGGCCATCTCTGAAGCCCTCGTGCTGGGCGCAAA
>WNGR01014559.1_pt1 | contig 11701 bp, 6 predicted proteins | sample 5407581 | NCBI WGS metagenome assembly WNGR01 (sample SAMN13153383, study PRJNA577476) | soil metagenome | isolation source: 80 cm soil or saprolite under Garry oak tree replicate 2 | place: USA:California | collected 2016-06-15
CGCTTCGATGCCGCAGCGACAGCCGGCTTCACCGCCGTCGAATTTCTCTTCCCTTACGAGCATCCGGCCGAAGCGGTCGGCGAGCGGCTCAAGCGCAACGGCCTGACGCAGGCGCTGTTCAATTTGCCGCCGGGCGACTGGAATGCCGGTGAGAAGGGTTTTGCCGCGCTGCCGGCGCGCTTCGCCGATCTCAAGGCGAGCCTGGAGACGGCACTGCCTTACGCCAAGGCCACCGGCGTCAAGCGGCTGCACCTGATGGCCGGCATCGCCAACCGCGGCGAGCGCGTCGCGATCGAGGCGTTCTACAAGTCGGTGGCGTGGGCCGCTGAGTTCTTCGCGCCGCACGGCATCGACATCGTGCTGGAGCCGATCAATGCGCGCAACGTGCCCGGCTACTTCCTCAACGATTTCGGCTTCGCGCGCGACCTGATCCAGGAGTTAAGGCTTCCGAACCTGAAGCTTCAATTCGACATCTACCATTGCCAGATCATCCATGGTGACGTCACCATGCGGCTGCGCGAGATGATGCCGATCGTCGGCCACATCCAGATCGCCAGCATTCCCTCACGCAATGAGCCCGACGGCGAGGAGCTCAACTATCCGTTCCTGTTCGCCGAGCTCGATCGGCTCGGCTATCCCGGCTTCGTCGGCTGCGAATATAATCCGCGCGGCAAGACCACCGACGGGCTTGCCTGGTTCAAGCCCTATGCGGGAGTGAAGCCGTGACACTTGCGTTGGGCTGCATCGCCGACGACTATACCGGCGCCTCCGATCTCGCCAACACGCTGACGCGCGCGGGCCTGCGCACGGTGCAGACCATCGGCGTGCCCGCCGACGATCTCGCTCTGCCCGAGGTCGATGCCGTCGTGGTGTCCTTGAAGAGCCGCTCGATCGAGGCGGGCCTTGCCGTATCGCGCTCGCGCGCGGCGGAGAAATGGCTGCGTGCACGCGGTGCGGGCCACGTGCTGTTCAAGATCTGCTCGACCTTCGATTCCACCGATGCCGGCAATATCGGCCCGGTGATGGACGCGCTGCGCGTCGATTGCGGCGAGGGCGTCGTGCTGGTGACGCCGGCCTTTCCCGAGACCGGCCGCACCGTCTACCAGGGCAATCTGTTCGTCGGCGCGGTGCCGCTGAACGAGAGCCCGCTGAAGGACCACCCGCTCAATCCGATGCACGATTCCAACCTGGTGCGCGTGCTCGCGCGTCAGAGCAAGACGCAAATCGGCCTCGTCGACCTCGCGACCGTCACGCGCGGCGCGGATGCCGTGCGGGCTCGCCTTGCCGAATTATCGGGCAAGGGCACCGGCGCGGCGATCATCGACGCCGTGTTTGACCGCGACCTCGAGACCATCGGCCTCGTCGCCGCCGAGCATCGGCTGTCGGTCGGCGCTTCCGGCATCGGCCTTGGGCTGGCGCGCGCTTTGGTGTCGACCGGCAAGGTCAAATCGGCCGCGGTGAGCGGCGAGGCTGGTGCTGCGGTCGGCGGGCCGGCGGCATGCCTCGCCGGAAGCTGCTCGCAGGCGACGCTCCAGCAGATCGCCAACGCTGAACGTGTCATGCCGGTATTCCATCTCGACCCTGACCGTATTCTTGCGGGGGCGAACGAGGCGCAGCGCGCGCTGGACTGGGCCAAGCCACGGCTTGCGGAAAGCCCGGTGCTGATTGCATCGAGCGCGACGCCGGATCAGGTCGCCGCGCTCCAGGCACGACACGGTCGCGACGCGGCGGGGCACGCTATCGAACAGACGATGGCCGACATCGCCGAAAACCTTGTGAAATCAGGCGTGCGGCGATTGATCGTCGCTGGCGGCGAGACCTCCGGCGCCGTCGTCGATCGGTTGAGGATTCCCGGATTTCTCGTAGGAGTGGAAATCGCCGCGGGTGTCCCGGTGCTGCGCGCGGTGGGCGCTACCGGCGACATGCTCCTCGCGCTGAAGTCCGGCAACTTCGGCGGACCGGAGTTTTTCTCGGACGCGCTTGGGCTCATGCGCTGAGCGCAGAGGATTCTTAGTCCCCTGTTCATTTCTTTCAGGCTCCGTACTCGTACGGAGTCGTAGTTAACAACTGCTCAGTCGCTTTGTTGTTGGATATCGGCGCCGCTCCTTTAGTTGACACACATTTAGGACGCGCGACCGCGCTAACACAAAGAGACCCATTATGCTCGCCAATATCTCCATTCGCGCCAAGATCATCAGTGTCGTGGCGTTCCTGCTGGTCGCGATGACCGGCATGGGTCTGATCGCCGTTTGGAAGATGCGCGCGATGAATGCCAATACCGCGGACATCACCACAAGCTGGATGCCGAGTGTGCGGGTGCTGGGCGATCTGCGCGCCGGCGTCATCACTTATCGCAACGTGATCCGCGAGCACATGCTGGCCGAGACCCTCGAGGAGAAGCTTGCGGCCGAAAAGACCCTGGCCGGGGTCATCGAATCCAATACCAAATTTCGCCAGTCCTACGAGACCATGATCACCTCGCCTGAAGAACGGGCACTCTACAAGGAGTGGTCCAAGTCCTGGGACGACTACAAGAAGGGCACCCAGGGGGTGATGGATCTATCGCGCAAGGAGGCCGGCAAGATCCCGCACGAGGCGCATGAGCTGAACTCGAAGACGGTCAACAAGATCGGGCTTCAGGCAGACGAGATTCTGCGCAAGGACATCGAACTCAACACCAAGGGCGGCGACCAGGCCGCGCAGGACGCCGCCGACAGCTATTTCTATGCGTTCATGCTCGTCGCGATCATTCTCGGCGCCGCCGTCGTGACCGGCACCGGCGTCGGCTTCTACCTCGTCCACGACGTCTCCAGCGGCATCAACTCGATCGTCGAGCCGATGCAGGCGCTGGGCAAGGGTGACCTCGGCGCGGAAGTCCCGCATCGGGGCGAGAAGACCGAGATCGGCGCCATGGCCGACGTGCTCCAGGTGTTCAAGGAGGCGCTGATCGCCAAGAAGGCGGCCGACGCAGCCGCCGCCGCCGATGCCGAAGCCAAGATCGAGCGCGGTCGCCGCGTCGACAACGTCACCCGCGAGTTCGAAACCATGATCGGAGAGATCGTCCAGACCGTGTCGTCGGCCTCGACCCAGCTCGAGGCCTCAGCCTCGACGCTGACCTCGACCGCCGACCGCTCGCAGAGGCTGGCGACCACGGTTGCCGCGGCCTCGGAAGAAGCCTCCACCAACGTGCAGTCGGTGGCCTCAGCCACCGAAGAGATGGCCTCCTCGGTCGGCGAGATCAGCCGCCAGGTACAGGAATCGGCGCGGATGGCGGGCGACGCCGTCGGCCAGGCGCGTGCCACCACCGAGCGCGTCAGCGAACTCTCCAAGGCGGCCTCGCGCATCGGCGACGTCGTCGAGCTGATCAACACCATCGCTGGCCAGACCAACCTGCTGGCGCTGAACGCGACCATCGAGGCGGCGCGCGCCGGTGAAGCCGGCCGCGGTTTTGCGGTGGTTGCCTCCGAAGTGAAGGCGCTCGCCGAGCAGACCGCGAAGGCGACCGGCGAGATCGGCCAGCAGATCTCCGGCATCCAGGCGGCGACCAACGACTCGGTCGGCGCGATCAAGGAGATCTCCTCGACCATCGAGCGTCTGTCGGAAATCTCCTCGGCCATCGCCGCCGCGGTGGAAGAGCAGGGCGCAGCGACCCAGGAAATCGCCCGCAACGTGCAGCAGGCCGCCCAAGGCACCCAGCAGGTGTCCTCCAACATCACCGACGTGCAGCGCGGCGCGACCGAGACCGGCACGGCATCCTCGCAGGTGCTCTCGGCGGCGCAGATGCTGTCCAACGACAGCACGCGACTCAAGACTGAGGTCAGTTTTTACGTGGATGAAAGCTGCTTCAGTCATCTCCGCACGCAGGCTGCATATCTGGAATGCGATTTCGCTGTGCGATAGCAGGGAAGTGACCGCGCGTGACACGCTGTCGTTGGCCATTTCGGTGGTGTTCGGGTAAATCAGCCGAGGAACCCGCGGGGGCGTGTTTCCCGTCCCCTGATTTGGAATTGCCTGACGAATGATTGCTCTGGTCCGTATTGCCCTGAGCCGGCCCTACACGTTTGTCGTGCTCGCGCTCCTGCTCCTGATCATCGGACCGCTCGCTGCGCTGCGGACGCCGACCGACATCTTTCCGGAGATCCGCATCCCCGTGATCGGTGTGGTCTGGCAGTACACCGGCCTGCCGCCGGACCAGATGTCCGGCCGCATCACCACGCCGTTCCAGCGCTCGCTGACGACGACGGTCAACGACATCGAGCACATCGTCGCCAACTCCTATAACGGCTTCGGCATCGTCAAGATATTCTTCCAGCCGACCGTCGACATCCGCAGCGCCAACGCCCAGGTCACCGCGATCTCGCAGACGCTGCTGAAGCAGCTTCCACCCGGTTCGACGCCGCCATTGATCCTGAATTACTCCGCCTCGACCGTGCCGATCATCCAGGTGGCGCTGTCGGGCGACGGACTCTCCGAGCAGAACCTCGCCGACATCGGCATCAACCAGCTCCGCACGCCGCTGGTCACCGTGCCGGGTGCTGCAATCCCATACCCGTTTGGCGGCAAGCAGCGCCAGGTCCAGATCGACCTCGATCCGACTGCGCTCCAGGCCCGCGGCCTGTCCGGCCAGGACGTCGCCAATGCGCTCGCCGCGCAGAACCTGATCACGCCGGTCGGCACCCAGAAAATCGGTCAGTTCGAATACAACATCCAGCTCAACAATTCGCCGCTCAAGATCGACGAGCTCGGCAATCTACCGATCAAGACCGTCAACGGCGCGATGGTCTATGTGCGCGATGTCGCGACCGTGCGCGACGGCAATCCGCCGCAGACCAACATCGTCCATGTCGACGGCAACCGCTCGGTGCTGATGATGGTGCTGAAGGCGGGCGCGACCTCGACCCTCGATATCATCGCGGGCATCAAGCAGAAGGTCATCGACGTCAAGGATCAGCTGCCGGATGCGCTGAAGATCGGCTTCATCGGCGACCAGTCGGTGTTCGTCCGCGGCGCGATTCAGGGCGTCGCTTTCGAAGGCGTGATCGCGGCGCTGCTCACCAGCATCATGATCCTGCTGTTCCTCGGCAGCTGGCGCTCGACCGTGATCATCGCGGTCTCGATCCCGCTCTCGGTGTTGGGTGCGATCATCATGCTGTCGGCGATCGGCGAGACGCTGAACATCATGACGCTCGGTGGGCTGGCGCTCGCCGTCGGCATCCTCGTCGACGACGCCACCGTGACCATCGAGAACATCAACTACCATCTGGAGCAGGGCAAGCCGGTCGAGCAATCGATCCTCGACGGCGCCAACCAGATCGTGACGCCGGCCTTCGTCTCGCTGCTCTGCATCTGCATCGTGTTCGTGCCGATGTTCTTCCTCACCGGCGTCGCGCGCTTCCTGTTCGTGCCAATGGCCGAAGCCGTGATGTTCGCGATGATCTGGTCGTTCATCCTGTCGCGCACGCTGGTGCCGACCATGGCCAATTATCTGTTGCAGCCACATGTGCATCACGAGGGCGCGCCGCCGAAGTCGCGCAATCCTCTGGTGTGGTTCCAGCGCAGCTTCGAGGCCCGGTTCGAGCGCATTCGCGGCGGCTACCATAATCTCCTGGGGCTCGCGCTGGCGCACCGTGCGGTGTTCGTGATCGGCTTCCTCTGCGTGGTGGGTGCCTCGTTCGCGCTGGTGCCGTTCTTGGGCCGCAACTTCTTCCCCGCGGTCGACGCCGGCAACATCCTGATGCATGTCCGCACCCAGGTCGGCACCCGCGTGGAAGAGACCGCCAACCAGCTCGCCGACGTGCAGAAGGCGGTCCGCAAGCTGATCCCCGGCGAGATCGAGACGTTGACCGACAACATCGGCATGCCGATCTCCGGCATCAACATGACCTACAACAACACCGGCGTGATCGGCCCGCAGGACGGCGACATCCAGGTCAAGCTGAAGGAAGGCCACAAGCCGACCGAGGAGCATGTGCGGGTGCTGCGCGAGCAGTTGCCGCGTCTGTTCCCGGGCGTCAGCTTCTCGTTCCTGCCGGCCGACATCGTCAGCCAGATCCTGAACTTTGGCGCGCCGGCGCCGATCGACTTGCAAATCCGCGGCGCCAATGCGGAAGGCAACTTCGCTTACGCCAACAAGCTGCTCGCCAAGGTCCGGCGCATTCCCGGCGTCGCCGACGCGCGCATCCAGCAGTCACCGAGCAACCCGACCTTCAACATCGACGTCGACCGCACCCGTGCGCAATTTGTCGGCCTCACCGAACGCGACGTCACCAACAGCCTCGTGGTCAATCTCGCCGGCTCCTCGCAGGTCGCGCCGACCTACTATCTCAACCCGGATAACGGCGTGTCCTACTCCATCGTGATGCAGACGCCGCAATACCAGATCGATTCGCTCAGCGCGCTCCAGACGCTGCCGATCACGGCGACCGGCAATTCGCAGTCGCCGATCCTCGGCGGCATCGCAGATATCAAGCGATCGACGTCGAGCGCGGTGGTGTCGCAATACGACATTCAGACGCTGGTGCAGATTTTTGCGACGACGTCGGGGCGCGATCTCGGCGCGGTCGCCACCGACATCCGCCAGGTGATCGCCGACACCGCCAAGGAGGTGCCGAAGGGCTCTTCCGTGGTGCTGCTCGGCCAGGTGCAGACCATGAACAGCGCCTTCACCGGTCTTCTGTTCGGCCTGCTTGGCGCTGTCGTGCTGATCTACCTGCTGATCGTCGTGAACTTCCAGTCCTGGTCCGATCCGTTCGTGATCATCACGGCGCTGCCGGCAGCACTTGCCGGCATCGTCTGGATGCTGTTCACGACCCAGACCACGCTGTCGGTGCCGGCACTCACCGGCGCCATCATGTGCATGGGTGTCGCGACCGCCAACAGCGTGCTCGTCATTTCCTTCGCACGCGAGCGCTACGAGGAGCTGGGCGATCCCATCGCTGCGGCGCTGGAGGCCGGCTTCGTCCGATTCCGCCCGGTTCTGATGACGGCGCTCGCCATGATCATCGGCATGGCGCCGATGGCCCTGGGGCTGGGCGAGGGCGGCGAACAGAATGCGCCGCTTGGCCGCGCCGTGATCGGCGGCCTGATCTTTGCAACGTTCGCCACGCTGATGTTTGTTCCCGTGGTGTTCAGTATGGTACACAAGAAACAAGGCGCCAAAGCCGCCGCCTCATTGGAGCCTCCGCATGTCGCCCACTGAACCCCGCCCGCCGGTGTCGCGCCGGAAACTGGGCATTTTCGGCGTGGTGGCGCTGATTGCGGCAGGCCTCGTGGTCGGCACCGGCATCCGCGCCCGCGAGGAACAGGGCTCCAAGCTGAAGGAATGGACCGACGATCAGGCCGTTCCAAGCGTCGCGGTGACCCTGCCCAACGCAAAATCGCTCAACGCCTCCCTCGATCTGCCGGGCCGGCTCGAAGCCTATTACCGCGCCCCGATCTTCGCTCGCGTCTCCGGCTACCTGAAGAGTTGGAGCGTCGACATGGGCGCCCGGGTCAAGGCCGGTCAGGTGATCGCCGAGATCGAGGCGCCCGACCTCGACCAGCAACTGCTGCAAGCGCGCGCCGACCTCGCTAGCCAGCAGGCCAGCGCCAGGCTGTCGGAGGCAACGCTGAACCGGCGCAAGACGCTGGTCGCCTCCAACTTCGTCTCGGCGCAGGAGATCGACGAGCGCACCGCCGATCTCTCCAACAAGAACGCCGCCGTCCATTCGGGGCAGGCCAATGTCGAGCGCCTCGAGGCGCTGGCCGGCTACAAGAAGATCACAGTGCCATTCGACGGCGTGGTCACCGCGCGCGACACCGACGTCGGTGCGCTGATCAACGCGGGCGGTGGCTCGGGCCCGGCGATGTTCGTGGTCTCCGACATCACCAAGCTGCGCGTCTACGTCAACGTTCCCCAAAACTACGTGCCGGCGATCAAGATCGGCGCCAAGGCCACCATGGTGATGCCGGAATATCCGAACCGGACGTTCCAGGCGACGGTGGAAGCCTCGTCGCAAGCCGTCGACGTCGCCTCGGGCACGACGCGCATGCAGCTTGGACTGGACAATTCGAGCGGCGAGTTGATGCCCGGCGGCTATGCCAGTGTAAAACTCAATTTACAGCGCGACACCGCGCCGCTGAGCATCCCCGCCAGCGCCCTGATCTTCAACGGCAGCGGCCTCCGTGTCGCGACCGTCAGCGCGGACGACAAGGTGCAGTTCAAGACCGTCACGATCGCGCGCGATCTCGGCAAGGAGATCGAACTCGCCTCAGGGATTGCGGCCGATGATCGCGTCATCACCGCGCCTCCGGATGGCCTGTCCGATGGCGACCGGGTTCGTGTCGTGGGCGCCGGTGCCAAGGGCAAGCCGGCAACCGCGTCTGAGAAGCAGGCGCCGAAGGGCTGAGGGAAATCTCGTGCCCCGGACGCTGCGCAGCACGAAGTGATGCGCTGCAGAGCCGGGGCCCAGTTGTTTCACAGAGTTCAATGCGGCTTTCTGGGTCCCGGCTCTGCGGAGCGGCACTTCGCGCCGCACCGCGTCCGGGACACGAGAGCTAGGCCACCCGCCATTCCGGCACGCCATCCGTGGCGATCGCGATATCGCCGAGCGAACCGACCGGCGTGCGGTCCATATCTAGCAGATGCGCAAGCGTTGCGGTGTCATCAGCCGGAGTCCGCGCCAGCGTGCGCCGCTCGTCTGCGGTGCGCAGCATGACGACGCCATGCTCGACATCGCCGTTGCGGCCATAGAGCACCGTAAAGCTCTCGACCTTGCCCCTACCGCTCGGCTCCGTGACGAACTCCGGCACCGCGCGCTTGTTGCGGTCGGCCTCAGTTTGCACGCTCGTCTCCTGCGCCAGCGCCTCGCGCGGCGGCGTCTTTGAGATCACCAGCGAATGATGCTTGGTGACAAACCCGCCTTGGCCGTAGAGCAGGCCGAGCTTGGCGCCGTCGCGCACACGCCGCACCATCGCACAGGCCGCATGCGTCATGTAGGTATTGAGCGGCGCGCCAAAGAAGGTGAGGCCGCCGGTCACGGTCGGCTGCACCTCGGCGCCCAGGCCCAGCGTCCGCCGCGCCATCTTGGGCACGCAGGGGAAGCAGCTATAGAGCTCGATCGCGTCGAATTTGTTGCCGTCGCCACCTGCGAGATCTGTCACGGCTTTCAGCACCGCGTTCTGCGGATGGCTCTCATAAAACTGGTCACGCAGCAGATAGTCGCGCGGCTCTTCCGCGGAGGCGCCGCCGAGCGGATAGACCAGGCGATCCTCGGTGATGCCGGCCGCGCGCGCCTTCGCAAGGCTGGTGAGCAGCAGCGCGCCGCCCATGTTGACCATGGGGTTCGCTACCATCAGTTTGGTGTAGGGCCAGGCAATCAGGCGGTTATCCGCCGTCGGCGTCGTGATTTCGTCCGGGGCAAAGCGCCGCTTCAGCCAGGCATTGGGATTTTGCGCGGCGGCATCGGAATAGCGCGACCACAGCGTACCGGACTCCGCCATGGCTTCGCGCGGAGTCTGGCCCCAATGCGCGGAGGAAGCCGCTTCGTAAAAGGGATAGACCGTGACGGGCCGGAACACGCCGAGCTTCACCGCCAGTGGCTTCTGGAACGCCGCGCCGCGCTTCGGCTCCTCGACGTCATGCGCGAACGGCGTCCACGGCAGCTTTGCGCCGGCACGCTCGGCCTTGGTCGCAGTCGACTGCGCCTCCGCGCCGCAGACCGCAGCGACGCTGCATTCGCCGCGCGCGATGCGCTGCGCTGCCTCGTGGATGTAGCGGATCGGGCTCTCGCCGCCGACCGGGCCGTAATAGCAATGCGAAGGCGTAATGCCGAGTCGCTGCGCCAGCAGTTTTTCCGGATCGCGATAGCGCCAGCTCAGGAAGTTGACGACATCGAGCGATTGCACCTCGCCGAGCAATTTTGCGCCAGCATCCGTCTCGGCGCGCCGCAGCGCCTGTTCGAGCAGATCGAGCGGCTCGAGGCCTTGCGCGATCTCCTTGGGGCGGTCGACGATCTCGCCGATACCGACGATGACGGGGATGCGGTCGGGGGAAAGGGGGGATTTTGTCATTTCTTCTTGCTTCGCTCTCTGTCTTCCACGCCGTCGCCCTTCGAGGTTCGCTGCACGGTGCTACGCACCGCACGGCTCGCACCTCAGGGTGACGGCTACGGGTACAGCGTCATCCTGAGGTACGAGGCCGGTGGCGCTTTTGCGCCGCCGAACGAGCCTCGAAGGATGGGCTACGAGTCACTCGCCACCAGCGCATTCATGTGCTCGACGGCTTCGGCAAACTCTTCCTTGAATTCCTGCACCACAGCGCCGGCTGACTTGACGCTGTCAATGAGGCCAACACCCTGGCCCACAAAGTAGCTGACGAGATCGCGCGCCCTGGCGTTGCCGGCGGCCGCCGCACGGTCGATCGAGTTGAAGGCGTCGCGGCTGATGATGCTTTGTAGCGGCATCGGCAGCGCGCCGGGGCTTTCCGGCGCACGGTCCCAGGCATCGGTCCAGACCGAACGAAGCTGCCGCGCGGGCTTACCGGTGCGGCCCTTCGAGCGGATCGCATCGCGGGAAGAGGCCGCGATCATCTTCTCGCGAAAGATCTCGGTGGTCTCGGCCTCGACGGTGGCAAGCCACACTGAGCCGGTCCAGGCGCCGGCTGCGCCCATCGCCATGCAGGCTGCCATTTGCCGTCCCGTCATGATGCCACCGGCGGCCAGCACCGGCACGTCGCGGATCGGCTTGATCGCCTTGATCACCTCCGGCACCAAGACCATGGTCGAGACCTCGCCGCAATGGCCACCGGCCTCGGTGCCCTGCACGACGAGGATATCGACGCCGGCCGCGACCTGGCGCAACGCATGCTCCTTGGCGCCGACAAGCGCTGCGACCGGCACGCCATGCTTCTGGCCCATCTCGATCATCGCTTTCGGCGGCACACCGAGCGCGTTTGCGATCAGCCGGATTGGATGACGGAAGGAGACTTCGAGCAGATCCAGCGCGGTCTTCGCGTCGAACGGCTGCGGCTGGTTGTCGGCGACGCTCGTGGTCGTGAGCTCGATATCGTATTTCTTCAAAAGACCACGTGTGTAGTCACGATGCGCCTGCGGCACGCGCGCCTCGAGGCTCTTCCAGGTGACGTCCTTCTCGCCGGCGGTCGACATGTTTTCGGGGATCAGCACGTCGATGCCGTAGGGCTTGCCGTCGGCATGCTCGTCGATCCATTTGAGCTCGCGTTCGAGAGTCTCCGGCGTGTGCACGGTGGCGCCGAGCACGCCAAACCCGCCGGCGCGGCTGACGGCGGCAACAACGTCGCGGCAATGGCTGAATGCGAGCAGCGGGAACTCGATTCCCAGCATGTCGCAGATCGGCGATTTCATGGTTCTCTCCCGGCGGCGGCCGTCGCGTCGCTGTTGTTGCTTTCGCTGCGAAGGCAGACCGACGCTAGCTCATCGTCGCCCGCGATGCCAAGCTGGATTCGGCCGCGTATCTTGCGTGCAGGCGCCACGCGGCGCGGGGACCATTCCGTCGCGCAAAATAAGTAGAGCAGGGGACGCGGCTAACCCTCTTGCGCTTTCGTAATCGTCGGAGAATGCTGGATCATAACAAGAGAAGCAATGAGGGAGCGCCAACCGATGTCGTCAGCGCAGTCGAGTCCGGCTCAAACCACGGAAGCTTACGATGTGGCCATCGTCGGCGCGGGCTTTGCCGGGATGTACAT
>WNGR01008900.1_pt1 | contig 11696 bp, 9 predicted proteins | sample 5407581 | NCBI WGS metagenome assembly WNGR01 (sample SAMN13153383, study PRJNA577476) | soil metagenome | isolation source: 80 cm soil or saprolite under Garry oak tree replicate 2 | place: USA:California | collected 2016-06-15
TCGCCTGCTACTCGAGCGTGGCGCGAACCCGAACGACGGGGAAGTCCCCTATCACTCGCCGGAGACCCACGACAACGCTGCCCTGAAGGTCCTCGTGGAGAGCGGCAAGCTCAACGAGGACAGCCTCGGCATGATCCTGCTCCGCAAGACCGACTGGCACGACTACGAAGGGATCAAGTGGCTGCTCGAGCAGGGCGTCGACCCGAATCGGCGCACGCGATGGGGGAAGACGGCGCTCCATAACGCCATCCTGAGCGACAACGCGCTCGACATCGTCGAGGTGTTACTGGACCACGGCGCGGACCCGACGCTCTTCGCAAATCGCCCCGACCGGTGGGACCGGACCTTGGCAGGCAGATCGGCGGTGGCCATGGCGGCGCGCCGCGGGCGGGGTGACATGCTCGCGTCGTTGGAGCGGCGCGGCATTCCGATCGAGCTGCACGGGGTGGACCGCCTGATCGCCGCATGCGCCCGCAACGACGCGGCGGGTGTCCGTTCGATCGCGACGCGCGAACCGCACCTGGTACGCGAGCTCGTGGCACAGGGAGGCAAGCTGCTCGCGGAGTTCGCGGGGACCTGGAATACGGAGGGTGTCGGGCATCTGCTCGATCTCGGCGTGCCCATCACCGCGTTGTACGAGGGCGACGGCTACTTCGACATCGCGCCGAACAGCACGGCGCTGCACGTAGCGGCCTGGAAGGGGCTCCCACCGACGGTGAAACTGCTCATCGGGCGGGGAGCGCCGGTCGACGCGAAGGATGGGAAGGGACGTACGCCGCTGGCCCTCGCCGTGAAGGCGTGCGTCGACTCCTACTGGACCTACCGGCGCACGCCCGAGGCGGTCCGCGCGCTGCTCGATGCGGGAGCGTCGGTCGACGGTGTGCTCCACCCGTCAGGCTATGCGGAAGTGGACGAGCTGCTGCGCCGATACCGAAAGGGGGCCTAGCTTACCGCGAGCGGTTGCCGAGGCCAGACCAAGAGCGTAACCTCCCACATCCTCCTCGCGCAGGCGAACAGCGCCACCACCGTGCAGTCGCTGCGGGCGCACGGGGTGCTTCGGCCCACGGCGGGGGGCGGGCGGCGACGTGCGGAGCGGCAGCGTCAACCGCGCCGCGTCCGCCGTCGGGGAGGGATCGATCGCGATCGCCGCTGTCCACCAGTCATTGCACGAGTAACAGGAGGACGATGAATGTCCGAGAGTCCCTGCGCGCACCTCGCGGCGATCACGAGCGTGAGGCAAGCGAAGCAGCGGGAGTGCGCGGAGTGCGTGAAGATGGGAGCCCAGTGGGTTGCGGGGCGACGCTGTGCTGCGACAGCTCACCCAACCAACACGCGTCGAAACACGCACGCGCCACCGGCCATCCCGTGGTTGCCTCGTCGGAGCCGGGCGAGCGCTGGCTGTACTGCTATCCGGACGACGGCTTTGCGGAATACTGAATTGGAGCAGAACGGGATCCCTCTGACCAGGAGACTACGATGACACGCACCACCACGGGCCGGGAACCGGCCGTCGCGGCTCGCGACGGGCGGCTCTATCCCACGAAGAACGATCTGCCGGAGGCCGCCCGCCGCGAGGCGATCGGGCTCCTCAACCAGCGCCTCGCCGACTGCATCGACCTGCAGACGCAATGCAAGCAGGCCCACTGGAACGTGAAGGGGCCCACCTTCATCGCGCTGCATAAGCTGTTCGACGAGGTCAACGAGGCGGTCGAGGAATACGTGGACCTGCTCGCCGAGCGGGTCGTGCAGCTCGGGGGCATCGCCGAGGGAACCGCGGGAGTCGTCGCGGAGCGCTCCACACTCGTCGACTATCCCCTGGCGCTCTCGACCGGTGCCGAGCACGTGGCCGCCCTGTCGGACGCGCTCGCCATGTTCGCCCGCACGGCGCGGCTCGGCATCGAGGAGATGAACGACCTCCAGGACGCCGGCAGCGCCGATATCCTCACCGAGATCTCTCGCGGCGTGGACAAGTGGCTCTGGTTTGTGGAGGCGCACCAGCAGGGAGCGTGACGTTCGAGGACCGGCCATGTCCATCCGACCCATCAAGCGCATCAGCCAGGCCCAGCCCACCATCGAAGGCGCCGGCGTGAAGTTGCGCCGGGCCTTCGGGTTCGGGAGCACCGGCGACTTCGATCCCTTCCTCCTCTTGGACGACTTTCGCAACGAGAACCCGCAGGACTACCTCGCCGGATTCCCGTGGCACCCCCATCGGGGGATCGAGACCATCACCTACGTCCTCCGCGGGTCGGTGCAGCACGGCGACAGCCTGGGCAACCGCGGCTCGCTCGGCGCCGGCGACGTGCAATGGATGACCGCGGGGAGCGGCATTCTCCACCAGGAGATGCCGCAGGGTGATCCCCAGGGCCGGATGCACGGCTTCCAGTTATGGGCGAACCTCCCGGCGTCCCTCAAGATGACCGCGCCCCGCTACCAGGACATCGGGGCGGGCGCGATCCCGGAAGTGACCGAGGACGACGGTACTCGCGTCCGGGTGATTTGCGGCAGCTTCTGGGGCAAGACCGGCCCGGTGGAAGGCGTGGCCGCCGATCCCCGCTACCTCGATGTCTGGGTGCCGCCCGGCCGGCTGCGGACGCTGCCGGTCGAATCATCGCGGCACGCCTTCGCCTATGTGTTCGAGGGGGGCGGCCGGTTCCGCGACGCCTCGGCGCCCCGCGGCGTCCAAACGGAGTGGGTCGGGGCTGCGCGCGGCGGGAGCGGCGGGGGGGATGCGGCACCGGACGAGGCCGGCAATCGGTCGCTCGTGCTGTTCGACTCGGGCGACGAGATCACCGTGCAGGCCGGCGCTGCCGGGATCCGGTTCTTGCTCGTCTCCGGCCGGCCGATCGAGGAGCCCGTGGCGTGGTACGGGCCGATCGTGATGAACACCGAGGCGGAGCTGCGCCGCGCCTACGCCGAGCTGCGCGACGGCACGTTCATCAGGTGAGCCTCTTGTGACGGGCGGGGGGAAACTGGTGGTATCAATAGTGTAAGGGGTCCCTCGCCCTAGGAGGTACCGCATGACGACCTCTGGCTTGGTCCGCGCAGTCCAAGTTTCCCTCCTCGGTGTATCGCTCGCGACGCTGGCGTCACCGGGCGCAGCCCAACTCATCCAGATCCGGACCGTGCCCTTCGCGCAGGGCGACCAGTTCTCGATCTTCCCGTCCAACAACCTCGGGATGGGCGGCGTGTCCATCACGGTCCCCGACACGCTGCTCGACCCCTTCACGAACCCGGCCAAGGCGGCGCGACTTGCAGGCGGGCGGTTCTTCAGCGCCCCCACCGTCTACGGTCTCTCACGCGACGCGGGCGGGGGGCGGACCCTTCCGCTCGGGACCATCGCGACCGCGGGACCCTGGTACGCCGGGCTCGCCCTCGCTCTGCAGCAGATCGACGCGAGCCGGACGCCCTCGTTCCCGGGGCCCGTGCCCCTGGCCCGGTTGAACGCCGCGCCGACCGTGGTCGACGTGGGGCCCAACCCCCGATCCTACGGCAACCAGTACGTGTTCGGGCTCGTGGGGAGGCGACTCGCGAACGGGCTGTCCGTCGGGGGCAGTCTGCACTGGGCGCGGCTCAACGCGCTCGACGGCGTGGACCTCCTCTACCCCGGCAGCGTGCACCTCAAACAGTTCGGGCACGACGTGGATGTTCGCCTCGGTGCCCTGAAGGAATGGGCGGACGGGCAGTCGCTGGAAGCACTCGTCCTCCAGGACCGCTTCGCGATGACGCATGAGGTGTCGTACCTCGATCTCTTCTGGGACCCCGGCACGCAGCAGGTCTCCACGCGCCCCCGCGCGGAACAGAATCTCGACCGCACCAACACCTGGGCGTTGCAGCTCCAGTACGGGCGGCCCCTGACCACGACCGGCTGGCGCATCGGCTGGCTCGCGACCGCCAACCGGATGTCCCACCCCAAGCTACCCGACTACGAGCTGGTGAACGTGCAGGTGATCCCTCGCGACCCGGGACGTTCCACGGCGCTCAATGTCGGGGTGGGGCTGTCCAAGACGCGCGGCCCCGCGACGTTCGGCGTGGACGTCATCTACGAGCCCATCTGGAGCCACACCTGGGCCGACGCCGCTTCACCTGTCGTGACCGCGCAAGGCGACACGCTCCCCGTGGGCGCCAGGACCGTCGAGAATCGCTTTCACTTCTCCAACGCTGTCTTCCGCATGGGCTTGAGTCGCGACCTGGAGCTCCGGGGAATCGGCCGGGCGGCGGGCTTCGAGCTCGGCCTGATGGTGCATACCATCAGCTACCGGCTCTCGCAATACGACAACGTCCAGCTCATCGGGCGCACGCTCGACGAGGGATGGGTCGAGTGGACACCGACGTGGGGCCTGAGCCTCCGCTTCCCCGAGCTCCAGGTCCGCTACCGCGGGCAGGTCATGCACGGGATGGGCCGGCCCAACGGCCAGTCCGTCGTGGCGTTACCGCTCGACGGCGGCGTCGTCGCCGCCGGCATCCTGGTCGCGCCGAGCGGGCCCCTCAACCTCACGGGAGTCAGCACCTTCACCCACCAGGTGTCGGTGTCGCTCCCGCTCCGCTGAGCGGAAAGGAGGAGATGCGCGATGACACGCCTCGTTGGAACGATCGGCGTTGCCTCCCTCGCGTTGCTCGGCGGCTGCGACGAAATGACGCCTCCGGAAGGACTGCCGCCCGCGATCGACGCGCAGCTGCGCGAGGACCTCTCACGCTGGGGCGTCATACCGATCGGGGCGATGCCGCCCCAGGACCCCGCGCTCGTGGCGCTCGGCCAGGCCCTGATGTTCGACAAGATCCTGAGCGGCAACCGCGACATCGCCTGCGCGACCTGCCACGCGCCGGTGCAGCACGGCGGCGACGGCCTGTCGCTCGCCATCGGCACGGGAGGGACGGGGCTGGGACCCTCGCGCACGCTCGGCCCAGGACGCCCGTTCGTGCCCCGGAATGCTCCGTCGCTGCTCAACGCCGGCTTGGGGTTGCCCTACGTGTTCTGGGACGGCCGCGTCTTCAAGTTCGGGCCCGGGGGCGCCGTCGTGTCGGGGCCGGACAGCGTGCCCCTCCCCCCCGGCCTGCCCAACATTCTCGCCGCGCAGGCGATGCTGCCCGTCCTGAACCGCGTGGAGATGCGCGGCGCTCCGGGCGACGTGGATGTACTCGGGAACCCGAACGAGCTCGCGCAGCTCGCCGACACCCAGTTCACCGAGATCTGGCGCGCCGTCATGCAGCGGCTCCTCGCGATCCCCCAATACGTGACGCTGTTCAACGCGGCCTTTCCCGGCGTGTCGACGAACCAGCTGGGCTTCCAGCACGCCGCCACCGCGATCGCTGCCTTCCAGATGCAGGCCTTCACGAAGACGAACTCCCCGTTCGACCGCTACCTCGCCCGGGACGACGGCGCCCTGACGCCCCAGGAGAAGCGCGGCGCGTTGCTGTTCTTCGAGAAGGCCGTCTGCGCGAGCTGCCACAACGGGCCGTTCCTCGGCGGGCAGAGCTTCGCGAACACCGGCGCACCGCAGCTCGGTCCAGGGACCGGAGCGGGGGCGCCGCTCGACTTCGGTCGCGGCAACCTGGCGAACAACCAGTTCTACCGCTTCGCCTTCCGGGTCGCGCCGCTCCGCAACGTCGAGCTGACGGCGCCGTATTTCCACGACGGGGCCTATGCCACGCTCGCGGGCGTCGTGCGTCATTACAACGACGTGCCGACCGCGCTCCGGACCTTCGACGTTTCCCAGCTCGCCCCGGCCCTGCGCGACCAGTATCACGGCGATGCCGCGACCATTGACTCGGTGCTGTCGCGGCTGGACTTCCGGCTACAGCGGCCCCTGGCCCTCACCGACGCAGAGCAGGGCGACATCGTCGCGTTCCTCAAGTCGCTCACCGACCCGGCGGCGCAAGACCTCAGCGCCCTCGTGCCCGGCAGCGTACCGAGCGGACTGCCGCTGCCCTAGCAGCCGGACCGGCCACGCCTCAAGGGCCAGCCCGAATCGAGCTGGCCCTTGTTCCGTTCAGCGCGCCGGCGCCAGCACCTCCCCCAGTCCCGCCAGCCGCTGCTCCCAGTATTGCTTCAGCCGGGTCGCGGCTGCCTTGTCCGGCAGCTTTTCGTGCTGAATCGCCACCTGGCTTTTCGTGGGCCCTTTGCCGGTGAAGCCCACCGCGACCGAGGTCTTGTCCGGCCAGCTGATCCGCATCGACTTGTCGCGTGTCGCGGTCCGGATCGTCAAGTCCACGTCCGCCAACCAGCGCGCCCGCGTGCGGGCATCGGACCACGCGCGGTACAGCCGCGCCAGCGGCACCGCGAACGTCTTGCTCTTGGTCGCCTCGAAGCCCCCGCCACGACGCTGCCCGATGGTGCGCAGGCCCTTGATCCGCTCGTAGCCCACGGTGACAGCCTGAGCCCACCAGCCCGGCACCTTGTACTTCTCGTGCACGTAATGGGCGATCTCTCGGTGCGGCCAGGTGTGCGCCGCGACGCGATCGAGCGCCTTCACCCAGCGCTCCCACGTGCACCCCGTCTTCGCCTTGAGCGCCGCGTCGCTCATCATACCGGCGAGCCTGTCGTAGTCGACGGGTCGGGACTCTTGCTTCTTGTGGAGGAGATGGGCACGGGCGGCGGTGTAGGCTTCGCCCGTCTTCCGCATGCGCGCGCGCACGAGGCGCTTGAAATCCTTATTGGTCGGCATCGTGTCCGTCCTTTGGTCGGGCCACGGGTCACACGCCCCCCAGCAGCGACGCCCCGCGGCGACGCAAAGGTTGCCTCGATGCCGATCCGGGAGTCCGCCCCCCTTTGCCTCACGAGGACCCTTGCTGGGGAAGGGCCGCCGAGGTTGGGCGTGGATCACCGCCCGCGCCCCCAGCATGCATCAGCCGAACGCGGGTCGCAAGCGCCAGAGGTCAGCAAGCAGGACCACTTTAGTCGCGACTTGGGGCAGCAGCGACCCGCTTCGCGCCCCAGAATGGTGCTGTTGCGTCGGCGCATCGCGCCGTGCCCGCCACGGAAACCCCCTGTGTCCAAGCGAGTTGCCGCAGCGCCCCACCCGCCGCGCTCCCGGCCCGCTTGTTGCCAGTCTGCGACACGGTTCCCATGGCCATCGCCCCTGGCGCACCGCCCATCGTTCTGATCGCGTCTGTCGAGGAGCACCCGCTCGTCGGCGCGCTGGAGCGCAGGCGGTACGCCGTCGTGCAGGTGCAGACGGGGGCGCTGGCAGTGGAGTGGGCGCGCAACTTCCAGCCGGACGCGATCTTGCTCGCGGCTGACCTTCCGGACATGACGGGGATCGACGCCTCCCGGCTGCTGCATGCCGACCTGCGCATCGGCCACAACGTCCCGATCCTCATCATCGCAAGCGACAGGCCGACCCCCGAGCAGCGCGTGGCGGCGCTGCGGGCCGGTGCCTGGGACTTCGTCCGCCACCCGGGCGATCCTGAGGAGGTCGCGCTCAAGCTGCAAACCTACGTCCAGGCGAAGCGGAACATCGACGTCGCGTTCGCGGAGGGCCTGATCGACCCGGCCACCGGACTGCACAGTCGGCCCGGCTTGGCGCGCCGCGCGCGCGAGTTGGGCGCGCTCATGGCCCGCACGCACGGCGGGCTCGCCTGCGTCGTCTTCATGCTGGAGAGCGACGCGCACGATATGCGAGCCGCCGGGCTCTTGTTGCACACCGCACGGGCCTCCGACGTCGTGGGGTCGCTCGGGCCGGGCGAGTTCGCCGTGCTGGCGCCCGCGACCGATCACGCCGGCGCGGTGAAGCTCGCACACCGCGGCACCGGCGCCCTGCACGACTCGTTGGGAAGCGGCACCCTGCTCACGCGCGGTTCGGCGCTCAAGGTCGGCTACGACGCCGTCGCTAACCTCACCTATACACCCATGGATCCCGTGGAGCTGCTCGCCCGCGCCAGCGCCGCGGTTCGACACGGCAACCCGGAGCCCGGCTACGCATGGGTGCGCCGTTTCAACGGAGGCGTAGCCCAAGCTCCGGAAGTGGGCGCGGCCGCGACGGCGGTGGCATCTCGCGCTACTCCCCCGGGGCTCCTGTTGGAAAAGAGGAGGAGGACCAGTTCATGAAGGCGACGCGTCTCTTGGGTTTCGTCCTGCTCGCGGGGGCCGCGGCGGCCGCCCTGAGCTGCGGAGATCGCTCGCCGCTCGGCGTCACCCCGGGTGCGGTCAGGCCGCGGGCAGACCTGCTGGACTCGCTCGTTCAGACGGTCAACAAGGCTGCGAGCCTCCTCACGTGTTCCCCGCTCGCCGCCGACTCCGCGACACAGACCATCGGAGCCGACGGCGGCACGATTTACGTGGGCCCGCACACGCTCACCATCCCGCCGGGCGCGCTGGCCGACACGGTCACGATCACGGCGGTGGCACCGGCGGACACGGTGAATCGGGTGCAATTCCAGCCACAAGGACTGACCTTCAATCAGCCCGCATCGCTCACGATGAGCTATGCGAACTGCACCGCGACCTCGCAGGCCAAGCAGATCGCCTACACGAGCGACGCGCTGGCGATCCTCGAGCTCCTGGCGTCGCAGGACAGCGTGGCTGCGCAAACAGTCAGCGCGCAGCTCCAGCATTTCTCCGATTATGCGATCGCTTACTGACGTGCGCGTGATCGGCCCGGCCGACCCGCATCCGATCGAGGGGATGCGGCGCGGCGCGGATCTGCTGCACGAGGCGCGCGAGCGAGAGCGCGCCGGCTGCGTCCCTGAAGCGATCGAGCGGTACGAGTCCGCGATCGCAGCCGCGGAGCGCAGCGGCGAGCGCACGGTACTGGCGGAAGCGCTGCGGCGTCTCGCCGTCCGCTGGCAACGTCGCGACCAGGGCGCGCGGGCGCGCGAGCTGTGCCGCCGCAGCTACGAGGTGGCGCAGCAGATCGGCAACGAGCTCCTCGCCGCGGAGGCGCTCAACACTCTCGGCGGGTTTGACCTGGAGACCGGCTCCATGGAGGACGCCCGCACCGCGTTCCTGAAGGCACTCGAGCTCGGTGGCATGAACCCGCAGCTGCGCGCGCGGGTCGAGCAGAACCTAGGCGTCCTCGCGAACATCCAGGGTGATCTCGACGAGGCGATCACCCGCTACGCCCGCTCGTTGGAGGCGTACCGCTGCTCGCGGGACGCCCAAGGGTGCGCGATCGCCTATCACAACCTGGGGATGGTGAGCGCGGACCGGGAGCTGTTCGACGAGGCGGATCGCTATTTCCGCGAGAGCCGCGCGATCGCCGAGCGCGCTGGCGACGCGTACCTCCAGGCCCTCTGTCTGGTCAATCAGGCCGACGTGGACGCGGCGCGGCAGCGGTTCGAGAACGCGCGCCAGAACGCCGAGACTGCCCTCGCGCTGTTCGATCAGCTGGGCGCGCACGGCGCCAAGGCCAACGCCTATCGGGTGATCGGCGTCGTGTACCGCGAGACCGGGCGCCTCGCCCTCGCCGAGTCCCGCCTCCGGTCGGCGATCGAGCTGGCCGCCGGCGCGGGCTCCGTGCTCAACGAGGCAGAGGCCTCCCGCGAGCTGGCCCTGCTGTACCAGGGCATGGGCCGCAACCAGGACGCGCTCCGCCTGCTCAACACCGCGTACCGCCTGTTCCGCCGGCTGGACGCCCGGGTGGACCTGGTCCACGTGGGCGGCAAGGTGGCCGAGCTCGAAGGCACCTACCTGGCGCTGGTGCGCGCGTGGGGCCAGTCGATCGAATCGAGCGACAGCTACACGTTCGGCCATTGCGAGCGCGTGGCCCAACACGCGGTGGCCATGGCCCGGGCGCTGGGCCTCGCCGAAGAGGATGAGACCACCGTGCTGCTCGGCGCCTACCTGCACGACGTCGGCAAGGTGCGGGTGCCACACGAGATTCTCCGCAAGCCCGGCCCGCTCACGCACGAGGAGCGCGAGTTGGTCGAGATGCACCCGATCTGGGGCATCGAGCTGTTGGCGAACGTGGAGTTCCCGTGGGACCTGAAGCCCATCATCCGCTGGCATCACGAGCGGTACGATGGCAGCGGCTACCCCGACCGGCTCAAGGGCGATGAGATTCCCCTGGCCGCGCAGATCGTGGGGATCCTCGACGTCTGGGACGCGCTGACCACGGCCCGAGCCCATCAACCGGCGTTGCCGCCCGCCCAGGCGCTCGCCGAGATGACCCGCTGCCGGGGGTGGTGGTCCCCCCGCGTGTTCGCCGCGTTCGTGACGGTGATCGCGCGTGACGGGCGTCACGTCGCGCCGGGTCACACGACGTCGCCGGATTCTGCAACGCATCCCGCGGGAGACGAGGGCCAGGCCCGGCCCCCCGTTCGTCACGCACGTTCGTAACCTGCTGTCCCGCCTGAGCTAACACGTAGCGCCCCCGCCCGGCACGGCGGTTGCCGGACACTGCCCCGCCACTGACGCCGCTTCGGGCTCCCACGCCATCGCAGGGGGGGAGCCCCCACTTCTCTTTTGTGAGGACTCACCATGGCCGCCTGGAAGCTCTTCGGGCACGACGTCACGACGGAGCAGCTTCCCGCCGAGCTCCGTTCCATTCTCGCCCAGATGCAGCGGGAGCGGGTTGCGTTCGAAGCGTTGACGAACGCCGCGCGGGAATCCGCGCAGAATCTGACTCAGCTCACCCAGCCGCTCACGGACGCCCAGAAGACGGTGAGCGAGCTGCAGGCGCGCGTCAAGTCGCTGGAGCGGCTCGTCCCGGTGCTGGCCACGCTCGACGAACAGACCGAAGCGGTCTCGAAGGTGCAGCGGCGCACAGAGACGCAGCTCACGCACACGTCGGAGGACGCCAAGCGGCTGCGCGGCGAGATCGAAGAGCTGCGCGGCACCCTCGAGCAGGCCCTCGCCCTGAAGAACGATCTCACCGGGTTCCTCGAGCTGGGCGGCGGGTTCAAGTCGCTGCGCATGGACGCGGACAAGCTGACGGCCGAAGTGCGCGACATCACCCAGGGGTTCGACCGCGTGCGCGAGCGCCAGGAGGAGCTGCGCCGGGCCGGGGAGTCGGTCGCCACACGCCTCAACGCGTTCGAAGAGCGGCAGCAGCAGGTCCAGGGCGGCGTCGCGACGACCGAATCGCGCGTGACCGCCCTCGGGCAGACCCTCAAGGATCTGACCCAGGCCGCGACCGACGCGGTGCAGACCAAGCGCCAGCTCGGCACCCTCAAGGCGCTCGCCGACGCCGTCACCCAGAAGGTCGCGGCGCTCGAGCAGCAGCGCGAGGTCGTCGAGCGTGCCACCGGCCAGGTGGCCCATCTCCACGACCTGATGCGCGAGGTCGACGCCAAGATCCGCAAGCACGAGGACAGTGCCAAGGGCCTGGGGGAGCTGGAGGCGAAGGTCAACGACCTCAAGGCGATCCACGGCGACGTGTTGGAGCGCACCGAGGAGATCAGCGGCCGCCACGACGAAGCGAAGCGAGCCGACGAGGAGCTGCGCGGTCGCCTCGCCGCGCTGCGGGACGAGGTGCAGCGCACGGTCAAGCGCTTCGAGCTCGAGAATCAGGGGCTCGACGCCGTCGGCCAGCGGATCCTCGACCTCCGGGGCGGGCTCACCGACATGGAAGCGCGCTTCCGCGCGCTCGACGAGTCGAGCCGCGCCATCACGGACGTGCGCTCGCGGGCCGACGGCCTGGTGACGCAGCTCGGCGGCATCGCCGAGAACGTCGCGCAGCTCGAGACGCAGGCCGAGCGGATGCAGGCGGTGGAGGCGAACGCCGGGCGACTCGGCGAGACCGTTGACGACATGACGCAGC
>WNGR01007328.1_pt1 | contig 11693 bp, 7 predicted proteins | sample 5407581 | NCBI WGS metagenome assembly WNGR01 (sample SAMN13153383, study PRJNA577476) | soil metagenome | isolation source: 80 cm soil or saprolite under Garry oak tree replicate 2 | place: USA:California | collected 2016-06-15
TCACCGCGCCAACGCTGAAACGAATGCCGTCGGCATTGATGCGGTCGAAATCGACCAGGCGTTCCAGCGTGCTCTTCATCGGTGCCACGTCATAGTAGCTGACGGAGTCGGCCCGCCCGGAGGGCCACAGCACCGACGGCGGCATACGAGGGGAGAAGAAACCCGGCGCTCCAAACAGCAGGATGTCGAGTGCGCGTGTCTGATTGAGCAAACGACGCGCGGTCTCATCCTTGATCTCGAGCGACTTGAAATAGGGAACGCCCGACGGCGACCTGCTCACGGTCTCCCAGAATTCCCGCAGCTTCTCGACCCGTCGTTCCGGCGGATTGCCGGCGATCAACGCGGAATTCACGGCGCCGATGGAAATGCCGGCGATCCAATCCGGATGCAGGTTCGCCTCGTCCAGCGCCTGATACACCCCGCCCTGGTAGGCGCCCAGCGCGCCGCCGCCCTGCAGCAGGAGGGCAATTCGCTCGAAGGGAGGGCGGCGTTCGAGCCGCCGCGATTTCAACCTTTTGGGCGCGTGGTCCAGCATGACGTAAACTCCATTACGGCACCAAGCGAGGCCGCCGATGCTAACTCGCCAGAACCTGCCGTACGACACCGGGCAAGAGGCGACGGGCCGGCTCGCTTTGCCATAGTACCCTGTCCGCCGAATACCGACCGCCGCCCAGTACGGCGAACACCGCGATCATAGCCGCCCAAAACACGCCGAATTCGTAGCCCCCTTCCGGCAGCGCCCATACATAGCCGGACCGGCCGCTCCGAACCCGGCCTGGGGACGGAGGAGGGAGCGAACCGGGCACGGGAACCGCTGTTACTTCCCATCCGGAATAATTGTTACATTCCGGCGAGCGCCGGTCGAATGAAGTCTGCCAAATCTTGATAAATCTCTAGAAAGCAGACGAGCCAAGCAGTGACGGAGCACTTCACTGGCAGGCATGGAACCCCCGAGAAACTTTGACGTCAGCCGGCTCGCGCAACCTGAAAATCAACGGGCAGCTGCGATGTCGGCTTGGGCGGCGATTTGTCCATCCGCTTGGACCATGATCTGTAGAAGGCGACGACGGTCATCAACATAATGCCCGTGATGCTCACCGCGATCTGCATCGGCGCCGCATGGGAGACTTCGACCAGCACGAAATGGGCGCCGAACGACAGAAAGATTCCGACGCAGAAAACCTCGAGCGACTGTTGCCCGCATACGATCGCCGGCCGGAAGACTCGCCGTTCGAAGCCGGCCCAGTTGCGCGGCACAAAGCGCACCACGAGGAACGCGACGATCGCGAAATGGACGAACCGATAGGGCGCTAGATTGGTCTTGTCACTCGGAATGAAGGCGTGGTCGAGCCAATCCGGCAACATCGCCGCGAGCTCCGGGAACCGCCCTGCCATCGTCATCACGAACGAGAACAGGAGGTAGGTTACTCCGAACACCAACAACGTTCGCGATCGGATGAACGGCATCGACTGCAGCGATCCACCCACTGCGAACCACGCACCGAACACGAACAACAGCTGCCAGGCGAAAGGGTTGAAGTACCACTCACCTGCCGGATACCCGGGAAGATTCCAAGCGAATTGACGCGCGGCGAAATACAAGAGAACCGAAGTGAGCATCATGATGTTCGGCCTCCGCAACATTGCCCATAGTACCGGAGGGAAAAACAGCATCAGCACGATATAGAGCGGAAGCACGTCCAGATTGACAGGCTTGAATTTGAGGATCAGGCCTTCCCACAACGTCTCCGCTGGATTGCGGATAAACGGCAGGATATTGAATTCTTTAGCAAATTCCGGACTGCCGTATTTCTGGGCAAGATAGCCGATCTCCGCGAGGTAGACGACGAGCAGCAAGACGTGAGCGACATAGATCTGCCAGACGCGCTTTATCAGTCTAGTGCCTCCGGTGATGAACCCGCGTTCGAGCATCATCCTCGCGTACACGAAGCACGCGGTGTATCCCGAGATGAAAACGAACAGGTCGGCCGCATCGCTGAATCCGTAATTCCTCGTGGTGATCCAATTGACGATATTGTCCGGAATGTGGTCCAGGAAGATCGCCCAGTTCGCGATGCCTCGAAACAGGTCGAGCCTCAGGTCGCGGCCTTTGGGTGGCAATGTGACCGACATCAGCGTGTTCCGAGCTTGGCAAACATCTGCCGGGAGGTTGAACCTGCGCGCGCAGCGCCCGCCGTAGTCGTGGGCGGAAGGGCCATCTCAAGGCCAGCCACAGCCGGCTTCTGGTCTAGCTCGTCTAGGAGCCGCTTGGCTGCCTGCAAACATTATCGACGAGCGGTCCGTAATCGGCGAGCCAGTCGGCCGGGGACCGCGTCTCCCACCGGTCTTCGGCCCGCTCAAAGACGTCCCCGCAGTATTCCGTGTGGCGCCGTGCGACCTGCTCGAACTCGCCGGTTTCCATGAGCTTCTCGAGCGCGTAAGCCCGGGTCGTCTCGGGTAGGCGATAGCGCACGGTCGAGCCAAAGACATCCGCATTGACGAGCGACTTCGCGACCAGGTTCGCCACGCAATCGACGACGTCCGACGCGGCGATCCCGTCACCCGCGACAACGCTCGCCGTTTCCGGCGCAAAGTCGCCTGCGAAGACTGCGACACGCCGCAGCACGACACGTTCGGGTTCCGGGAGCAGTTCGTAACTCCAGTCGAGCGTGGCGCTCATCGTCTGGTGCCGTGAAACCGTCGAGCGATGGCCGTTCGTGAGCAGCCGAAATCGATCCGTCAGGCGCGCTGCGAGCCCCGGCACCCCTAGGGCGTCGACGCGGGCGGCCGCAAACTCGATCGCTAGTGGGTTTCCATCCAACTTCGAGCAGATCTCGGCGACCACCTGGGCGTCCGCGTCGCTAAGCTCAAAATCGTTCATCATTGCCGCAACGCGCTCGACGAATAGTTGAACAGCCGGGAATTTGACCGCCTCTGCCGCGCCGAGCCGGGCCGATGCGGGAGGGCACTCCAACGATGATAGGCGGTGTACGACCTCACCTTTCGCTCGCAACGGTTCGCGACTGGTCGCCAGGATCTGCACCCCAGGTGCTTCTCTCAGGATCTCGGCAGCCAAAGCGGCCGCTGCCTCGATGACGTGCTCGCAGTTGTCGAGCACAATCAGCATGTGCTTGTCTCTGAGAGTGGCCATCAGACTAGAGAGCAGATTCTCCGAGCGGATCTCCAGTCCGAGGGCGGAAGCAAGCGCAGTGGGCACGAGCGTAGGGGCGCCGAACGGAGCCAGGTCGATGAGCCAGACGCCATGCTCATAATTGGCAATCAGCTCCTCTGCCGCCGCGAGGGCCACGGAGGTCTTGCCGATTCCCCCCGGCCCGACGATGGTGAGAAAGCGTTGCCCGGACAGCCGCGCCGCGAGGGTGCTGACAATATCGGCACGACCTATCAGATGCGTGACTGGAGCGGGCAGATTGTGCACCCGCTCCGCTGCGGTTGTGTGCAGAGCCGAAGGAGTCGGTTCCTCCAAGACCTCGACCGGCGCGACGAAGCGATAGCCTCGGCCTGGAATATTGACCAGATAACGATTGCCGCCATGACCGTCGCCCAGCACACGGCGTAGCGCGGCCACATGGACGGTCAGATTGGCTTCAATCACGACGGTGTCTGGCCAGACTCGCGCAATCAGTTCACGCTTGCTGACTAGCTCACCGGGTCGCTCAACCAGCGCGATAAGAATGTCTAGGGCTCGACTTCCGAGACGAAGCGGCTTCTCGTCTTCCAGGAGGAGCCGTTGCGTCGGAAGCAGGCGGAAGGGGCCAAACGAGAAGGTGCGCCCGGCCGGCGGAGCGGTTTCATCGCCCGGCCTGAGCAGAATCTGGCTGACCTGAGCGCGAACGGCGTGGCCGCTTTCATTCCGCGTTCGACCGGCGAGAGAATCGATCCGGGTGCGAACGCTCCGTCCTGAACGAGTATCAGTGGGACGTCCTGCTCTATTGGTTCCAAACCGGACTGCTGGTGTGTGGGCGGTCATGACCGCTCCCCTCTCTGGTAGTAAGCGCAACGGTCCGCGCCATGCTCAATTATGGTGCGAAATCGCTTATCGCTTTCCTGAAGTGCCTCTTCGGCAAGCTTGCGTTTGGCGAGCTGGCCGATCTGCCTCCTGATGGCTGTCAGTATGGATAACGGTTGCGGCGTTTCGATCTCGCGGACCACTGCCTGAGGGCGCCGCACCCCAAGCGTTCCGCGTTCGGATAACCCCCCGGACATATCCTGGCTCTCCGGGGATCGATCGAACATGCCTTTCCCTTGGGTATTCGGCGTCATACGAGTTCAAATAACGTGGCGTCCTCGTTCGAGGCATCCCCCGAACGGGGGGTGGCGAGGATAGGTTTTGGGGGAATGCAGGGGTAAGCTGCCCGAAGCCTCCTGCCGTCCATTTCGGTTGCTAACGAGCTGAACCTGTATTTTGGGGGCGCCCAAGGGCACTCGGAGTTATTCGGTCGAGCCCGGACCGTCGGTGAGGTGTCGTGCCAGAGGCCACCAAGCTCCATCCTGGTACCGGCAGGCAGCCGGAGTTCCTTACCACCAAGGTCGTTCCCCCACGACGCGCGACGGGGCTGATCGAGCGGCCCCGACTGCTTGGCCTGATCGCCCAGGTCGAGACCAAGCAGCTCACGGTGATCAAGGCGGGTGCAGGGTTCGGCAAGACTTCCCTTGCGGCCGCTTGGGCGGCTCGCCTCGAGCAGAACGGTAACTGGGTCGCATGGCTTTCCCTCGATGCCGAGGACGACGAGCCCACACGGTTCCTCTTCTATGTGGCGCAGGCGTTGCGACGCGCCCGCAACGGCCTCGGCAAGACCGCAACCGGCCTGATCATGGAGAGATCCTTGATCCGCCCGCATACGATCCTATCGACGCTGATCAACGAGCTGGCCGAAATCGATGACGAAGGGTTTTTATTCCTGGATGATTATCACTGCATCGCCGATCCGGAGATACATGACGCGTTGTCGTTTTTGCTCAAACATGCCCCGCCACAATTCCATCTGGTGATTGGTTCGCGCGTGGAACCCGTCCTGCCGCTTGCCCGCCTGCGCGCGCAGAACCAGATGATCGAGGTCGACGCATCGGCGCTGCGGTTCGATCTGGAAGAAACGCGGCAGTTTCTCGAACATGAAAACTTTAGCACCTTGAGTTCCTCCGAGGTGAAGAATCTGAATGCGAAGACGGAGGGTTGGCCCGCCGTGCTGCGCGTCGTTGTGTCGATCGCCTTACAAAAGGGGGAAGATCCTGGGCAGTACGTGCGCGGATTGTCCGCTGCGTTCCGCCCGATCAGCGCCTATCTCGCCGAGATGCTCGACGCGCTTCCGCAGGAAACGGTTCAGTTCATGTTGCGGACGGCCATCCTCGACCGCCTCTCCGCGTCCCTGGTTCAAGCCGTGACGGGAATCGAATCAGGTCACGACATGTTGGTATCAGTGGAAGCTCGCCAATTGCTGGTGACACCGCTAGACGAGGAGGGGAATTGGTATCGATACCATGCACTTCTGCGCGATTATCTGTGCCAGAGATTGGAAGCCGAGCAGCTTGCAGACGAAATCCTGTTGCTGCATCGGCGTGCCAGCCGATGGTATGCTTCGCACGAGCTGTGGACCGATGCAGTCCAGCACGCGATCGCCGCAGGCGACGACGATCGGGCCATCAGCTGGATCGAAAACTGCGCCATGGAGCTCGTGAAGCGGGGCGATATGCTCACGCTGCTCGGCTGGCAACGTTTGTTTCCGACCGATCTCATGCGAAATCAGCTCAAACTCAGGATCGCGGTCGCCTGGGGTATGGCGCTCGCCATGCGTTTTGAGGAGGCAATGAAGCTGGCGGGCGAGATCGAGCAGGACCTCGGCAGCGAGGATACGCCGGAGACCGAGGCTCTACAGTGCGAATGCCAGACCATACGCTCGGTCGCGGTCGCTTTGAAAGACGACAGCCAGAGCGCCCTGTCCTTAGCCGAAGGCTGCCTCGGGCGTGCGACCGACCCCTGGACCGCGAACGTTGCATCGACCGTGGCCCGTTTTGGACATTGGAAGGCCGGTGATCTGAAGAGTGCATATGCAACGCCCTGGATCCCTTACTCGCTCGACGAGGACAGAAGGAATGTCTTCTCGTCGGTCTATCGGCTTTTCCTGCATGGATTGATGGATTTCCAGCAGCTCCGGCTTGGCGCGGCGGAACGCCACTACGTTGACGCGTTGCGGTTGGCCGAACAGCACGCAGGGTCGAACTCGGTGGCGGCGGCGTTGCCGGCCAGTCTAATCGCTCGGATTCGCTACGAGCAGGGCCAGTTGGACGTCGCCGAAGCCGCGGTCCTGGACCGCGTGCCGATCATCAACGCAACTGGGACGCTGGATTGCGTGCTCAGCGCGTATCTCGTGCTGACGCGAACCGCTGTGTCGCGCCGGCATATCGATCGCGCCTACGCCCTGCTGGAGCAGGCGGAGAACCTCGGCCACACGCGAGGATGGAGCCGGTTGGTAGCCGCGGCCCTGCTGGAACGGCTACGGCTTCATCTCGCGGAAGACAGAATCACGGAGGGCGGCGTATGCGTGGATCGCCTCGAGCGCCTCGCGGCCGAATATCCCGCACCGACCCCTTGCGCCTGGTCGGATATCCATCATTACGCCAATCTGGGCCGTGCGCATCTGGCCTCAGCCCAGAATCGCCAGCCGGAAGCGATTGCCATCCTGAGCAAGCTGCGTCAGGAAGCCGAGTCCGCCGACGATCACTATTTTGCGCTGCGCCTGGCCACGCATCTGTCCGTCGCGTTGCTAAATGCGAACAAGCCCGTTGAGGCCTCGAAAGTTTTTGGCGAGATTCTACACGCCGGGGCGCCGGCCGGCATCTATCAGGCGATATTGGATCAAGGGCCGTGGATCGGCACCTTGCTGTTGAGCTTCCAGGATAGCGCGCCGCGCACCGGAGGCGATCGCGAACTGACGGCGTATGCCGACAGGTTGATTGCAGGCTGGCGTGCGCGTCACGGATCCGAGCCTGCCCCGAGCCCTACGTCGGCTGTTGCGGAGTCGCTGAGCTCCCGCGAGTGCAGCATTCTCGAGCGTATCGGCAAAGGCGAATCCAACAAGGAAATCGCACGTGCTCTTGGCATCACGCCCGAGACGGTGAAGTCCCATGTCAAGAACATCTTTGTGAAGCTTGCTGTCGAGAAGCGGGCACAGGCTGTATCGCGCGCGCAAAGCCTCGGCCTTGTCAGCACAAACTAACGGCGGTGAACCCACAGATGTTCCGTCGGCGGAGCCTGCTCTGTACTCGAAAGGGGCCATCGTGGCCGCAGGGGCACTTCCGAGGATGTGCCAACGAGAGTCAAAACGCGAGCCAGACCGATACGCAAGGCCACCGCGTAGGCGAGGGATGCTGCGACCGCACAGTGGGGGCGTTCACAAGAATTTGCCAAGATTTGGCAGTGTCTACTCATCTTGGATCCGGTGTAAGATGCCTTTCGAGCTGTAAGCCACAGGAATCAAGCAGTAAGCGATCGCTGACTGCGTGCCCGACTGCTGCGCGTAAATATACAGATATCCTTTTCGTGGGGAGTTTGCGGCGAGAAGGTCCCTGAATTTCAAAGTACTAGAGGGATCTCGCGCAGACGATTTTCCGGCACCGGATGGCGCGCGTGGTCCAGCATCACGGAAAATTCCCTTATTCGGTCTCCATTGCGGCAGTCAATTCACGATCGGATCAACGGCGGCCCGGTGGTTTCGCGGCGCTTTGGCCGTCCCCGCCATTTCGGTGCCTATTAGTCGGATGTGGCCGGGGACATCGGCAGCGAATTCAGCAGAATCGACGCGGTACTCTGAACGCGTCTTGAGGAGACATCATCACCCGCGGGAGACTCATCGGTTTGGAGGCGGTGATCGGCGCCATTGCCATTCTGAGTCAGCATTGCCGAGCCGGACTGCGCGCCGGCGCGGTCGCCGCCGGCTTGGCGTGCAAGAGGTGCTCGGTGAACCACTCGATCGCGGCCTGTGCCGCCTTCTTGGCGCCGTTGCCGCTGTAGACGGCGTAGTGGCCGCCGTCGATTTCCAGCAGGCGCTTGGGACCACCCGCCCGATTGAATGCTTCGCGGATCGAGTCTGGCGGGGCGATGACATCGTCTTTAGCCAGGATCATCAACAGCGGGCGCGGCGCGACAAGGTCGATGAACCGGCCCGGCGCATGTTCAAGAATCGCGTCCAGCGAACCCATGGTGACTTCGTTGCGCCAGGCAGGCGCGACCGTCGCCTGCGCCTGATGCGCGAAGTCATAGCTGTCTTGATCCGGCTGCAGCGCAAAGCCCTCGCCCGGCTGTCCGGTGCTCGGGATGTATTTCTCTCCACCTTCGGTCGCGTGACGGATGCGCTCCTGCACGGTCAGACGCTGCAGGCCCGCGAACATTTCAGGGCCGGCGATCGTATGGATGATCTGATCGACATCCATCGCGCCGGCCTGGCTGACCACCGCCTTGACCCGAGAGTCGTGGGCGGCGACCTGAATGACGTGCCCGCCACTGAAGCTGCTGCCCCACACCCCCAGGCGATCGGCGTCGATTTCGGGCTGGAGGGAGAGCCAGGTGAGAGCGTTGCGGTAATCCTCCATTTGGTCGTGCGGCGAAATGCGCTGGCGCGGTTCGCCGCCGCTGGCGCCAAAGCCACGATAGTCGAAGACCAGCGCCGCGACGCCGGCCTCGGCAAACCGGCGGGCAAAGGGCTCCAGGTACATTTCCTTCACGGCACCGAGACCGTGGGCCATGGCGACAGCAGGCACGCGGGCGCCGGGCGCCGCAGCTTTCGGTAGGAAGAGCCACGCGGCGGCGAAGCTCTCGCCGCTCTTGAACATCACGTCACGTTTTTCGATTGGCATCTGTCACTCCTACTTCAAGGCATTGCTGCGGGCGGGATTTTACGAATGCCCTTTGCGGAACGAGACGCAATGTCGCCGTTGCGCAGTATCCGCACGTAACCGATTGAGAAGCGCCCGCCGCAGCGCGCAGGATATGTTGCTCTGGTGCGGCACCAGGCGAGAATACCGAATGGCTGCCTCGCTAGCTCGCCAGGACCTGCCGTACGACGCTGGGCAAGAGGCGGCGGGCCGGCTCGCTTCGCCATAGTTCCCTGTCTGCCGAATACCGGCCGCCGCCCAGCACGGCGAACACCGCGATTACTACGGCCCAAAACATACCGAACTCGTAGCCTCCTTCCGGCAGCGCCCATACATAGCCGATCCGAAAATGTCCACCCAAGAGCATCGACGTCAGCAGATACACCGATCCGAGCAAGGCGACGGGGCGCGTGAAGAGGCCCAAGGTGAGGCCGATCGCGCAAATGAGCTCGATCGACCCGGCGAGTGCGACCTGCATGGCAGGCAGAGACATGCCCAGGCTGGCAAAATACAGCGTGTAGATCTTGAATTGAAAGGGCCCGCCGAGGATGTGACTTCCGAAATGAGGGACGAGCATCAACCCGACATAGACTCTAATGAACGTCAGTGCCAAGGCATTGAGCGATACTTCTCGCGAATCCGCCGGTGCTGCGGCGGATGCGGCCCGCAGGATAAAATGGACGAACACAAGAGCGCCGAGAAACCAACCCAGAAGCTCGAAGCCCGGCACGCCCGGGCCCGTCGCGACCTGCAGGTCGAGATCCTGAGCGCTCAAACCGGCGATGCTGGCCGGGGGGTTCAAACGCAGAATGCTGAACAGGCGCGCAACCACGGCAGTGGCCAGCGCCGACGCCGCAATGGCCGTGAAGGAGCCACGTAGCTGCCAAAAGGCGGATATCAACAGCAGCGCCATCCAAATCGTGGCGGATGCGGTAAACCACGTGGTGACAGGTTGGCGAAGGACGACGCTCAAGCCCCATCCGATCATGATGATCGCGACGGCCAATGTCACGCGGCTCAGCCAGCGCGCACAATCATCGATGCTCATTGGTCCGTTCCTCAAGATAGAAGTGTCCTCACGCCTGGCTGTTCCAGCGGCCGGGGCGGAACGTCAGGTTGCTGAACCGGGCAGCCCGGTGACCGGCGGCGGACCGCGTTTCACGACCGGCGTTGCACTGCGATTGGCGAGAGCCCAGCGCGCGATTTCGTCTTTTCGCGCAAACCACACGTCAGGCTTGGAGCGCGCGTAAGTCAGAAATCGGTCGAGCGCGCGTACCCTGCCGGCGTGGCCGGAGATCCGGTCGTGCAGGCTGATCACCATCATGCGCCGCCGATGCGCGCCCTCCTCGTAAAGCTGGTCGAACTCATCGCGCAACGCCTGCTCGTAGGCAGCGGGATTCCAGCCCACGAAGGGAAAAGACACGATATCGTTCATGTGAAAGGTGTATGGCACCGTGACGAAGTCCCGCCCGCGCACCGGGACGATGAACGGTTCGTCGTGACTCGGCTCGTCGATGTGATAGAGAAAGCCGAGATCCTGCAGCGTCTCCAGAATGTAGATGGAGTTGCGCATCCAGTAAGCATTCCAGCCAATCGGATGCTGACCGGTGACCTTATGGATCGTCTCGACGCTGTCGGCGATGAAGCGCTTTTCCTCATCGCGCGGGAGCCGATAGGAATTGTCCCATACCCGGCCGTGAGCCGCCGCCTCGTGACCCCGGCGCACGATCTCCTGAGCGAGATCGGGCGAGGTTTCGACCGCCTTGCCGATCATGAACGATGAGAGCTTGATCCCGTGCTTGTCCATGAGATCGAGCACTCGGGGGATGCCCTCGTAATGACCGTAGGCAAAGAATGCGTTGGTCGGCAGGTCCGGGACGCCCCCCTCGATCGGATCCGGGATGACGCCGCCAGCGCCCGAGATCGGCTGCCCGCCGCCCTCGAACATGAGTGAAAGGCTCACGGCCAACCGGGCACCGTTCGGCCAGAAACCGGCGCGGTCGGATGCGTTCAAGGACGGGGTCGCGGCGTGGGCGCCGCCGGTCAGGCCACTGGCACCGGAGGCGGCCGCGAGTGCGACGGTCGCGCCGACGGTCTGAAGGGCCTCTCGGCGATCGAGTTGCAAAGCCTGCTTTGCAGATTTGATCATTCGCGGCTCCGTCTGCTGGAGGGAATCTGGCTGTTCTTGACTCGGAAAACTATCCGGGCTCGGGTGGAGGCAATGTCCGCCAAATGGAAAATATCAGGAGGTCCTCATGCTCGATGACATTAACGAACTGCGGACCTTCGTCAATGTCGTCGCAGCGGGAAGCCTTTCCGCAGCCGCGCGGGAAATGGACTTGGCGCTCAGCGTGGTCAGCAAGCGTCTCGCGGCGCTGGAGCGCCGGACTGGCACGCGCTTGATTGCGCGCAGCACCCGCCGCTTGGCACTGACGGAAGAAGGGATGGATTTCTACGAAAGAGCTCAGCGCATCCTGACCGAGGTTGACCAGGCCGAGGCGGCACTGACGAGTGGCCAGGTCGAACCGCAAGGTTTGCTGCGGGTAAGCGCGCCGGTGGCGTTCGGCCGTATCCATGTCGGTCCAGTCTGTCGAGACCTTGTTCGCGAACATCCGACGCTGTCGATCGACCTCCAGTTAACGGATCGGATGGTCGAGCTGATTGAAGAGGGAATCGATGTCGTCGTCCGGATCGGACCGCCGAAGAGTTCGCAACTGGTCATTCGGAAATTGATCGACGACTACCGGGTCGTAGTCGGCGCGCCCGAATATCTCCAGCGCCGCGGCACGCCCGCGACACCGGCAGAA
>WNGR01007335.1_pt1 | contig 11689 bp, 10 predicted proteins | sample 5407581 | NCBI WGS metagenome assembly WNGR01 (sample SAMN13153383, study PRJNA577476) | soil metagenome | isolation source: 80 cm soil or saprolite under Garry oak tree replicate 2 | place: USA:California | collected 2016-06-15
TGGACATCGAAACCGCTCATAACGCCGGCGCGAAAGGCATCCTCGTGCTGACCGGCTTCGGACAACAGGAACGAGAGAAGCACCAGCGGCATCTTCACCAACCGGATCTCGTCGTCCAGAACTTGATAGAGGCTGTGGATTCGATTCTCAACGAAGTCCTATGAAATTGCGGCGCCTTGAAGATCTGCCCGCCCTTGTTCAAGGCAAAAAAGTCGTTCTCGCGAACGGCTGTTTCGACATGCTAGACGTGGGCCGTCTGCGATATCTTCAACACGCACGAACGATGGGAGACCTGCTGGTTGTCGCTATCAACAGCGACAAATCCATAGCAATGATCAAGGATCCGGGCCGGCCGATTCTCGACGAGAAGGAACGCGTGTCACTGGTTTCCGCCTTGCGTACGGTCGATTATGTCGTACTCTTCGACGAACCGGACGTTTCGCGCGTGCTCGAGGTGCTTCGTCCGGCAATCCACGCCAAAGATCCGAAGAATCACGCGACTCGCGGTATCATTAAGCGGATTTTGTCGACCGAGAAATAGATGACCGTCAAGTCAAAACCAAATCGGTTCCTGGTGGTGAAATTCGGATCTCTGGGCGATATCGTCGACTGCCTGCCTTCGGTCGCGCAGCTACGCAAGGCGTTTCCCGAGGCCGAAATCGATTGGCTGATTGAGCGCAAGAACAAAGGCGCCGTTGAGCTGAGCGGTGTTGATGTGGATCTGGTTCCTATCGATACCTACCAATGGCGGAATAGTCCGGGTATCGGTAGCGCAAAGGAAATCGCAGAGTTCGTTTGGGCCCTCAGCACCGACGGGTACGATTGCACTATCGATTTTCAAGGCCTGTTGAAATCGGCGTTTTTTGCGTATCTCTCCGGCGCCCCTGTGCGGATCGGATGGGAGAGGGACTTCTTAAAGGAATCCGTCAGCCGGTTCTTTTATACCGACGTCGTGACGCCGAAGCGGATTCATATCATCGACCAGCAAATGGAATTGCTGAGGCCGCTTGGGATCGACCCGGATTGGTATATCGAAGTTCCCCTCAAGGCTCGCGACGGTGCGCGGCGGTCCGTGGTACAAAAACTCGCTGGTCTCACGGATTACGTCATCATCACCCCTGGCGGCAACGGGACCACGAAATGCTGGGCTTCCGAACGGTATGGAGAATTGGCCGCACGGCTCATGAACGATGGATTCCCTGTCGTTGTGACATGGGGCCCTGACGAAGACGTCCTGGTAAAGAAGGTTAAACAGAAAGCGCCGGAAATCCGCGAAATTCCGACGAGCCTGGAAGAGTTGGTCGCGCTTTGTGAGGGAGCCAGACTGATCGTGGGGGGTGATACGGGACCGATGCATTTTGCCGCAGCCGTCGGAACACCGATCGTGGCGATTTTTGGTCCGACAAGCAGCGATCGAAATGGGCCGTTCCGGCGAGAAGACATCGTCGTTGAACGGCGCCTCGCCTGCCGGCCATGCTACGAGCGGGACCGATGCCCTCTGGAACACTGGGAGTGCATGAAGGAAATCACCGTGGAACAAGTCTACGAAGCGTGCCGCAAACGTCTCTTGATAGCTGACGCCAGCCCTCCGCTTCAGCCGCAATGAGGCGTGCTCAATGCTTCAAAAGATTCGCGTTCCGCTAGGGTTCCTCCTCGCCGCGGCAGTGTTGTACTTCGCTGAGCCCACAGCCGCTTCTATCCTCGTCGGCTTGCCCGTGGCTCTTGTTGGAGGCGTGTTCCGAGCCCTCGCCGCCGGCGTGATCAAAAAAGATACCGTTATGACCACTCGCGGTGTCTATGCGCTGACGCGAAATCCGCTTTATTTTGGCAGTGCGTTGCTCGCCTGTGGTTTCGCCATCATGAGCTGGAACGAGATTGCGGCGATTCTGGTGTTGCTGCCCTTCGGCGTGATTTATCCGGCCGTCATCTTGCGGGAAGAAAGGCACCTGGAGGCGCTTTTTACCGATGAGTTCCGCGCATACCGGGGGAGGGTCCCGCGTTTTTTCCCGCGCTTTTCGCGCGGCTCCATATTCTGTTTTTCTTTCGGCCAGTACCTCGACAACCGCGAATACAACACCGTTCTTGGATTTGCCGGCGCCCTGATTGTGCTCACGTTGAAGTATTGGCTGCTTCGCGCATCCAATTAACGGGTTGATTTAACCTTAGTCGAAACCTATACTTATTTTTTGAGCTGGCTCTTTCGAGTGGGCGTTCTTGCCCACTTTTTTGTTGTATGAGCAAAGGAATCGAATGGGACCGGATTCGGCGGCTCATTCAAGAAGTCGTAGAAAGTCAAGGATATGAGCTAGTTGATGCGGAATTCAAAGGAGCGGGCAAGAACTCGCTCCTGAGAGTCTTCATCGACAAACCGGTGGGCATTTCTCACCTCGATTGCGAGTTGGTCAGTGAACAAATAGGAACAGAGCTCGATGTTGAAGACCTGATCCCGTTTTCGTACACGTTGGAAGTTTCCTCTCCTGGTCTTGACCGGAAACTGGCCAAAGAGAGTGATTATGCTCGCTTCGAAGGGAAATTCGCCAGAATCCAGACTCGTCTTCCACTGCATCAGCAAAAGGTTTTTCGAGGACGTCTTCAGGGGCTCTACGACGGAAAGATCCGGTTGGAATTGCGCAAGGGCGATGTGCTCGACATACCCTTGGATGTGATTCAAGAAGCGAGACTGGAAATTGACTGGGCGGCGGAGATGTCCCGGCCAAGCGACAGTCACAGGGAGTAATTTTAATGTCGAACGTTCTTTTTCAAACGATCGATCAGATCAGCAGAGAAAAGGGAATCGATCCTCAAATCGTGGTTCACGCGATCGAGGACGCGATCGTTGTAGCCTCACGCAAGCATTTCAAATCCAATGAAGAATTGAGAGGCCGCATCAATCCGGAGACCGGCGAAATCGATGTCTATGCCATTCGCAAAGTGGTCGATACCGTCACGAATCCCGTCCGCGAAATCTCGCTCGAGGAAGCTCGTACGATAAAGGCCGAGGCTCAACTAGAGGAAGAGATCGAATTCAAGAAACCGACTGTCGGTCTTGGACGCATATCTGCCCAGATGGCGAAACAGGTCATCTTTCAAAAAGTCCGCGAAGCGGAACGCGAGAGCGTTTACGCCGAGTACCACAAACATGTTGGCGAAGTGGTCAATTGCGTCGTGAAGCGGTTCGAGAACGGGGACATGATCGTCGAATTGGGGAAGACCGAAGCCAAAATTTCGAAACGCGATTCATCACGGCTCGAGAATTTTTCCGTCGGAGACCGTATACGAGTGGTCATCACCAAGGTTGAAAAGACGACCAAGGGGCCGCAGGTCATGGTCTCCCGTACGGATCCTCTCCTGGTTCAGCACCTCTTTCAAACCGAAGTGCCTGAGATTTATGACGGCACCGTGCAGATCAAAAGCATCGCGCGTGAAGCCGGGGAGCGAACGAAGATCGCCGTCGCATCACGTGAGAAGGATGTCGATCCGGTGGGCGCATGCGTCGGCATGAAGGGAACTCGCGTTCAATCGATCATTCGAGAATTGCGCGGCGAGAAGATCGATATCATTCAGTGGAATGATGACGTCATTGCGTTCGCCACGAATGCTATTAGTCCGGCGAAGATCAGCCGTGTATCGACAGTCGAAAGCAACGAAAAGATCCTGGAAATGGTCGTCGAGGACAGTCAGCTGTCGCTTGCCATCGGCAAGAAGGGCCAAAATGTTCGGCTTGCTTCGAAGCTCATCGGCTGGCGCATTGACATCAAGAGTGAAGAAGAAAAGCGTGCCGAAGTCGAGAGCCAGATGGACCAGCTCCAGGAAGCTGTTCCGACTCCTGTAGAGAACATGCCTGGCTTGACGCCAAGCCTGCTCCAGAAACTGAATGCTGCCGGTATCACGACCGTCGAACAGCTTGCCAATCTCTCGCCGGAGGACCTGGAAAACATTCCGGGTATCGGTGAAAAAACGATCGAGAGAATCAGCGATGCGCTGTCGGAGTACTACACGCAGTCGCCGGCGTACCAGGATCAAATGGAACGGCTCGCGCAGCAACACATGTTCAGAAAGGATGAACCCGCTGCCGAGCCAGCGGAATTGAATACCGAACCGGACACCAAAACGCAAGAAACGGGCGAACAGAGCGCCCCTAAAGAGTAAAATAGATAGATAATGTCCGTCACTGCAGCGGCGGTTACAGACCGCCGCTCCAGTAAACGGACGAAGGGGTCTTCACAGAGGGAATGCCAAAGCTTCGAGTCTACCAGCTAGCTCGCGAGTTGAATCGCGATAACACGGAGATCATTCGCGAATTGCAGCACATGGGTGTGCCGGTCACGTCGCACTCCAACACGGTCGAGGACCGTCTGGCCGAACGGCTGCGGAAGGAGCTCGGTGTCTATGTCCCCGCGGAGGCGAAGCCGGAACCCCTGCCGGAAGTCATCGAAGCCGCGAAGGTCGAAGCGCCGCCTGCCGCGCCGGAACCTCCGAAACCAGAGCCTGTTGTGCAGGTCGTCGCAGCACCGCCGCCCGTTGAAGCCAAACCAGAACCCAAGGTCGAAGAGAAGGCTCCGGCGCCTGCGGCAAAGGTTGCGCCACAGCCCGCGGTTCCTCCTCCTGTACCCGTGACTCCCCCGCCCGTAGCTGCGTCGCCGCCCATTGCTCCGCCTAAGGTACAGCCGCCAACGCCGCCGGCAATACAGACCACGCCGAGCGGTGGCAGAATCATTCCGCCCCCGACACGAATTGGTCCGGCCGTACCGCCCAGAATCGAGCCGCCGCATGAGGAGCGAAAGACGATGCAGCAGATCGTGCAAGAGCGGCTCCGGCAACAGCATCGGCTGCCGCCAACGCCGCCTCCGGGCCAGCGGAGACCGTTTGATCGCACCGGTCAGAGGCCTATGGGTCCTCCACAAGGACAACCACGACATCCGTCCGCACCGGGATTCCAAGGCCGCTCGGCGCCGCCAGGCGCCCCGGCAGGAACGCGTACGTGGAATCGCCCCGGGGCTCCGCCGATGTCAGCGCCTCCGGTGGTTGAGCAGCGCCGGCCCGTACACGAACGCGTGGATCGTACGCAGCGCTACGAACGCCAGGCGGAAAAGAAGCTGGAATCGCCATATATCCGGCCTCAACCCAAACCGGAACCGCCTCGCGAATTCCGCAAAGTCACATTGACGGAAGGTCTGACGGTCAAAGATCTCGCCGAAAAATTGGGCGTTCTCGCAAAAGACCTCCAAAGAAAACTGATGGATCGCGGCGTTCTCGCAACGATCAATCAGACGCTCGACAGGGAAATGGCCAAGGGGATCGCCAAAGATTTCAACGCGGAAGCTGATTTCGTGACGTTTGAAGAGAGCGTCATGCTGGACGCCGTTGAAGTCAGCGCCACCGCAAACAACGTTCCGAGACCGCCGGTGGTCACGATCATGGGACACGTCGATCACGGGAAGACCTCATTGCTCGATACGATTCGAAAGACTCGGGTCACCGAACAGGAAGCCGGAGGCATTACCCAACATATCGGTGCTTATCAGGTGAAAGCGCAAAATCGCAAGATCACCTTTCTCGATACGCCCGGCCACGAAGCGTTCACCTTGATGCGCGCACGCGGCGCCAAGGTTACAGACATCGTTGTGCTTGTTGTCGCTGCCGATGATGGAGTGATGCCCCAGACCAAAGAATCTATTGCGCATACCAAGGCTGCAAAGGTACCCATTGTCGTCGCTATCAACAAAATCGATAAACCCGGTGTCAATCCCGAGCGCGTCAAACGCGAGCTTGCCGAGCAAAGTCTGCTTGCGGAGGATTGGGGCGGCGACACGCCGACCGTGGAGGTCTCGGCAAAAACAGGCAAGAACCTCGAGCTGCTGCTCGAAATTCTTTTGCTCGTCGCAGACCTGCAGAACCTGAAAGCGGACCCGACTCTGCCCGCCATGGGCGCCGTGCTTGAAGCCAAAATCGATAAAGGCCGGGGCAACGTCGCAACGGTTCTCGTCCAAAACGGAACGCTCCGCGTAGGCGATAACTTCGTCGCGGGCGCAGTTTATGGCAAAGTTCGGGCGATGTTCGATGAGAACGCCCAAACAGTGAAGGAAGCGGAACCGTCGACGCCCGTCGAAGTGCTGGGCCTGGAAGGCCTGCCGATGGCCGGTGACTCGTTCCAATGCATCGCCGACGATAAAAAGGCACGGCAGATTGTCTCTTATCGACAGGAAAAATTGCGCGACATCGCGTTGGCCAAAACTTCACGGCTTACTCTCGATCAGTTGCACAAGCAATTGACCGAAGGCGAAATCAAAGAAGTACCGCTTCTGCTGAAATGTGATGTGCAGGGCTCACAGGAAGCGCTCACCGAAATGTTGAACAAGCTGAGCACGGAAAAAGTGAAGGTCCGCATTCTGCATTCGGGTGTCGGCGCCATTACCGAAACCGACGTGCTGCTTGCGGCGGCGTCCAATGCCATCATTATCGGTTTTAATGTCCGCCCGGAACGGAAGGCGTCCGAGTTGGCGAACCGCGAGAAGGTGGATATCCGGCTGCACACCATCATCTACAACGTAGTCGACGAGATCAAACGCGCGATGCAAGGAGTGCTCGAGCCGGTGGTCAAGGAAACGTACCTGGGCACCGCCGAGGTTCGCAATACGTTCCGCATTCCCAAAGTCGGGGCTATCGCGGGGTGCTACGTCACGGATGGAAAGGTCACGCGAAATGCCGAGCTTCGCTTGTTGCGCGACAATGTGGTCATCTTCGAAGGCAAGATCGGTTCATTGAAGCGATTCAAAGAGGATGCTTCGGAAGTCACGCGTGGCTACGAATGCGGTATCGGAATTCAAAACTTCAACGATGTGAAGATCGGCGATACCATCGAAGCCTTTGTCACAGAAAAAGTGATGGCCGACGTCGGGGCATAGGCGTGGGGGGACCGGCCGGCAGTAAGGAGGCCGCCGAAGGCGGTGTACCGCAGCTATCCGGACGCGCGAAGCGCAAGCCCGACAGGGCGCAGCCCAAACAGAAAGGCCCGACGCTAACAATAGGCGGCTTGCCCATAAAATGAATTCAGGCGCAAGCATCTGCCCTATAGACACCGCCCGACGTTAACCAAAATGATTGTCATCGCGCTGCTCACGCTGGATATTCACATTCCCCACGCCCATTCCCTGAAGGATAAGCGGATGATCGTACGCAGCTTGAAGGACCGGCTGCGGGCGAAGTTTAATGTTTCGGTTTCGGAAGTAGACCATCAAGAATTGTGGCAACGCGCTCAGGTGAGCGTGGTCACTGTGGGATCGGACGAAAGCTTCTTGCAGAAGGTACTCGAGGAAGCAGCCGATGAAGCCGAACGAATCGCGCCGGAGTGCATGATTCAGACAAACATCGAGATTGTATAGGCGCGGCGTGGGCCCACCGGCCGGGAGTAAAGAGGTCGCGAAGCGACGTTCCGAAGCGATCCGGACGGTGGGCCCGACGCTAAAAGAAGCCAAATGCAGAGCAGACGAATTGACCGCATCGAAGAACAATTGCGGATCGAGCTAAGCGAGATCCTGGAGCGCGAAATACAGGATCCCCGCATCGGGCTGGCAACAGTCACTCACGTGAAAGTCTCTCCCGATCTGCGACACGGGCGCGTCTTCGTCACTGTGCTCGGGGATGAGGTCCAACGCAAAAAAACGCTGCAAGGATTGAGATCGGCTGCAAGCCATGTGCGTCGCTCGCTCAGCAAACGCCTGCACCATCTCAGGCGAGTTCCAGAGCTGGCTTTCGATTACGACGAAGATTTAGAAAAGGAAATGCGGATCGAGGAACTACTCGAGCAAATTAAGCATGAAGAAGAATGAACGGAATCTTCATTATCGATAAGCCCGAGGGCATGACTTCACACGATGTCGTGCAGAGCATCCGCAGGATCTTCAATATCGCTAAAGCCGGGCATCTCGGAACTTTGGATCCCTTAGCGACCGGTGTCCTTCCAGTTTGTGTCGGCAAAGCCACGCGGCTTGCACAGTTCCTTCCGAGTTCGCCGAAGGAATACACGGGCGAAATCCGGTTCGGGTTTTCGACAAATACTTACGACCGGGAGGGATTTCCGGCAGGTCCCGAAGTGCCGTTCGATGGAGCCAAGAACGACATTCGCAGAATGATGCAATCCCTGACCGGGGTTCTCGACCAGGTTCCGCCACCGTTTTCCGCCAAGAAAATCGCTGGTGTGCGATCGTATAAACTTGCGCGGACGAATCGAACGATCGAAATGGCGCCGGTGAAGGTCGAGATACAGCAGTTCGAATTGCTCAGCCTCGATCCGCCGTTCGCAAAATTTATAGTGGTCTGTTCCGCGGGCACTTACGTCCGAAGCCTCGTGCACGATCTTGGACGGAAGGCCGGATGCGGCGCGCATCTGACCGCGTTGCGCCGGACTCGGTCCGGCGAGTTCCGAATCGAGGATGCCATCGGCTTGGACCGGATTACCGAAGCGAAACTGATTTCGATAAATCGTCTGCTCTCTTCGTGGCCTTCTATAGAGGTGTCGGAGAGCGACGAATCGCGGGTTGCGCACGGCAACCGGATTCGCAGCGCGTGCGCTGGTGATCTCGCCCGCATCTTGAACAAAAAAGGCCAGTTCATCGCAGTCGCTTCCGTAGAAAGTGGTTGGGCACGCCCCAGACTTGTGCTAACTTCAATTAATTCGGAATAAGGCAATATGCTAGGCTGTATCATAGATAAGGAATTGAATCGTAGCTAATGAGTCTGACGAAGGAAAACAAAGGAACGATCATCAACCAGTACCGAGTCCATGATTCAGATACGGGGTCCCCGGAAGTTCAGATCGCTTTGCTTAGCGAACGCATTAACTACCTGACTGAGCACTTCAAAACGCACAAAAAAGATCATGGGTCCCGGCGCGGGTTGTTGAAGATCGTCGGTAAGCGCCGGCGTTTGCTCGATTACCTCAGAATGTATAACGTCGATCGCTACCGGCAGGTGATTACAAAGCTCGGAATCCGAAAGTAGCAGCGGCGGGATCGCCGCAACATGACAAGACAGACTGGAAAAACGAAGAACGACCCGGGGCATCGCTTCTCGGGTCGTTTTCGTTTTGTGGTGTTATCAGTCCCGATGCGGATAACGTCGAATCCACGAGGCCGTCTCCGCGCAGCGCATGCGCAATAGCGCGCAGCCTCAAGAGTGGAGTGGACCTAATCCAGTACGGGACTGAATTATCAGAGAGGATTGGAAAATATGAATGTTCACAAAGTCAGCACGACGATCGGAGAGCGGGAACTCTCGATCGAAATCGGAAAGCTGGCAAAACAAGCGCACGGCTCGGCACTAGTACGCTACGGAGAAACCGTAGTGTTGGTGACGGCGTGCGCCGACAAGGAACCGCGAGAAGGATTGGACTTTTTCCCTCTCACGGTCGATTACCGCGAAAATTTTTATGCCGCCGGCAAGATTCCCGGCGGGTTCTTCAAAAGGGAGGGGAAACCCTCCGAGCGCGAAGTCCTGAACAGCCGCCTGATCGACAGGCCGATCCGGCCGCTATTCCCCGAAGGTTACCAAAATGAGACTCAGGTAATCGCGCTCGTATTGTCGGCCGACCCTGACATTGATCCGTCGATGCATGCCATCATTGGCGCATCGGCGGCTCTCTATACGTCGACTATTCCGTTTGCTCATCCGATTGCGGCGGTCCGCGTCGGACTCATCGACGGCCGGTACTATCTCAATCCCACCTACACCGAACTGAAAAACAGCCGGCTCAACCTCGCCGTCGCGGGGATGGAAGATGGAATCGCGATGGTGGAATGCGGCGCAAACGAAGTGTCTGAAGAGATTATGGTTGAGGCTCTGAACTTCGCGCACCAGGCGATCCGGCAAATCATTGAGCTTCAAAAGCAGCTTTACGACAAAATCCGTCCGGAGAAGCTCGCCGTCGAAGCACCGAAAATTGACGCGGCGGTCAGCAAGAAGATCGAGAAGGAGATCCGCGCATCGCTCGAGGACGCTCTGGATACGCACAAATACAGCAAGCTTGAAAGTTACGCGCTTGTTGATGCAGCGAAAGAGAAGGCCGTTGAGCTTTTCCCTGAAGCCGCCGAAGATGAAGAAAAGCTCGTCATGATCAAGCGCGTCTTCGGTGCGCTAAAAGAACGGATCTTCCGCGACCAGATTTTGTACAAACGGGAGCGTCCGGATAAACGTGACTTCAAAACGATCCGGCCCATTTGGATTGAGACCAGTGTCTTGCCTCGTACTCATGGTTCTGCGGTTTTTACGCGCGGGGAAACTCAAGCACTCGTGACGGCAACCCTTGGAACCGCGGACGACGTTCAGCGTATGGACCGGCTGGAGGGCGAGTCCTACAAGCGGTTCATTATGCATTACAACTTCCCGCCGTTTTCCGTGGGCGAAGTTTCGCCCTTGCGCGGCCCTGGCCGGCGGGAGATCGGCCACGGAGCATTAGCGGAGCGCGCTCTGCTGCCGATGATCCCGAGCGAGGAAGCGTGGCCGTATACGATCCGTGTTGTGTCCGATATTCTCGAGTCCAATGGTTCATCCTCGATGGCGACCGTATGCGGTGGAACGCTCGCACTCATGGATGCCGGAGTTCCCATCAAAGCGCCGGTCGCCGGTGTGGCCATGGGACTGGTGAAAGAAGGCGATACATATGCTGTTCTGACTGATATCGCGGGCGCTGAAGATCACTACGGCGATATGGACTTTAAAGTTGCCGGCACGCGCGACGGAATTACAGCGCTTCAAATGGATATCAAGATTCCAGGCGTGACGGCGCACATCATGTCCGAAGCCCTGGCGCAGGCTAAGGAGGGGAGGCTATTTATCCTCGATAAGATGCTCGAGGCAATCTCGGAAGTCCGTACAGAGATTTCTCCTTACGCGCCGCGCATTTACTCGATGAAAATCCCTACCGACAAAATCCGCGATGTGATCGGACCCGGTGGCAAGATGATTCGATCGATCATCGAGCAGACGGGCGTTAAGATCGACGTCTCCGACGATGGCCGCGTCAATATCGCTTCAAGCGACGGCCCGTCTGCGAATAAAGCGATCGAGATTATTTCAAACCTGACGGCGACCCCTGAAATCGGGAAGACCTACCGTGGAAAAGTGGTCCGCATCGCAGATTTTGGCGCATTTGTGGAACTGTTTCCGGGAACTGACGGGCTGCTTCACATCTCGGAAATCGACGAAAACCGAATCCGAAATGTCCGGGATGTGCTGCAGGAAGGCGACCAGGTGATGGTGAAGGTCGTTGGCCTGGAAGGCAACAAGATCAAGCTTTCGCGAAAAGCCGTTTTACGAGAGCAACGGCAGAAGCAAGAGCAGAAGCAGTAAAATTCGGGGCCAGACGGGTGAATTCCCTATTTTTGCAATTCAAAAATTATGGAATTCACCCGTCTGGCCCCGAATTTCTAATCCAAATCAATCGGCTTGATCGGCATGTCCAGTTCGTCTTTGCGTTTCATCGCTTCTTCGAACTTTTGGTCGACCACTTTCATATGGTCTTTCTCTTTCAGAAAGGCTTCCTTGAACCGATCGTCTGCCGATTCCTGATCCTGCTTCACCTTCATCAGCGCGTCTTCGAAGGAAACTTTTCTCCCCTTCGGTTTATCGGTAAAGAGGACTTCGCCGGAGACTTTATCGACCGTCAGCACTGCTTCGCAGCATGTGCATTTTA
>WNGR01012448.1_pt1 | contig 11688 bp, 20 predicted proteins | sample 5407581 | NCBI WGS metagenome assembly WNGR01 (sample SAMN13153383, study PRJNA577476) | soil metagenome | isolation source: 80 cm soil or saprolite under Garry oak tree replicate 2 | place: USA:California | collected 2016-06-15
CGGGAGAAGGCACCGGTGCTCGTGCACTTGTCTCAGGCTCACAGGAGCCACACAAAAGGACTCTGTTTCAAGATATCTTTGGTGACTCTGCTCTCACCAGCGCGCCGGTCCATCCTATCGTCCAGCAGAAAGCTGTAGGCAATCCAAAACAATGGAATAACAAGGAGATCGCGAATGTCTTTGACGGGCCAGCGTACTTAGTCCCGGCTTTGGACTCGCTTTTTGACACCCTTATGTCCCACTTCCTCACACTTCGTCCCTCGGAGGACGAGGACGCCCCTGCGCCGGATCTGCCAGAAGACGGAAAGGACTCCAGCATGGACATTGACGAACCATCGGACGGCCCGCTTGTGGGTGTCTCGCGACCCGAGCGCGTCGTCGACGCTCAGGAGATGGAAGCCTTCATTGAGCTATTCCGACATCATGGTGTGAAAGGTGAGCGGCATAGTTTCCATTCATGTCACAATCAAATATTCCTTGCTTAATCGAAACCAGCATCGTCATCTACTCCCTTTCCGCGACCACCAAATGGTCGCGCACCCAAAATTCATAGCAACGCGCATAAAACCACGAATGGTCACTCACACACCCCCAAACCTAAACCAAAAATCAACAATGACGTACCACGTCTGAGTACTGGAGTTACCATCAGCTCTTCTTCCCCGGAGAGCTCACCTCGGACGGTCGTATCCTCGTCACCGGCCCTTACGGGCAAAAAACGCAAGACATCGTCATAGTCAATTGCATGTCCTCTGCCTGGACCTTCATCATGTCGTGTGCTCGCAATCTTCATCAATTTACTTATCACTGCACGCCGCTTTCCTTCACTTATATATCCCCATTCCTGTCTTCACAATGAGTCACTATCGCATAACCTGTCATACCTTTGTACACTGGCGAGGCCATGCATAACTTGGAATTAACACACCGAGGCTCGGTACAAATCTGCAATCGAAAAGTGTAGCAGTAAACTACTAGATCATACTCCCAGACCTTGCGCGGCGTCCCTCAGCCCCAGTAATAGAATAGCTCCATGCACAACATCCAGAGGATACTTGTCGTGGCACTCGGGTGGAACTCGAGCATCAGAGACGCAACACGGTGAGTGACAGATCGCAGTGCGCTCTTCGGCATTGCACCCGGCATCGGTCTCTCCGTCTTCGGAGTGGACCGAGTCAGGGTTTACGCGTCTGCGCTTGGCAGACCGCGCACAAGCCCATTCGAGTGTGCGAGACCGGCGCCGGAGCGAGAGGCCTGCGCTCCCACCACCACCAACATCAGGGCTGACGTCCGGGGACGACTGAACAGGTTGCTGCTGCACGGGAGACGACGGGATGTACTTCCAGAGATTCTCGGGATCGATCGGCCAGTGGTGGTTCCGAGGCTTGCGCAGCTCCGAGCCCTCGGGGGACGAAGAGGAAGAGGACACGCGCGTACTAGAGGTGCGCATTACGCGGGGCGGAAACGCCGATTCGGAGACGTTCGGGTCCTGCGCAGCGGAAAGTGGTGTGCGTGGTTGTGAGTCGAGGGGTGGTCGCGAATCGGGAGCTGAAGGATAGGCAGCGCAGGAGGAACTAGCATGCAGAAGCCGAGATGCAGGTGGATTATCAAGAGACGAGCAATGAGCACACGACCTGCCAGAAGAGCCAGAGTCGAGTCGCGTAGCAGTAGCGGACACCGAAGGGACCTCAGCGGTAGCCAGGGGTGTCATTGTTGCCGATGCAGAAGCGAGTATGTCTATAGCTGCGGTGGGCACGACTCGGAGGCTCTCGGAAGGAAAAGATTCGGACTGCTTCCTAGAGCGAGCCACGGTCTGGCGCTTGTTCTGGAACCATATGGTGACTGTCTTGAGATCCCTACGAAAAAACGCAAAAACGCAGACATAGGATTATGAGAGCGTTGTTGAGTCGGGCAAGGTCAGTTGGGGGGTGTTCGACTCTGCTCACATGTCCAGATCCTTGCAAATGGCCTCTTTCTCCTTGCGCGACGGATGCGTGTCATGTCGGAAGAATGCTTCGAGCGTCTCGAGCTTGTCGCTCGTCATGCGGTGGCGGGAGCGGGGCAGCCTTCCCGTCGGCGTCGCGGTAGCACTGGGAGCATGGGCATTCGCAGACGCGAGCCTCTGGTTCTCATAAACGAACGTAGTTGGTGGCCACGACTCGAAGGGGAGGCAGCCTGCGACAAGCGTGGGCACAGGGTCCGATCCGGACGACGTACCGACCTCGATATTGGCGTCGACGATGCTCTCAATAGGCTGGGGATTGGCCTCTAGTAGAAATTGCGCGGGGAGACCGGACGTGTGCGGACTGCCCCGCGCATTGGGGCTGACCTTCTTGGACGGCTGAGGCTGACGGACTGAACGAGTGGAGCGCGTAGGAGGACGCATCCTGGTGTTTATCTACTGGAATATAGTACTGGACTGACGAATAGGTATCGCGTGAGGGTATCAAGACAAAGGAAATCAAGGCAACCCAGGTCACCCACTTGGGTGGGTAGTGCTTGGCGTTTTTCTTTATTTACAGACGAGATAAACACACGATGTTTTCGTCGCTCTCGCCGATGAGAAGAACGATCCAGTATAGGATGCCAATCTCAGAATCGAATCGACAGGAGTTTCGGGTCAATTCACCCTCGCAGAAACTGGAGGAGCGCCATAGCCGCCTCAACGTCCTTTGTGGACTTCCCACGCAACTCGTCCGGCCGAGATTTCCACGCTGCTTTCGCTCCCGACGGAGTGTCGTTATCATCGGTAGCTTGACTCTGTGCTGGGGTTGGTGCTTCCGTGTCCTGGTCCGAGTCCGAGTCAGATTCCTGTTCCTTCTTGAGCGCGGCCGGAGGTCTGCGAGGGCTGGCTCTTTGTAGCTCTATTAATTGGGTTCCCTTGTCTCGCTTGAGACGATACTTGTTTCCCATCCTTTCTTTGGCACAAGCCCACTCTAGGGACTTTCCTGATTTGACGAGACAAGGAGTCGTCATCGACCGGAGACCATCAGAGGGTGGAGAGGAAGGTGCGGGGTGATGATGGCATGTGCGCCCAGAGTGCCTCTGACTTTGACCGGGTCGGCGTCGCGGGTTCCAAGGCGTTCCCTAGTTTCTGAGTTGAGAGCACGGCACGAGGTGTATCGGGGAGCGTGGTGGATTGTACTCGTTCCAAGCGAGATGCGATTTGATCAAGAGACACTACTGGCTTCGAAAAGACAGTATGTATCTGTATCCTGTGACAGGTGTTCTCCTTCTTCTTTGCGCGGTCTCTCTTGGTCCATGCTTTGCGTTTGTCGGACTGACGTCTATTCTGAAACCACACAGTAATAAATTTGACATCCCTGTGCTCGGGCATCAGCACGAGGTGGTACGGATGAGGTGGCCACTTACAATCCGATTTCGTGAGCGAGAACACTACGCTCTTCCTTGTTGATATAACGTGATGTATCAAAAATGGCTTGTAGTCGTTGAAGCTGAGCGACAGACGGCCTCTTCCGCGGATTGGTAATTTGGAGATCGTAAGATGGCGTCGGGGAGAGTGAAGGATGTCGAGAAAGGGCCATATCAAAGGATGAAATATAGGTGATGTTACAACAGAATTCTACAAAGAGATAAATAACCGTTGTCTGTCATTCGTTCGTTGGCCCTGGAGCCCAACGCTCAAGCTCAAGCCCAAGTTCGAACAAATAAACATAAACAGACGCGTCGCGCTCACGTCGGTCACGTGTGCGGACTTTGACCCATATCGGGTTCATCCACCCAAGCGTCTGTATATGAAGGCCGGTCACGAGCCTACACCCAAGCATCCACCTCGCTCCGTTACCCACTGGAAATACCCCGACGTGCCGAATTGACGCGTACCCACGATGTTTTCTATCATAAGTCTAATCAGCCGAGAAACACGATGCTTACGCGCATCTCCACTTCCTTAGCGCCTTGGACTTCCATAAAGTGTTCCTACGCCCACTTGACGCACCTGCAGACCCAACAACACTATGGTACGCAACACGGCTAAACTCGGCGCCGCGGCCTCTGACATCGTCGTTGCAAAAGTTGCAGTGAGCCGTATGCTCTTTGATGCTACCTACTAGCTACATTCACTCACATTTCCGTTCTCTCTTGCTCTCAGCATGGATTGATGAAGATGACCTTGAGGCCTACCCCTATCCCAGATGAAGAAGCTTTCGCAGCAATCAAAGCAGGCGTTGATGCCCTGCCTCTAGGTGCCAAGCTGTTCCTCAATAGCGGTAGGTTTGCCTTGGTCCTGCCATCTCCTGAATTAACATGCGTATCGTCAGCCGAGTTCTATGGACAAGGTTTTTCCACGGGGAATCTTGAATTAGTCGCCCGATTCTTCGATAAATACCCGGATTACGCCGATCGCACCTTCCTCTCTGTCAAAGGTGGCATGCTTCCCGGCAAAATTGTCCCAGATGGGAGCAGGGAGAACCTGCGTCGCAGCGTCGACACTATCCTCAAAGCCCTGCGCGGAACTAAGAGGCTGGATCTATTCCAGCCAGCTCGATGCGACTCGAACTACGAAATCGAGCAATATGCCGAATCGCTGAACGAAATGGTGAAGGAAGGAAAATTCGATTATATTGGCCTGTCCGAGGTCAGCGCAGAAACCATACGCCGTGCGCACAAGGTAGGCGCTATTTTTATCGAAAACTGAAAAAAGAAAACATACGTGAGTGCGAATTTGTGTAGGTCATGCTGGTTGCGGCCGTCGAGAATGAAGTCAGCCTGCTAGCCTACGAGCAACAAACTAAAGATGGTACGCACAGACATCCTTCTCTGCGTATACATAGTCGAGAGAAACCTGATGGGTTCTATTCAGTGATTGCTACTTGTAAAGAACTTTCCATCGCCGTCATCGCATATTCGTACGTGCTACATTCCTCCTTTCTGCCTCTCACTCACTCTAGATAGTCCGCTTGGTCACGGACTACTCACCGGTCATATCAAGAGCCGGCAGGACCTGGACGAAGGAGACTTTAGGCGCTCGTTCAGTCGCTTTCAAGACGAGGTGTGCACTCTTTTAGACTCCGGCTTCCCTGCAGACACGATCGATTCCCATAGAACATTGGTCATAACCTCCAGCTTGTGGATTCGCTTGCCAGTATAGCGACGCGCAAGGGTATTACGCTCGCGCAGTTGAGCATTGCCTGGGTTGGTGCGCTCGGTGATCATGTCATCCCGCTTCCTGGATCCTCGTGAGTCACAATCAACTGCCATTCGCTTTCTTTCTTTCTGATGGCTTTGTGGTGGCTGATGGTATCTAGCAACGCAAAGCGAGCATTAGAAAACCTGGCTGCTGGCGACGTGGAGTTGTCGGCAGAAGATCTGGCCGAGATCGCGCAGTTATTGGAGAAGTACCCGAGGAAGGGTGCGCGATAGTATTGAGACGGTTTCAGTGATAAGCAGCTGCATCTGTGGAATTGAGCCCAAGTCCTGAGAGATGGTGGGGAAAAAATGGGCACACACCTACGTCAATCCGGACCGTGACCGTCTATTACAAAATTGCTGCTGCTGCTGCTGTTTTCGTGTCTTTTACACTCAATGCATCGAGAATGGCTTGTAGTCGTTGAAGCTAAGCGACAGACGGCCTCTTCCGCAGATTGCTAATTTGGCGATCGTAAGATGGCGTCGGGGAGGGCGAAGGATGTCGGGAAAGGGCCATATCAAATATAACAGAATTTTACAAAGTGATATATATCGATGAGTAGCCGTTTATGTAATGAGGGTCCTAGTGTCGTCCGTCTTTCGTTCGTTGGCCTTGGGCCCAAGGCTCAAGCTAGCGGCGCGGGCTCAAGCTCAAGCTCAAACTCAAGCCTGCTCCCCAAAGCTCGAACAAATAAACATAAACAGACGCGTCGCGCTACGTCGCTCACGTGTCCGAACCCACTATCGGGATCACCCACTCAAGCACCTTGGATGCCATCGTGGTCCTGATTGAACCCGCACCATCACTGGCATCATTAGACAAATTTCGGGTTCATCTCCCTCGCTCCGTTACCCACTAGCAATACCTTGACAATTGTTCCCCGACGTACCGAATTGACGCGTACCCACGATGTTTTCTATCATAGTCTAATCAGCCGAGAAACACGATATCCTGCTTACGCGCATCTCCACTTCCTTAGCGCCTTGGACTTCCATAAAGTGTTCCTACGCCCACTTGACGCAACTGCAGACCCAACAATACTATGTTACGCAACACGGCTAAACTCGGCGCCGCGGCCTCTGACATTGTCGTTGCAAAAGTTGCAGTGAGCCATATGCTCTTTGATGCTATCTAACTACATTTGCTCACATTTCCGTTCTTGCATGCTCTCAGCATGGATTGATGAAGATGACCTTGAGGCCTACCCCTGTCCCAGATGAAGAAGCTTTCGCAGCAATCAAAGCAGGCGTTGATGTCCTGCCTCCAGGCGCCAAGCTGTTCCTCAATAGCGGTAGGTTTGCCTTGATCCTGCCATCTCCTGAATTGACATGCGTATCGTCAGCCGAGTTCTATGGACAAGGTTTTTCCACGGGGAATCTTGAATTAGTCGCCCGATTCTTCGATAAATACCCGGACTACGCCGATCGCACCTTCCTCTCTGTCAAAGGTGGCATGCTTCCCGGCAAAATTGTCTCAGATGGGAGCAGGGAGAACCTGCGTCGCAGCGTCGACACTATCCTCAAAGCCCTGCGCGGAACCAAGCGGCTGGATCTATTCCAGCCAGCTCGATGCGACTCGAACTACGAAATCGAACAATATGCCGAATCGCTGAACGAAATGGTGAAGGAAGGAAAATTCGATCACATTGGCCTGTCCGAAGTCAGCGCGGAAACTGTACGCCGTGCACACAAGGTAGGCGCTATTTTTACCGAAAACCGATAAAAGGAAACATACGTGAGTGCGAATTTGTGTAGGTCATGCCAGTTGTGGCCGTCGAGAATGAAGTCAGCCTGCAAGTCTACGAGCAACAAACCAAAGATGGTACGCACAGACGTCCTTCTCTGCGTATACATAGTCGAGAGAAACCTGATGGGTTCGATTCAGTGATTGCTACTTGTAAAGAACTTTCCATCGCCGTCATCGCATATTCGTACGTGCTACATTCCTCCTTTCTGCCTCTCACTCACCCTAGACAGTCCGCTTGGTCTCGGACTACTCACCGGTCATATCAAGAACCGGCAGGACCTGGACGAAGGTGACTATAGGCACTCGATCAGTCGCTTCCAAGACGAGGTGTGCACTCTTTTGAACTCCGGCTTCCCTGCAGACATGATCGATTCCCATAGAATATTGGTCATAACCTCCAGCTTGCGGATTCACTTGCCAGTATAGCGACTCGCAAGGGTATTACACCCGCGCAGTTGAGCATTGCCTGGGTTGGCGCGCTCGGTGATCATGTCATCCCGCTTCCTGGGTCCTCGTGAGTCATATTCAACGCCCGTTCACTTTCTCTCTTTCTGACGGCTTTGTGGCGGTTGATGGCATCTAGCAACGCAAAGCGAGCATTAGAAAACCTGGCTGCTGGTGACGTGGAGTTGTCGGCAGAAGATCTGGCCGAGATCGCGCAATTATCGGAGAAGTACCCGAGGAAGGGTGCGCGATATTGAGACGGTTTCAGTGATAAGCAGATGCATCTGTGGAATTGAGCCGAGTCCCGAGGGAGGGTAGGGAAGAAATGAGTACATACCTATGTCAATCCGGACGTGACCGTCTATTACAAATTGCTGCTGCTCCTGTTTTGTGTTTTACACTCAATGCATCAAAAATGGCTTGTACAGTAGTCAAGCCCGCTCCCCAAGTTCGAACAAATAAACATAAACAGACGCGTCGCGCTCACATCGGTCACGTGCGCGAACCCACTAGTACATATCTGGATTATCCACCCAAAGCACCCACCTGGCGTTGTTACAGTATTGTTACTCACTGGCATCACCTAGACTAATTCCGGGTCCATCCACCTCGCTCCGTTACCCACTGGCAATACCTGGGCGATTGTTCCTCGATGTGCCGAATTGACGCGTACCCGCTCGCGATGTTTTGTGGTCTAATTGCCGAGAAACACGAAGTCCTGCTTATACATCTCCACTTCCTTAGCGCCTTGGACTTTCCATAAATTGTCTCCTATGCGCAATTGCAAACCTAACAATACTATGGCACGCAACACGGCTAAACTCGGCGGCACGGCCTCTGACATCGTCATCGCAAAAGTTGCAGTGAGCCGTATGCTCTTTGATGCTACCTAGCTACAATCGCTCACACTTCCGTTCTCGCATGCTCTCAGCATGGGTTGATGACGATGACCTTGAGACCTGCGCCTGTTCCAGATGAAGAGGCCTTCGCAGCCATCAAAGCGAGCGTTGATGCCCTGCCTCCAGGTGCCAAGCTGTTCCTCAATAGCGGTGGGTTTGCCTTGATCCTGCCATCCATCTCCTGTATTAACGTGTGTACCGTCAGCCGAGTTCTATGGACAAGGTCTTTCCACGGGGAATCTTGAATTAGTCGCCCGATTCTTCGATAAATACCCGGACTACGCCGATCGCACCTTCCTCTCTGTCAAAGGCGGCACGCTTCCCGGCCAAATTGTCTCAGACGGGAGCAGGGAGAACCTGCGTCGCAGTGTAGATGCAATCCTCAAAGCCTTGCGCGGAACCAAGAGGCTGGATCTATTCCAGCCGGCGAGACGCGATTCGAACTACGAGATCGAGCAATATGCCGAGTCGCTGAACGAAATGGTGAAGGAAGGAAAATTCGATTACATTGGCTTGTCCGAAGTCAGCGCGGAAACTATACGCCGTGCGCATAAGGTTGGCGCCATTTTTGAAAAGGAGGACATACGTGAATACAAATTTGTGTAGGTCATGCCGGTTGCAGCCGCCGAGATTGAAGTCAGCCTGCAAGCCTACGAGCAACAAACCAAAGACGGTATGCACAGACATTCTTCTCTGCATATAGTCGAGAGAAACCTAATGGGCCCCATTCAGTGATTGCTACTTGTAAAGAACTATCCATCGCCGTCATCGCATATTCGTACGTGCTTCATTCTTCCCTTCTGCCTCTCACTCACCCTAGACAGTCCGCTTGGTCTCGGATTACTCACCGGTCGTATCAAGAACCGGCAGGACCTGAACGAAGGTGACTATAGGCGCTCGTTCAGTCGCTTCCAAGATGAGGTGCGCACTCTTCTAGATTCCGGCTCCCCTGCAGACACGATCGGTTCCCATAGAACATTGGTCATAACCTCCAGCTTGTGGATTCATTGGCCAGTATAGCGACTCGCAAGGGTATTACACCCGCGCAGCTGAGCATTGCCTGGGTTGGCGCGCTCGGTGATCATGTCATCCCGCTCCCTGGGTCTTCGTAAGTCATAATCAACTGCCATCCCATTCTTTTTCTCTCTTTCTAACGGCTGATGGCACCTAGCAACGCAAAGCGAGCATTAGAAAACCTGGCTGCTGGTGATGTGGAGCTGTCAGCAGAAGATTTAGCGGAAATCGCGCAGCTATTGGAGAAGTACCCGAGGAAAGGTGGGCGATATGTCGATGGTTTCAGTGATAAGCAGTTGCATCTGTGGAATTGAGTCCGAGTCCTGAGAGAGGGTTAGGGAGTAGTGAACGAGTATTACCGTTGATGTACACACCTGTCAATTCGGACCGTGACCGTCCATTACCAAATTACTGCTGCTGCTGTTTCGTGTCTTTTACACTCAACATGCCTCGCGCACGCCTTTCAGTTGCGGACGTTCTTCATCGAGGCGTTGTCCTCTCCCTGGTCGGGGTGTGCGTCTGGGGCATTGGCACTGGCATTCTCGTCCACCGCGACACCTTACGGATGGGAAGAGGTTCGGGCAGCGGTTTAGCTTCCTCCACAGAATTCTGACTTACAACGTCGTCCCGTTTGCAGAGGTGAATAGAGACACTCTCAACTTGGAACTTCCTAGCTGACGTTTGGTCAGATTATTGCTCAGCGTGAGGCTGCGGGCCTGCCAACGGACGTCGTCCCGGAAAAGGTGACTATCCAGTGCAGTGACATGGATACGGCTCCGCCGTCGCATTGCTGACGGAAGCTTTTGCTACATTAATAGAAAGTCCAAGAGGCGAACGAACAGCGTTGGGCAGAAGCCGCACAGGCGGTGTTGCGCGGGCGAGAGTCCAACGTAGGTTGACAAACGTTCAAACCCATGACTTGCCGTCACCGTAGCCCCAACGATGTTTTCGACTCCAAATGCTCCGGTACCTGTACCGACACTCTTTTAATGTAGAGTACTTTCATCCCCCGCCAATGATGTCTCTTTTTGCAATCCTCCTTCGACACCCGTACCCGCGCGCCATATTTCGACCCCACCCTCCCCGGCGACGCCGAGGGTCTCACCTGCCCAGTCCAGCGCCAGCACCTTCTGTCCGTCCCACACGCTCGCGTTGGCCACTTCGCGTGTCGCGCTTCGCACATCCCAGACCCTTACCACTCCATCGTAAGCACCACTCGCAAACTGTGTTCCCGAGCCTTGCGCAAAGACAAGGGCCGCTGGCGTGGCAGCGTGAGGGAATTTGACGGCCGCGGCAGTAGTCGTGCCCGCGCGTAGATCGAAGAGCGTCACACTACGGTCCGCAGAGGCCGCAAGGGCAGTAGTCTCTGGGGTCGTCGGGAGTGCGAGGGCTAGAAACGGTTTCTCGGAAACTGTCTATGGTAGGCGAGAGTCAGCACAACCCCCGCGCCATATGCGAGAAAAATCAAATAGCGTGCGCACAATCGTATGTGTACAGAGACCGCGCTCGACGTCCCACGTTCGGATGGTGGAATCGAATCCGCAACTGACAGCGTCTCCTCTGGAGGACGACTTGACGGCCGATACGCGTGCCGTATGCGAGCGCAGCACTGCAGAGGGCGCTTTCGTCTTGACTGAGCCGCCGTCTTGCACCCTCCGCCGCTTCTTGCGCTCTGGACCCGCGACAGCGTCGAGCGGGACTTCATCTGCTTCAGGGATGCTCGTCGACCACAGCCCAATGAGTCCGTCCCAGCCAGCGGTCAGAATGTGTTTTCCGTCCCGAGTCGACGCTACGTCCGCGATAGGTGCGTCGTGTAAGTGCAACGTCGCAAGCGGCGTGGAGGTCGTCGCCTGTGTCCCGTCCAGTGATACGCGCGATATCTGTGCCGTGCGGTCGTGTGAGGCAGTTACGACGAGTAGACCTTCGTCTGAGGAGGCAGGGAGCGACGGTGTGACGGCGAAGGAGGTGACAGGCGCGGCATGTAGCGGCGCGGTGTGAAGGAGAGCTTGCGCACGGTCGAACACACGTAATGTCCCATCGTATGAGCCTGTGAGGAAATGGCTGCCTTATCACCGTCAGGGCGCGATGCGCGCACGTCAAGGAATAATAATGGACGCAAACCCCGGTACAGAGCAACTAATCGACGAGACCCACTCCTCGTGCGGGAGAGTCGCCAATCTAGAAGGCGGCAAAACGCTCTCGATGTACTCTATCTCGAGCGTTTCTTCCTGTTCCCGATTATTATTTATCACCTCGTTTGTCCCACTAGTAATTGTCGACTAACCTCGCCATTAGCAGCTTCGGATAAACTCCCTCTTAGCAGCACCCCGCGTATGAGGAAATCGAATGGCACCACGCGTGGGAGCGCAAGCGCGGTATTGATGAGCTGCGAGAGCTGGAAGCGCCGCCATGATGCGGGGACCATGAACCTTTGCG
>WNGR01010281.1_pt1 | contig 11687 bp, 9 predicted proteins | sample 5407581 | NCBI WGS metagenome assembly WNGR01 (sample SAMN13153383, study PRJNA577476) | soil metagenome | isolation source: 80 cm soil or saprolite under Garry oak tree replicate 2 | place: USA:California | collected 2016-06-15
TCTCTTCACACAGTGCCCTGGCTCGTTCATGGTTTCCCTGATAGAAAAGCGTGAGGCCTAAACTGGAGAGAACGATGGCGGTCCATTGCTTCTCCCCAACCTCGCGCAACAGTGGAAGACCCTCCTCAAAGCGGGCGGTCGCTTGTTCGTAGTCGCCCTGTCTTTGCGCTGCAACTCCAAGAGTAGACAGCGCAGTGGCGATCCGTTTTTTATCACCCACGGTCCTCCACACCTCCAAACTCTCCTCGAGCAGGTGTGTTGCTCGCGTGGAGTCACCCAGGCGGCCTGTCATGATACCGGTCGCCCACAGCGCCTTTGCTCGCGGTACCGTACGGTCTGGGAGTGCCGCCAGCGTACGGTCCAACCACTCGCGTCCCTCGCTCATATAGCCGCGGAGAATCCAGAAAGGCCAGAGAGAGACACCTATTCTGGCAGCCTCTTCTCCCTCTTCCCGCTCAAGTGACCAGCGCAGCGCAGCCCGCACGTTCTCCTGCTCAGCCTCTAAGCGATCAAGCCATGCGCCCTGGTGTGTCCCCGTCAGTTCCTGCTCGGCCTGCTCGGCGAGTCGGAGGTACCAGTCCCGGTGACGCCTGCTCAAGATGATCGCCTCCCCTCTCGCTTCCAGCTTCTCTCGTCCGAACTGCCGAATGACCTCAAGCAGCCGGTAGCGGGCATCGTCGCTCCGCTCCTCCTGCATGTGAACGAGCGACTGATCTATCAGATGTGAGAGCAGTTCAAGCACCTGTTTCTCTTCGATCCCATCCCCTGCGCAAACGGCCTCGGCGGCCTCCAAGGTACAGCCGCCCGCGAAGGTACAGAGGCGACAAAAGAGGGTTCGCTCCTGTTCCGAGAGCAGGTGATAACTCCACTCGATTGTCGCCTGCAAGCTTTGCTGGCGAGGCAAAGCCGTTCGGTCACCACCAGTGAGCAAACGAGAGGCATCGGAGAGCCGCGTAGCGATTTGCTTCACCGCGAGCACTTTCACCCATGCTGCTGCCAGCTCAATGGCGAGTGGCAGTCCATCCAGGCGAACGCAGATCTCAGCTACGGCGCGTGCATTCTCTGGCGTCATCTGGAACTCGGGCCTGACTGCCTGTGCTCGCTCGAGAAAGAGCGCCACGCTGGCATACGATGTGGGCAACTCATGAAAGTCAAGTCGTCCCAGGTTGGGAGTGGCTAATGGCACGACCGAGTATTCTTGCTCACCACGCACATGCAGATGAGCGCGGCTCGTCACAAGGATCTTGAGGTGTGGACAGTTCGCGACCATGTCCGCCAGCAAAGGCGCTGTCACGACCACCTGTTCATAGTTATCGAGCACGAGCAACAGGTGTTGGGCGTGAAGGTGGGCGCGCATTTGCTCCTGCATGGACTGCCCTCTGATTTCTCTGAGCCTCAGTGATTGCGCGATGGTAGGCAGGACGAACTCAGGATCGCTGATGGTGGACAGGGAGACAAAACAGACACCATCGGTGAAGTCTTGCAGTAATTCGGTTGCCACTTGCACAGCCAGGCGCGTTTTACCGATGCCACCTGTGCCGGTGAGCGTCAGCAGACGAATATCTGTGCGCCGCAAGAGCGCCGAGACGGTCCGTATATCATACTCACGCCCAATGAGTGGTGTGAGGAGGACAGGGAGATGAAACTGAGAAAAAGAGGTGTGCTCATCCGGCGATGGTTGTGGATACATAACGGTATTCTCCTGCCTATCTGACCTCTTGTTTTTCACTTGTCATTGGATGGCTGATAAACATGTTTCCCCTCCTGGTGAAAACGAAGAAGAGAAGCAGATACGTTTCCTCTCTTTTCATAAGGCAAGGTTCAAAAAAGAACGAACGAACTTGACAGTGTGAGAAAGAGGAGTTGCCAAAGGACTCCCTGGAGAGTATGGTAGAGAAAATCGATCACCATACGAAGCAGGGAGGAACCGATGGTACAGCGACATTGTAGCACAGCCAGCCAACGAGAGAGGAGGCTGAGCCGAACGGACAAGTCGAGCGAGCCATCTTGACCTTGCTGGTCGAGGGGCACGCCAGCTACCGCGGCATCCAGCGGTGTCTGCGGGTGCTGCTGGGATGGCACATCAGTGTGGGCAAGATTGCGGCGGTGATCCAGAGCGCAGGACAACGAGCGCAGCAGTGGATGAGTCGCCAGGTGCCTGCTCAGGTGCAAGGGCTGGCATTGGACGAGTTGTACGGCTCCACGCATGGAGAAGCGTCTCTCACTATCGTCGATGTCCACTCGGAGTAGACGGGGAGAGTTGGACGTTGCTGCTGTGGCCATTGGAGGAGCGAGGCGTGCACTGGCAGACCGTAGTCAGTGATGGGGGAAGAGCCATTGGGGAAGCGGTGGCAACGGTCGCGCCCCAGTGCTCCCATCAACGCGATGTGTGGCATATTTTGCACGCCTGAAAGCCTCGTGCAAGCCCGGCTGGATCGTCAGGCGGAGGGACTGCGGCAGCAAACGGCGGTGGTGGCACGGCAGGCGGCACGAGTGGCGGTCGGCCAGCGACCGCGTGGGAGGTGTCCGAAAAGCGATGTGCAGGCCCATGCCGCCGACATAGCCTGGGCGCAGTATGCCTGTGAGGGTCTGCGCTACCTGTCGGGTGAGTTGCGCCAGTTGCTGGGCGTGGTCGTGCTGACCGCCCAGGGCATCATGCACAGTCACGTGCGGCAAGGGGAACTGGAAGCCCTGGTGGCCTTGCTCGACGAACTCAGTCACGTGGCGCCTGAGGCGATGCAGCCCGAACTGGTGCGCCTGCTGACCTTGGTGCAGGCGGCCCTGCCTCAACTGGTGCTCTTTGCCCCAGTGCTGGATGGACTGCAGGAGCAGGCCCAGCAAGCGTTGGGGCCAAAGGCCCTGCGTCTGCTGGGCTGGGCGTGGCAACGACGAGCCATCCTGGGGTCCAGCAACACAGCGCTGCTGGAAGGGGTGCCAGTCCAGTGGCACCCAGTCGCAGCTCCTCTGTTGGCGCTGTTGGCCGTCTGGCACAACCACCGCATCGCTGAGCGTGGCCTCCATCGCGGGCAGAGTCCACTTATGCGTAGCGGCATGACGGAGCAGAGTCACGATTGGCTGGCGGCTTTGGGCTATCCCCCTGACGGGATGGGTTCTTCGCCTCAGTCCGAGGCCGATCCCCAACCGCCACTGGCTTTGGCTGCCTAGTTTGGAAACTGTCAAGTTCATTTGAACCTTGCCTAAACGATCAATCAAATGGCGACAAAACTGTACCGCAGATTATGAAACTCAACACGAGGTAAACCAGCGTTTGTTTCAAAAAAGGTGACTCTATTGCCACACCTGGCAACGCAATGTTACGCCGACCCGCTCTTGTTTTCGGCTCTCCCTCATTGTAATCAGGTCCCTTGGCAGGGTTCATAGTACGCCGTACATGCAGCACACCCTTTTCAAAATCGATATTACTCCATCGCAACGCCAGTAATCACCACATTTGTTAGCGGTCAATAATAATGGCTCTCCCCCAATTTAAGTGTGCCTGCTTGCTTCATCCCTCATAGGAAATCTACTCTGCCGTACTTTGTTACTGTAGGCAAGTATGAAATCGCGTATCGGCATGTAACTACTCATGCTGTTAACATACATCAAAATGAGAAAAAGGGAGGACTGTTCAGGTCCGTACCGGCATCCGCTCTTCCAGACCGACGGTTCTATTGGCTGAGGCGATGCCTGTGAGAGTGCAGGATGCAAGCAAGGTAGTCTGAATCCGATCACCCAGATCGTGATAGTCGCGCGTGGAGGCAGAGCACTGCAGCATATATGCCGCTTTGCCGCTGCGTGGGTGAGCGGTGATCGTGAGCGCCTCGCGTGTGCCTTCGAGCCGGATGGATCCGTTGACTGGGGCGATGATGGTCTCGCTGCTCCCGGCGGTGCACACAGAAAAGTACCCTGTCTTGAGATGCACTGGTCCTCCAAATAAGGCCATACGTGAGACCACGCATTCCAGGGCGATATCTTGGCGATCGAAGGTGTTGCAGGAGATCCAGAACCAGCGCTCTGGCAAGGCGCGCCCGAAATAGGAACTGACCATGCCCCGTGCCTCGCTTACTTCGTAGCGTTGCCCGGCAAGGCGCAGGATGCCACGAAAGCGCACATCGGGCACACTCTGTAACGTGAGATCGAATGCATGCAGCGGCTCGATCAGTTTTATCTGCGGATACAGCACCGAGCTGGCTGGCTGGAAGGCCAGGTCCCAAGCAGTGGTGCCCACTGTACCGCGCGATCCCCCGGTGCCCAGCCAGTTGTCGCCGATATGCGCACCCTCAGATGGCGTCGTCATCGAGCCGATCACGAAGCGATCCAGCGGAATCTCTGCCAAGGACACGCCACCGCCGAGGGGGGCATGGACGCTCACGCGCACCTGGGCGATCCCGATGCGGCGCCGTACGATGAAATCGACCAGCAGGGCGACATCGTGTTCGGGCAGATTCAGCTTGAAGAAGGCGTAGTCGAGCGCGGCGCGGCGTTGCCCATAGTTGTGAAAGACCTCTTCAATTGCCGAAAGTGGGTTCTGGGTGTTCGACATGGCGCGACCTCAAAACAACAAGAGACCTAGAGAGAACTAGACGTATCTAAAAGAGAGTATAGCTGAAAAACGCAACAAAGGCATCAGTAGAAATGCATATCGCAGAGAAGAGGTGACAGGGAGAGGGCAACACACAGAGCAAGCAGGCACACTTAATTTGACGGAGAGCCTTTCTAATTATCCATCAACACACATTGCGATAATATGCCTACAAGTCTTCTCAAAAAAGATGACACACAGCCTGGTATAGTGTATAATGTCGTCTCTAGAAGAGGCAGCTATAAAGGAACACCTTTTTCCAAAGTAACCGGGATACATCATGACCATTGATGCTCAGAGAGGCGACGCGATGACCACGACGACTACCAGTATTGCGCGAGGAAAATATCACATCTGGACGGTGGGATGCCAGATGAACCAGGCTGACTCCCAACGCATACAGACGCTCCTCGACGAATTAGGCTGGGAAGAGACGAGTATGGAGCAGGCTAATCTCGTCGTCCTCAATACATGTAGCGTGCGTAAGGCGCCGGAAGAGAAGGCGCATAACCAGCTTGCCCAGCTCAAGCATGCCAAGTCTAAGCGCAGTGACCTGCTGGTCGCGCTTATGGGCTGCATGATCGGCAACCAGAAGACCATCGATGATCTCAGCAAGCGCTATCCACATATCGATCTGTTCATGAAAGTCGAGCAGGCCGACATCCTGCCGCGTTTCCTCGAAGAGCGCTGGACGCCCATCTCCGGCGCGGGCTGTCTCGATATCGAGTTTATGCCGCCCGACGAACCCATTCCTGTAGAGCCAATCGAGCACATCCTGCCGACTTTTGCCACCTCCACCAGCACCATTGGCAAACGCAGCGTGCTGCCGATGGCCATCACGCCGAAGCCCGGCGAGCGTATGGCCCACTACCCCACCAAGATCGAACCGGCGAAGACCGGCCCTACCGCCTGGCTGCCCGTCATCCTGGGCTGTAACAAGGTCTGCACCTATTGTATCGTGCCGTATCGCCGGGGACGCGAACGCAGCCGCCCGGTGGATGAACTGGTCACAGAGGCCGCTTCGCTGGTCACCAAGGGCGCGAAAGAACTGACGCTGCTGGGCCAGACCGTTGAAGCCTACGGGCTGGACCTGCCGGGAAAGCCAGACCTGGCCGAGCTGATGCGCCACCTCAGCGAGATCGACGGGCTGGAGCGCATTCGCTTCATGACCTCGTACCCGCGCCATATGAACGATAGCATGATTGAACGCATGGCCGCGCTGCCCAAAGTCTGCGAACATGTCAATATACCAGTGCAGGCGGGGGATGATGACATGCTCAAGCGTATGAAACGTGGCTATACGCTTGATGAATATCGAGACCGCATCGCGCGCCTGCGCGCATTGTGGCCCGGCGTCTCGCTCTCTACCGACATTATTGTCGGCTTCTGCGGCGAAACCGAGGAAGAGTTCCAGCATACCCTGGACCTGCTCGAAGAAGTACGTTTCGATGTTGTGCATGTCGCCGCCTATTCGGTTCGCCCCGGCACAGTGGCAGCGCGTTGGGAAGATGACATGCCCCTGGCGGAGAAGAAGCGCCGCCTGCACGCGGTGGAAGAGGTGCAGGCGCGCATTGCGCTTGAACTGAACGAGCCATCGATTGGCAAGGTTGAAGAAGTGCTGGTCGAGGATACGAATTATTCGCATGGCCGCCTGCAGTGGAAGGGCCGCAATCGTACCAATAAATGGGTCTTTTTCCCACAACCTGGCGAAGATGGAGATGGTTCTCCATCGAGTGATTTTCCGCAGGCATCTCGTAGTATTCAGCCTGGAGACCTGGTGAAGGTGCGTATCGAGCGTACAACCGCCTGGTCGTTACAGGGTTGCGCGGTTGCGCTATAATATGCTGACATCGAAGATATATCCCAGTGGGGATAGAGGAGGCGTAATTTGACACAAACACAATCGGCTGAAGAAAAAGCGCGACTGAAAAAACAGTGGACGGACCTGGCCATTCAACAGGCGCAGACTGGCCAGTGGGAAGAAGCGGTTATCACCAACAAGAATATCCTGCAGCTGTTCCCCTTCGAACCTGATGCGTACAACCGCCTGGGAAAGGCATACAGCGAGCTGGGCCAGTACGTCGAGGCGCGGCAGGCCTATTCCCAGACGCTCAAGTATAGCCCGAACAATACCATCGCCAAAAAGAACCTGGAGCGGCTCGCACAGCTTCAGGAAGAGCCTGTCCAGCTGCACACGGGAACGGAGCGCATCGATCCCCGCCTGTTCATTGAAGAGACCGGTAAAACTGGCATGACCGAGTTACTCAACATTGGTTCGCCCTCCGTGATAGCAAAGGTGGGCGTTGGTGACAGGGTACAACTGCATGTCATCGGCCACACCCTGCTGGCGCGCAATACGGCGGGCGAGGATATCGGACAGGTAGAGCCGCGCCTGGCTAACCGCCTGATTAACTTTATGGAGGGTGGCAACCGTTATGCGGCGGCTATCCTGGGGTTGGAAAATGGGCACGTGCGCCTGATTATTCGCGAAGAGTACCAGCATCCCAACATGTTCGGCAAGGTCAGCTTCCCGTCGCAGGGCGGCGGAGACACGATCCGCGCTTACATCAAGGATAGTATGCTGCGCTATGATCGCGAGGATGACGAAGACCCGAACAACGAAGACGAATACTACGACGGTGGAGACGAGCCCGAGGAGATGACCGAGATCGACTTTGAGGGCGGCATCGAGGGCGAGGAATAACTCCACACTACTTGAAGGAAAGGAAGTATGGCATGAACAAAACCAAGCGGGTTGCGTGGCGCAAGCATCGTATTAAAGCGAAAAAGTACGAGTTGAAGCGTAAGGCGCAAAAAGCCAGTGGCAGTGTAGCCACATCGACAGCGCGGCGATAAACGCCGCGCTTCCCATTTTTTCGATGTGTACATATGAGTAGTTCTCCTTCTCCCATATCGTCGGCATCGGTCCGCAATATTCTCACCCTCCTCGTCTCACGCGATGCAACGCTTGTTGCAGGAGGGGAGGGACTTCATCGCCGGGTAACATGGGCCTGTCGCATGCGCGCGCGCCTTCCCGCCTTTGAAAGCGTGCGTGGAGGGGAACTCGCTCTCCTCACCCTCGCGCAACTGCGCCGACTCGACGAAACACTTCCCCACCTGCTGACAAGTCTGCACAAAGAAGGCGTTGCGGCAGTAGCAGTAGGCGCGCCATCACTTGGAGCGCTCGGCCACGAAGCGCTTACCACCGCCGATCAGCTGCATCTTCCACTGCTCTTACTCCCACCATCTGCCCTGCTCGAAGAGATCGAGCGCGAGGTGATTACCTTCGTGGTGAGCTTTCGCGGTGAAAGCGAGCGCAAAGCGACGGAGGTTTCGCACCAACTGATGCAATTAAGCGCGCAGAGCATGGGCCTTCAGAGCATATGCGATCAGCTGGCGCGCAGTTGCGAGGAGTGGATCGTCTTGCAGGATGCCGGGCAGCAGATACGCTTGCAAGCAGCGCCACCGGGCAGCGATCCCATAGATCTCCCGGAGCCCTTGACCGATGAAGCGCTGCGTGGGATGGATTTGGCGCGCATCATGCTTCCCATCCAGATACGCCACGAAGTGGTGGGCTACTTATCCATGATCGGACACGAGGGAGAATTTGACTACCTGGAGCGTCTCATCTTAGGGCAGGTTGCTCCCATCCTGGCCTTAGAATTTGCACGCGAGCGCGAACGCAGCGAGGTCGAGAGCCGCTATCAGTCCGAGGCCCTGATGGATGTTTTACAGGGGAATTACCAGCAGGCCGATGAGATGATCGCGCGTGCGCGCCTGCTTGGGTTCGATCTGACGGCCGCGCTAGTCGTCGCGCTCTTCGAACTCTCTCCTGACGAGCCTGATTATCCGGCCGGCAGCTTTGCCATGCAATGGCCTCGGAGGCTACGCGATGAGTTATTGCGCACCTGGCCTGCTGGCTGGGTATCGAGCGAGTCTCGCCGCGTGATTGCCCTGCTTCCGGTCGCGGAAAGCGATAACCAGCAGGAACGCGAGTATGAGCAGACCATCCTGGTGCGCCTGGAACGGGTAAAGGCTCGCTTCCAGTCTGGCAATGTGAAGCATAGCCATGGCGAGGTACCGCGTTATTCTGTTGGCATTGGACGCCTCGCCAGGGATATTACGCAGATACCGCACTCCTACCAGGAAGCACAACAGGCCATGGAAATCGGACGGCGCTTGTTCGGCGATGGAAAACTCCACTCCTTCGCCCAACTGGGGATTTACCGGCTGCTCTTCCATCTCTACGGCCAGCAGGAACTCACGCACTTTTATGAAGAGACCCTCGGCCCATTGCTCGATTCCGACTCAAGAAGCAATAGCGCCTTAATGGAGACCCTGGAGGGCTTTTTTCGCTACAACGGAAACCTGAGCGAGACGGCGCGCGCCATGCACCTACATAGAAATTCGCTCCTCTACAGGCTGGGACGCATCGAGGAGCTACTGGGCAGGTCGCTGGAAGACCCGGAACTGAGATTGTCGTTGCAAATCGCCCTAAAGATACGGCATTTATTGGAACGTTGAGAGGGCTACTTCTTCTAGTTTGCCATCGATGATTCCCAGATAGACTTGTCGCATGGAATACCTCCCCTTGCTGCTGCTGCCCGATTGAGGTTCGAAGGTAACCAGGGCCACTGTATTTTGCATGAGCAGGTCGCGGGCGACTGTTGCTTTTGTGCCGGTAAGACGGAGCACGCGGATGTGTAATCCTCCATAGATGGCTCGTTTTACACGCGCCTGGTTACGGACCAGGCCTGCATCCCGGCTGTCCAGCGCGTTAGCGAATGGGCTGGCTACCAGTTGGAATAAGGATGCAAGCTTCTTCGAGTGGAAGAGACCACGATGAGCTTCTGCGGCATAGGAAAAGTGAACATCGCCCGAGAGAACGACGATATCATGCCTGCGATGAGAGAGGAGCTTCACCAGTTCACGCCAGGTCGCCGCAAAAACCGGCCAGTGATCGAAGCTCATGTGCCGAGTCACTCTCTGCTGGATGCGTGTGAGCAGGTGTCCCACTGGTCGAAAGAAGGTGCCGTGAAAAGGACGAATGCCCATGGCATATTCCGCCAGACCGATCAAAGGTGGCAAGAGCACGGGAACTGAGGAAACGAGCAGCACCGTCGATGTGTCATGGTTCTTGATCCATTCCTCAAGTTCGCTCATCTGGCGGCGGGTCATAATGCGTGTTGGCGCGTCGGCGTCATCCGTGTCACGAAGGATGGCTGGTCGGTCGGCGCGTACATCCATCACGAAAATGGGTGGCATGGTTGGGATGTCATAGTGCCAGCGCGGAGCAATCTCTTCGTAGACCGCTTTTCGCAGAGTGGCCCTCAAACGCTCCAGCGCATCCTCACCGCGCTGTGTCGCCTCTTGCATCAAGGCGGCTAAGGCATTGTTGGCTTCGCTCTGTGCACCGGGGTTGCCCCAGCCCTGGTAGACCCAGTAGGCCACCAGGCCATCGACCAGCATCGGTTCAAGGCCATGTCTCAATGCGCTCGCCCTCCAGTCCGGCGAGGTGTTCCAGCTATTGGTGATCTCGTGGTCATCGAAAATCATACAGGTCGGAATCACCGCTAAGACCTGGCGTATGCCGTCATCGCCCGCCCAGGCTTGCTCGTATAAGGACGCAAATTCGGCGAAGGTTTGTGCTCCGGTGCGCCCAGGCGGTTCTGATTGTGCATTGATGGTCAGAGGAGATGTACCTTTACGCCTGCCCTGCCTTCCTGTGAAATCATCGCTGTAAATTTGATCTCCAATGAGCAGCAACAGGTGGGGCCAGGCGGTCTCTCGCTCGTCAAAGCGATCTATGAGCCAGGAGCTGAAGGCGTTCAGGGCGTCTGGTTCGAGAGTGGAGGGTTTGCGACATGATCCGTAGGCGAGCCGCAACGCGTTACCAGCTTCGGGCGGATCGAGCGTGCGAAAACAGTGTTTCAATGCGCCAGTTGCCGCAGGTATCGCCTGTTCTTCACCAACTGTCTTGCAGGCGACGTCATAATCGTACCAGCTTGACGGTTGCAGCCCATCCAGCCGTAAAAGGGTGTAGTGACGATTCCCGATAGTCATGGTGCGGGAGCAGACTGTTTGTGGACTGGCAACCTGCTTGTTGGATTGGTCGCTCGGAGTGGCCTGCAGAATCGCTTCGCAGGGATGTGTCCATTCCGTCCAAATAACGACGCTCTCGGAGCTCATTGCCCTCACCAGTGGGCCAACACGCAGTCGTGGCATAGGTATCGTCCTTTCAGACAGTAGTATATATATTGATTCATTTCGTCGGGCTTTTGTCAATGTGGGTGTAATGTGTCTGATGGAAAATCGCGTGATAGGTAAACCCGCACGAGAGGGACGTTCAGGGAGATGTATAATAGCATAGAATGGTAGATACGGCATTTGTTGGAAGGAGGCCAACCATGGCACAAGAAACAACCTTACGCAAAGTAAAAGTAGAAGGGGGCAACCTCAAATTTAGTGCCGCCCACTTTATCACCTATGGCGGCAAATGCGAACGCTTGCATGGGCATAACTATGGTGTGCTGGTCGAGATGGAAGGCACACTGAACGAGGATAAACTGGTCTTTGATTTCACCATCATCAAAAAACTGACCAGGGAGATCTGCCAGCGTCTCAATCACCGGTTTTTATTGCCGATGCGCAATCCACATCTCGAATTCGGCGAGCTTGCCAATGAATGGGAGATTCTTTTTGGTGAAAAACGCTATGTGTTCCCACGCGCCGATGTCGTCGAACTGCCCATCGATAACTCAACGGCTGAACGCCTGGCGGAATACATCTGTGATGAACTACGTACTGCGCTTTCGGCGTATGATATCTCTAATGTGCAGAGCATCACGGTGGGGGTTGAAGAAGCCCCGACACAGATGGCATATTATCGTGTATTTGTCCGGTGAATTAAGGTTGCACGGCATACCTGCAAAAATCTGCGAATGCGGCTTGAGCAATACCAATTCCAATGTATGACACACCGCTGTATCGAATTGACGAATTGGAGATCAGTTCATGCTTTTTATATCTCTTTTGCCGCCACAAGAAATAGCCACTGTCAGTCCGCATGGCGTAAACAAAACGATTGCCTGAGTTTACATACGCT
>WNGR01007337.1_pt1 | contig 11686 bp, 14 predicted proteins | sample 5407581 | NCBI WGS metagenome assembly WNGR01 (sample SAMN13153383, study PRJNA577476) | soil metagenome | isolation source: 80 cm soil or saprolite under Garry oak tree replicate 2 | place: USA:California | collected 2016-06-15
CGCGCACATAGCCGCAACCGGTGAGTAGAACATCCAGGCAGGCCAAAATTCCCATCTCACGATGCGGTCAAAGGAAATGCTAACCGAGCGGCGGATGCGATGGCCCAAACGGCGCGATGCCGAGAGAAGCGCAAATAAGACCAGGCCGAACATACTCAGTATGGCTAATTGCTGTTTCGCGGAACTGCTTCGCGAGGGTGCCAGTTGAATCGTGGCGAACACCAGCAGGATCCAAGCGATTGCCGAAACCGCCGTGATCGCCGCGAAGGTGAACACCGGCATGCGGTCCAAACCCGCCGAAATGTATGCGGGCAGCCGCGTGCCAGGAAAGAATCGGCTCAATGCGAGGCTCAACTGGCCATCATTTCTTCGGGGATTGGTCGTGCGGGTTTTTCCCTTCGCGAACCATCCTGCAAACCACCGATGCTGCGTGATCCGCGGGCCAATGCTCCGCGTCAGCGCGTAGACCCCCAAGTCACCACCCCAGAGCCCTGCGAAGGCGCTGAGAAAAGCCAATCTAAAATCGAGCACGCTCGACGCCGCCAAAGTGGCTGCCGTAATCGTCGCGCCATCTTCGGAGATGAGTGCGCCAAGTACGATCGCTACGATGAGTGCTATGGCGCTTCCGTCGTGGATTGTGGGAATGCTCATCAAAGTTCCTCAATCCGTGGCGAGCGAATTCATGTGTCTCAGTGTTGACGGTGCCACTCCGAATTCGGCAGGCACGGTGATATCAATTTCATGGCAGATCAAGCGAATGATCGCGAAGTGATGGACGGCATGCCCGATGCAGTAGGCCAGTTCACGGCTCACGTTAGAATCGAGGCGAGACGGCTGAGAGGTGCTGTATCCCACGCTGTTGATGACCTTGCAATCGCGAGCAAGAGTTTCGTTTGTGTATTTTTTCAGGGCGCGAAGAACGTCACAGGTCGCGATACTTGCGTATGTCACGTCGCTTTGTAAGCGCTGATTTCTCTCTCGGGCGTCGTAATTGATTTCCCCTGCGCGCAGACCTCTGATCAGGCTCTGGAAGTGATCCAGCACGTGCCGGTAGTGCTGTCCTACCGACGCATTGAACGGCGTTCCTGCAACGTGCGAGTACGTCCTGTCACCCAACTCAAAGAGCAGACCCAACCCCTGCAGCAGGACGTCTTGCGCGGCCACAATTAGCTCAGGCGAATGCTCTTGAGTCTCCATTTGTGGCTTGAAATCCTGAAGTACTTCGACTGGGCTAAACGTGTTCATGCGAGTCTCCTTCCGATTACGGGGATTTCACTGCGATGGAGGAGCAGGTTTGCCGTGGAACAGACAAATACGATCAGTGCCAGCGCGAATAGCAGCCCCTTGTCGCTCTGGACCTCGATGCCGAGTACGGTAAGGTGGCTGAAGATGGCGCCAGCCATCACCCCCATGGCTAGAAGCGACCCAAGCCATGTAAACCGCGGCGTTAGAATCAGGATCGCCGCAATCAGCTCGACAACACCCGACCCAATGCGACCCCACGGCTCGGCTCCTACTTTTGTGAAGATATAGACCGACTCAGGGGCCGCGGTGAACTTGAAGAAAAGGGTCTGCAGCAGAATGATTGCCGCCGTGATCCTCAAGACCCAGCTTAGAACCGTGATAGTTACCGTCGTTTTCATTTTCATTGCCTCTTTGATGGACTTAATTCTGGAATTCGTCGTCGGGAGGTAGGAGTTGGTGCCTGATAAAAAGTTTCAGTTTCGACCTCTGAGCGGATCGCATAATTGGTGAAACTTTTTAGAAGTATATGAATCACATGGAGCAAGGTCTTACGGGTTATCGAAATCCACTATGCGAATCTTGCAAGACCAACCAGACGCGGCACCAAATCCCGAACATTCAATTGGAGTGGTCGGTGACGTGTTACATGAGAGGTCTTCCGCCTCAAAACCGGCCTTGGCCCGTGGGGCTTACCAGCTTCGGTTTGCGGAAAGCAGAGAAGACCTGGAAGCCGCATTCCGTTTGCGATTTCTAGTGTTCAACCTCGAGCTGAACGAGGGCCTGGAGTCTGCCTACGAAACAGGTCACGACACCGACGAATTTGACAAGACCTGCGACCACCTGATTGTGGAGCACCGTCCGAGTCGACATGTGGTAGGTACCTATCGCTTGCAGACGGGCCGGATTGCGGCAAGAAACGTCGGATACTACAGTGCGCGTGAATTTGACTTCTCTCCCTATGAGCCAATCCGGAATTCACTGGTCGAGCTTGGTCGAGCATCGATTCATCGAGATCATCGATCGTTCGAAGTTCTTACGCTCCTCTGGCGTGGAATCGTGAGCTATGCACTTCAGCGCCACGCACGATACCTAATTGGTTGTTCGTCTTTGACCTCGCAATGTCCGCAGGAAGGCTCCGACATGTATTGGAGGCTTAGGGAGTTTCTCGCTGAGCCCGTTTTACGGACGAGCCCTCGGCCTGGGTTTAGGATTCCGATCTCAGATGCGATCCCCGAGACGCCACGCATCAACCCTCCTCGGCTCTTGCGCGCCTATCTTTCTATTGGGGCGCAAATTTGCGGTGAGCCTGCCATGGATCGCGAGTTCAAAACGATCGACTTTCTGACCCTTTTAGACCTCACAAAGCTCTGCTCAAGTGCACGTTTCCGGTTTCTCCGAAACGGATAAACTGATTCGATTTTTTGCATGCAACTTTTCACGAGCGTGCGTATCTCAGTGGACATGAGCACAACAACTCCAGCGATTACCGCAGCAAGTTTCGAGAAGGTTTTCGTGCGCAAGTGCGCAGCCAGCATTGCGCACATGGAGAGGCGTACGCCCCCTGAAGAACATCTGGTGGCCGGGGAGAAGTATCCGGATTTGGCGAGCTGGCGCGAGATCGCCCGGGAGGCGTTTGAAAAGAAGAGATTGGGTGATTCGCTTCGGAGGGCGATTGTGTCTCTGCCCATCAAATACAGGGAAGTACTCTTCCTTCGGGACGTAAAGAATCTCGATACAGCCGAGACCGCGTGGATCTTGAACGTCACAGCCGGCGCGGTGAGAGCTCGATTGTTACGAGCAAGGATGCAGGTCTACTGCACATTGATGTCCTCCCTCTTGATGAGAACCCACGAAAACAGCCTTGTTGACTGCTACCGTCTATTTCGCGGCACAGAGTCGCTTGCAATCCGGTGATAGAGACGAGCACTGAATCCTTCAGGTAGCTCGATGATTTCTGCCCCGTTGATCAGTCGTATGACTCTTCTCAGGCCGTCATAGGTCGCAAAACACCCTTCACACCTCAGGAAGTGCTGTTCGATTCTCGTCTTCAATTCCCACGAAACGTCATCTTCCATATAGTTCCCTAGTTCTCGGCGAACCTCGCGGCAACTAATCTGCATCCTGAGGACCTCGTTTCCGCCCCTGAATAGAAGCGGCCTTCCAGAGCGAATCTTCATCGGATTCATCCAAAGCGAAAAAGTCACACTTCAGTACTCACTTCTTTTTCACTCAATTATGAAACCTTCGAATGATCTCCGTATCCCACCACTGCACGACGAACTTTTGGAACTGAAACCGACGCTGTGACTTCTAGTCAGGCCTATGGATCGCTTGCGATCCAAATTCAGTTCTGAGAGTGCGCGTCGAAAACTAAAAAAGAGGTAAGTAAATGAAAATGTCTCGCATTCTGAAAGTGATGTTTGCGGCTCTCGTCGTCACCGTACTGGGGCTTAGCGCTTCCGGCGCGTTCGCGCAGAGCGGCTCGCACACCTCATCGCAATTCCAAGGCCCAAAGGCCAACAAGGGCACCGTTACGCACAGCACCAAGGACGGAAAGAGCGTCCTCACGCTGTCAGATGACTTTGTTGTGCCGGATACGCCAGACCCGCATTGGCAGGTCGTAGATTCTGACGGCAACGTCTATTTGCTCGACAAGCTGAAGACCAAGGCCTTCATCGGGACCAACTACAAGAAGGAAATCGTTCTGCCTTCCTACGTCAAGAACGTGTCCAAAGTCGTGATCTGGTGCGCGTTTGCGGAAGTCAACCTCGGCGAAGCCAAGTTCAGCTCGCCGGTCATGTAATTCGGGCTAAGTCAATCAATAGGGTCGCCCCGCTTCCACACCGGCTGGGCGACCCGTTTCTAAGGAAAAAAGGAAACGACATGAAGACTCTGAAGAAACTGTTTTACTGCTTGTTGATGTTCGGACTGTTGCTGGCGATCAGTTCATCCGCCTCCGCACAGACCGTCGAGAAGAAATCACTCACGTTGGATGGAGCCGAGCGAGTTATCAACGCAGCCAAGGCCGAAGCGTCCAAGCTCAAAGCTCCCGGAGGAGTCATCGCCGTCGTAGATGCTGGCGGAAATCTGATGGCACTCGAACGTCTCGACGGCACTTTTGCCGCCGGAGCAAATATTTCAATTGGAAAGGCGCGCACTGCCGTCCTCTTTCAAAAGCCCACTAAGGTTTTCGAAGACATCATCAACAAGGGCCGTACCGCCATGGCCGCGTTGCCCGACTCGTTCTTTACGCCCCTGCAAGGTGGAATCCCAGTTGTAGTCGATGGGCAGATCGTCGGAGGTGTTGGCGTGAGTGGTGCTTCGAGCGCCGCCCAAGATGAAGAACTCGCCATCGCCGGAGCAGAAGCAGCGAAGAGTTTCGGGAGTGACTCGATGATGGCGTCCACGCTTCCCGTCACCTATTTCTCGAAGACTCAAGTCGATGAAGGCTTTTCAAAAGGCGCCGTGCTGTTCGATGGCAGCGGCGGGCGCAACTACATGGTTCATGCGAGCCGTCGTGAAGGCCCGGGAATGGTCGAAGTCCACACCAAAGATGCAGACATTCTCTACGTTTTGAAGGGTTCAGCGACGATCGTCACCGGCGGAACGATGGTTGATGGCAAACCGATCGCGGCTGACGAAATTCGCGGCCGTGAAATCACCAGTGGCGAAACGCGACAGCTTGTCCCGGGAGACGTCATGATCATTCCGAACGGCGTGCCTCACTGGTTCAAGGAAGTAAAAGCGCCATTCCTCTACTACGTGGTCAAAGTTCGCTAGGAAAAAACCATGAAACTCCCCAACCGCACCCTCGTTTTGGCGGCCAGCCTCCTCTTGTTCGTGCCGAACGCTTTTGCCCAGAACTGGGCAGCGCAAGCTCCCCCCTACGGCCGACCGGACGCGACCATTGACCTTCGGACAGTAGAGGGCGCGCAAGTCGTTAAGGGCGAGTGGCGCTATAGCGACGTAAAGATCATTGAAGTGGATTCACGCGGCCCAGGCTCCGACTTGAAGCCCTCCGGCGATCCGAACAAAACGTATGACTACACACCGCATGCTGGCGAAGCCAACTTCGATGATTCCAAATGGGAAGTATTAGATCCAACGAAACTGGATGCCCGGCGTGCCGGAGGCAAAGTTTGTTTCAATTGGTATCGCATCACGGTCACCGTCCCCGAGAAAATAGCGGACCTATCTGTGGCCGGCTCGACCATTTCATTCGAGATTGTGATCGATGACTACGCAGAAATTTGGGTGAACGGAAAACTGCCAACAGTCTTAGGGCAAAGTGGCGGGCCTGCCGTCAAAGGCTGGAACGCGCCGAACAAGGTTATCCTGACCCACAACGCCCAGCCTGGACAGAGATTTCAGATTGCCGTCTTCGGATTCAACGGCCCGATTTCGAAGAGCCCGATGAACTTCATCTGGGTCAAATCGGCCACATTGGATTTTTATCAGGCGGGTCGCGGGACCGGAATCCAAGAAGTAGAGACGAAGATCCTTCGCAAAGACCCTGCGCTCGATTCCATCGTTTCACCCGGCGCGAAAATCGAGAAACTAGCGGGCGGATTCATGTTCACCGAAGGTCCAGTATGGGTCCGTGACGAGGGCTACCTGCTCTTTAGCGACCCGAACAACAACGTTATCTACCGTTGGTCAGAGGAAGAAGGTGTCTCTGTCTATCGCACCCACAGTGGCTACACAGGAATGAACATCGGCGAATACGGCCAGCCCGGTTCCAATGGACTCACGCTCGATGCCCAAGGGCGGCTCACCATCAACGAACACGGCAACCGCCGCGTGACGCGTCTTGAAAAGAACGGTCAGCTTACGGTCCTGGCGGATCGCTATCAGGGCAAACGTTTGAACAGTCCCAATGACCTCGTATACCGTTCCGACGGAGCTCTCTATTTCACCGACCCGCCGTTCGGTCTCCCGAAATTCTTCGAAGATTCGCGCAAAGAGTTGCCCTACAGCGGTGTCTTCTGCTTGATCAACGGTGAACTAAAACTGGTTAGCAAGGACCTGACCGGCCCGAATGGTTTGGCGTTTTCCCCTGATGAGAAGTACCTGTATGTCGACAATTGGGATGAAAAACGCAAGGTCATCATGCGCTATGACGTGCATCCCGATGGCGCGCTTTCCGATGGCCAAGTCTTTCTTGATGCCACGAAAGAGCCGGGCGAAGACGCCTGGGACGGGATGAAAATCGACGTGAAGGGCAATCTGTATCTCTCGGGGCCGGGCGGCCTCTGGATCGTCTCGCCCGAAGGGAAGCATCTTGGCACGATTGTTGGCCCCGAACATCCGCACAATCTCGCCTGGGGCGGAGAAGACCACAAGACTCTCTATCTAGCTGCACAGACGGGATTGTATCGGCTAACCGTCAACACTCCTGGAGCAGGATCTCCAAAGTAAGTCCCTGAGTTGCTCGGATAGTCAAATTCGAATGCGAGGCGACAAAAATAACATGGCCACATCACAAAAAAGCCCTATCTCGATAAAGGTATCCGAGTTGGCCGCTCCCCTACGCCAGGCCAAACTTGCATTCGGCCGAGAAATCTGTGGCTCTCTCGATATCGCAGAGCAGCGCGAATGGCTGGTCACGAATGGAATCGGCGGATTCGCATCAGGAACCGTCAGCGGCAATCTAACGCGTCGCTATCACGGTCTCCTCATTGCTGCGCTCCACCCTCCAGTTGGTAGAACTCAACTTGTCGCAAAGTTGGATGAGACTGTTCGCCATGCCCGCATCGAATATGCGGTTGCCACAAACCGCTGGTTGAGCGGCGCTGTCGAACCCAAGGGTTATTTGAACATCGAGAGTTTCCGACTGGAAGGCACCACTCCCATCTGGCAATTCGCACTCGGTGATGCGCTTGTCGAAAAGCGGATCTGGATGAGCCAAGGTGAGAACACCACGTACGTGCAATACACACTGTTGCGGGGTGGCCAGTCGCTTGAGCTGGAATTGAAAGCTTTGGTGAATTACCGTGACTTCCATTCGAGCACTCACGCTGGAGATTGGCAAATGAGAGTGGGATCCATCGAAGATGGCGTCCAAATCAACGCCTTCGATGGCGCTACTCCGTTTTATCTTCTCAGCGCCGAGGCAGAATTTGAGACGCGCCACGAATGGCATCGCGACTGTTTCTTACCTCTGGCGAAGTATCGCGGGCTTGACGATCACGAGGATCACTTGCTTGCAGCCGTTTTCAATACAGAACTCGCATTGAACCAGAGTGTGACTCTGGTTCTTACGACGAATGCGGATGCGAAGCTCGACGGTAGTCGCGCATGGGCAGAACACGCTGCGCATGAAAATGAGCTATTCGCGAAATGGGTCAGCCACGATGCTCAAGCCGCGTCCTCCGCTCCTGACTGGGCTCAACAGCTCATTTTTGCTGCGGACCAGTTCATCGTAAAGCGGAGTTTGCCGGAGGAGGCGGACGGGCGATCCATCATCGCTGGTTATCACTGGTTCGGCGATTGGGGCAGGGACACCATGATCGCACTGCCCGGCCTTACTCTCACCACGGGAAGAGTGGATATCGCGAAAAAAGTCCTACTCGCATTTTCTCGCTACGTTGATGGTGGGATGCTTCCGAACGATTTTCCGGATGCCGGCGGACAGCCTGAGTACAACACTGTTGACGCAGCCCTCTGGTATTTCGAGGCCGTACGACAATATTTCGCCGTGACCCAGGACAGGGCCACACTGGTGAAACTTTTTCCTGTCCTCGAAGAGATGATCAAAGCGCATCTGAAGGGCACCCGGTATCAAATTCATGTCGACGAATCAGATGGTCTTCTCTACGCGGGAGAGCCCGGCGTGCAACTAACCTGGATGGACGCCAAGGTTGCAGACTGGGTTGTGACCCCAAGGATCGGCAAGCCGGTTGAGATAAACGCCCTTTGGTACAACGCCCTTGAGACCATGGCGGCGCTGGCACCTGCAGCTGGCAGGTCAGGAGAGCCATTTGCCAAGATGGCGGCGATGGTTAAGCAGAGCTTCGGCAAGTTTTGGAATTCGGCTTTGAGCTATTGCTATGACGTAATTGATGCTCCAGGAATCAGAAATGACGCGACTCTTCGGCCAAATCAGATCTTCGCCGTCTCTTTGCCAGAGAGTCCGTTGAGGCCTGAGCAACAAAGAGCCGTGGTTGACGTTTGCGCGCGCCGGTTAGTGACGTCTCATGGGCTGCGCAGCCTAGCGCAGGAAGAGCCTGGTTATCAAGGGCACTACGGAGGTGCTCCTCGCGAGCGCGACGGAGCTTATCACCAAGGGACGGTGTGGGGCTGGCTGATGGGACCGTTCGTCTTAGCCCACCTGCGCGTGTACCAGGATCCCAAGGCAGCTCTGAGTTTCCTTGAACCACTAGGAAAACAAATCGCTTCGCATGGCCTCGGGACACTAAGCGAGATCTTCGACGGAGACGCACCATTCACGCCTCGTGGATGTATCGCCCAAGCTTGGACCGTGGGAGAAGTCTTGAGAGCCTGGAGGACGACTCTCGGATAAAGCTACCCCCCGCAGCATGCAAACTATGGTGGACTTCCGCCAGTTTGCTGTGCGCCTAGGAGGCGGAAACCGTTATCCATATTTTTGAATCCTCCCTCCTCGTACCCTCATCCAAACTGGGGCAGGTGATTGGCGGGCGGATGTTGAATGTTATACTCACGGCTGAGAGAGGTTTTGGGGCCCAATTTGGGGGCTTTTTAGGCACCTTGAGCACACCCAGCCCACATCGTCTGTCGTCAACAATCGTCCGCGAGGACGAGCACCTTCTCGTCGCCGCCGCCCGGGCTGGGGACGCTGCTGCTTTCGAGGAACTTGTCAATCGTTACGAAGGAAAGATCTTCCGTCTCACAAGGAACATCACGGGAAATCACGAAGACGCCGAAGACGCCATGCAGGATGCCTTTTTGAAGGCCTACGCTCACCTCCAGGATTTCCACGGAGATTCTCGGTTCTATACATGGCTCGTACGAATCGCTGCCAACGAAGCTTTAATGAGGCTTCGCAAACGCCGGCCGAATCAGTTCTCATTGGACGAGCCGATCGAGGGCGAGACAGACCTTTTTCCGCGCGAATTAGAGGAATGGGGACCGACTCCCGAACAGAGATACGCCCAAACCGAGATGCAGAACATCGTGGGCGACGTGATTGACAGGCTTGAACCCGAATACCGCATTGTCTTTCTCTTACGAGACTTCGAAGAACTTTCAACGCAGGAAACTGCGGAAGCGCTGGGTATCTCCGTACCCGCGGTCAAATCAAGATTGTTGCGGGCCCGCCTTAAGCTCAGGGAAATGCTGAATCGCCATTTCCGTCAAGGAGCTCCAAATTGAATTGCAAAGGCGTCATCCGCGAGTTGTCGAACTATATCGATGGAGATCTCGATCCCGTCGTGAAGCAAGAACTTGAACGGCATCTGGAGCATTGCGAAGATTGCACCATGATCGTGGACCAAACCAAGAAAACCATTGAGATTCTTTGTGATTCCCAACCTGTCTCGCTTACAACGGATGTGCGCTCACGTCTCCACGCGACCTTGCGCGAGAAGACAGGTCAAAAGCCAACCTGAAATACGTATCCCGTAAGCACTTGGATCCCCATAGGTTCTGACTAGGTTCTGTCCATAGTTGTTGCCTCCGCAATTCTGCTATCATCCCTCAACCTGCTCGGCGGCGCTTTCAGGTCAGTCTTCACGCCCGCTGAGTTCCGCAGTTCGCCAGAGCCCGGAGGTTATCTATGTCTTGGGTCCCTCTCATTTCCGATGAGCAAGCCAGCCCTGAGGTGAAGCGCATTTACGACTACATTCGCGAGCGATGGAGCTTTGTGCCCAACTATTTCCGAGCCTTGGGCCACGACGCCCAATTGCTGCAGGACCAGACGAATCTCTACACGAACGCTATGTTCGACGACCGCGGATTGCCTAGGGTGGTCAAAGAACAACTCGCCATCGTGGTGAGCGGACTGAATATCTCCACCTACTGTTTGCCGGCCCACTTGGAAATCCTCGGCAAACTGGGCATGGACAAGGCCATCGGTCGCAAACTGGCGCTGAACTATCCCAGCGCGCCCGTTGACCCCAAAGTCATGGAGCTGTTCCGCTTTGCCGACAAGCTGACCCGCAGTCCAGGGGAGATGGAAAAAGCAGATGTCGACCGCTTGCGGGAGGCCGGGTGGAGCGAAGCAGCCATTTTCGACGCGGTGCTCGTCACGTCGCTGTACGCGTGCGCCAACCGCTTCTCCGCAGGCCTCGGCCTCATTGCAGACTTTTAGTTCCACAGCATGTCGGAAGAGCAGTTCTCAGAGAACCTACGTATCAATCGTGGCATGACGCCACCATCTCAAATGCAGGTGAACAAAGTACGTTTCGAGTTATAGTCATCGGGCGCGGGGTTGTTCTCGCCTAGACTTCGATATGTTCGTCCAGAAGAAATCACATATCGGAATTACAGCTATGGGCATCTTCCTTTTTTTCGGAGCAGCCATGGCTTCACTCGCAGGAGTCGCGCTGATTTGGGGGGGCACCATTCTTGACCGTATGTGGGCTATCAATGCGCCTGCGTATAGGCGGCTGGCACCTTTCGGGAAAATAGTCGGGATACCTTTTCTACTGCTCGGCGCAACTCTAGTGGTTGCTGGTACGGGCTGGTTCGGACATCGCATCTGGGGGTGGCGACTGGCGGTAGCCATCATCGCAACCCAAGTCTTGGGAGACTTGGTGAACGCCTTCATGGGTGATCTCTTAAAGGGCGGCGTCGGCTTTGTGATTGCTGGGCTTCTGCTCGTGTATCTTCTACGTCCCGAGGTCAGAGCGGCTTTTGCAACTGGCGATGCGCCAAGCCGTCGTTAACGAATTCGAATAATTGGAAACTGGTTCGTTTCTGAAATGACGCCAACCTCCGGCATAGAATTTTTGGTCTGGCTGCTCATCGTCGCTGCGATCATCGCGATGCTGGCGAAACGCCTGAGGATTCCCTACACGGTATCCCTGGTCTTGGGCGGGTTGCTCCTGGGAGTCATTCAGCTTCCTATCTTGTCGCCTCTTCAGCCCGGTCACCGTCCCGATTGGCTGACGCCCGATGTGATTTTGATATTGTTTCTCCCGGCGCTGGTTTTTGAAGGCAGCGTGAAGCTCGACGTGCGGGAGCTGTTTCGCAATTCCGTACCTCTATTGCTGCTCGCCAACGCAGGTGTGCTGCTCGCTGCCCTTGTGACCGGATACCTTGTGCATTGGTTGATCGGCTTGCCTGTGCTCATTGCACTTCTTTTCGGGTGCATCATCTCTGCCACGGACCCCATTTCTGTGCAGCCTGGAGCAGAATTCCTCAAACCGCTTTGAAAACGGTCAATCACTGAAATACAATGAAAAACACCGAGCGAGCGTAGTTCAGTGGTAGAACAGACGCTTCCCAAGCTTCGGACGTG
>WNGR01012404.1_pt1 | contig 11681 bp, 10 predicted proteins | sample 5407581 | NCBI WGS metagenome assembly WNGR01 (sample SAMN13153383, study PRJNA577476) | soil metagenome | isolation source: 80 cm soil or saprolite under Garry oak tree replicate 2 | place: USA:California | collected 2016-06-15
AATTCGCCTTCCAATGCGCGCTGGTGATTGATGTTCTGGACGAAAGCGGTGGTGCCGAAGGCGTCCGACTTGTCGAAGATCTCATAGCCCACGCCCGCGGCCGGCAGATTGTCCTGGGCCAGCGCCATCCGCAGCTTGGTGACCTGGTCGGCAGGCACCAGGATGGTGCCGCCGTCCTTGACGTCATACTTGACGGCCATCCCGTCGAGCTTGCCGGTCACCGCGGCGGCGTCGCGCGATTCCAATCCGGAGAACAGGATGGTCTTGGGGGGCTCGGTGATGGCGCCCGCGATATAAAGGAAGAAAGCGGTGAGGACGGCAGCCACGCCGGCCATCACGCCGAACCGCGCCGCACCAACCGTTTTGAAAAACTCAGGCAAAATGTCCTCCCGCGGAAAGCGGACGGAAAAACGCTCCGTCCGTTCTGCTAGGCAAACATTGCCGCCTGCACGGTAAAATTTGGCTTAAGGGAAAGCGCGTCCGGCGCGCGATCGCAAGCTATTTTGCTTAACCGGCTGTTTACGACTTTTCTGCCAGCGGCTCCATCATGGCCGCTGTGCGATCAGTTGCGATATTGCTGTACCCTGGTCGCGCGCAGGCCAGCCAGGCCGAAGCGGTCGATCGCATGCTGCCAGGCAAGGAATTCCTCAACGGTAAGCGTATAGCGCCTGCAGGCGTCGTCCAGGCTGAGCAGGCCGCCGCGCACCGCCGCGACCACTTCGGCCTTGCGGCGGATGACCCAACGGCGCGTCGAAGGCGGCGGCAGATCGGCGAGCGTCAACGGTGACCCATCGGGTCCGATGACGTAGCTCACGCGTCCTTTGCGCTCTTCCATTTGAAAACTCCCGACACTGTCCATGCGCAAACTACGCCGCTCCGTGTTTAAAAATGGCCAAGACACGTGGTAAACGAACCCATAAAAGCTTCATTCAATTCTTCGCGGAGTGTGCGGGGGAAGCCCATTTTTATGGGCTTTCCCGTTCACCTAGTTCGAAGGCAGATGCTCCAGCTCCTGCAGCATCTGATCGGCGGTCGTGACGATGCGTGCCGAAGCGGAATAGGCGCGCTGGGTGGTGATCAGGTTGGTGAATTCCGTCGCCAGATCCACCGTCGAGGCTTCCAGCGTCTGCGCGGCAACGCCGCCGGCGGCGCCGGTATTGGCCAGGTTGATGTTGGCGGCGCCCGATGCGCGCGTGGCGGTATAGGCGTCACCGTTCATCTGGCCCAAGCCGTCGGGATTGGTGAAAGTCGCGATCGGGACTTTATAGACCGACTGCGACAGGCCGTTGGAGAACAGTGCGGTCACCGTGCCGTCCTTGGCGATGCTGACGCCGGTGATGCTGCCGAATGGCGAGCCGTCGGGCGATGTGCCGTTCAAGGTCGAAGCGGAATCGAACTGGGTCAGACCCGATGTGCCGCCTACGGCGCCCAGATTGACCGCCACCGACTGGCTCGCGAGACCGGTGGATGCCGCCCAGGGAATGGTGAGATTGAAGGAGCCCGAGGCCGGCGACGCGCCGTTGACGTTTTTCATCGTGCCGTCGGAATTGAAGGTGACGGAGCCGGTGCCGATGGGATTGGCGCTGGACAGGTTCGACGCCGAACCGGCATAGGTCGTTTCGTAAGCCCAAGTGTTGGCGCCGGTCTTGACGAAGGAAAAAGTGATCGGCTGGCTGCCGCCCTGGCTGTCATAGATGTTGATGGTGCGGGTGAAGTCGGGCGTGACCGCGCCCGAGGTCAGCTGGCCGGCGGTGTAGCTCGGTGCCGTAGCGGCGCTGGCCTGCAAGTTGGCCTGGATGCCCAGATTGGCCGTGGCCTGGGCCTTACCGGACAGGGCCGAAACATTGATCATGTTGAGCGAACTGGTGTTGGTGGGAATATTGCCCTGGGTGTCCAGCTTCCAGCCCAGCAGATAGAGACCGGCGGCGTTCTTCAGATTGCCGTTCTCATCGGGGGTGAAGCTGCCGGCGCGGGTATATTCCTGCGTCGCGGTGGGCGTGTTGTTGCTTGCGACCACGAAAAAGCCGTTGCCGGAAATCGACATGTCGGTGGGCGACGATGTCGTGGTCGGCAGGCCCTGGGTGGTGACATCCTGGCCGATCAAGGCGCTGACGCCGGCGGAGGAATTGCCCGCCAGGCCCGGAATGTTCAGGAAGGTCTCGAAATTGACCGTCTGGTTCTTGTAACCGACGGTGTTGACGTTGGCGATGTTGGACGAGGTGGCCGACAGCGCCTGGCTGTTGGCGGCCAGGCCGGCGACGCCGATGGTCAAAGCTCCATACAGACTCATTTTACTTTTCCTTCAGCGCGGACGGAAGGTATTCGACCGTGTCCGCTTCAGGTTTGGGGCCGTTTCTCGGCGCCCGGGTTCAAGTGTTCAAAATCAATTGGTGACGGCGGCAATATCCGCGAGGCTTACTTCCATGTTTCCGACGATGAGTTGCGGCGTGCCGCTGGTCATGTCGATCTGAGTGACGGTCCCGGCGCTGGCGACCGCGCTGGTGACGGTGTTGCCCGCCATATCGGCGGCGGCGACCGTCAGCTTGTAAGTCCCGTCGGACAATTGGTTGCCGTTATTGTCCTTGCCGTCCCAGGTGAAGGTGTGGTTGCCGGCGGTGATCGCACCTGTGCCGCTATAGACGGCCTTGCCGCTGGCGTCGGTGACCGTGAGCTGGGTGTTGGCGGCGACAGTATCCAGATTGTAGGTCCAGTTGGCGGCGCCGCCGCTCAGGGAGGCGTTGCCGTTGGTGATCGAGACCTTCTTGCCCAAATAGCCGGTGGTCACGGCGGCGGCATTGCTGGTGCCCTGGGAAATCAGGGTCTTGAGATTGGTGTTGGAGTCGATCTGCTGTTCGACCTGGCTGTACATCACCAATTGCTGGGTGAAGGCATTGGAATCCATCGGACTGGTGGGGTCCTGGTTCTTCAACTGCGTCGTCAGCAAGGTCAGGAAGGTGGAGAAATTGCCCGACAGTTGCTTCATCGCATCCGGGGTGGTTGCGGTGCTGGCAGTCGACGCGGCGGGTGTGACGGTCATTGTTGCGGTCCTTTAAACCCTGATGTCCAGCCGTCCGTCGGTCCTGCCGCGATAAGCGGTGGCGGTGGCGTCCATGCCGGTGGTGGCGATGAGCGAGAAGGCGCGCGATGTGCCGCGGCGGCCGTTGGAGTTGGTATTGGCGTTCTGGCCGTCGCCCTGCTGGCGCAGCGAAAAATTGAGTCCGTCCTGGGATACATCCAGGCCTGCCTCGCGCAAGGCGCGGGTCAGGATGGGAGCGTCCTTCTGCAACAAGCTCAGGGTCTGCGGCTGGTCCGCGGAGAGGTGCGCGCTGGCCTTGCCGGTGGCATCGATAGAGAGGCGCACTTCCACCCGGCCCAGTTCCGGCGGATCCAGACGGATATCGAACTGCTTGGCGCCGCTCTGCGATTTGGCGGCGATTTCGACCGCCAGCGCAGGCAGGTTGGGCGCGGCTTGCGGCGAGACCGGCACATGCTGCGTGATCGCGTGGGTGTTCGCCCGATTGGGAAGCAAGGTAGGGGCAGCATTGTCGATGCCCAACACGATATTTGCATCCTGGGACACTTTTGGCGCGACGGTCTCAGCGGTTTTGATCGGCGGCTGGCCGGACTGGGACACGGCCTTGCTCGCGTCATTTCTGGTGTCGTCGCTCTTGGCGACGTCAATCTGAGCAATACGGCCTTTGGCGCTGCTGCCGCGCGTGACGTTACCCTTGGTAATATCCTCTTTGCCGGCGTGAGCCGTGGCAATGTCGCTCCTGGGCACGCCAAGTCCAGGAATATCAACATTGGCGGCGGCGCTCTTGGCAGCCTCGTTGCGGGCAAGATCGCTTTTACCGGAGTTCGCGTTGGTGGAATCAGCGCCGTTGTCATTGCCGAGTGACTTACTAGTGGCAGCGGCCTTTACGGACTTGGCGGCATCCCCGCTGGACGTAACCGCTTTGATGCCGAATTGCGCGATGGCAGCTTCCGGCACTTGGGGGTCTTCGATCTGGCTATCGTCGCTTTGCGCAGAAACGGGCGCGGCCGCCGGGGTAGCAGACTTGTCAGTAGACTTGTCAGCAGATTTGGCCGCAGACATCGCCGCATCGATCGGGTCAGGTTTCGCAGCGGCGCCGGCGGTCGCGGCCGCGCCGATCTGAATGTCTTCGGGCTTGCCATCGGCGGGCGCTGGGACGACCGGCATCTGCGCCGGTGGAACAGGCGGGGCCTGCGGGTTCAGAAGCTGCAGATCGGCGGTCAAGATCGCGCCATCATCTGCCGCGCCGTCGGCGGGTTTCGCGGCGGCTTCGGTTTTGTCCTTGTCGGACTTCTCCGGTTTGGCCTTGGCGACCGGAGGCGTGGCAGCCTGTGCGGCGCCGGTCTTGTCATCTGGATTGACCACCGGCTTGTCGTCCGCCGGCTTGTCGCCGGAATCCCGCGCATCCTTCTTGGAGGGTTTGGCGGCTTGAGCGGGGGCCACGGTTTCCACCAGCAGCGCGAAAGGCGAAGCCTCACCCGCCTTGTTGGCGTCTGCCTTGGCCTGCGAGACGTGATGGTTCGCAGATGCCGTCCGGGATGTTGCTGAGGCTCGCACGCAAATGGTCCGATGCTGATCCGCAAAAAAATCTTTGCTCGCAGTGCCAGACGCAAAGGGCGGGCCAAATGCAGCGCCCCGTTTTTGTTGAACTTTTTGAAAAGCGCGGCTTCCCGTGCAGCACAAACAGACAGGCAGGAGCTGCCGGTGCGGCAAACTCTGCCGCCCGCGCGCCACAGCCCCAACCGCTTCAAAGCTTTGGAAAAGCGGGGAAAAATCGCGCAGCCCGAATGGCATGGGGCTTGCGACAGTCTGTGCGGAACAATGTATTCGGACGGTCGCCCCATGAGGCGACAGTGAGGCAACAGTGAGCCTGAACGGAATTGCCGCCAGCGCCATCAGTGCGCTCAAGACCAATCAAGCCGCGCTCAGCGTGGTTGCGAACAACGTCTCCAACCTGAACACGCCCGGTTATGCGCGCCGGGTTGTAAACGAACAGACGTTGAGCGCCGGCGGCCAGCTGATGGGCGTGGATATCGCCAGCGTCCAGCGCGTCGCCAACCAGTTTTTGGCCCAGGAGCAACTCTCCGCGGGGGGCGCGGCTTCGCAATATGACACCATGGCCGGGCTGTTTTCCCAACTCAACGGGTTGCTGGGCGGCCCGGGCGACAACCAGTCGCTGGCTTCGGGCCTGACCGATCTGGCCAGCGCCTTCGCCACCGCGTCGCAGGCGCCTACCTCCAGCGCCAGCCGAACCGGGGTGATGAATGCCCTGAATAACCTGGCCTCCAGCTTTTCCAGCATCTTCGGCACCATATCGGCGCTGCGCAGCCAGGTGGACCAGCAGGCGGTCAATTCGATCACTTCGACCAACACGCTGATCAAGCAGATCTACGATCTGAACAGCCAGATCAAGAACACCAATGCCACGGGCAACGATCAATCGTCGGGGCTTCTGGACCAGCGCGACGTGGCGTTGAATCAACTCGCCCAGGTGATGGGGATCAAAACCAGCGCCAATCCCGACGGCAGCATCAATGTTTCCACCACCGATGGCATTAACCTGGTCTCCAATACCTATGCCACGCTGAGCTATACCGGCGGCGCCCAGGCCGGCGCCTATGGCAATATCAGCATCCAGGACACCAATCCGGCCAACGGCCAGGCCATCGGCAATGCCCAGGCCCTCGACCCGCATTTGTCGGGTGGTTCGCTCAAGGGCCTGATCGACATGCGCGACCAGGTGCTGGGCGGTCTGTCCCAGACCCTGGGCAACCTGGCGCAGCAGACCGCGCTGGCCTTCAACAACCAGGCCAATGCCAATGCCGCCTATCCGCCGCCGACTTCGCTGACCGGCCGCGATACCGGCCTGCTCTCAGCCGACGGCCTGAATTTCACCGGCAAGACCACCTTGGCCGTCACCGATCCCAGCGGCAAGCTGGTGTCGCGCATTGATGTGGATTTTGGCGCCGGCACCCTGAAGGTCGATGGCGGCGCCGCCGTCAGCATCGGCAGCACGATCGGCAGTTTCACCACAGCCCTGAACGGGGCGCTGGGCGCCAATGGTTCGGCCTCTTTCAGCAATGGCCAGCTTTCGATTTCTGCGACCGGCGGCAATGGCGTGCTGGTGCAGGACGATGCCACCACGCCGTCCTTGCGTGGCACCACCGGATTTTCGCAATTCTTCGGTCTCAACGACGTCTTCAAGTCGCAATATCCTTCGATCACCTCGACCGGCCTGGCGGCGGGCGATGCCAGCGGCCTGGCGGCGGGCGGCGTGATCGCCCTGGCCTTGAAGGGTCCGGACGGCGATATCGTCAAGAATGTCAGCATCACCACCACCGCCGGCCAGACCATCGGCAATGTGGTATCGGCGCTGAACACGGCGATGGGCGGGGCCGCGACCTTTACCCTGAACCCGGACGGCTCGATTTCCACCGCCACCAGCGCGCTCTATCCAGGCTATTCGCTGAACGTGACCAACGATACCACCCAGCGCGGATCGACGGGCATGAGCTTCAGCCAGATCTTCGGGTTGGGCGACAATGGCCAGGAGTTGCAGGCGGCCGGTTTCGGCCTGACCTCCGCGGTCAGCGCCAATCCCGCCCGGATCGGCTTCGCCAGCCCGGCCATCACCTCCGCCAGCGTGGCGGGCGACACCATCGTGTCGGCGGGCGACAATGCCGGCGCCATCGCGCTGCAGAACGTCATCACCAAAAGCCAGAGCTTCCATGCCGCCGGCGGCATTGCCGCCCAGACCGCATCGCTGTCGGATTACGCGGCGAGCTTCTATCAGAACCTCTCCACCCAATCGAACGCCATCACCGCCAGCCAGAAGACCAATGACGACCGGTTGAGCGAGGCGAATTCGCGGGTCTCCTCGAATTCGGGGGTCAATCTCGACGAAGAACTGGTATCGCTGTCTTCCTACCAGAAGGCCTATGCCGCGGGCGCCCGCCTGCTGACAGTGGTGGACCAGCTCTACCAGAGCCTGCTCCAGATTCAGTAAGACCTGTGTGCAAGGATTTTCGGCCATGAGCATCGACCGCGTTGCGACTTCCGCCCAGACCGCCTTTTTCCTGACTCAGCTGCAGAATGCGGGCGGCGCGTTGGACAAGGTTCAGGAACAGATCGCCTCGGGCAAGAATGCCACGACTTATGCCGGCTTCGGCGACAAGACCCAGATCCTGACCGCGAGCATCGCCGCCAACGCGCGCAACGATGCCTATACCAACGCCACCAAATTCGCCGTGACCCAGACCGACCTGCAGGACACCCAACTGACCAGCCTGGCCAGCCTGACCGCCTCCCTCAAGAAGGCGGTCAGCGACGCCGTCGCCAACAATGACGCCACCACCTTGATGACGCAGGCGCAAAGCATCTTCGACCAGGCCAGCGCCATCCTGAATTCCAAGGACGCCAATGGCGATTACATCTATAGCGGCGGCAAAACCGACGTGGCGCCGGTGACGGTCGGTTCGCTGGCGGCGCTGCAGGGACTGCCCGCCGTGTCGGGCGCGTTCGCCAATGGCGATCTCAAGAAGTCGGTGCAGGTGGCCGATGGCGTCACCGTCAGCTACGGCCTCACCGCCTCCGATGTCGCTACCGGCTTGATGCAGGCGCTGAAGGACATTGCCGATTTCGATGCCGGCGGCAGCGGCAACTTCAATACCGCGACGTCGCTCACCGCCGCCCAGAACAGTTTTTTGACCGGCGCCATCACCCAGACCACCACGGTGAACACCAACCTGAACGCCGCGACGGCCTCCAACGGCTATGTCTCAAACCGGCTCACCGACGCCCAGACCCAGCAGACCTCGATGAATACGCTTTACAAGAAGTTCGTGTCCGACATCCAGGACACCAACATGGCCGACGCCGCCACCCAGCTGTCGCTGAACCAGACCCAGCTCCAGGCGGCGCTGCAGGTCACCGCCGGGCTGCAGCAGCTTTCGCTGTTGAATTACCTGCCGGTTTCCGGCTCGGGTGGCTAGGAACAGCGCTTTTTGTTGCGGTTCCCGCGCCCCGGTCCTATACGACCGGCCCATGAGCGAGAACATCCTCAAGCCCGGAAGCCGCGTGGTCGCCGCCATGTCTGGCGGCGTGGATTCCAGCGTCACCGCGGCGCTGCTCAAGCGCCAGGGTTATGACGTGGTCGGCATTACGCTGCAGCTTTACCCCGAAGAGAAGACGCCGGCGCGCAAGGGCGCCTGCTGCGCCGGGGCCGACATCTATGACGCCAAGCGCGTCGCCGAAAGCATCGGCATCCCGCATTACGTGCTCGATTACGAAAGTCGCTTCCGCAAAAACGTGATCGAGGATTTCGCGGAAAGCTATGCCAGGGGCGAAACCCCCATCCCCTGCGTGCGCTGCAATGAACGGGTGAAGTTCGCCGATCTGCTGGAGACCGCGCGCGAGTTGGGCGCCGAGGCGCTGGCCACCGGCCATTATGTCCGCCGCGTGGCAGGCGTCCATGGCGCGGAGCTTCATGCCGCCGCCGACAGCGCCCGCGACCAGAGCTATTTTCTTTTCGCCACCACCCAGGCCCAGCTCGATTATTTGCGGTTCCCGCTGGGCGACATGGACAAGAGCCAGGTGCGCGTCCTTGCCGCCGAACTGGGGCTGGTCAATGCCGCCAAGCCGGACAGCCAGGACATCTGCTTTGTCCCGGCGGGACGCTATACGACGATCGTCAACCGTCTGCGGCCCGATGCGGCTCGTCCCGGCGATATCGTGGACACCAGCGGCGCGGTGCTGGGCCGCCATGACGGCATCACCAACTTTACGGTCGGCCAGCGCAAGCTCCTCCACCGCGATGCTGCGGGACGTCAACTGGCTGGCGGCGCAGGACGCGCGGTTCGCAGCCCCCTTTGAATGCAGGGTCAAGGTCCGCTCCATGCGGCCGCCGGTGGCGGCCACCGTGACGCCGCTGCCGAATGGCGCGGCGCGGGTGGATCTGACGGAACCGGAAGACGCCATCGCACCCGGTCAGGCCTGTGTCTTCTATGATGCGCAGGGCAGCCGTGTGTTGGGCGGCGGCTGGATCGCGCCGCCCGGGAATGCCCAAGCCGCGGTGTGAATTTTTGCGCGCGGCGCTTGAGAAACCGGCCAAACTTGACAGGTGCGGGCCGGCAACCCTACATCCCCGCCTCCGCGGCTTTAATTTTCCGGCCGTCCGGTCTGGCACCGTAGCTCAGCGGTAGAGCAGGGGAATCATAATCCCTTGGTCGGCGGTTCAAATCCGTCCGGTGCTACCAGCCTTTTCAGGACGTTCGCGTGACCGCCGCCCCCAGCTTCGCCGACATCCAGGACGCCCAACGCGCCATTGCGCCGGCCTTGGTGCGCACGCCCACCCGCCATTCGCGCACCCTCTCCGGCATCGCCGGCTGCGATGTCTGGCTGAAATTCGAGAACCGGCAATTCACCGCCAGCTTCAAGGAGCGCGGCGCGCTGAACCGCATCCTGTCGCTCAGCGAAGACGAAAAGAAACGCGGCGTGGCGGCGATGAGCGCCGGCAATCATGCCCAGGGCGTCGCCTATCATGCCGGCCGGCTGGGCATTCCCGCCACCATCGTGATGCCGGTGACCACGCCCTTCAACAAGATCAAGCACACCCGCGATTTCGGCGCCACCGTGATCCAGCATGGCCTGGGTCTGGTCGAGGCCGATGCCGAAGCGCGTCGGATCGCCCAGGAACAGGGCCTGACTTTCATTCACCCCTATGACGATGCCCGGGTGATCGCGGGCCAGGGCACCTGCGCGCTGGAGATGCTTCAGGACGTGCCCCAACTGGACGCGCTGATCGTGCCGGTGGGCGGCGGCGGATTGATCTCGGGCTGCGCCATCGCGGCCAAGGCGATAAAGCCGGGGATCGAGATTTTCGGGGCCCAGAGCGAACTCTATCCGGCGATGTTCGACGCGATGAAAGGCCTGGCGCCTCCGCCCGCGCCGCTGGTCGCGACCATCGCGGAAGGCATCGCGGTCAAACGGCCCGGTGTCCTGACCACCGCCATCTGCAAGGAGCTGGTCGAGGATATTTTCGTGGTCGGCGAAGACCGGATCGAACACGCCCTGGCGATGATCCTGGAAATCGAAAAGACCGTGATCGAAGGCGCGGCGGCGGCGGGATTCGCCGCGCTTCTGGACCACGCCGGCCGGTTCAAGAACCGCCAGGTCGGAATCGTGATGTCGGGCGGCAATATCGACATGCGGCTTTTGTCCAACGTCATCCTGCGCGAGTTGACGCGAGAGGGGCGCATCATCCTGCTGGTGCTGCAAATCGAGGACCGGCCCGGCCAGCTCGCCGCCATTGCCCGCATCATCGCCGACGCCGGCGGCAATGTGCTGGAAGTCTCCCACAATCGCATGTTGGCGGGGATTCCCGCCAAGTCCGCCACCCTGGAACTGGTGGTGGAGGCGCGAGACGCCGAACATGCACAGGAAATTCGCGACCGGCTGGCCGCCGGGGGTTTCCAGCAGGCCTGACCGGTGCGAGATTAACTATCAGTTAAAGCTTTGTTTCGCTCTGGCACGGATGTCGATCAACCTATGGCCATGCGGGTCCGGTTTCCCATTCCTCGAAGCGTGGCGCAACTGACGGGCGTGCTGGTGACGGGCATTGTCGCCTTCGGCACCGACCTGGATGTCTATTATGCCGTGCCGCTGGGCGTGTTCGCGGGCGCGCTGGCGATATTCTTCGTGGCCGCATCGGAAGCTCAGAACGCCGCCGGATGGCGCGCCCAGCAATAGCCGCTTTGCGAATTCCGGGGTCAGCCCGAATCCGGCGGGATCGAATTCAGAGCGGTTTCCAATTCCAGGAAGCTGGGCTGGTATTCGGACGGCACACTGCCGCGGCCGATTTCCACCGATACTTGCGCCGCATTGCCATGCAGATGCGCCACGAGAATGTCGCGGATGACGTGATAGAACAGCGCATCTTCGTCGATCACCGCCTTCAGGCGGGTGCCTAGCGGACCGACAATGCCGTAGGCCAGGAACACGCCCAAGAAGGTGCCGACCAGGGCTGAGCCGATCATGCCGCCCAGCACTTCCGGCGGTTCGCTGATGGCGCCCATGGTTTTGATCACGCCCAGCACGGCGGCGACGATGCCCAGCGCCGGCAGGCCGTCAGCCATGGATTGCAGCGCGTTGGCGCCGACCAGGGCTTCGTGATGGTGCTTTTCCAACTGCTTTTCCATGGCGGTTTCGACCTGGTGAGGGTCTTCCAGGCTCATGGTCATCATCCGCAAGGTGTCGCAGATGAAATCCAGCGCGAAATGGTCTTTGCAGATCTTGGGGTAGCGCTTGAAAATCGAGGACTCACTCGGCTTTTCGATATGCGCTTCCAAGGCGATCAGGCCCTTGGACTTCATCGTCTTGGTCAGCAGGAACAGCAGGCACAACAGGTCGTTATAATCCTTCGGCTTCCACATCGGGCCGGAGATCGCCTTGCCGAGCGAGCCCATGATTTTCTTGACGTTGTAGATGGAGCCGGCGATCAGCATGGCGGCGATGGCGGCGCCCAAAATGGTCAGCAACTCGTGGGGCGCGGCTTCGATCAGCACGCCCAGCGATCCGCCGGTCATCAGATAACCGCCGAACACGCAGGCGAAAAGAACGACAATGCCGCCGATCTGGAGCATGAAAAACC
>WNGR01012684.1_pt1 | contig 11680 bp, 9 predicted proteins | sample 5407581 | NCBI WGS metagenome assembly WNGR01 (sample SAMN13153383, study PRJNA577476) | soil metagenome | isolation source: 80 cm soil or saprolite under Garry oak tree replicate 2 | place: USA:California | collected 2016-06-15
CGTGACCAGCGTCCGAACGAGCCCATCCAGCCCCCTGCTCCCCTCGGCGCCCGACGTCCCCCCGGCCACCGAGGCGTTGCTGGGCGTGTATGCCCGGGTCGGTCCCATGTTCGTCCGGGGGGAAGGCGTGGAGCTCGTCGCAGAGGACGGCGCGCGTTACCTGGACTTCGTCGCCGGGATCGGGGTCAACGCCCTCGGCTACAATCATCCCGTGGTCCGCGGGGCGGTCGAGCGCGCGCTCTCCACCGGGCTGATTCATGTGTCCAACCTCTATCGCACGGAGCCGGGCGAGCGGCTGGCCGAGGAGCTGGTGGCCCGCTCTTTCGCCGATCGTGTCTTCTTCTGCAACTCGGGGGCGGAGGCGAACGAGGCCGCGTTCAAGTTCGCGCGCAAGTGGTCGGGGAAGACCGAGATCGTCGCGTTCAGCGGGGCGTTCCACGGCCGGTTGTTCGCGTCGCTCGCGGCTACCGACCGGCCCGAATACCGCAAGCCGTTCGAGCCGCTCGTGCCCGGCATCCGGATCGTCCCGCTGGGGGATTGGGCGGCGGTGGACCATGCGGTCTCGGCATCCCGGACGGCGAGCGTGATCGTCGAGCCGGTTCAGGGAGAGGGAGGAGTGCGCCCGCTCGACGCCGAGTGGCTCGGATTCCTGCGGGAGCTGTGTGACTCCCGCGGCGTCGCCCTGATCTTCGATGAGGTGCAGTGCGGCCTCGGCCGCACCGGGACCCTGTTCGCCTACGAGCAGACCGGAATCGTCCCCGACATCCTCACCCTGGCGAAGCCGCTCGCCGGCGGGCTGCCCATGGGCGCGGTGCTCGTGACCGGCGGGATCGGCGCGTCGCTCAAGCCGGGAGATCACGCGACGACCTTCGGAGGGGGCCCGCTCGTGGCGCGCGTCGCGCTGGACGTGGTGCGCACGGTCGCCGCCCCCGACTTTCTCGCTGCCGTGCGCCGCAAGGGCGACTGGGTCGGCGAGCGGCTCGGCGCCTTGGCCGCGCGGTCGCCGCGGGTGCGCGAGGTGCGCGGGCGGGGGCTGATGTGGGGCATCGAGCTCACCGAGCCCGCGGCGCCGTTCGTCACCGCGGCGCGCGAGCGGGCCTTGCTCGTGGCCACCGCCGGGCCCAACGTGCTGCGGCTGATCCCGCCGCTCGTCATCACGCTCGAAGAGCTCGAACGCGGCGTCGCGATTCTGGAGGAGGTACTGGCGTGAGCGCCGCGAACCGCTGGGCGTCGGGTGTCGGGAGCCGGCCGTCGGCCCCCGCCGGGTTGCAGGACGCAGCGCTACGTCCCACGTCACACGTCACACGTCCCGCGCCCCAGCTCGTCCGCCCCGCGGTGCTCGCCGACGTTCCCGCGCTGGAGCGGTTGATGGCGCCCTACGTGGCGACCGGTGATCTCCTGCCGCGGAGCAATTACGATCTCTGCCGGCACATCAAGGAGTACGTGGTGGCCGGAGCGCCCGACGGCGGCCTGGTGGGGTGTGGGTCCCTGAAGATCTACTCCCGCGACCTCGCCGAAATCGCCGGGCTCGCCGTGCACGCGGATCACCAGGGCACGGGCGTCGGCCGGGCGCTGACAGAGGCGCTGATCGGCGAGGCGCGCGCCCACGGCCTGAGCGAGGTCCTGGCGCTCACGCGCAAGCCGACATTCTTCCTGAGGCTCGGCTTCGTCCCCGCCGAGAAGGAGCACTTCCCCCTCAAGGTGTGGGCGGACTGCGCCAGGTGCCCGCGACAGAACTGCTGCGACGAGATCGCGGTAGTCCTGAAGTTATAGACGGACTAGGCCAGCCTAACTCCTCCCTTCGCCCTAGCCACCGCTAGACGGCTAGCCGTCTAGCCATCTGGCCGTTGACACATTCCCGTTTTCCCCCAGAGATTCCCAGGGCTGGCATCATCCAAGGAAGGTCCCATGGCCCGTGTCATCTTCTGGGATGTCGATACCCAGTACGACTTCATGAAGCCCGACGGCAAGCTCTACGTGCCCGGAGCCCAAGACATCATCCCCAACCTGAAGCGCCTGACGGACTACGCCCACACCCGCGGGATCCGGATCGTGGCGAGCGCCGACGACCACGTGATGGGCCATCCGGAGATCTCGGACAAACCCGACTGGCAGAGCACCTTCCCGCCGCATTGCATGCGCGGCACGTCCGGGCAAAAGAAGATTCCTGAGACCGCGCTCCGGGACCCGCTCGTGGTCGAGCCTGCTCGGACGGACCCGCAGACCCTCGCCGAGCGGGTGCGCGCCCACAGGGGGGACGTCCTGTTCCACAAGCACCGCTTCGACGTTTTCACCAACGAGAATGTGACGGCGGTGCTCGAAGTGCTCGATCCACAGGACATCGTGCTGTACGGCGTCGCCACGGACGTGTGCGACAAGGCGGCGATCGAGGGGCTGCTGGAGCGGCGGCCGCACACGCGGCTCTTCGTCGTCACCGACGCCGTCCGGGGCATCGACCAGGACGTCTCCGAACACCTGCTCAGGGAATGGGGCGACGAGGGGGTGCGCCTCGTGAGGACGAAAGAACTGGTCGAGGAAGGCCTGGTGGAGGAGCTCGCCAGCGCCGCCGTATGACGACGCCCGCTTTCGGGCGTTTCTTTCTTCCGGGCCCGACCGACGTTCATCCCGACGTGTTGGCCGCGATGCAGCGGCCGATGATCGGCCACCGCTCGAGCGCGATGGAGCAGCTGCTCGGCGGCCTGCAGCCGTCGCTCGCCCGCCTGTTCCAGACGTCCCGCCTGGTGCTCGTCGGCACGACGTCCGCCACGGGGTTCATGGAGCTGGCGGTCCGGAACGGGGTGCGGCACCGGGCCCTCTGCCTCGTCAACGGCTCCTTCAGCGAACGGTTCGCGAACTTGGTGCGCGCCTGCGGCAAGGACTGCGTGCGCCTCGACGTGCCGCTCGGGTGCGTGGTGGAAGCGGACGTGTTGCGCGACGCGCTGCGGCGCACGCCGGTAGATGCCGTAACCCTCGTCCACTCGGAGACGTCCACCGGCGCGCTGCAGGACCTCGAGGCCCTGGCGGCCGTGGTCCATGAATTCGACGACGTGCTCCTGCTCGTCGACGCGGTCACGTCGCTCGCCGCCTCTCCCGTCGAGACCGACCGCTGGAGACTGGACTTCGTCCTCACCGGCTCGCAGAAGGCGCTCGCCCTCCCGCCGGGGCTCGCGCTCGGCGTCGCATCGGAGCGCATGCTGGTCCGCGCCAAGACGCTCTCCGGCCGCGGCCTGTACTTCGACCTCGTGAGCCTCTCCGAGGCGATGGCCAAGCACCAGCCGACCAATACGCCCGCGATCCCGCTGCTCTACGCGCTGGAAACGCAGCTCGCGCGCATCGACCGTGAGGGGGGCGTCACGGCCCGCTGGGGGCGCCACGACGCGATGCGGCGGCGCGTGGAGGAATGGTGCGAGCGGCGCGGCGTCGCCTACCTGCCCCCGGAGGGACGGCGCAGCTGGAGCGTCTCGTGCGTCAAAGTGCCGGAGGGGAAGAGCGCGAAGCAGGTCGTGGGGGCGCTGAAGGACGCCGGATGGACCATCGGTGCGGGGTATGGCCCGCTCAAGGAGACGACGATCCGGATCGGCCACATGGGCGACCATAGCGTCGCAGCGCTGGACGAGCTGCTCGCCCTGCTCGGTGGGATCCTGGCATGACCCACCGGGTCGTGGTCGCCGACCGGCTGGCCGAGGCGGGCCTGCAGCTGCTCGCCGCGACGCCGGAGCTCGAGGTGGCAAACGTCGCGGGGCGGCCCCGCGAGGAGCTCGAGCGGGCGCTCGCGGGCGCGCACGCGCTGATCGTGCGGAGCGAGACGCGGGTGACGGCGGACCTGCTCACCCGGGCGCCGCACCTGCGCGTCATCGCCCGCGCCGGTACCGGAGTGGACAACATCGACGTCCACGCGGCGACGCGGCGGGGCGTCGCGGTGATGAACGCCCCCGGCGCCAACACCGTGAGCGCGGCCGAGCATGCGATGAGCCTGTTGCTCTCGCTCGTCCGCCAGATTCCTTGGGCTGCGGAGGCGATGCGCCGGGGCGGATGGGACCGCAAGCGGTTCGAGGGAACCGAGCTCCGCGGCAAGACGATCGGGATCGTGGGGCTCGGCCGGGTCGGCGGGCACGTGGCCCAGTTCGCGCGGGCGTTCGGCATGCAGACGCTGGGGCACGATCCGTTCCTCGACCCCGAGCGGGCCGCCGAGCTGCAGGTCAAGCTGCTGCCGCTGGACTTGCTGCTGCGTCAGGTGGACGTGGTCACGCTGCATGTGGCCCACACCGAGCAGACCCACCACCTCATCAACGGCGAGCGGCTGAGCCTCATGAAGCCGACGGCGCTGCTCATCAACACCGCGCGCGGGGAGCTGGTGGACGAAGCTGCGCTGGCCGAGGCGATCCGCTCCAAGCGGATCGCGGGCGCGGCGATCGACGTCTTCGCCGTCGAGCCGCTGCCGGCCGATTCGCCGCTGCGGCAGCTCGACCGCGTGATCCTCACACCGCACCTCGCGGCCTCTACGGCGGAAGCGCAGGAGCGGGTCAGCCTCGAGATCTGCACGGCGGTGCGCGAGTCCCTCGTCTCGGGAGACCTGTCGTTCGCGATCAACGTGCCGGGGATCTCGGGCGACGTGCTGCGGCGACTCGGGCCGCTGCTCGACCTGGCGCGGCGGCTGAGCCGACTCGCGCTCGCCCTGGTGGACGGCCCGGTCGCTTCGGTCGAGGTCGCCTACGGCGGGAAGGACGAGGCGGCGCCGCGCCCGGTGTTGATGGCGGCGGTCGAGGGGCTGCTCGGCGCGATGCGCGTGGAGCCGGTGAGCCTCGTGAACGCGCTCCTCATCGCCGAAGAGCGCGGCATCCAGCACGCCCGCAAGACCGGAACGCCGGAGCCGGGATTCGAGACCACGGTGGGCGTGAAGCTCGCGACGGCACAGGGTCGGGTGCGCGTCGCCGGTGCGCTGGTCGGCGACAGCCACGGCCGGGTCATCCGCATCGACGAATACCACGTGGACGTGGCGCCCGAGGGGTGGATGATCGTGATCCGCAACCGCGACGTGCCCGGCGTCATCGGGCGCGTGGGCACGCTGCTCGGGCAGGCGGGGATCAACATCGGCAGCTATCACCAGGCGCGCCGCGACGCCCCCGGACAGGAAGCCCTGGCGGCGATCACGGTGGATCAGGCGCTCACGAACGGCGTGCTGGACCAGCTGGGGCGCATCCCGGACATCCTGCAGGTCCGGCTGGCGGATCTCGGCTGACGTCAGTCCGCGGCCTGCCGCGCCGGCGGCTCCTCGTCGGCGAGCAGCCGGAACGATTTCACCGCACCGGTGAGGCGATCCGACGCCTCGGCGAGATGGTTGGCGGAGCTCGCGATCTCCTGGGTGGACGCGCTCTGTTGCTCGGATGACGCCGCGATCTCCTCCGCCGCGGCGAGCAGGCTCTCCGTGCCCTGCGCCACGGAGGCGAGCCGCGCGCCGATCTCCTCCACGAGCGCCCGCATCTCCTCCGCCGAACGCGCGATCTCGCGGCTCCAGACGTCGCTCGCCTGAGCCTCCAGCACCACGGTGGCGAGACCTTCGGCGGCGCTCGTCGCCGCCTCCCGGGCCGCGGCGCCACCCTGCGCCACCTGGGCCAGCCGCTCCCGCGTGGCTGCGATGCGGGCGAGCACGCCACGCACCGTGTCCGCGGTGTCGCCGGCCGCCGCGGCCGCCACGGAGGCGAGCTTGCGGACCTCGTCCGCCACGACGGCGAACCCGCGCCCCTGCGGCCCCGCGCGCGCGGCTTCGATCGCGGCGTTCAGGGCGAGCATGTTCGTCTGGTTGGCGATCGCCTTCGTCTGCGCCACGAACTTCTGAACCTCACCCGACGCCAGCGCCAGCGCCTCCGCCTCGCGCACTCCCCGATCCACCTCTTCGGCGAGCTTCACGAGCTGGGTCGTGCTCTGGTCCAGCACCCCCTTGTGGCGGCGCGCCAGCTCCGCGACGGCGGTGTTGCGGCGCACCGAGTCCTCGGCACCCGCCGCGAGGACCGTGGCGATTTCCAGGATCTTCGCAGAGTCGTCGGCCGCCGCGCGCACCAGCCGCGCCTGTTCCGCCGCGCGCTGCGTGAGGTCCTGGCAGGTCGCGCTCATCTGCTGCGTCGAAGCGCTCATCTGCTCGGTGGAAGCCGAGATCTCGCTCGCCATGGCCGCGGCCTCGTCGGCGGCCGTGCGGATCGCACCCACCAGCCGGCGCAGCGCGACGACCATCGTGTGTACGGAGGAAAGGAGATCACCCACCTCCGCCGTCTCCGTCCGCTCCGCCGCCACCGTCGCCGACAGGTCGCCGCCCGCCACCCGGCTCGCGATCGCCCCGGCCGCACGCACGGGCTCGGTGACCCGCTTGTTGAGCCAGCGCCAGGCGAGGTAGACCAGCCCCAGCGTCGCGGCGAAGACGACGACGGCCCAGAGGAAATTGTTCCCGAGGGTGGCCTGCGCCGCGGCGTAGGCGGCAGCGGTCGGCTGTCGGAAGACGACCCACCACTTCCCCTCGTTCGCGGGGACAGTAATGACCAGCTCCTCGCCTGCCGCCGTCCGCACCGTGGTCCAGGCCGGCCGCGCGGTCCGCGGCACCGCCCGGGCGTCGGGGAGCGCGCGCAGCACCTCGCCCTGATTCGGCGTCACGACCGCGCGGCCTTCGCCGTCCACGACCTGCAACCGCGCGCCCTCCAGTCCCGCCGCCGCGAGCAGGCGCGACAGCGCGTCGAGCGCGAAGACGGTCTTCAGAACGCCCACGGGCTGGGGGATACCGGGCGCGTGGAGGGCCACGTCGTACTCGAGCGACACCGCCGCGTCGGAGGAATCGTAGCTCGGGCCGCCCGCGTACGCGCCGTCCGCCATCGCGCGCCGCCACCACTCGGCGGCCGACTGGATGAAGTCGGAGGGGCGACCGGACGACAGCACCGTGTACCCGTGGCTCTCGGTGAAGAACAGCTGCGTGAAGTCAGACCGCCGGGTGTATTCCCGCAGGTACGCGGCGAGCTCCGGATCGCCCCCCAACTCCCGGCGTTGGCCGAACATCCGCTCGAGGGTCGAGCGGTCCATCTGGAGCAGCCCCTCCCGGACCGCCCGCTGCGATCCGTTCACGGCGGCCCGGATCAGCTCCGGCGACAGGGCGAGCACCTCTCCCTCGTGGCGGCGCTCCCGCAGGTACTGGTCGACCGCGGTGGCCACGCGGGTCGCCACGTCCTGACCCTGCTCCCGCGCCTGTCCCTCCACGATGCGTTGCGTGCTTCTGCCCGAGAGCACTGCGAAGCCGACGACGAGCACGAGGGCGACACCGGCCCCCGTCAGGAGGAAGCGCTGCCGGAGCTGCTGGGTGCGGCTGGCCATGACGCGGGTCGGCAAGGTACGCAGGGTTACCTGGAGGGGCAAGCCTGTTTAGTTTCATGCAGTTATGAGCCGGGTCCCGAGCTACGACCCCGAGGCCGTCGAGACCAAGTGGCAAGAGCGTTGGGAGCAGAACCACACCAACGAGCCCGATCTCGACCACCCGGAGCGGCCGTTCCACAACCTGATGATGTTCCCCTATCCCTCGGCCGAGGGGTTGCACGTGGGGAACATGTTTGCGTTCACGGGCGCGGACATCTACGGGCGGTTCCAGCGGCTTCAGGGGCACGACCTGTTCGAGCCGATCGGGTTCGACGCGTTCGGCATCCACTCCGAGAACTACGCGCTCTCGGTCGGGACCAACCCGGGGACGCTGATCCCGCAGAACATCGCGACGTTCCGCCGGCAGCTCAAGCGCGTCGGCGGCATGTTCGATTGGCGCCACGAGCTCTCGACCACCGACCCCGACTACTACAAGTGGACGCAGTGGATCTTCCTGCAGCTCTTCAAGGCCGGGCTCGCGTTCCGGAAGAGGGGGGCGGTCAACTGGTGTCCCAAAGACATGAGCGTGGTCGCGAACGAGCAGGTGATTAACGGCTACTGCGAGCGCCACCCCGACACCAAGGTCGAGCTGCGCTACCTCGAGCAGTGGTTTTTCGCGATCACCCGCTATGCCGAGCGCCTTCTCGAGAACCTCGACTGGCTCGACTGGTCGGACTCGACCCGCACACTGCAGCGCAACTGGATCGGCCGGAGCGAGGGCGCAGAGCTCGTGTTCGAGACGCCGGCGGACGCGAAGCTATCCGTCTTCACCACCCGCCCGGACACCGTGTTCGGCGCCACCTACATCGTGCTCGCGCCCGAGCACCCCCTCGTGGACTCGCTCACGGCCGACGAGCGGCGCCACGAGGTCGACGCCTACCGGCGCGAGGTGCTGGCGAGGGACCTCGTGTCGCGCAAGGTGGGCGAGAAGACCAAGAGCGGGGTGTTTCTCGGCTCCTACGCCCGCAATCCAGCGACCGGGGAAGCGATCCCCATCTGGATCGCCGACTACGTGGTCATGGAGTACGGCACGGGCGCCATCATGGCGGTGCCGGCCCACGACAAGCGCGACTTCGAGTTCGCGGCGGCGTTCAACCTCCCCGTGCGCCGAGTCGTCCAGGCCGACGAGCCGCTCCCGAGCGTCACCGAGGACGGCGCCATGATGAACTCGGGGCAGTTCGACGGGCTGCCGTGCCGTGATGCGCAGCGGCGCATCGTGGATTGGCTGCGGGAACGGGGGCTCGCGACACCGCAGGTCCAGTACCGCCTGCACGACTGGTGCATCTCGCGCCAGCGCTACTGGGGGCCGCCGATCCCGATCATCTACTGCGACCGGTGCGGCCCGACAAAGAGTGGTATTTCGTGAAGTGCCCGCAGTGCGGTGCCACCGGCCGGCGGGAAACCGACGTGTCGGACACGTTCCTCGACTCGGCGTGGTACTTCCTTCGCTATCCGTCCACCGAGTTCGACGATCGGCCCTGGGACACCGAGCGGACCAGGACCTGGCTCCCCGTGACGTCCTACATCGGCGGGAACGAGCACGCGGTGCTCCACCTGCTGTACTCCCGCTTCATCACGATGGTGCTGAAGGAGCTCGGGCACGTCGGGTTCGAAGAGCCGTTCCCGAAGTTCCGGGCGCACGGACTGATCATCAAGGACGGCGCCAAGATGTCGAAGTCGCGCGGTAACGTGGTGATTCCCGACTCCTACATCCGGAAATGGGGCGCCGACGCGTTCCGCATGTACCTCATGTTCCTCGGTCCGTTTCAGGAGGGCGGCGACTTCCGGGACGAGGGGATCACAGGGGTCCGGCGCTTCCTCGAGAAGGTGTGGCAGCTCGCGCACGAGGCGGCCCTAACCCCAGGGTCAGCAGGTCCAGGGCTGCCGCCGGCCGTTGCGCGCAAGCTCCATCAGACGATCCGGAAGGTCACGGCGGACACGGCGAGCCTGGACTACAACACGGCGATCGCCGCGATGATGGAGTATGTGAATGCCTTGCGGGAGGCGGGATGCGCGACGCGGGATGCGGTAGAGCCCCTCATCGTGATCCTCGCGCCTTACGCACCCCATCTCGCGGAGGAGCTCTGGGCTGTCCTCGGGCGCGATCGGTCGATCTTCGAAGGCCGGTGGCCGAGCTTCGACGAGCGCATCGCCGCTGCGGGCGAGGTCGAGGTCGTCGTCCAGGTGAACGGCAAGGTTCGGGCGCATCTCAGCGCCGCCCGCGGCACGACCGAAGCCCAGGTCGTGGAGCGCGCGCTTGCGGACGAGTCCGTGCAGAGGTTCGTCGACGGCAAGCCGCTTCGCAAAACCATCTACGTGCAGGATCGGCTGCTGAACTTGGTGGTATGACCTCAACTGACCCCGGGCGCAAGCCCGGGGTTGGGGCGCCAGCACGGGGTCCGGGCGCAAGCACGGCCTTCGGGCGCCACGACCTGGTGAGTACCCCGGGCTCGCGCCCGGGGTCAGTGTCTACAAGAGTTTCGCAGCCAAGTCTCCCACCAAGTAGCCCACCCCCGCCACCCCCAACCCCACCACGAACATGTCGATGCCGCTGCGGATCACGCCCCGGCCGGTGAAGAAGCTGCGCGCCCCGCCCACCGCGAAGTGCGACAGCATGGCGATCGTAAACGCGGTCCAAGCCGCGCTGCGCCCGCTCAGCAGGAGAAACGGCGCGACGGGGATCAACGCCCCGACCGCCGTGGCGGCCCCGGTGATCCAGCCCTGGCGGAACGGCGTGGCATGGGCTTCCCCGATCTTCAGCTCCTCGCGCACTTGGCGGCGCGCGATCCCGGCCTCGATCCCCTTCGCCTGGTATACGAGCGCCAGCTCGTCCTGCTCCACCTCCGGCATTATGCGGATCTCCTCCTTCTCCATCGCGATCTCGTGGGCGTACACCTCCGCCTCGCTCTTGGCCGCGAGATACCCGGAGGACCCCATCGACAGGGCGTCCGCGATCATCCCGGCGATTCCCGACACGAGCACGATGTGCGGGGCTACCCCGCCACCGATCACACCCGCGACGAGCCCGAAGTTCGCCGTGAGCCCGTCGTTGAACCCGTACACCACGTCCCGCAAGAACCCGCCTGACGCGGCCTTGTGCCAGGGCTCGCTCCCCACGCCTGCCAAGTGGGCCAGCGTCTCGGCGTGCATGGCGGATTCCCTGGCGAGCTCGAGCGAGACTTGCCGCGCGTCGTCGAGCTGCGAGCCCTTGTGGAGGTCCATGTAGCCTTTGACCTCCATCCCCTCTTCCCGCAATAGCAGCGGTAGGAGGTAGCGGGGCCCGAAGCGGCGCCCGAACCACGCCCGCAGGCGCGCGTTCAGCGAGGGCCGCGCCCGCCCGACGGGATGCCCGTGCTCGGCGAGCAGCTTCACCCACATCTGCGTGTGCCGCCCTTCCACGGCAGCGAGCTTGCTGTAGATGTCCTTCTTGTGCGGATCGGGTTCCTGACCGGCCAACACCAGATACAGGTAGGCGGCGTCGTATTCGTCCTGCCAGTGCTCGAGCCAGGTGTGGAGCGTGGCCTTGTCCATGGTGGTCATGGCTACGAAGATAGCCGCAACTTGCAGGATGGCAATTGGTTAGGCAGGCGGTAGAGGGCGGTAGAAGACGGTAGAAGACGGTAGAGGTGGTGTCGCGCGCCCTCTACCGTCCTCTACCGTCCTCTACCGCCCTCTACCGCCCTCTACCGTCCTCTACCCTCGCGACCTATTTCGTCGCGTCCGCATCTAACTTTCTGACCGATGACGTTATCGCTGGCCATTCCCGACATCCTCGTTGCCAGGGCGAAGTCAGGCGATCTGGAAGCGCTCGAAGCGCTGTACCGGGCGTTCGAGACGCCCGTGTACAACCTGGCGCTCCGCATCCTGCGCAGCCCCGAGGATGCCGAAGACGTGCTGCAGGAGACGTTCCTCGAGGTGGTCAGGAGCATCGGCCAGTACCGGGGCGAGGGGCACCTGTGGGGTTGGATCCGCCGGATCGCCGCCTCCAAGGCGCTGATGCGGATCCGGCGCGACCAGGTGCGGGCGACGGAGGAGTTCGACGAGACGGCGGCGGGCCACGTCGGTCCGGTGGGTGCCGTGCCGGCGCGGATCGATCTGGAGCGGGCATTCGACCGGCTGAGCGAGACGTCGCGGGCGGTCGTATGGTTGCACGACGTAGAAGGCCACACCCATGAGGAGATTGCGGAGCTGATGGGCAAGACCGTGAGTTTTTCGAAGTCGCAGCTCGCCCGCGCCCACGCGCGGCTGCGGCGGATGCTGGACCACGAGGGAGCAGCTTCATGATGCACTG
>WNGR01007345.1_pt1 | contig 11679 bp, 9 predicted proteins | sample 5407581 | NCBI WGS metagenome assembly WNGR01 (sample SAMN13153383, study PRJNA577476) | soil metagenome | isolation source: 80 cm soil or saprolite under Garry oak tree replicate 2 | place: USA:California | collected 2016-06-15
CGGCGAGGCTGTCGGCGGCGGCGGTCCAGGCAAGCGCGGCGGCTTGCAGGAGCATGCCTGCGACGATGAAGGGTTTGCGGCCGTAGCGGTCGGACAGCGGTCCGGTGGCGAGCTGGCCGAGGCCCCACACCGCCGGGTAGAGCGCGGCCAGCGCGCCGATCTGGCCCAGGGACAGGCCGGCGGTGGCGAACAGCAGCGGGAACAGGCCCCAGGCGAGGCCGTCGTTGAGGTTGTTGACCATGCCGGCCTGCGCCGCGGAGGACAGCGCGGGTTCGCGGTAGGAGACCAGGGCGGCGACGCGGCGGGTGGGCAGGTCGGCGGCGTGGGCGCCGTTGGTGGCGGTGGTGGCTTCGTGGTGAGCGTGGCCGCGGGTCTCCCGGACGAAAAACGTGGACAGGCCGAGACCGAGCGCGGCGTAGGCGAGGGCGAGCAGGAACGGCGCCGGGCGCAGTCCGTAGTTGGCGGCGAGGGCGCCGGTGGCGGCGGCGGTGCCGGCGACGGCGAGGTAGCCGGCGGCCTCGTTGAGGCCCATGGCCAGGCCGCGGCGGTGTGGGCCGGCGAGGTCGATTTTCATGATGACGGTGGTGGACCAGGCCAGGCCCTGGTTGACGCCGAGGAGCACGTTGGCGGCGATGACCCAGCCCCAGGACGGCGCCCAGATGATCATCAGCGGCACGGGGAGGCCGATGAGCCAGCCGGCGAGCAGGACGGGTTTGCGGCCGTAGCGGTCGGACAGGGTGCCAGCGAAGAAGTTGGTGACGGCTTTGGTGGCGCCGAAGGCGAGGATGTAGGTCAGGGCGGCGGTGTAGGCGGCGAGGTGGAACTCTCGGTCGGCGAGCAGCGGCAGGACGGTGCGTTCGGAGCCGAGCAGCCCGCCGACAAGAGCGTTGACCGCGACGAGCAGGGTGAACTGGGCGGCGTTGGCGCGCAGCCCCAGCCGTGGCGCGGCGGTCGCGGTCACGTGCCTTCCTTCAGCGGCCGGCCGGTGGCCTGCGCCCAGTCGTCGGGGCCGCCGTCGAGCACCGATACGCGGTGGTGGCCCGCCCGCCGCAGCAGGGTGGCGGCGGTCATGGCGCGTTCGCCGTGTCCACACATGACGGTGACCGGCTCGTCCGGCACCGATTCGACGTGGGCAGGCAGGTCGCCGAGTTCGACATGGACGGCGTCGGGCACATGCGCGGCGGCGTATTCGCTGTGCTGGCGGATGTCGAGGACCGGTCCGGCCACCCGGTCCGGGCGCACCAGCCGGGTGGTGACAACCGAGCCGCCGGCCGCCCGCCACGCGGGGATGCCGCCGGCCAGTTCGCCCGCGATGTTCGCGAAGTCGATGGTGAGTGCCGGCCAGAGGATGTCGGCGGGATCCTGGTCGGGGTTGCGCACGATGACGATGGGGACGGCGGGGTCGAGCAGCCAGCCGAGCCAGGTGGCGAACTGGGCGCGGAGCGGGATCGCGATGGCGCCGGGCAGGTGTCCGGCGGCAACGTCGCGCACCGGCCGCACGTCGAGCACGACCGCACCGTCGGCGAGGAGCCGTCGCACGGCCGCCGCGTCGAGGGCGGCGGGGATGGGTTCGGTGGTGATGAGGTCGGGGCCGTTGCGGTTGATCTCGGCCAGCCAGGAGAAGTACCGGGGGTACGAGCCGAGGCTCGCCGCGAGTTGGGCGGTGAACGCGTCGGCGTCGGGCGTGTTCAGCAGCGGGTTGGTCGCCTTCTCCCCGCCGACGGTGGAGGTACGCGCGGCGCCGGGTGGGGCGGAGCAGAACGACCCGGCGCCGTGGGTGGGCCACACCGCGGTCGCGTCGGGGAGGGCGGCGAGGCGGTGCAGCGAGGTGTACTGCGCCCGGGCGAATTCCTCGGCGCGGTCGGCGCCGAGCAGGTCGGTCCGCGCGGCTGAGCCGACGATCAGCGACCCGCCGGTGAACACCCCGACCGGGGCGGCGCCGTCGCGCAGCACGAAGGACAGGTGTTCGTCGGTGTGCCCGGGGGTGGCGAGGGTCTGCAGGGTCAGCCCGCCGAGGTCGACCTCGTCGCCGTCGTGCAACGGGCGGTGGTCGAAGCGGCGGTGCCCGGCGGCGGAGGCGAGGATGGTGGCGCCGTGGTCGGCGGCGAGCTGGCGGGCGCCGGTGAGGAAGTCCGCGTGCAGGTGGGTGTCGGCCGCGTAGGCCACCCGCAGCCCGCGCCGGGTCGCCGCCGCGTGCAGGGCGCGCAGGTCCCGGGGTGGGTCCACGGCGAGGGCCCGGCCGTCGCCCAGGTCGAGGAGGTAGGCGCTGTTGCCCAGCCCGTCGTCGACCAGCGGGATCAGCGCCTCGGTTTCGATGCTCACGCCAACTCCTCAGCCGGCGGCGGTGGGGAGGCCGGCGTCGACCCATTCGGGGTAGCCGTCTTCCAGGCGGCGGGCGGGCACGCCGCGGCGGCGCAGTTCCCGCACGGCATCATCGGCGTAGACGCAGTACGGACCGCGGCAGTAGGCGACGACTTCCTGACCGTCGGCGAGGCGGTCGAGTTCGGCGTGCAGCGCGGTGATCGGCACGCAGCGGGCGCCGAGGATGTGCCCGGCCCGGTATTCGGCGACCGGCCGCACGTCGAGGATGACGACCTCGCCGGTGCGTAGCCGGCGGGCCAGCTCGTCGCGGCTGATGGTCTCCAGGCCGTCGCGGTCGCCGAGGTAGGCGGCGGCCAGCCGGTCGATCTTCGCCACGTGGTCGGCCGCGACCGAGCGCAGCGTGACCCACAACTGCCCGATCCGGGGGCCGGTGAGGGCGTAGATGACCCGGTTGCCGTCGCGGCGGGTACGCACCAGCCCGGCGCCGGCCAGGTGCCGCAGATGCTGGGAGGTGTTGGCCACGCTCTGCCCGATCTCCGCGGCGAGTTCCTCCACCGAACGTTCGCCCTGGCTGAGCACGTCGACGATCTCGGCGCGGCGCCCGTTGGCCAATGCCTTGGCCACCACGGAGAAGCCGTCGTAGAGCGCGTCCTTGGTCGCCCGGTCACCCATCGCTGCTCCCGCCATCGGTCAGTCCTCGGACCACCATAGCAACAACTCAAGCAAACTATTGAATGAGTTGGTCGCGTCGGGACGCCCGGCGCCTCGCAGGTGCGTGCGGTTCGTTCCCTCCCCGACCCGGTTGTGCCTCGCCGTCCCGCTCGTCCGTCGACCGAACGGGCACGGACCGGTCGGCTGACCGGCTCGTTGGCCGATCGGCTCTTGACCTTCTGGCCTGCGCGTACCAGAGTTCAATCAATCTCTTGAACACTTGAACGGAGGTCGTGATGTCCGCTCCGACGCAGCTCGACACGTCCGAACTGGTCCGCCAGGTCAAGGCCCTCTACCGGCAGGTGGCGCAGCAGCCTTCGGCCGACTTCCACTTCCCGCTCGGCCGGCCCCTCGCCGAACGCCTGGGTTACCCGGCCGAGATGCTCGACGCCGTGCCGGCCGAGGCCCTCGCCTCGTTCGCCGGGGTCGGGTACGCCCTCGACCTCGCCCAACTCACCCCGGGCCTGCGGGTGCTGGACCTGGGCAGCGGGTCGGGTACCGACTCCTTCGCCGCCGCCCACCTGGTCGGGCCGACCGGACAGGTCACCGGCATCGACATGACCGAAGCCCAACGCGCCAAGGCCGACCGGCTACGCGCCGGCGCCGCCCACATCCGGTTCGTCGACGGCCGGCTGGAAGACCTGCCGTTCGACGACGCCACGTTCGACGTGGTCATCTCCAACGGCGTGGTCAACCTATGCCCGGACAAGGCCCGCGTCTTCGCCGAAGCCGCCCGCGTCCTCGCCCCCAGTGGCCGCATCGCCCTCGCCGACATCGTCTCCACCCGCCCGCTGCCCGAGACCGTGACCTGCAACGCCGACCTGTGGTCGGCCTGCATCGGCGGCGCCGCCCCCGAAGCCGACTACCGGGCCGCCATCGACAAGGCCGGGCTGCGCATCGACATCGTCCGCGAGGTCCCCGAGTACCAGTTCCTCACCACCCAGGCGCAAAACGCCAGCCGCGAATACGGCGTACGCGCCATCACCCTGACCGCCCACAAGAACTGAGAGGGAGCATCCGCCATGGCCCAGAAAGCCGTCGTCAGCCTCATCACCGGCATGGAAGACCCCGAACGCGTCATGATCGCGTTCCTCGTCGCGGTCGGCGCCGCCGAAGCGGGCCGCCCCACCCTGATGTTCCTGACCAAGGAAGCCGTCCGCGGGCAGCGCCGGTGCCGTGAGCGCGGAGTTGTCCGACAAGCCGCTGTACGGTCGGCCAGTCCCCGTTCGCCTCCAGGACCGGGCGGACCTCCGCGACCAGGGAGTCCAGCAGCCGCCATGCCGGTTGGGGGTCACCGTCGGGCAGAGTGAGCCCAACGCCTTCGAGGCCGTCACGTGCCGCCCGCCAGTGCGCGGCCCGCAGCAGGTGGTCGTCCACGGCGACGGCGTCGTGTCCCTCCGCTGACCGGGCGATCGCGACCACAACGAGCGCCCTGGTCAGCGCCGCCAGCAGAGTCGCCTCGTCGATCGTCGGGCACACGTCACCGGCCCGTACCTCGATTGTCGGGTAGCGGGGCGACAGTCTGGTGTACCAGTAGGCCATGCGTGCATCGAGCAGCGCGCCGGACCGGACCAGCACGGCGACGGTCTCGTCGTAGTGGGCCGCTGACCGCCACCACGGCGCCGGGCCGGCGGACGGCCAGCGGGACCACTGCACCGACCGCCAGCTGGCGTACCCGGTGTCCCGGCCATCGACGAACGGCGAGTTGGCGCAGATGGCTTGCAGCGTAGGCAGGTACGGCCGCAGCCAGTTGCTCACCGCGGTCGCGACCTCGCGACTGCCGATGCCCACATGGACGTGGGTGGCGCAAACCCCTTGTACGGCGGTAAGGGCGCCGAACTCGTCAGCCATCCGCCGGTAGCGCTCGCCTTCGGTCAACGGTGGGACGGCGTTGGCGTCGAGCACCCCGGAGCCCGCGGCGATCAGCCGGCATCCGACCTCGTCCGCCGCGCTGACCAGATGGCCGCGCAGCACCGCCAGCCAGTCGCGCAGTTCAGTCAGGGAGGAACAGACCGGCGTCGCGAGTTCGACCTGGGTCAGATGCAGCTCATGGTGGACGTGATCGCGCAGCCGCTGCGGGATCAGCGCGATCACCTCCCGCGCCTGCGAGGTGACCTGCCAGCTGTCGGGGTCGACGAGCAGGAACTCCTCCTCGACCCCGAAGGTCACACCATGGGTCGTCTGGTCCACCTGGGCATCCTTCGCGGACACGCCAGCCGCCGAGTGCGGCCGGACGGCCCACACAGGTTACGCAAGTCCTCCATCAGCAGGAGCGGTTCGGCGGTACGAGCGGCGAAATTTTGCGGGCCCGGTCCTGCTCCCGGAGAGCCGCCACGCGATACGCATCAACTCGCCGACCGCGGTCCTGGACGTGTGTACCGCCAACCACGCCACTTGATCGTCGAAGGCGTACGTGTGCCCGTGTCCACCTGGCCTCGACCTCCGCGTCGCGGCCTCGGTAGGACACGTTGTGGCCCTTGTAGCCGGCCACGTGCTGGGAGAACTGCGAACCGATGATGTTGAAGGCGGCCTCGACCTGCGGCTTGTCGGTCGGCTTGTATCTGCGGCAGTCCTGGATGGTGATGCCATGGCGGCGGCAGGCGTCCTTGACCGCGTCCGAGGCGAACGCCTTGCCGTGATCGATGATGATCAGCTCGGGGTAGATGACCGGGCGGGCCGCCGCCGCGGCGAACCGCTCATCCACCGATAGTGTCCGCTGGATCGGCAGGCGCAGCATCGCGAAGCGCAGCGATTCGGGCCAGCCGGGCCGCATCGGCTCCGGTGTCATCGCGTCGGCGATCAACATCGCGGCGTGCACTGCCTTGGTACCCCTGGGGTTGAGCCGCCAGGCCAGCAGGCTGCGGGTCGCGATATCGATAGCGGTCGTGATTTCGACCGGGAAGGTGACATCGCGGAGCGGGTCGTAGGCGATGACGTCCAGCCAGCTGGTATCCAGCATGACGATCTCACCTGGGCGGGTGGCCTCGATCGTGGCGTAGACACCGTGCGGCTGGTTGGCCATCGCCTCCCGCGTCGTTGCCGGACCGAAGGTGTTACGGCCGGCAAGCAGCAGCTTCACCTTCCGGCTGAACGTGGACTCCGGCGGCAGCCCCACCACGCCCTGACCATGAAGAGCGTCCAGGCGTCTCTGGACTCGGCGGCGAAACCGGGCCGGGGACCCCGACGACAAGCCGTGCTCGGCGGCGGCCTGCGCCAGCACGGCGTCGATGATGCGGTGGTCAAATCCGACGAGAGGGTTGGACAGCCGCTTGGACCGGCCGTCCACCAGTCCCCACAGTCCTTGCTCGCGCCAGCGGCGCAGATACTTCCACACGCTGCGCTGGCTGACACCCAGCTCGGTGGCCTTCGCGGTCACCCGCTCCTCCACCGAGATGGACAGCGCGTACTCCGCACGTGGCTCACCAGGTCCGGCGGTGGCCGGGTCACCGGACCGGTAGCCGGTGGTCAACTCCAGCAGGTGCGCGCGCAGGGCCACAACCCGGTCACGTTCGGCCTGCGGCAGGATCTCCAACATCGCTGCGGTGTCCACCGCCGCCACCGGCCGCGCTGCACTCCCGTCCGTGGCCATGCACTGGCGAAACGAGGGATCGGCCAGCAGCACGCCGGTGGCGATGATCTGCATGCCGCCGGACGCCCAACGCAGCCGGGTCGCGGTCTCGGTGAACCCGACGACGTCGTGCTGTTCGTCCTCGAACCAGATCCGGGTATCCACGCTCAGCCGGTAGCTGGCACTCATCGTGGTGCCTGGAATGCGGTAACGAGGGTGGTGTCCCGCAGCGGGGCGGTGTCCAGATCGCACACCAGCAGCCCGCGCCACAACAGGTGGAACATCACCGGCCGGGCGATCTCGGGGACCTGCGTGAAGCTCAACAGCTCGCCGATGCTGACCGGCTGGCGCACCAACACCAGCAGCTGGTCGATCAGCTCGGCGCCCAGGTGCACCGGCCGCCGGTAGCCGCCCAGCCAGGACACGTTGGCCCACCGCTGCGCCGGCGGCTCACCTACCATGTCGTAGTCCCAGCCCAGCAGGCGGCACGTCTCGGCTGTGCGGGCCTTCTGCAGCCGGACCTCTGGCTTGTCGACCCGGCGGGGATCCTTCACGTCCAGCAGCCAGACGCTGCCGTCATCGCGGCGGGCGAACACATCCGGCGTGTGCTCCCAGCGCCCCTGGCCGTCAACCGCCTCCAACCGCAGCGGCTGCGACACGAACGCCACCACATGCGGGTCGAAATCCAACAAGGTCATCCACCGGCACTCCAGATGGCTCTCATACTCGACCAGCTCACCCGTGCTCGCCGACCAGTACCGGCCCGGCGCGTGCTTCTGCCCCCGGGTAACTGGGAATCTTGCGGACCATCCGGCCGTCCTCAAACGCCACCGTCCCGGCCTGCTCCAACGCGACGATGTGCTCCGCGCCACGGGCATCGATGAACACCACATGGCACATCAGCGCGGTGGCGTGTACAAACGCCGACATGCCGGTCACCGCACCTCCCAGATGCGCCCTACGGCGCCCCAGAGACGACCGACGTGCCCGGTACCGTATCGAGAGCCATCGACGAATGACGTTAGTCCTCCGCGCCGGGTCGGCCGTGTCATCGAGCGGGCGTGTCGCGGAGCAATGCATTCCGTGAATCCCGGCCCAGCCACTCGAAGATCATCAGGGAAATCGTGGCGCCACCGTGAACGCCGGTCCCGTTGCCCCCAACGACTCGGTGAGCGCCTACACGATTCGCGACGCTCGAGACCGGCTGGCACCCGACGCCGTGATCGACTCGGCGGGAGCCGTGAGTATGCCTGTGCCACACGGCCTTCGTCACTGCCGCAGAAACGCGGTCTGCCGGTCGCTCATGGGTGTGACGCCCGGCAGCGGCGGTCGGTCGAAGAAGCTCGCCTTGTACCGCCGCAGCAACGCCTCCCCGTCGCGCCGCCACACGAAGTGGGGCTTCCTCAACAGTTGGGCGAAGACCTGACTGGCCCGGTCCGGATCCCGCTCGGCCAGCCGTCGCAACGATATCGGGGAAATGCTGTCGCTCTTAAGGTGGCCGCTCACCGCCTCCCGGTGGCGGCGGTCGGCGAACAGCGCCGGGTCCGCGAACACCTCCTGGAGCAGCCGAAACTCCGGAAGGTAGCTCAGCCCTTCGACCTCATCGAACACGACACCGACCGTCACGGCCGAGGCCAGGGTCGGCGGCACCGGTGTCCGGGGCACCGGATGCTGATGCTCGCAGCCCTGCGTGTTGGGGGATGTCGCCTCCTGGTCGGGAGCCGCGGGCTGGCTGGCACCGATCTGCTGGGTGTGGTAGTCCCAGAAAGCATCCATTCGGCCGGCGAGGTCGCATCCGGCGACAACGACGAGATCCGCGCCGAAGAAGTCGATGAAGTGCCCGCGCGCCGCGTGGTGGAGCCTCCAGCCGAGGGCCAGCTTCTCCGGGTTGCGGAACACCGCGGCAGGGCAGGTGTGGACGATGTCGATCGCGGCCCGGCGCATCTCGTCTCGACGCCCGGACGGCGCGACCTCGATCGCGCCGCTCATCAGCCAACTGCCGGCGACCGGCGCGACCCGGGCGAACATGACCGTCCCCGGCGGGACCGCATCGAGGAGTTTGAGGCCCACGTTGGAGCGGACCCGGTAGGTCAGCTCATCGACCAGGTTGACCATGATGGCCGTCTCGCCGTCGTATCGTTGCACCTCGAAGACGCCCTCCACCACGTCCCTCCAGCCAAGAAGCATGGTCCGCTCTGTCTGGGGAAGGTCCGGACGTGCCGCGACGAACTGCTCCACGACGGTTCGTCCGTCACGGGTACGGTGCTCCAGCACGAAGCGGTCCAGGAAGTTGATGAAGTCATGCTGGGTTCCGGGATCGGCGCCCCCAAACCGATCCGCGTGGGCCGACCGGTACTCCCGCGCGAAGCGTGTGCTCCTGCCAAACGCGACGAGCTCAGCCTTCAGCGGACCACTGCGCCCGACCAGATCATCTTCAGACGACATATCACACCCCCAATGACCGGCTCCGTGAAGGGTCCGATGCTCTGATCTGCATTCGCGTTGGATTCCAGGACGTCGCCACCGGCGTTGACGCGGGCCGACGCGCCGCCTCGCTGCGAGCCGCGCGGTTGGCTACCGGTCGGGGTACTCGGGATCAGGTGTGACCCGGGCGAGCGCGGCCGCGAGGTAACCGGGCGCGTCGCCTCCATAGTCAACAGCGAGTTCGGTGAGATCGCCGAGCAGGTCGCCGTCCGATCCATCTCCGTCGAGGTAGTCCAGGACCGCTTGCGCGAGTTCCGGCGGGTCCTGGTTCCAGAGCTGGTCGCTGACTGATACGAGCGCGTCGAACCAGTCCAATGCGGACAGGTCTTTCGACAGTTCCCACGACTCGAGTTCGTCGGCGAGGATCCGCCGCCGCTCGACCGGATCGGACGCGAGCAGCGATCTCCCAGTCGGTGGCCGCCGGTCCGGTATCGGGACGGCGTGGGCGCGCAGCGCGAACACACGCCGCAGATCCCCACCGTCGGCGGTGACGGCCGCGACATCGCTGACATAGCAGCGCATCGGGGTGAGGTCGGGGTCGGCGTAGACCGCGTCGAACTTCTGGTCGATCTCGGCGATGCGTGCCGCGAGCTGGTCGACGGCGGCGTCTGGCAGGCCCCGCTGGCGTGCGGCCCACCCCGCCCAGGCGGTGACCGCGCAGCCGAGCCCGGCGCGTTGCGCCGCGGTCAGCTCGAAGGTCCGCGGGACATGCTCACCGAGGACGCAGCCGAGCCAGACCGGGCCGATCCGGGTCGGCGCCGATCCGCCGGTGGCGGTGTAACCGGCGAGCACCTGTGCCCAGAACCGCAGGACGTCGCCGTCCACGCCCGGCGGCGGGGCGGTGGCGGCCAGGAACGCTTCGACCGCGGCGGCCCGATCCGCCCGGGTGTACCGGACGTGGTCGGTGTGTTCGGGTTCGGGTAGGCGTTCGACCCGGCGCCGCACGATCGGCAGGAAGGCCAGGCTTTCGGGCGGGGTGTCGCGATGCGGCTGCCACACCGCGTCGACCAGTGCGGCCCGGGCCTGCTGCAGGGTGATCTCCTCCATGGCCCGTTGCTCGCCGGTCTCGTCGGCGGACTGCTGGAGGACGTTACGCAGCTGCGCGACGGTCGTGGACAGGTAGACCATGCGGACGCTCGGCGCTGGGCACGTGGCGGTCTCGACGAGGATTCCGTGCTCTGCGTCGTCGTAGCAGAACGTGACCAGCACAGCCTCCTGGTCGCCGAAGACGTCACGGTAGCGCCAAGCCCGCCCTGGTGTCACGTCGCCGAGACGCTCCCGCCAGGCGGGGGGCCGGATCCCATGCCTGGCCAGGTCGCTCAGCGCCATCGCGGTGGCCATGCCGGGCAGGAAGCAGTCCACGGCGGCGGTCATGGCCGCCACGTGCGGTTGCGGATGACGGGCCGCCAACGCCACCAGGCCCAGCGCGAGTCCCAACGGACCCGCCGGGTTGGCCTGGTCAAACCGCGCCATCAGCTGCGCGGTGTGGATCTCCACATCCAGCGGATCAGCGGCGTCGCCCAGCGGCCGGAAACGCTCGGCCTCGGCGTACAACCAGGCACCGGCGTCGGCAGCTCCGTCGACGAGGCCGGTCATCGCCCACTGGATGTCCCGGACACCAAGTTGCGGCAGGGCCGCCACACCAGCGGCTGGCGACGAGGAGATCCGGCCCAACGCCGAGACGGGACCGGCACGTCCCGGTCGGGTCTGACGCTTGACGGGCTTGTTCTTCTTGCGACCCCTGCTCTTCGGACTCACCCGGCGATTCTGGCAGACCATCGACACCAGCCCGCATCGGGATACGGTCAGGGCTCTCGCAGCATGGGCGTCTCGTTGACGCGTCCGTGGTGGACGCCCGGCTCAGGCGATCTACGTCGGGGTTTCGGGCCCGGCGAGCTCGGCGCGGCGCCCGCGTATCCGTTCACGATGCCGACCCGCAACGTTGGTCGTACTGGTATCGGAGCCGGTGGTGTCGGCGGCGGCCTCCGCGGCGTCGAGCAGCCGCAGCGCGGTGTCCAGGCGACCGCGTTCGACGACGGCGTCGACCAACGCCGCGAGCGCCACCCAACTGCGAGCGCCGATCGCCGTGGCCACGGGCTCGAACCGGCTTATCGCTCCGGCTGCCACCACCGCATACGCCCGCGGCGCCAGCGCCTCCTCGACCGCCCAGGCCATCCGCGCGGCCGTGTAATCCGATACCAGGTCGGTGAGGATCGTCTCGACCAGGTCGAGGTCCCGCCCAACGCCGGCGCGACGTAGCAGATCCTGCTCCCGCCGATGCAGCAGGCCGTAGTTAGCGGCAGCAACGCACCATCCCAACACGTCGCGCCAGAAGACCTCAAGGGCGACGCCACTCGCGCGCCAATCGGCGTGGGCGTAGGCCCCGATGGCCTCGGACATCCTCGGCGCGGGCCTGCTGACCGTCGCGATCGGCGCGCTGGCGCTGGGCCTGGTCCAGGCCGACGAGTGGGGCTGGACATCGGCCGGGGTCCTCGGCTCCTTCGCGGTGGCCGTGGTGCTGGCCGTCTGGTCGTCATCCGGTCCCGCAACCACCCGTCGCCGGTGGTCGAGCTGCCGCTGCTGCGGGTACCGTC
>WNGR01029861.1_pt1 | contig 11678 bp, 9 predicted proteins | sample 5407581 | NCBI WGS metagenome assembly WNGR01 (sample SAMN13153383, study PRJNA577476) | soil metagenome | isolation source: 80 cm soil or saprolite under Garry oak tree replicate 2 | place: USA:California | collected 2016-06-15
GCCGAGCAGACCGAGAACAAGGTCTTGGCCGACGTGACGCGCCAGGTGGTGTACGACGTGGAGAGTGGCCACACCCTGGCCGACGCGCTGCGCAAGCATCCCAAGGCGTTCTCGGACCTGTTCGTAAACATGGTGGCCGCGGGAGAGGCCGGCGGCATTCTCGACACCATTCTGCTGCGGCTCGCCGTGTTCCTGGAGAAGAACGACGCCATCATCCGCAAGGTGAAGGGCGCGATGATCTACCCGGCCGTGATCTTCTCGGTCGCCGGCATCGCCGTGACCGTGCTGCTCATCTTCGTGATTCCGACGTTCCAGGCGATGTTCGCGTCCGTCAACCTCGAGCTGCCGCTCCCCACGCGCATCGTCATCGGCGCGAGCAACGTGCTGAAGCACTACTGGTGGGCGATTATCGCGGTGGCGGTACTCGGGGTGGTGATGCTCAACCGCTATTACAAGACCGTCCCGGGCAAGCTCCAGATCGACACCTTGTTGCTCAAGCTCCCGGTGCTGGGCGACCTGCTCCGCAAGTCGGCCGTGTCACGATTCACGCGCACGCTCGGCACCCTCATCTCGTCGGGTGTGTCCATCCTCGACGGCCTCGAGATCACGGCCCGCACCGCCGGCAATCAGGTAATCCACAATGCGGTGATGGAGTCCCGCGCCTCCATCGCCGGTGGCGAAACGATCGCCGGCCCGCTCCAGAAGTCCAAGGTCTTCCCGCCCATGGTCATCTCGATGATCGCCGTCGGGGAGCAGACCGGCGGCCTGGACGAGATGCTGACCAAGATCGCCGACTTCTACGACGAGGAAGTGGACGCCGCCGTGAGCGCGCTGCTGTCGCTGATGGAGCCGATCATGATCGTGGTGCTGGGCGTGATCGTGGGTGGCATGGTCGTGGCGATGTACCTGCCCATCTTCGACATGGTGAACGCCGTCCAGTAAGTCTCAGGGCCCCCCGCCGCCTCCGCCCCCGCGCAGTGCCTCCGCGATCGCCCCGCGCACGGTGGCACGCGTTTCGGTTCGCTGGGCGACCTCGAGGCGCCGTTTCCCCGCCGCCCCTCCCACCTTCGCGAGCGCCTTGACCGCCTGGATGGCGAACAACGGGTCGTAGTCGCCCAGCGCGCGCTCGGCCACACCCGCCGCTCGCACCCCATCGCTCTCCTGAAGCGCGTCCAACGCGGCGCCGCGCAGCTCGCGCGGCTCGGTGGCGGCCGTCAGTCGCTCGAGCGCGTCGGCGGCCCGCGCGTCGTGCAGCCGACCCAATGCCTCGACCGCGGCGAACCGCAGCCCCCACGCGTTCCCCGGCGTGCACGCCTGAAGGGCGGTGGGCTCGACGTCGCTCCCCGCCTCACGCGTCAGCACGTCGAGTGCGCGTGCGCGCACCGCCGTGTTGAGGTCGCCCCCGTACGCCGCGAGGGCGGCGGTTTTCGCCGCCGCGGGATCGAGCGCATCGAGCGTGGTGAGCGCCTGGGCGCGCACGTCGCTGTCGGGGTCCCGCAGCGCCGCCTGGACGACGGCGAGCGAGCTCCTCGTCGTGTCGTGCACCAGCTGCGCGAGCGCGGTGCGACGCAGCCAGGCGTCGTGCTCGTTCAACGCGATGAAACGGCGGGCCGCGTCCACCGCCCTGTCGTCCGACGACACGAGCTGCTGCAGCGCCCAGTTCCGAGCCGAAAAGTCGAGGTCGTGCGACGCCATGGCGGCGAGCTCCGCGGGCGTCAGGTCCCCCGTCACGTCGCCCAAGAGCCAGCCTCCCTCGTCGAACCGGACCGCGAGCGGCGCTGCCGGCAGGGCGATCGCGAACACCGCGTGGGCCCGCGACACCGTGATCTCCCGCCGCACGACCGAATCGCGCGTCGTGACCCGCACCGTGGCCGGAAACCGGAACAAGGGATGCGGGGAGTCGACGCGCTGGGTCTGCTCCACGGTGAGGTGCAGCACCAACGCCTTGGGGTCCCAGCGGCGCGCGAAGCGGACCTTGGGGTACCCGATGCCGTATGCCCACTGATCGAAGAACCAGTCCAGGTCGCAACCACAGGTCTTCTCGAACGCCACGGCAAAGTCGGGCGTCGTCACCGCGCGGTAGGAGTTGTCGGTGAGGAAGCGGTGCAGCCCCGCCCAGAACAGCGAGTCGCCGAGCAGGCGCCGCAGCTGGTGCGCGAGCTGGGCGCCCTTGGGGTACACGTGCCCGCTGAAGAAGAGGGCGATCGGGTCGCTCCCCTGGTACTCTCCCCACACGAGGGGTCGCTCCTGGCCCAGGTCGGCGTGCATCGCCTGTTGCTGCTGTTGCCACCACTCCAGCTCCGCCGCGTCGCGACCCCGCGTCTTCTCGAGCTGGACCGACTCCATGTAGGTCGCCATCCCCTCGTTGAGCCAGATGTCCGCCCACTCCGCGGTCGTGGTCAGGTCCCCAAACCACTGGTGGGCGAGCTCGTGCGCCACCAGGCTCCGGCCACCGTGCTGCGGCTCGTCGTCCTCGCCGTGCAGGGCGAGGTCGGTCTGCGTCGTGGCCGAGACGTTCTCCATCCCGCCATAGGTGAAGTCCGGGATGACGGACTGGTCGTACTTGGCCCAGGGGAAGGGGACGCCCAGCACTTGCGAGTACAGCTCGATCATCGCGGGGGTCTCGCCGAAGGTGCGCCACGCGGCCGCCACGGTGTCCGGGTACACCCAGTACTCGACCGGCACGCCGCGCCACTCGTCCTTGAGGATCGTGAACGGCCCGACCACAACCGAATACAGGTACGTGGAGGCGGGCCGCTCCTGCGACCAGTGCCACACGTTGGATCGCCCCCCGCTCACGGGGACCACCTCCACCAGGCGCCCGTTCGAGAGGACCTTCATTCCCGAGTCGGCGGTGACGAGGAACTCCCAGGTCGTCTTGTCGTTGGGCGCGTCGTAGGTCGGCACCCACGAGGAGGTCTCGTTGGCCTCGCCCTGCGACCAGATCACGTGGCGGCGGGGGACGAAGTAGATGCCGCGCTCCGGCGTGCCGTGGTAGCGCAGCGTGAACTCGACCGTGTCCCCCGGAGCGGCGCGCTGCAGCAGACGCACGGTGACGTGCGTGGTGTCGAAGCTGAACCGGAGTGGCCGCCCCCTGCGGTCGCTCGCCCCGTCGACGGTCAGGCGGGCGGCGTCGAGCCGGATCGTGTCCGTTGCGGCACCGAGCACCAGCAGCCGGGTCGCCACTTCGCCGGCCAGGCCGCGCCGCTGGACGTCAAAGCTGACGGCGATCCGCTGGTGCAATAAGTCGAACGTCCGTGCGCGGGCGGGCCAGCTGCGGGGAGGTACATAGGCTCCGACGATGCCCGCAGGCCGCTGGGCGGCGAGGACCAGCGGGGTAATCGAGAGGACAACGGCGAGCCGGCTAGGCACCGGCCTTCTTGTTGCCGGTCGTGGCCTCGAGGGCCTGGGTGTGAAAGGCGTCCAGGTTCTGCGCGTGCTCGGCGTACTCGGGTCGCTGGCGCGCCCGTTCGGCCCGCTCGTTCTTGAGAAAGTCGCGGTACGCCTGCTGGGCCGCGCCCGGATTCTTCCGGGTCTCGAGCGCCCGCGCCCGCAGCATGAAGCCGAACAGGTGTGTGGGTGCCAGGCGCCGGATCGAGTCAGCCTGGGCGAGGGCCGCCCCCGCCTCTCCGCCCGCGAGCTCGAGCACACCCACGTGGTAGCGGGCGTCGATGTCGAGCGTCGGCAGCATCGCGTACGCCTGGAGGGCCATCGGGAGGAAGAACTGCGCGCTGTCCGTCTTGCCGGCGGCGTGCAGCATCATCACCCGGTTGTAGAGCCGGGTCGCTCGCTCTTCCGGGGACATCTGGGAGATGTCGGGAGGCGTGACGCGGGACGCGGGCGGCGCCCCCTCCTCCCCAGCTCCCGCCTCCCTCGAGCCGCCTCCCGCCGAGGCAGCCAGGCGGAGGACGAGCGCCATGACCAGGGCGCCGAGCGCGGCCCCGGCCACGGCCCAGGGCAGGCCCGCCCGCCACCCGGCGGCCTGGGCCGCGCCGACCGCCGCGCCGCACTTGTGACAGAATCGTGCCGTGGGGGACAGAGCGGCACCGCACGCATGACACTTCATAGGGCGGGAATGTAATCACGCAGGCTGCGAGGGGGCGCGCCGTGCCTGGTCGACTCAGTACGGGCGGCGTACCTTTGGGCGAGTTCTCGTCATCCAACCGAGGGAGGTTTGCATGGGCAAGGGAGACATGCGGAGCAAGCGCGGCAAGATCCACCGCGGCACCTATGGCAACACGCGCCGCCGGAAGAAGAAGCGGACAGAGCAAGAGGGGCGGGGGAAACAGGAGGCTTCCGGCCCTTCTTCGCCCCGTGGCAGCCAGCCGACCTGATTCACCTCTCTTGCATTTCGCCAGAGGGGCGCCAATACTTACGCGCTGCGCCCCCCTCAGCCGGCTCGGTGCCGGTCTGCTAAGCCGTTATTTCGCTTTTTCTTAGGAGCAAGGTGCGCTGGCTCGGCGGCAGTTCCAGGGCCTCGGCGATTCCCACTCCGCAAAGCCTCCTCCGATCCGTCTATGTCGGGCGGCTCTGCGTTGCCACGGCGATCTACCTGAGCGCAGCCCTCAAGTTCAACGTGGCCGGCCCGCTCGACGTGCTCGTCACCTCGTTGCTGCTTGTGACGACCCTGGCCGTCGACATTGCGTCGTACTTGCACACCAACGTGCGCGGTCGCTCGCCCGGCCTCACGTTCCTCTACGCCCAAGCCATCTTCGACGTAGCGCTGATCACCACGGTGGTGCACATCACCGGGGGTCCCCAAAGCGATTTCTCGTCGCTCTACGTTCCGCTGATCGCCGTGACCGCCGTGCTGATGCCGCCTACCAGCACCGCACTGGTGACCATGCTCGTCGGCATCGTGTACTTCGCCGACGTCTTCTTCGGTCACCGCACGACGATGACGCCGGAGATCGGGATCCAGCTGACGGTCTTCGCGATGGTGGCGACCGTCACGGCCTACTTCTCCAGCCGGGTCTCGGTGATGGGGGCGGAGCGGGAGGCGTTGGCCGGCGAGCTGCGCCAGGTCCGGCTCGAGGCCGCCGACGTATTGCGCAACATCCCCACTGGGGTGGTCACGGTGGACAGCGACGGGCGGCTGCTCTACTGCAACCCGGCGGCCGAGCAGATCCTCGGCTTTCGGGAGCGGGACTGGCGGTCGCGACCCATCACCCCTGAGTTCGCGCGGATCGCGCCCGAGTTCTGGGCCGCCGTCACGGCCACCGCGCGGCGGGGCGTGCGCGCGATGCGGGTGGAGGCCACGGTGCGGCGGCCTGATCGGACGTTCCCGATCGGCGTGACCACGACCACGCTCGACGTAGGCCCCGCGACGACTCCTCGGGTGACGGCCATCTTCACAACCTCCGCGCCGAGCGGCTCGAAGCCGTGGCGGAGCTGTCCTCGAGCCTGGCGCACGAGATCAAGAATCCGCTCGCGTCGATCCGGTCGTCGGTGGAGCAGCTCGGCAGGGCCAAGCGCGCCAACCCCGACGACAAGTTCCTCGCGGGTCTCATCATCCGCGAGAGCGATCGCCTGTCGCGCCTCCTGTCCGAGTTTCTCGATTTCTCTCGGGTGCGCGTGACCGAATGCCGCCCGGTCGATCTGCACGCCGTGGCCGCGGCGGCGATCCGCATGGTACGGCAGCACCCCGATTGCCCGCCCGAGGCGCGCATCGAGCTCGAGGGCGAGGTGACGGCGATGGAGGGGGACGAGGACCTGCTACACCGCGTGGTGTCGAACCTGCTGCTGAACGCCGTCCAGGCGGCGGGGGCGGGCGCGCGAGTGACGGTGCGGACAGGGCGCGCTGCCGCGCAGGAGGTGCCGGGCGGCGCCGCGATCGACAACCCGGTCTCGCTGCGGGTCACTGACAACGGGCCGGGGATCCCGGAGACCGTGCGGGCGCGCTTGTTCGAGCCGTTCGTCACCGGTCGCACGGGGGGCACGGGCCTCGGGCTCGCGATCGTGCAGCGCGCGGTGGAGGCGCACCGCGGTCTCGTCCTCGTGGACACCACCGAGCAGCGTGGCACCACGTTCATCGTTTACTTCCCGGCCGCCCGGCGCAAGGAAGAAGCCGCATGAGTCAACTGCCATCACTCCTGATCGTGGACGACGAGCAAGGGATCCTCGACACCCTGCGCATCCTGCTCAAGAACGAGGGGTTCGACGTCGTCACGGCGCAGGGCGGGAAGGCGGGACTGGAGCAGATCAAGGCCTCGGCTCCCGACATCGTGCTCACCGACATCAAGATGCCGGGCGTGAGCGGGATCGACATCCTGGCGGCGGTGAAGGACCAGGATCCGGAGACGCCGGTGCTCCTGATGACGGCGCAGGCCTCGCTCCAGACCGCGATCCAGGCGGTGAACGAGGGGGCGTTCCACTACGTCCAGAAGCCCTTCTCCAACGACGAGATCGTCGCGCTGTGCCGCCGCGCTGCCGAGGTGCGGCGTCTCAAGGCCGAGAACAAGCAGCTCAAGCAGGAGATCCGGCGCCGCGAGCGGTCGGGACTGGTCAAGCCGCTGGGCAAGGCCCGCGCGTTCCAGGAGGTGCTGCGCCTGGCGGAGCAGGTGGCCCCGACCGAGAGCACCGTGCTGATCCAGGGCGAATCCGGCACGGGGAAAGAGATCATTGCGCGCTACCTCCACGAGCTCTCGGCGCGCAGCGACGGACTGTTCCTGTCGATCAACTGCGGCGCCCTGCCCGAGAGCCTGCTCGAGTCGGAGCTGTTCGGCCACGTGAAGGGCTCCTTCACCGGAGCCGTGCGGGACAAGCAGGGGCTCTTCGCCGCGGCGCGGGGGGGCACGTTCTTCCTGGACGAGATCGGCGAGATGTCGCCCGCCACGCAGGTGAAGCTGCTCCGCGTGCTCCAGGAGCGGGAGGCGATCCCCGTGGGGGGTACCGAGGCCATCGCGACGGACGTGCGGGTCGTGGCCGCGACGAACCGGGACCTGGAAGAAGACATCAAACGCGGCCGTTTCCGCACCGATCTCTACTACCGGCTCAACGTGATCGCCATCCATCTGCCGCCGCTGCGCGAGCGGCGTGACGACATCGAGATCTTCGTCACTGCGTTCCTCGAGCGCATCGCCAAGGAGCGCGGGGCGCCGCCCCAGCGCCTCGAGCCCGAGGCGTTCGAGGCGATCATGCGCTACGATTGGCCGGGCAACGTACGCGAGCTCGAGAACGCGCTGGAGCGGGCGGGCGTGCTGACCAAGGGCGAGACGATCGGCGTCGCCGCGCTGCCCGCCAAGATCACCGAGCACCGGGCCGAGCCGCTGGTGGCGGAGCGGCCGAGCGTCAACCCCACGCTGGATGTCATCGAACAGGCGTACATCACCTGGGTGCTGCAAAGTGAAGGCGGTAACAAGACCCGGGCGGCGGAAGTGCTCGGGATCGACCCATCCACCCTGTATCGCAAGCTCAGCCGGTACGAGAGCGGAGAGAAGACGGGGACCGAGGCGTGAAGCTCTCGGTCTTGATCCCCGTCTACAACGAGGCGGCGACGATCGAGGCGGTGGTGGACCGCGTGCGCGCGATCCCGCTGCCGGTCGAGGTCATCGCCGTCGACGACGCCTCGGACGACGGTTCGCAGGAAGTGCTCGACCGGCTCCAGCGCGCTCGCAAGCTCGACCACCTCCAGCGTCACCCGAAGAACCGCGGCAAAGGCGCCGCGATTCGCTCCGGCATCGCCCGCGCCACGGGCGACGTCATCGTCATCCAGGACGCCGACCTCGAGTACGACCCCGCCGAGCTGCCGGCGCTCATGAAGCCGATCCTCGAAGGGAAGGCGGACGCGGTCTTCGGCTCGCGCTTCCAGGGGGGACCGCACCGCGTCCTCTACTTCTGGCACGCGGTCGGCAACCGCTTTCTCACGCTCCTTTCCAACATGCTCACCAACGTGAACCTCACCGACATGGAGACGTGCTACAAGCTGGTGCGGGCGGATCTCTTGAAGCGGCTCCCCCTCACGGCGGACCGGTTCGGGTTCGAGGTCGAGCTCACGGCGCGGCTGGCGCAGGCGGGGGCTCGGATCTGGGAGCTGCCGATCTCGTACAGCGGCCGGACGTACGCCGAAGGGAAGAAGATCACCTGGCGGGACGGGTTGGCGGCCGTGGCTCACGTCCTGCGGTACAACCTGTTCCCACCTCGGGGTCAGTGGCGCAGCCGCTGACCCCGGCGCGGGCGGGCCTGGCGGCGGCCCTGGTGGTGCTCGCCGGCGGCGCGCTCACGCTGAACCACATGCTGGTAGGGGTCTTCTACGACGACGGTCTCTACGCGGGGATCGCGTATGCCCTGAGCCACGGCCAGGGCTACGTGCACCCCAATCTCCCGGGGCACCCGGCGGTCGTCCATTATCCTCCGCTGTACCCGTTGCTGCTCACGCCACTGTTCGGCACGTTGTCCGTGCAGGCTGCCGGGTTCGCCGCCAAAGTGCTCAACGTCCTCTGCGCCGCCGTGGGGGCGGGGCTCATCGCGGCGCACGCGGCTCGCGCCCAGCTGCTCGGGCCCGGGGGGGAGGCGCCCCCGTGGCTCGGTGCCGCGCTCGTCGTCGCCGCCGCGATCGCGCTGCCGATGCTCACGGTTCTGTCCGTGCTCTTCTCCGAGCCCCTCTTCGGCCTGCTGCTCGCCGTCGCGGTGATCCTCGCCGACCGGCCGCCCCCTTTCTTGTCGCCGGATCGGGCCACCCTCCTCGCCGGCGTTGCCGCCGCGCTCAGCCTGCTCACGAGGTCGATCGGCGTCGCCGCAGGGGCGGGAATCGTCCTCTATCTACTGGTCGTGCGCCGGACACCCTGGCAGCGCGCGGCGCTCGCGGGCGCCCCCGTCTTCATCGCGGGCCTAGCCTGGGGATTGTGGGTCCTGCGCCATCGGGGCGGGATCGATCCCGAGATGGCGACGGACTACGGCAGCTACTTCGAAGCCCTGCGGGAGGCGGGCCCCCGAGCGGTCTGGCAGAGCCTCGGTGACCTGCCCCGCCCGCTGGCCGACCTCACGCTGCGGTGGCTGCCGGGCGCCGCCCTCACGACGCTGTTTGGAATCGCCGCGCTCCTGATGCTCCTATACGGGATCGCTCTCCTGGTGCGGCGCTCGAGCATCGGCTTTACGCTGGTCGGCTACCTCGCGATCCTCGCCATCTGGCCCTTTCCCGCCGATCGCTTTATTTGGGCCGTGCTGCCGTGGTTGGCTCTTGCATGGGCTGCCGCCGCGATGGCTCTGTGGCAGCGCGTGGATCTCCGGCGGCTGCGACCGGCTGTCGTCCTCGTAGCCGCAGCGGTCGTGGCCGGGTACGCACAGCTCGAGGTGCGAGGGCTCCTGGGCGGTTGGTGGCGGGGGGCTCCGGCACTGGTGTCGAACGGCGCCAGCGAGATGTTGCCGGCGCTCGAGGCATTGCCGCCGAACGCCGTGCTCGCCGCGGATTTCGAGCCCCTCTTCTGGCTGCATACGGGCCGGCTCAGCGTGCCGTTCTACACGCACGGCTACCGCGGGCGAGACGGGGCGATCCTGGCCCCGGCCCGCCAACGCGCCTATCTGGAGCGGCAGGGCGCGACCTACGTCATGATCTCCGGTTACGGATCCGAGTCTGCGCGGGAGCTGGATGCGCTCCTCGGGGCCTACCCGGGTTGGCTCACGATCGTGAAGCGCTGGCGCGGAGGCCGGGTGCTGTTTCAGGTGAACCCTGGCCATTAGCGCCGCCGGCCGCACGGGCCTCGCGGTGGCCGGGCTGTCCGCGGTCGGCGGCGCGCTCGCTCTCAACCACTACCTCGTCGGCATCGGTCGTGCTCGCGCCGTTATTCGGCCTCTTGTCCGTCCCTGCCGCGGCACTCGTGGGCAAGGTGCTGAACGTGGGGTTTGCCGCCGTCGCATGGGGGCTCACCGCGTGGCACAGCGTGCGCGCACAGCTGCTTGGTGACGCAGCGCCGCCCGGCCTCGCCGGCGCGACTATAGCAGCGGCGGCGCTCGCCATCCCTTGCCTGACCGTGCTCACCGTGCTCCTGTCAGAGCCGCTGTTCGCGCTGCTGTTCGTCGTGGCGGTGATCTTTGCGGACCGGCCGCCCGCGCGACTCTCAACGTCCGCTGCGGCGGTCCTGGCCGGGGTCGGGGCCGCCCTCGCGTTGCTGGTGCGCTCGATCGGCGTCGCGGTCGGTGCTGGAGTGGTGGTGTGGCTGTACACGACGGGTCGCGCCGCAGCGCGCGCGCAATCCTGGCGGCTGGCGGGGCTCGCCGCGACGCCCCTCGTCCTGGCCGGTCTCGGCTGGGGCGCGTGGATCGTCACGCATCGCGCGGCGATCGATCCGCTGCTCGGGCCGGACTATGGCTCCTATTTCGAGATCGTGCGATCAGCTGGCGTGGGCGCGCTCGGCGCTACCGCGACCGACCTCGGTCGCCCGCTCGGCGTCCTCGCCCTCAACTGGACGCGGTCTCGCGCGGTCTATTTCGTGTGCGGCGTGCCGATGCTCGGAGTCTGGGTGTATGGCCTGGCGCTACTCGCCCGGCGGTCAGCCGCTGGCCTCGCGTTGATCTTGTACCTCGCCATCCTCGCCTGCTGGCCGGTGCCTCCGGACCGCTTCCTCTGGGCCCTGCTCCCGTGGCTGGCCCTGGCGTGGACGTGCGGTGCCGTGGGTCTGTGGCGTCGGGCGCGGCTGCGGGTACCGGTGGCCATCTTGACAGTGGCCCTGGTCGTCGGGTATACGCGGTACGAGGTGCGGGGATTCGCCGGGCGCTGGTGGACCCTCGCCGCGCAGCGGATCTCGGACACCTTCGCCGGCATCCTACCCGCCCTCGATTCCCTGCCGCCCGCCGCCGTGGTCGCGACCGACCACGATCCGCTCGTCTGGCTGTACACGCACCGCGCTGCCGTTCCGCTCTACATCTTCGGCTATCGCGGCCACGTGGTCCTCGAGCCACCGGCTGCGGTGCACCGCGCCTATCTCGAGCGACAAGGCGTGACGCACGTGCTCCTCGCCGGACCCGATGCCGACGGTGCGGAGGAGCTGCAGCGCCTGATCGTCGCGTACCCGCGCTGGCTGGTCCCGATCCGGCGCTGGCCCGGCGGTAAAGCCCTGTTCGAGGTGCGGCGTGAACCCTAGGCGCCTGTATGCGGCCGTGGCGATCTGCGCCGCCGTGGTCTATCTCGGCGCGCTGTGGAACCGCTTCGCATGGGACGACACGTTCATCGTCCTCGGCAGCGATCTCGTGAAGTCGTCGAGCGGGTGGTGGCGCGCCTTCGCGAGCCCGTATTGGCCGCCCGGATTGGGTGGCAACCTGTATCGGCCCCTCACGATCGCGACTTACGCGTTGGACTGGCGGCTGGACGGCGCCGCGTGGTTCCACGCGGTGAACGTCCTCTGGCATGCCGCGGCGACTGTGCTGGTGGCGGTGCTGGCGCGTCGCTGGGCCGGCGACCCGGCCGCACTGGTGGCGGGCGTGGTGTTTGCCGTGCATCCGGTGCACGTGGAAGCGGTCGCGAACGTCGTCGGACGGGCCGAGCTGATGGCGGCCGCGTTCACGCTGCTCGCCGTCTACGCAGCCGTCGAGCGACAGAGCCCGGGTTGGAGCACGGCGAGCTGGATACTGGGTCTCCTGTGTAAGGAAAGCGCGGCGGTGGCGCCGGCGTTGATCGCGACGGCTTGGGCGCTCGGTCTGGGACGCCCGTCGCGCGGCCGCATGCTCGTCTTCGTAGGCTGTTG
>WNGR01010459.1_pt1 | contig 11677 bp, 11 predicted proteins | sample 5407581 | NCBI WGS metagenome assembly WNGR01 (sample SAMN13153383, study PRJNA577476) | soil metagenome | isolation source: 80 cm soil or saprolite under Garry oak tree replicate 2 | place: USA:California | collected 2016-06-15
CAGAGCGGCCGACACGCGCCCTTGTGCTGTTGCCATCAAACATCCCATGAGAACCACGGGGAAAGGTACGACGATGAGAGAGAGACCGGTTACGGACAAATGATAAAGCGCATATCGATAGCCGAGCAGAAGCGCGATCAACAAGAAAGCCGCGAACACCGTATGGCCTTGGAGTCTTCGCCACAGAACCGAGCTCGCGCCGACACAGCCGAAGAAAACTGAAAGCTCCGTTCCTCCAATGTAAGCCGTTTCGTGAGTGTCCAGACCGGCATAACGCAGAATTGGAGCAGTCGCCGGGCCAACCAGGCAGAATGCGCTATAAGCCACCGCGACCGCGATGCAATCCGCCGAACTGAATTGCAATCTCTGCCTAAGGAGCCATGAGGCGACAAAAACGACAACGCCGCTGAGAAGCCCGACAGCACCGTACGTCAGGATGCTGCCGGGAGCATAGGTTGCCGCGATGGCCGGTATTTTAGAGAGAACGACAAGCGCGACAAGCGCAACGATGGTCTCCAGGAGCGTGCGCCGGTCACACGCCGCCCCGAGCCTTGCCATCCAGCTTTGTCTTGAGGTGCCACCCTCGGCACGGTCGCTTGAGGATTTGTTACGACCCTGCAGGAAGTCCCATATCGAATTGCTGGATGGGCTTGCCGTGCCATCCCCCGATTGCTTGCCGATCCTGTAAGCGTGCACCGGGGTCGGAATATTCTTGACCTGCTGAGCTCCCATGTCTGCAAATGGGACGGAGAGTTTGTTTGCAACCTGCTCATAGACAGAGCGTGAAACGCAGATTCCGCCGACCTCTGCCAAACCTTCGAGGCGCGCTGCAATGTTGACGCCGTCACCCAGCAAATCGCCATCACGCTCGACAACGTCGCCGATCGTAATGCCGATTCGAAAGCTCATGTGCCGGCTGGGAGGGAAGGCGCCATTCCTGGTCCGGAGGCTTTCCTGGATGTCGATTGCGCACCGCACTGCGTCAACCGCGCTGGGAAACTCAGCGAGGACGGCGTCACCGGCGGTGTTGAAAATTCGCCCGCCCGCCCCGGCAATAAATTCGTCGGTGACTTCCCGATAGGCTTTGAGTCTGCGAAGAGTCTCTTCCTCATCCTCGGCGACCAACCGACTGTAGCCGGCGATATCTGCGGCAAAAATGGCAGCAATCTTGCGTCTCATGATATTGTAAATGGCATCCCTGTCGACATTCTGGACCTGGCAAATTCGGGCTACACCTGCTGGTGCAGAAATACCAACAGAAGAATCATCGTCGCAATACAGTTGAAGCCGGCGTTCGCGAAAACTCCGGAGCCGCATCGGACGCCCCCAACCCGCTTCACCGGTCAGCCGTCCAAGCAGCATTTGTGGTCAGGGCGGTCGTGCAGCGTCGAGGTCTCGCCGGGCTTGATCTCGCTGACGCTGGTGACGGCCTCCATGCTCGCTAAGAGAGCGATAGCATGTTTCAATTTGTGACGGGCATCAAGGTCGTTTTCGGCGCGTCGATATAATCGGTTAATTCCGCGCTGCACTGCGGGGCACGACGGCGCGGCAACATCCGATCGGGCTCCGGCGAGGCGTTGCCTTGTGGGCGCTCGGTATTCAAGGAAAACAAGCTTTTTCAGACCATTGCAGAACGCCGATTCCCATGCAGGTGGTCTGTTGAATGCGGTGCGCGAAAATCGAAAATTCCCGATACCGATCAACGTGATTTGGGTCGTCCAGTCCTTCGCGCAAAAATATTCCGCTTCCGTCGTCGGGCAAATCACTGGTTTAACTCTGCGTGTCTCACCCGATAAGAGGGGCGGCTCGCGATCGTCACGAACGTTGCGGTGAGATGCGGTGGACGCGGATGCGTACGGCGAAGTCGTGTGGTTCTGGCGCCCCGATGCTGGCGTCAAGTTTTGCGGTAAGGCCCGCGGAGCGACGGTGGCAAGAAAGCCGGTCACCGGGGAGAGCGCGCTATAAGCCGTAAAACCATTGCGCGGGGAAGGCCGGAGTGTTTCCGCTGAACCTGTATGCTCGTGTGCGTGTTTTTGTGCATGTTTGCACACGAGACCGCGGGTGCAGCGCGCACCCGGTCTTCCCTGCGCCCTCCTTTCGAGAGAGGGTAAGGTCGATGCAAGCCTCGGACGCATTGCGCCGCGAGAACGCGGGCTCACATCTTCAGCCGACTCACGTCTTCAACTGTGTTTGAAATTGAACTGCAGACTCTCCCCGTCATTGCGAGCGCAGCGAAGCAATCCACGCCTCAGCAAACGGAGAGATGGATTGCTTCGCTGCGCTCGCAATGACGGTTGTCTGGAAGCCCGCTTACTTTACCGCCGAGAAGCGATTGTCGAACGAGTTCGACGACACGATCGGCGCCGAGCCGGCGACCTGCGCGTCCTTGGTGGCGGCAGCGGGCTTGGCGGGAGCCGCCGCCGTATCGGTGACCGTAGGCTTCAACGCTGGCTTGGCCGCAGCCTGCTTGGTCTCAGCCTGCTTAGGTTCAGCCTGCTTGGGTTCAGCTTTGGGCGCGACGCGGACGACCGACTGCGGCTTGGCGTCAGCCAGCTTCGGCTTCGTGGCGGGCGGAGGGGCGCTTGCTGGAGCCGCATCAGCGGTACCGCCGATGCCGACCTTGCGGGCGAGGCTGGAGAAGAAGCCGGGCTGTTCAGCGGATTGAGCCGCGGCGACACGGGTCGGCGTCGTCGATGCCGTGGTCGGCACCGCGACCACGGGCTCTTCCGCCTGCGGTTGCACCGACAGATTCGGCCGCGGCGGATTGACGGTGCCGGGGATGGTGCCGGGGGCGCGGGCCAGCGCGAGGGTCTGCAAGCTCTGGCTGTCGCCGCCTTCGGAAAGACCGGTGTTGCCTTCTGGAATCTTGGCGGCGAAGATCTTGTTCATGCCGCCATCGACGCCGGTGTTGAGGCGCGCCACCGGCGTTCCCTTGGAAATCATCTTGGCGGTCTCGGCCGCTTCTTCCTGTTGCTTCTGGCGCACGGCGTCGGCGATCTCGTCGGGGATCACATAGGCCGGGCATTTCGCGGAGGCGTCGAACACCGGATCGCGCTTGGCATCCGCAGCCTTCGCCGCGTCGAACACGTACTTCTTCTCGCAGAAGTCGACCTTCGGCTCCTGCCGGGTGACCTCGAAATGGTCCCAGCCTTCCTTGATCATCCGCCAGAACGGCATGTTCGGGTTGTTGCGGTGCTTGGCCATGTTCACCGGCGTCATCTTGAACGGATAGGCCTGCAGCTGGAACGCCTTCTGGCCGCCGAAAAAGGACTCGCGGCCGAGCGAATAGATCTCCGCGATCTGCTCGTCGGTCATGGCGTAGCAGCCGCGCGAGGAGCAATCGCCATGCACCATCAGCTGCGAGCCGGTGTGGCCCAGCGAGCGATCATAGGCGTTCGGATAGCCGGTGTTGAACGAGAGGTAGTAGGCCGATTGCGGGTTCATCTGGCCGGGGTTGATCGAATAGAAACCCTCCGGCGCCTGGCGGTCGCCTTCGCGAACCTTGGGGCCGAGATCGCCGGACCAGCGGCAGATCGGATAGGTCTTCAGCAGCGCAAAGCGGCCGGAGCGATCCTGCTTCCAGACCTCGAGCTCGGCTTCTTCCTTGAACAGGCGGACCAGGATCGGCGATTGCAGGTCCATGTCCTTCTCGACCATGGCGGCGAGAAGCTTCGGCGGGACCGGCTGGTTGGCCTTGGCGTTGGTGGCGAGTGAGACGTCGTCGCTGTTGCAGCCGCTCAGCAGCGCACCGGCCGCAAGGACGGCCGAGGTCAACAGCGCGCGGACCAGCGAGCGATCTATCAAGTCTGAGCTCCACACCCACCGGGCATTTCACGCACCCCAAATATAGCGTTCAAGCCCTGAAGCCATTGTTTAAAATATTAGCCTTTGGCACCCCCGCCCGCAACCCGAACCGGGCACGGCGGCAGGCTCCACGACAGGCATGGTCAATAGAAGTTAAAGACTGGTGTCTGGGCCTAATTGCGGCCAAATCGGCCGATTTGGCGAAAAATCCGGCGATTTTGGCTGATTTAACCGAGCTTCCGGCCGATATCGAGGAACTTCTGCCGCCGCTGCTTGCGAACCGCGTCCGAATCAAGGTTGCGCAGGTCGTTGAAGGCCTGGGCGATAGCATCGCCCGTGATCGCAATCATCGCGGCCGGGTCGCGGTGGGCGCCGCCGGCGGGCTCCTTCAGGATCTGGTCGATCACCCCGAAGCGCAGCATGTCCTGCGCCGTGATCTTCATGCTGTTGGCGGCCTCCTGGGCCTTGGTGCCGTCGCGCCACAGGATCGAGGATGCCGCTTCCGGCGAGATCACGCTGTAGATCGCGTGTTCGAGCATCAGCACGCGGTTGGTGGTGGTGATGGCGATCGCACCGCCCGACATGCCCTCGCCGGTGATGATCGCGACATTGGGCACGCCCAGCGACATGCAGGCATCGGTCGAGCGGGCGATGGCCTCGGCCTGGCCGCGCTCCTCGGCGCCGATGCCGGGATAGGCGCCGGCGGAATCGACGATCGACAGCACGGGAATGCCGAAGCGGTCGGCCATCTCCATCAGCCGCACGGCCTTGCGATAGCCTTCCGGCCGCGCCATGCCGAAATTATGCTTGATGCGGCTGTCGGTAGTGGCGCCCTTCTCCTGGCCGATCACGCAGATGCTCTCGCCGCGGAAGCGGCCGAACCCGCCCATCAGCGCTTCGTCGTCGCCGAACTTGCGGTCGCCCGCCATCGGCGTGAATTCCGTGATCAGCGCGCTGACGAAATCGGTGAAATGCGGCCGCTGCGGATGCCGGGCCACCAGCGTCTTCTGCCACGGCGTGAGATTGGCGTAGAGCTCGGCCAGCGCCTGCGCCGACTTGTCCTCGATCCGCGCCACCTCGTCGCCGATGTCGCTGCCGCTTGCTGCGAGCGCGCGCAACTCGTCGATCTTGGCTTCGAGTTCGGCGACGGGTTTTTCAAAGTCGAGATAGCTGCGCATCTGATCCGGCATTGACAACATATGGGGCCGCGAGCGGCGGGCGAAACTGGCGTCGCAGGCTTTTCAAGTCAAATGGGCGGACAAGTCAAGCAGGAGGGGGAGGATTAGGTCTTGAAAATCAACGAGTTGATTTTTGTGTGGAATAGGATTCATCAAATTGTGCCGGCCTGCGTTGATGTTAGAGCATGATCCGGAAAAGTGGGTACCGGTTTTCCCTCGCGACAAACGCGAAGCGTTTGCGCGGAGATCATGCTCAAACAAAAAGATAGATCGAGATGACGCTTCGAAGAAACGTCATCTCGATCTGGGCCGGGACAACCTGTTCAATCCTCGATTTTTTCGTGGATCTCGGCATGACCGCGCTTCCAATAGCCGGCGGCCTTGGTCCATTGCCTGGGGTGTCCGAGGTCTTCGACGACATGGCTTCGCACGCTGCGCGCGACCGATGCCTCAGCCGCGATCCAGACGAAGCCTTCGCCCGGTGGCAGCGCGTAGTTGGCAAGCGCCTGGCGCAGCAGCGAGGCGTCGTCCGCCGCGCCGTTTCTCGCGATCCAGTGCGGCGTCCAGATTGCCTTGGTCGGGAAATCGTGGATTTCACCCGCCTCCCCCAACGCGAAGGTGGTCACGGGAACGCCGGCGCGAAGCTCTTCGACGCGGCGGCCGATCGCGGGAAGCGCCGTTGCGTCGCCGACCAGCAGATACCAGTCGAAATCATCGGGCACGACGATGGATCCCCGTGGGCCGCCGATCTGCAGCGTGTCGCCGATTTGCGCCGACGTCGCCCAGCTTGTCGCCGGACCGGCTTCGTGGAGCGCGAAGTCGATGATCAGCGTTCCCAGGGTTTTGTCGAACCGGCGCGGCGTGAAATCGCGCATGGCGGTTTCGCCGTCCGCGCCTGTGCCAGGAAAGAACAGTTTGATGTGGTCGTCATGCGAGGCGCTGACGAAATCATGCAGGTCGGGCGAGGTGAAGCCGAAGCGCCGCATCCGCGGCGTCAGCAACTCGGTTGAGGAGACGGTCAATGTCCGCCGGCGAAGTTCGTGACGGATGCGCGTGGTCGCGTGACGTTGCAGTTCCATGTTCACAGCCGCTCGATCTTTTGCGCCACTTCATCGATCAGCGCCACCGCATCATGCATCCGATCTTTGTCGAGCCCGTCTCCTAGCCTCGTCTGCAGCACGCTGCGCAAATTATGCAACGCGCGGCGGATCGGAACGGCGTCGGTGCGCTCGCGCATCGCAGCGAGTGCGTCCAGCCGCGCCAGCATCGCGGCAACTTCGGCTGCGTGTTCGGCGAGATGCGCAGTGCCTTCTGGTGTGATGGCGAACAGCTTGCGCGCGCCCTCCGCCAGTTGCTCGTCGATCAGTCCCATTTCGCTCAGCATGGTCAGCGTCGGATAGACGATGCCGGGGCTCGGCGCGTAGGCGCCGCCGGTTCGTTCCTCGATGGCGCGGATCAGGTCGTATCCATGGCGGGGCTTGTCGGCGATCAATTTGAGCAGCACGAGGCGCAGTTCGCCGCCGTCGAACATCCGTCGCCGTCCGCCGCCGCGTCCGAAGCCCGGGCCGTCTTCGCCCCAGCCTCCCGGCCCTTCGCCGTGGCCGAATCTGCCGCCGCCGCGCGGTCCCGCATGATGGCCATCGCCACAACCCCGGCCGTGGCGGCCCTCCCGCATCGCGTGTCGCAATCCAAACATGTCTTTTCCTCTGGTTATGATCAGTCTAAGATATATCTTACGGTCGGGCGTGCAAGATCAAAGATAGATCATAGATTAGAAAAGATATATTTTAGACATGGCTTCAGCACGGGGGCCGTTGCGCCTGAGCTAGGCCTTCTCCGCCAGCGGATGCAGGTCGCGGACCAGGCTCTTGAGCCGCTCCTCGACCACGTGGGTGTAGATTTGCGTGGTCGAAATGTCGGTGTGGCCGAGCAGCGTCTGCACGATGCGCAGGTCGGCGCCATTGTGCAGCAAATGGCTGGCAAAGGCGTGACGCAGCACGTGGGGGGATACCAGCCGCGGCGCCAGACCGGATGCGGCTGCAAGTTCCTTCAGGTCGCGGGCAAAATGCTGCCGCGTCAGATATCCGCTTTCGCCGAATGAAGGAAACAGCCATTTGGATGGCGCGGCCTTCTTCTCAGGCTTCAATACATCCATCGCAGCCAGATAATCGGCCATCGCCTGCCGCGACGCCTCGTTCAGCGGCACCAGCCGTTCCTTGTTGCCCTTGCCGCGCACCACGATCATGCGGGCATCGCGGCGCGCTGCCGACAGCGGCAGCGAAACCAGTTCGGAGACGCGCAAGCCGGTGGCGTAGAGTACTTCCAGCAGACAGTAGAGCCGCAGCGCACGAAGCCGTTGTGCGGGCGAGGCGTCCGTTTCCGTCAACTCCTTGGCCCGCGTCAGCATGCGGTCGACATCCGAGATCGACAGCACCTTCGGCAGGCCGCGGCCGCGCTTCGGGCCCGACAGGATCGCCGCAGGGTCGTCGCTGCGGATCCGCTCGTTCAGGAGGAAACGGAACAGATGCCGCATCGCCGACAGGCGCCGCGCCACGCTGGAGGATTTGAAGCCGCGCGCGTCGAGATCGGCCAGATAGTCGCGCAGCGTCTGGGTTCCGGCGCCGGTGAAACCCTGACCAGCGCGGGCGAGAAATTCGGAGAAATCCACCAGGTCCCGGCGGTAGGCGTCGAGCGTATTGCTGCCCGCGCCCTGTTCGGCGGCGAGCATGTCGAGGAACAGGCTGATCAGCCCTGCGTCAGATTTTCCAGAGCGCATCCCGGAATCATAGCGCCTATTTCTTGAGGAACTTATCCGGCGGGATGGCCACGGTCATTTCCCGCGATTTGGGGTTCACGAAATTCGCCAGAGCGAAAACGACGCCATAGCCGACCCCAAAGATCACGGCGACGACCGTCAGGAAGCGGAACAGGCTGGGCATATTGGCGGCTCGGGCAGCGAAATAACCATCGGAATCATCCAACATGTTCCCTTAGCCGTTGCAAGTGGCTCTGGCAGTGGTATCGCCGGGGGTAGTATAGGTGGCGCGGAACGCGGCAATCCGTTCCTAACAGAGCTTTTTGATGTCCGAGACAGCCTTACCGGCGCAGGCGAACCCGACCCTGGAGGCCGAAATCACGGCCGCTTTGGGGGCGCGGTCGATCGTGCTGGTGGGCATGATGGGCGCCGGCAAGTCCACCATCGGCCGCCGGCTGGCGGCGCGGCTGCATCTGCCGTTCTCAGATGCCGATACCGAGATCGAGGCGGCGGCCTCGATGTCGATCCCGGATATTTTTGAAACCCATGGCGAGGCCTATTTCCGGAACGGCGAAGCACGGGTGATCGCGCGGCTGCTCGACAATGGCCCGGCCGTGATCGCGACCGGCGGCGGCGCCTTCATGCGCGAGGAGACCCGCGATCGCATCCGCGAGAAGGCAATCTCGATCTGGCTGAGGGCAGACGCCGAGATCATCATGCGCCGGGTGCGGCGCCGCGCCGATCGCCCGCTATTGCAGACCGAAAATCCCGAGGCGACCGTGAGCCGCCTGCTGGAACAGCGCGAACCGGTCTATCAAAATGCTGATCTGACGATTGCGTCGCGCGACGTGCCGCACGACCGGATCGTCGACGAATGTCTCGCGGCCCTCGGCGTCCGCCTGTGCGGCACCCGTGTGGCCATCCAGGAAACGATCGACCAAACCACTGACGGATTCAGCGCCACGCCATGACCGCGCCATTGAGACACTCCGATCCAATCACCGTCGACGTTGCGCTCGGCGATCGCACCTACGACATCATCATCGGCCGCGATGTGCTGCCTTCGCTGGGCTCCCGCGTCGCCGCACTTCGTCCGGGCGTGCGCACGGCCATCGTGACCGACCGTACCGTCGCCAAACATTGGCTGGAGCAGGCCGAGGCCTCGCTATCGGCTGCCGGCATTGCAACCTCGCGCATCATCGTCGAGGAAGGCGAGGGCTCCAAGACCTATGCCGGGCTCGAGAAGGTCAGCGAGGCCCTGATCTCGGCCAGGATCGAGCGCAACGACCTGGTGATCGCGCTCGGTGGCGGCGTGGTCGGCGATCTCGCCGGCTTTGCCGCGGCAATCCTGCGCCGTGGTGTCGACTTCGTGCAGGTCCCGACTTCGCTGTTGGCACAGGTGGATTCGTCCGTCGGCGGCAAGACCGGCATCAACTCGCCGCAGGGCAAGAATCTGCTCGGCGCGTTCCACCAGCCCGTACTGGTGATTGCCGACACCTCGGTGCTGGATACGCTGTCGCCGCGCCAGTTCCGCGCCGGCTACGCCGAAGTCGCCAAATACGGCATTCTGGGCGACGAGGCGTTCTTCAGCTGGCTCGAGGCCAATGCCCTAGATATCTTCTCAGGCGGTGCGGCGCGCGAGCACGCCATCGCCACGTCCTGCCGCGCCAAGGCGGCGATCGTCGCCCGCGACGAGCGCGAAACCGGCGAGCGGGCGCTGCTCAATCTCGGTCACACCTTTGGGCACGCGCTGGAGGCTGCAACCGGCTTTTCCGACCGCCTGTTCCACGGCGAGGGCGTCTCCGTCGGCATGGTGCTGGCGGCGGAGTTTTCCGCTTCGCTCGGCATGATCTCGCAAGACGATGCCGATCGCGTCGAGCGCCACCTTGCCGCGGTCGGCCTGCCAACCCGCTTGCAGGATATCGCCGGCTTTACCCAGGAAGGCCTTGCCGACGCAGATGCGCTGCTGGCACTGATGGCGCAGGACAAGAAGGTCAAGCGGGGCAAGCTGACCTTCATCCTGCTCGAAGCCGTCGGTCGCGCGGTGATCGCAAACAATGTCGAGCCGTCTTTGGTCCGCGATTTTCTGCAAGCCAAACTGGCCAACGCTTAAATCTGTCAAGACTTGAATCGATCAAGACTTGAACACTGTACGGATGATCTGACGTGGACTGGATCACCTTCTCCATCGTTGTCGGTTGCCTCCTGGTTTCCGCCTTTTTCGCGGCGAGCGAGACTGCGCTGACGGGTGCTTCGCGCGCCAGCATGCTGCGGCTGTCCAAGCAGGGTAATCGCGACGCCGGCGTGGTCTCCAGTCTGATCTCGATGCGCGAGCGGTTGATCGGCGCGCTGCTGCTCGGCAACAACATCGCCAATATCGGGGCCTCGGCACTCGCGACCGGTATCTTCACGGCATGGTTCGGTGAAGTCGGCGTGCTCTATGCCACCGGCTTGATGACAGTGTTGGTCGTGATCTTTGCCGAGGTGCTGCCGAAGACCATTGCCATCAACGCGCCGGATCGAGTGTCGCTCCTGGTCGCGCGCCCGATGCGGCTGATGCTGTACCTGCTCGGGCCGCTGCTCGCCGTCGTCGAGGCGATCGTGCGGGTGCTGATCTGGATGCTGGGCGTCAAGATCGGTCACAACCAGCCGCTGCTATCGCCGACCGAGCGGTTGCGCGGCGCGGTCGATCTTTTGCATCATGAAGGCAACGTCGAAAAGCACGACCGCGACATGTTCGGCGGGCTACTGGACCTGCGCGAGCTGCAGGTGTCCGACGTCATGGTCCATCGTACCGAAATGGTCATGATCAACGCCGACCTGCCGCCGGAAGAATTAGTGCGCGAGGTGCTGGCCACCGAATACACCCGCATTCCCCTGTGGCGCGAGAAGCCTGAAAACATCATCGGCGTGCTGCACGCCAAGGATCTGCTGCGCGCGATCCGCGCCTCCGACGGTGATACCTCCAATATCGACGTTTCCACCATCGCGCTGCCGCCCTGGTTCGTGCCTGAAATGCGGCCGGTCTCCGAACAATTGAAGGCGTTCCGCCGCCGCAAGACCCACTTCGCGCTGGTCGTCGACGAATATGGCGAAGTCGAAGGCATGGTGACGCTGGAAGACATTCTGGAGGAGATCGTCGGCGATATCTCCGACGAACACGACGTCGTGGTCGCCGGCGTCCGCGCCCAGCCGGATGGTTCGGTCGTGGTCGACGGTTCGGTGCCGATCCGCGACCTCAACCGCGCGATGGACTGGCACCTGCCTGACGAAGAAGCGACCACCATCGCGGGGCTGGTGATCCACGAGGCGCGATCGATCCCCGAACGCGGCCAGAGCTTCACTTTCCACGGTTTCCGTTTCCGTGTGCTGCGCCGAGAGCGCAACCGCATCACCGCGCTACGCATCGTTCCGGTGCCGCGCGATGCGGCGGACGTGGAGGAGAAGAAGCCGAAACGGGCGGGGACGTCGTTCTGAGCGAGGTGACTTGCCGCGCGTTTGCTATTCGATATCGATGGTGACGCCGCTGAGCTTCCACTGCCCGTCGGCCGGGATGAAGCCGAGCTGGTACTTCACCTGTTTGGGCGTCGTCTCAAAGGCGTGGAACACCGTGAAATTGTCGGATGCAACGGCGTCGTTGAGCGATACCAGAATGCTCTTGATGAGCACCTCCTGGACGAACGGGCTTGGCATGTCCTGCGCGGCGGCTTTGCCTGCGCCGCAAATGGCGAGCACGGCTATTAGCGCCGCACCCAATCGCAGATATGCCCAATGAAGCATCGGACTGCCCCTTCGAGCGGCGGCGACGTCTTGGGGTGAGCCCAACCTCCGTGCGGATAAGACGGGTTCATCGCCTACGCAGGCGTCCAGGATAGTGGAAAACCGCCGACGCGTCTGCCGCGATCTTGATCGCGCGACCGGGCGTCCTGGATTCTCCTCA
>WNGR01017097.1_pt1 | contig 11677 bp, 8 predicted proteins | sample 5407581 | NCBI WGS metagenome assembly WNGR01 (sample SAMN13153383, study PRJNA577476) | soil metagenome | isolation source: 80 cm soil or saprolite under Garry oak tree replicate 2 | place: USA:California | collected 2016-06-15
CAGCGCCCGCGCGTTTCCCAATCCCACGCTCATCGCGACCTACACCAAGGACGCCCCGCAGCATCACGCGGTCGTGGACCTGCCCCTCGATCTGCCGTGGCTGCGCGCCGCGCGCATCGGCGCGGCGGAGGCGGCGCGCGACGCGGTGCGCTACGGCTTCGCGTTCACGCGCGCCGCGATCCGCTTCGACGTGGAGACGACGTACACACGGGCGCTCGCCGCCGCCGCCCACGCGCGGCTCTCGCGCCGCACCGCCCAGGACGCCGACAGCCTCCTCACGATGGCGCGCCTGCGGCGCGAGGTCGGTGACGTGAGCGAGCTGGACGTGCGCCTCGCGGCGGTCAACGCCGGCCAGCTCGAGAACGCGGCGGTGGACGACTCCCTTGCCGCGATCGATGCCGTGCTCTCGCTGCAGCTGGCCATGGGCCTGCCCGCCGCGGAGCCGACGATCGCGCTGGTGGACTCGCTCGTCGCGCCAGCGGACAGCGCGTCGGCGTCGGTGGGAGAGCCGCTGCCCGTTGCGGCGGCGGCCGCTGGTGTGCGCGCGCAGGAACGCGCCCTCACCCTCGTGCACCGCAGCCTGTTCGCGCCGAGCTTCGAGGTGGGCGTCGAGGCGCAGGACCCGAGCGATCCGACGCGGGGGCTGTTGCCGACATTCGGGATTGCTCTGCCACTGCCGCTCTTCAACAGGAGCGGCGGCGAAGCGGCGCAGGCCGCGGCCGCGCGGGACCGGGCGCGCGCGGAGCTGGAGCTCGTACGCCGCGAGACGGCGGCGGATCTGGCGCGGGCGCAGCGGGAGCTCGCCGCCGCGCGTGCGCGGGTGCGGCGGGACCAGGAGATTCTGGCGAGCGCGGATCGGGTCGCCGCGATGTCGCTCCAGGCCTACGCTGAGGGGGCGGTGGCCCTCGCCAACGTGCTGGAAGCGCACCGCACCGCCCGCGAGGCGCTGGGCCGCTACATCGACGATCTCGCCGCCGCCGATGCCGCCGCCGCGACCCTGCGCTTGCTCAGCACCCCAGCGGATCAACCGTGAGACTCCTCGCGTCTTGTGCCGTGGTCCTGGCCGCCCTCGCTGCCGGATGCGGCAAGGGGTCGTCCGACGAGCAGCAGCCGGCCGCGCGCGTCACCGCGGCCACCGCCGTGGCGACCGAGCAGCCATTCGCGCACGTCCTCACCGCCATCGGCATCGTGAGTCCCCGGCCGGGGCGGTTCGCGGTCCTGTCGGCCCCGGGGCCGACGCGCGTGGCGCGGATCTTCGTGACGCCCGGCCAGCGGGTCGCCGTGGGCGATTCGTTGGTCGAGTTCGAGCGGGCGCCCTTCGACGCTGTGGCGCGCAGCGCGGCCGCGTCGCTCGTGAGCGCTGAGCGCGGCTATGCGCGCGCGGTGCGGCTCGTGCAGGCGGGGATTCTGGCCCAGAAGGACAGCGAGCAGGCCGCCGCTGACCTCGCGCAGGCGCAGGCCGCCGCGATCACCGCGCGCCGAGCCCAGGAGCTGGCCACGCTGCGCGCTCCGCTCACGGGGGTCGTGACACGTATGACGGCGGTGCTCGGCGCCGCGGTGGATCAGAGCCAGCCGCTCGTGGAAGTCGCGGACCCGGCGGCGCTCGACATCATGCTCGATGTGTCGCCCGCGGAAGCCGCGGCGATTCATGCCGGTGACGACGTGACGGTGGTGACCGGCGAGGGCGGCGGTGCGGAGGCGTTGGGGCAGGGGGTCGTCACCGACGTCGCAGCGGCGGTGGACTCCGTGTCCCGCGCCGTGACGGTGCGCGCGCGCCTCGTCCGCCCCGCCCGCCCGCTGCGCATCGGGGAGGCGGTGTCCGGCAAGATCGCGACCGCCGTGCATCCTCGCGCGGTGACCGTTCCCGTGGCCGCGCTGGTCCCTGCCGGCGACGGCTTTCAGGTCTTCGTCGTGGACAGCGCGGGAGTGGCGCACGCGCGGCCGGTGACGGTCGGCGGCCGGAGCGAGGCGCTCGCGGAAATCCTGACCGGGCTCAAGGCCGGGGAGACCGTCGTCACCACCGGCGCCTACGGCGTCGAGGACGGCGCGAAGATCGAGCGCGCGGTGACGCGGTGACGCTGTTCGACGTCCTCTCCCGCCAGCGGCGGTTCGTGTTCCTCCTCGTGGGGCTGCTCGGCGCCGCCGGCGTGTGGGCCGCGTTGACGCTGCCCTCGGCGATCTACCCCGAGCTGAACTTTTCGCGCATCACCGTCGTCGCGCAGGGCTCGACCCTCGGCGCCCGGCAGGTGGTCTTCAGCATCACGCGGCCGCTCGAGGAGGCGGTGAGCGTCGTTCCCGGAGTGACCCGCGTGCGGTCGCACACCATCCGCGGAGCCACGGAAATCTCGATCACCTTCGCGCCGGGCACCGACATGGCGTACGCCCTGCAGCTGGTGCGCGCGCGCGTGGGCCAGGTGGGCGGCGCGTTGCCCCCGGGGCTCGACATCGAGATCGAGCGCCTCGCCCCCTCGCTGTTCCCCATCCTCTCCTACAACCTCGAGGGTGGCGATCCCGCGACGCTCTACGACCTCGCGCGCTACGAGATCAAGCCGCTGATCTCCCGCGTGCCGGGCGTGGGACGAGTGGACGTGCAGGGCTCGGACGTGCGGGAGATCGAGGTTATCGCCGATCCCTCGCGCCTGGCGGCGCTCGGGACGACCTATACCGAGCTGGCCGACGCGATCCGCCAGGCGGTCACCGTGCAGGCGGTGGGCCGGGTCGCGCAGGATTATCAGCAGTACCTCATCGTGACTGATCAGGAAGCGCACTCCCCCGAGGACATCGGGCGCGTGGTGCTCCCCAAGGGGCTGCGAGTGCGGGACGTGGCGCGCGTGCAGGTAGGGACCGAGGACCACGTGCGCATCATCGCCGGCGACGGCAAGCCGGCGGCGCTGATCAACGTGACCCGGCAGGTAGGTGGGAATACGCTCGCCCTGGCCGACAGCGTGACCCGGATCGTCGCGGCGCTTGGCCCCACGCTGCCGCCGGGCGTGCACTTGAAGCCGGTGTACGACCAGGCGGCCCTGGTGCGCGACGCGGTGCGCTCGGTGCGCGACGCGATGCTCGTCGGCGCCGCCCTCGCCGTGCTGGTGCTGCTGCTGTTTCTGCGCCACGGCCGCATCACCGCCGTCAGCGCGGCCGCCATCCCGCTGACGCTCGCCGTCACCGTGTTCGTGATGAGCCTCATCGGCCAGACGTTCAACTTGATGACGCTGGGGGCGATGGCGATCGCCATCGGGCTGGTGATCGACGATGCGGTGGTGATCACCGAAAACATCGCGCGCCATTTGCGCCTCTCCCCGGGCGGGGGACGCGAAGCGGCCATCCGGGCCGCGGTTCAGGAGCTCCTCTGGCCGGTCACGACCTCCACGATCACGACCGTCGTGGTGTTCCTGCCGCTGGGCCTGCTGCAGGGCGTGGTCGGCCAGTTCTTCGCGGCGCTGGCGACGACGCTGACGGTCGCGGTGCTGGTCTCGCTGGGCCTCGCGCTCACCATCATCCCGCTGCTCGCCGAGCAGTTCGTCACCGCCCACGAGGTGGAGCCGGCGCAGGCGGGGGGGGGACTGCTCGCCCGGCTGCAGCAGGCGCTCGACGCGCTGGGCCCGCGCTACGAGCGGGCGCTCGGCGCGGTGCTGGACCACCCGCGGCGCATCGCCATCGCAGCGGCCGTGCTCGTGGTCGTGGGGCTGGGCTTGTTTCGCCTCCTGGGGACCGGGTTCCTCCCCGAAATGGATGAAGGCGCGTTCGTGCTCGATTACTTCACGCCGGGGAGTACGGCGTTGGTGGAAACGAACCGCCAGGTCGGGATCGCGGAGCAGGTGCTGGCCGCGACCCCCGAGATCGCGGGGACGTCGCGGCGCACCGGCGCCGAGCTGGGCCTGTTCGCCACGGCGCAGAACAGCGGCGACATCGTCGCCCGGCTCGTGCCGCGGAGCCGGCGCTCCCGGGACATCTTCGCGGTGATGGACGACGTGCGCGACCGCGTCACGACGGCCGCGCCCCGCCTGCACATCGAGTTTGTGCAGATCCTCTCGGACGTGGTCAACGACTTGGCGGGCAACCCGAGACCGGTCGAGATCAAAGTCTTCGGCGACCAGCTGGATACGCTCGAAGCCTACGCCCGCGTCCTCGCGCCGGACCTCGAGCAGGTCGGCGGGCTCGAGGATCTCTACAACGGCGTGAGCGAGCCGTCCGCGGAGCTGCTGATGCGGGTGAACGAGGCCGAAGCCGACCGCATCGGCATGACGCCGGCGGACGTGGGCGATGCGGTCAGCGCGGCGCTGCTCGGCGCGCCCGCGGGAGAGGTCCGTGCGGAGGACCGGCCCGTGGCTGTGCGGGTGCGCGCGCCCGATTCCGTCCGCTTCGATCCGCTGCGTCTCATCGATCCGTTGCGCCTCAAGGCGCTCCCCGTGCTCGGCGCCCGCGCGCGGCGCGTCACGCCGCTCGGCACGCTCGCTGCCTTCGAGCCCGCCGCCTCGCGCATGAGCCTGGAGCGGGAGAACCAGCAACAGATGATCGCCATGACGGCGGACGTCAGCGGCCGCTCGCTCGGCGGCGTGATGGGCGACGTGCGGCGCATCCTCGCCGCGCACCCCGCGCCGCCCGGTGTGCGGGTCGCGTTGGGCGGGCAATACGCGAGCCAGCAGGACGCGTTTCGGGCCCTGCTCGTCGTCCTCGGCCTCGCGGCGGTGAGTGTCTGCGCGGTGATGGTGATCCAGTTCGAATCGTTCGTCGAGCCGCTGGTCGTGCTGTTGGCGGCGCCGGTGTCGTTCGTCGGCGCGCTCGCGCTGCTGCTCGTCACCGGCACGGCGCTCAACGTGTCGTCGTTCATGGGGCTGATCCTGCTCGTCGGGCTGATCGTGAAGAACGGGATCATCCTGCTGGATTTCACGCGGCTGCGCATGCGCGCCGATGGTGTGCCGCTCGCCGCCGCGATTCGCGAAGCCGCGCGAGTGCGGCTGCGCCCGATTCTCATGACCACGCTGTGCACCCTGTTCGGCCTGCTGCCCCTCGCGCTCGGGCTCGGCGCCGGAAGCGAGTTGCAGCGGCCGCTGGCGCTCGCGGTGATCGGTGGCCTGACGTTGTCCACGCCGATCACGCTGTTCGCGGTGCCGACGCTGCTGGTCGCCATCCGGGGCCGGAACTATACCGTCAAGGAGACTGACCTATGAAGCTCGTCGCACTCGCGTTGCTCGTCATCGTCCCGCGGGCCTGGACGCAGGAACGGCCCGTCAAGCAGTCCGAGTTGCCCCCGGCCGTCGCGCGTACGGTCGCGACCGTCAGTCAAGGCGCGACGGTCCGCGGGTTGTCACGCGAAGTCGAGAACGGACAGACTCTCTACGAGGTCGAATTACGGGTCAACGGCCACGGCAAGGACGTCACCATGGATTCCACCGGCGCTGTAGTCGAAGTGGAGGAGGAAGTCGCCCTCGCCACGCTCCCGGAGGCCGTGCAGGCCGGGCTGCGGGCCGGGGCCGGGGCGAGGACGATCCGGCTGGTCGAATCCGTGAGCGAGGGCGGGCAGATCGTCATGTACGAGGCCCACGTGGTGAATGGGGCCAAGCGCTCGGAGGTGAAGGTCGGCCCCGACGGGAAGCCACCCGCCACGCCACGGTAGTCCGGCGAACCTCACCCCCCGTTCCCCTTCTCCACTTCATGGAGAGGGGGTCAGGGGGTGAGGCTCCACGACGTGGAGAGGAGGAACGGGGGTGAGGTTACGGGTCGAGCTCCAGCAGCGCGAACGTGCCCGGGAGGATTGGCGGCCGCGGGCGCGGCCGGTCGGCGGTGGGTGCCGGCGGCGGCCCGAAGTCCGCGCTCACCGTGAACACGCGGTGCGTTTTCTCGTCCAGCTCCATCGTCCGCGCACCGCGCTTCGTCGCGACGTTCGCCACCACCGTGAACTTGTCCGGTGCGTCCTCGTGGATCACCGTGAGCGTGCCGTCGCCGTTCGAGGCGAACGCCAACTGCGTGCCCGCATCGAAGCGGCAGGCGTCAACGCCCTGGCCGATCGGCACCGTGGTCACGAGCTTGCCCGCCGCATAGTCGGAGATCGCCATCACCTGATTACGACAGCCGCTGAACAGCAGGTGATGGACGCGGTCGATCGCGAGCCCCGAGGGCGACTGGCACGGCGCCAGCGGCCACCGGCGCGTCACCTTCATCGCGGCGGCATCGATCTCCGCCACGACGCTGGAATCCTCGAGATTGACGAACAGCCTGCCGTCGCCGGTCGAGACGGCGAACTCGGGCTTGCCGCCGAGATCGACGGTGCCGATGCGCTGCCCGGTGGCGGCGTCGATCACGCTCGAGGATCCCGCGTTGCCGTTGAACGTGAAGACGTGTTTCGTGGCGGGATCGTACAGAATCGCGTCCGCGTCCACGGCGGCCGTCGTGTGCCCCAGGACCTGCAGGGTCTTGAGGTCGAACACGGTGACGCTGCTGTCGGCGCCGGAGGTGGCGAACCCTTTCCCGGTGGCATAGCTGAACGCGATGCCGTGGGCCCGGTTCAAGCCCGGGATCTCCGCGAGCAGCTTGCCGGAGGTGGGATCGATGACCATCACGCGTGTCTGGCGCGCGACGAACAGCCGGTGGCCGGCGGTGTCGAGGGCGAGGTAATCCCATCCCCCGTCGCCGCCGAGGGTGAACGTCTTGGCGAGGTGATAGGACTGCGCGGCGGCGGGCGCCAGGGCCATGCCCAGCAGCATGACGCTTCGGGAGACTGCGCGAGACAGGCCGTTCATGGTCGTTCCTTTGGGTTCGGGCGTTACGCTCTTGCTGCGACGGAGCTGACGAGGTTGTTGAAGTGAACGCCGGGAGCGTGTCCACAATGCTGTCGGCCGGAGCCTGCTTACGCTACCCCGCCCTTGTATTTTGTCGTGCGTGAAACCGGCGGTGTGTTCCGGGGTGCTGCTCGCCTCGCTGTTTTGGCGACCCACTCACGCTCGAGCGCAGGGCACCCCGCAGTCGGACTCTGTGGTGCAACCTGTAACGACACATTCGATCCATTGGTACGAGGCGACCGCTGCGGCCGTCGGGGTCGGCGCGTTGATGTTGGTCGACCAGCCCGTCCAGCGCTTCGTGCAACGCCACCGCTCTCCCACCACGAACGACGCGGCCTCCGTCTTCCGGCACGGCGGTCAGCCGGAGGTCTTCGGCACCGTGAGCCTCGGGCTCACTGCCGTCGGCTTCGTGACCCATCGTCCCGCGATCACCGCCGCCGGCGGGCGTCTGGTCGCGACGCTCGGCCTTGCCGGGGCGGCGACCATTACGCTCAAAGCGCTGATCGGCCGGGCCCGGCCCGACGCCGGCGTCGGGGCCTTCGACTTCGATCCGCTGACCCACAGTGATGCGCTCCCATCCGGACATTCGGCCATGGCGTTCGCCCTGGCCGCCGGTCTGTCCGAGGCGGTGCGCTCGAGGTGGGCGCACGTCGGGTTCTATGGATTTGCCACGGGAACGGCCCTGTCGCGTATCAACGACAATCGCCACTGGTTGAGCGACGTGGGGATGGGCGCGCTCATCGGGGTCGCCTCTGCCAAACTCGTCAGCGGACGCTGGCGCGTGTTCGGCCTCAGGGCACCCGGCGTTGCCGTTGGGCCCCGCCGGACGCTGATCTTCGGCTGGCAGCGTCGCTTCTGAGACTCAGGCTGTGAGCGGAAAAACGATCGTGACGCGCGTCCCGCCGCCGGGCGGTGAGGCGAGGTCGATCCGCGCCTGGTGCGCCTCGGCGATCCAGCGCGCGATGGCGAGGCCGAGGCCGGCCCCGCCGGTCTCGCGGCGGGCGGGGTCGCCGCGATAGAACCGCTCGAACACGCGCGGCAACTGCTCGGGCGGAATGCCGATCCCCGTGTCGGCGACGACCACGCTCGCGCGGCCATCGTCGGTCGCGACGTCGAGCGTCACGCGCCCGCCCGGCGGCGTGAACTTCACGGCGTTGTCGAGCACGATCACGAGGAGTTGACGGACGAGGGCGGCGTCTCCGGTGACGCGCGCTTCCTCGAAACGGCCGACCTCGAGGGCGACGCGCTTCTGCTCCGCGAGCGTGCGCACCGCTTCGACCGCTTCCGCGGCGACGTCGTCGAGATACACCGGGGCGAGCGCAATGGTGCGCTCGCCCGCATCGGCCCGCGCCAGCGTGAGCAGGTCGCCGACGATCTCGCCGAGGCACGCGGCCTCCCGTTCGATGGCCCGGAGCGTCGCGGCGTCCCGCGAGGCGTCGCGGTCCTGACCGAGCGCGACCTCAGTGCGGGTGCGCAGCAAGGTGACCGGTGTGCGCAGCTCGTGCGCGGCGTCGGCCATGAATCTGCGCATCTGGTCCATCGAATGCTCCACCGGGGCCACGGACTTCCGCACCAGCAGGTAGCCGCCGCCGGCGACCAGCAGCAGGGCCGCGATGGCCGCTGCAGCGAAGGTCCCGATCAGGGATGCGTACTGGTCTTCCAGCTCCACGCGGTCGGCGACCGCCGCGGCGACGTAGCCGGCGCCGGTCGTCCCCGCGAAGCGCTCGGCGTGGAGCCGCAGGGCGCGATGGTCCGGTGCCTCGACGTCCCGGTCCGCGCGACCTGCCGCCGCCGCCTCGCGGGCCGCGCCCGCGATCCAGGCGGGCGCTGTCGCGGGCTTGATCGGCTGCCCCGCCGTGTCGAAGAGGTACAAGGCGCGGCCCGGCACGTGTAGCTCGTCCACCGCATCCACGACGGCCCCGCGCGCGTTCGCCTGCTCCTGCTCGCGGATGCGCGCCGCCCGCTCCAGGGCGGCGGTGGCGGCCGAGAGCGAGGCGTCGAGCTGGCGGGACATCTGGCGACGGACCGTGAGGAACAGCCCCCCGCCGAGCAGGCCGAGGATCAGCGTGAACACGCCGAGGTAGAGGAAGGTGAGGCGGAGGCGCAGCCGCGCCAGGGGTGTCATGCGGGCTCCGGGCCGAACCGGTACCCCGCGCCGCGCAGGGTCGTAATCAGCTTCGGGTCGAAGCCGTCGTCGATCTTCCGGCGCAGGCGCCGCACCAGCACCTCGAGGACGTTCGCGAACGGATCGTGGTTGTCGTCCCAGACGTGGGCGGTGATCGTGGCGCGGTCGAGCACCTGCCCGGCGTGCAGGATGAACAGCTCGAGCAGCGCGAACTCCTTCGCGCTGAGGGTGATCGGCCGGCCGCCGCGGCGCACCGTCCGGGCGGCGAGGTCCATTTCCAGGTCCGCGACTCCATAGCGCGACGGCGCCAGCGCGGGGCGCCGCCGGGCGAGGGCTTGCAGGCGGGCGAGGAGCTCGCGGAACGCGAACGGCTTGGTGAGATAGTCGTCGGCGCCCACTTCCAGCCCCCGCACGCGGTCGTCGACCGCATCGAGCGCCGTCAGCATCAGCACCGGCGTCGTCACCCCGTGGCGGCGCAGCTCCCCGCACAGGTCGAAGCCGCTGCCGCCGGGCAGGCGCACATCGAGAATGATCACGTCGTAGGCGGTGAGCGCCGCAGCGTCCCGGCCCTCGGCGAACGTCGCCGCGAGCGTGGCGTCGATGCGCTGCGCGCGCAGCCCGTCGCGCAGCAGGCCGGCCAGCTCGCGGTCGTCTTCGACGATGAGGACACGCACCGTGCTTCGAACGATCGCATTTGCGCCATCCTCCCACAACCTGCACCTTGAGAGCCCATGACCAGCGCCGTTCGCCATCTCGTCCTGTTTCTCACCGTCACTGCCTCGTCCCTGGCGGCGCAGGCGCTGCCGCGGACCACCGCCGAACGCAGCAACTACGCGGCGACCTCCACCTCCGCCGAGGTCGGCGCGTTCCTCGACAGCCTCGAGCTGGCCGGCGCGCCGATCGCCGTCTCGGAGATGGGCACCTCGGCCCTGGGCCGGCCGATCTATTTGGTGATCGCCGCGGATCCCGCCGTGACCGCCGCGGCGGAAGCCGCCGCCTCCGGCAAACTGGTAGTGTACCTCCAGGCCAACATCCACCCCGGGGAAGTGGAGGGGAAGGAGGCCGTCCTGGCGCTGCTGCGCGAGCTCGCCGGCCCGCGCCGCGACCTGTTGCAACGGCTCGTGGTGCTCATCGCGCCGAATTACAACCCGGACGGCAACGACGCCTTCGGCCCGCAGGCAGCGAACCGCTCGGAGCAAAACGGCCCCGAGCTGGTGGGCCAACGCGCCGACGGGCTGAACCTCGACTTGAACCGCGACTACTTCAAGGCCGAAGCGCCGGAGACCCGGGCGTCGCTCACCCGCGTGTACGCGACCTGGGATCCCGCGCTGATGGTGGACCTGCACACCACCGACGGGACGCGTCACGGCTACCTGCTCACCTACTCGCCGCCGCTCGACCCCAACGGTCCCTCCGGTCCCACGGGGTTCGTGCGCGACCAAATGCTGCCGGCGCTGCGCCGCACGCTCCAGGACAAGTATCACGAGTCGACCTTCGATTACGGCAACGTGGACACGCCGCTCGCCCCGCAGAGCTGGGACACCTACGCGCCGCTCGGCTGGTACGGCACCAACTACGTCGGCCTGCGCGGCCGCATGGCGATCCTGTCGGAGGCGTACTCGCACGCCGACTTCAAGACCCGCGTGCAGGTGACGCACGACTTCCTCGTCGAGATCCTGACCTACGCGGCCCTGCACGGCGACGACATCCGCCGCCTGGAGCGGGAGGCCGATCGCCAGACCGCGCTGGAGGGCGCCGGCGTGGCGGCCCGCCCAACGCTCGCCGTCGCGTACAAGCTCGGCGCGCGCGGCGTCGAGCCCGTGCTGCTCGAGGTCATGAAGGCCGGCAGCGACTCGGTGCGCGGCCGGCCGAGACCCCTGCCCACGGGAGAGATTCGGGCGTTCCGGATCCCGGTGAACGACCGCTTTCTCGATTCGCTGGCGCGGCCGCTCCCCGCCGGGTATTTCCTCCCCGGGGCCGCCGGGGAAACCGCGAAGTTGCTGCGGCTCCACGGCATCCAGGTGCAACGGCTGCTCGGCGACTGGGCCGATACCGTGGAGGCGCTGACGGGCACGCAGATGAAGTGGGCGCCGCGGGAATTCCAGGGCCACCATCTGTTGGAAGTGTCGGGGACGTGGACGCGGGCGCCGCGCACGGTGCCCGCCGGCGCGTACTTCGTCTCTACGGCCCAGCCGCTGGGCCGTCTGGTGTTCGCGCTGCTCGAGCCCGAGGGGTTCGGGCTGGCGCGCTGGGGCGTGTTCGACCGGCTGCTCGGCGGCGAGTTCGGGGCGCTGTCGGGCATGGTGTACGGGTCGACCGGCGTGGGGGAGTTCCCCGTGTGGCGGGCGGCGCGGGCGCCGCGCGTGGCGCAGCGCGCGCTGCCGTAATCAGGCGGGCGCGGCCGCCTCGGCGATCCCCGCGAGTTTACGACGCTCGGCGAGATGGGCCCGCAGGTCGAGGCCCGTCTTGAGCGCGATCAGGATTACCAGGGCGCCCACGGGCGAGCCGAGCGACAGGATGAGGAAGCCGCCGCCCAGCACGGCGAGGTGCAGCACCACCACCCGGCCATACGGCTGCGACATCAGCTGCTGGAGGCTGATCCGGAGGTACTCTCCGCCGGCCACGTAGTTATGAAGGAAGGAGAAGCCGTGGCTCACGATCAGCGCCACCACGGCCCAGGCCAGGCCCTGCTCGCGCAACGCAGCGAGCACCGTGGACACGCTGAGGCCGAACCCGGACTGCGGCTTCTGTCCCCCGATGAGCAGGAAGACGA
>WNGR01007351.1_pt1 | contig 11676 bp, 7 predicted proteins | sample 5407581 | NCBI WGS metagenome assembly WNGR01 (sample SAMN13153383, study PRJNA577476) | soil metagenome | isolation source: 80 cm soil or saprolite under Garry oak tree replicate 2 | place: USA:California | collected 2016-06-15
GAGCTCGACACGCTCGTGCGAGCGACGATCGCTGGTGGTGGTGTCCTGCCGTTCATTCATAAGAGCCTGACTATTGGCAAGGCTAAGAAGCCGGAAGGGGCACCGGCGGCGTAATGTGCGCAATGGTGATTTTATATGCACTCGTGCTCAGAGGTGGGCTAACGCCGGAACATTAGATGTTGGCTTATCTTTCGATGCGACTCGGATGCCTTGAGGATACCGTTGTACCTCTATATTTACTTTTTGTTTTTTCTTGTCTCTATCCTAGGCTTGTAGACTTGTCGCGTTCGCTCTTCTGCGCGGAATCAGTTCCAATTCCAACGAAGCGCCAAAGTCTGGTCATCGGCGGCGGCGCTAACACCACTTTCAATAAGCAGGTTAGGGCACGGTCGTTCATCCCTATCGTCACACAGGGCAAGTGTTATTATATTCGAATCAGGCCTCTACGTGTGTGAACCCCCTGCGCCTCGTGGGACTGGCAATCGGTTAAATCGATATTATTGGAGCGCAAGGCCTTTCAAAAGGGCGAGTCATTTTCGCGGCTTGGCGCTTAGTATCGCAAGCTCCTTTTCAATTCCTGCACTGCTGCTCTCAGGGGGACGTCCCGTCCTCATTGAATGGTATTAGACGTCGATCAAAACGCCTGAAGGTAGTTTCCATTAATCACTCCTGCCACTCTCCAGCAAGACTTCACGCTGTATCTTGCGATGATGCTCTCGACTTTGATAATAAAACACGAGTACTGTATTGTACATAAAATGATGGCATGGGTGACAGTTTCACGTCGTATCTCAGGAATTCGGAAGGACTGCACGTATTCTACACACGCGATTTCGCTACATAAATAATAACGGGTTCCGTTGAATCGCTGTAGTAAGAGTCAATATACAGTAAACAAGTAGGGCAATCGTCACTTACATAGGTCGACAAGTCAAACGTAGATGCTATGCCCCGTATCGCTCGTTCATTCCGCGGTATGCTGGGAGAGCAATCGTACAATTTCTTGTTGTTTGGGGCCACGGGCTACCTCGGATGCAGTCTTTCCACTGAGGTTGCACACCCGCGCATCCGCACCGTGGTCCAGCAAGAGCCGCACAACCTCTGGGTGTCCTTCCGGCAGACCCTCTGACGCTAGATGTAATGGGGTCGATCCTTTGTCGTTCCGGGAATTGACCTCCACATTGCGTTCGAGTAGTATCCGAACAACCTCGAGGTGACCATAGGTCGCTGCGCAATGCAGTGGAGTGTCTCCGTCTTGGCCACGGACATGCGCATCCGTATTGTGGTCCAGCAATGGCCGCACAATACCAGGGTGTCCATTCTGCGATGGATTGATAAGTAGGGTACACTGCATCCGTAGTTATCCCAGGAACTCACCTCCGCAATGCGCTCGATTAGTATCCGAGCAACCTCGAGGTGACCATAGGTCGCTGCATAGTGCAGTGCAGTGTCTCCGTCGTTGTGATGGACACCCGCATCCGCATTGTGGTCCAGCAATAACTGCACAAAGTCAGGGTGTCCATTCTGCGATGCAAGGAGAAGTGGGGTAAATCCATTGTTATTCCGGGAATTGACCTCCGCGTTGTGCTCGAGTAGTATCCGAGCAACCTCGAGGCGACCACCGTATGCTGCCCAATGCAGTGGAGTCTCTCCAACGTTGTCATGGACATCCGCATTCACATTGTGGTCCAGAAATGACCGCACAACATCAAGGTGCCCATTCTGAGATGGATTGATAAGTAGGGTACGTCCGTGGTCATCCCAGGAACTCACCTCTGCAGTGCGCTCGAGTAGTATCTGAACAACCTCAGAGTGACCACCGGATGCCGCCCAATGTAGTGGAGTGTCTCCTCTGTTGTCACGAACGTGCGCATCCGCGTTGTGGTCCAGCAATGACGGCACAACATCAGGGTGTCCATTCTGAGATGGACTGATAAGTAGGGTACGTCCGTGGTCATCCCAGGAACTCACCTCCGCAATGCGCTCGAGTAGTATCTGAGCAACCTCAAGGTGATTGTTGGACGCTGCCAAATGTAGTGGAGTGACTCCGTCATTGTCACGGACATCCGCATCCGCATTGTGGTCCAGCAATAACCGCACAATGTTATGGTGTCCGTTCTCCGATGCGTCGAGAAGTGGGGTACTCCCATGGTCGTTCCGGGAATTGACCTCCACATTGCGCTCGAGTAGTAACCGAGCAACCTCGAAGTAACCGAATGACGCTGCCAAATGTAGTGGAGTGATTCCTTTGTTGCCATGGACATTCACATTTGCATTGTGGTCCAGCAATAACTGTGCAACATCACGGTTTCTATTCACCAAGGCATTGAGAAGTGGGGTAGCTCCTTGGTCGTGCCGGGCATTGACCTCTGCATTGTGTTTGAGTAGTAACTGAGCAACCTCGGGGTGACCTTTGGTTGCTGCTAAATGCAGTGGAGTGTTTCCGTTGTCATCACGAACATGCGCATCTGCATTGTGGTCTAGCAATAACTGCACAACATCATGGTTTCCATTCACAGATGCAATGAGAAGTGGGGTAGTCCCATAATCACTCCGGGCATTGACCTCTGCGCTGCGCTCGAGTAGTATCCGAACAACCTCGAGGTAACCGAAAGACACTGCCAAATGCAGTGGAGTGACTCTGTTGTTGTCACAGACAGGCGCATCTGCATTGTGGTCCAGCAATAACCGCACAACATCACGGTGTCCATTCTCCAATGCATCGAGAAGTGGGGTAGCTCCTTGGTCATCCCAGGCATTGACCTCCGCATTACACTCGAGTAGTATCCGACAAACCTCGAGGTAGCCGAAAGACGCTGCCAAATGCAGTGGAGTAACTCCATAGTTGTCACGGACATGCGAATCCGCATTATGGTCCAGTAATAACCGTACAACATCACGGTGTCCATTCACTGATGCATTGAGAAGTGGGGTGGCTCCGTGGCTATGCCGGGCATTGACCCCCGCATTGCGCTCGAGTAGTATCCGAGCAACCTCAAAGTGACCTTTGGTCGCTGCCACATGCAGTGGAGTGTTTCCGTTGTTGTCACGGACATCTGCATCCGCATTGTGGTCCTCCAGCAATAAATGCACAACATCATGATTTCCATTCATGGATGCAATGAGAAGTGGGGAAATTCCTTGGTCATCCCGGGCATTGACCTCCGCATTACGCTCGAGTACTGTCCGAGCAACCTCGATATAACCGAAAGATGTAGCCAAATGCAGTGGAGTGACTCTTTTGTTGTCAGGGACATGCGCTTCCGCATTGTGGTCTAATAATAACTGCACAACATCACGGTTTCTATTCACCAATGCATTGAGAAGTGGAGTAGCTCCTTGATCATCCCGGGGATTGACCTCTGCATTGCGCTCGAGTAGTATCCGAGCAACTTTGAGGTGACCAAAAGACGCTGCCAAATGCAGTGGAGTCGAGCCGTTCTTCATCCGGGGGTTCATATCCGCACCACAGATGAGCAGCCACTTCCCGATCTCAAGATACCCCTCTTGCGAAGCAATGTGTAGTGGAGTCCGATTGTCTGCAGAGCGTGAATTTATGTCGGCGCCACGTGCGAACAGCAGCTGAGCAACCTCGATATGCCCTCCAAGCACCGACGCATGCAACGGAGTGCCATATTCACCACCCCAACGATTTACGTGTTGTGGATGCTTGATTATCAGGCGTTCCACTAGACCACGGAATCCCCTCCATGCAGCGAAGTATAAGGGAGCTGCTAAAAGTGGCACAGCTCTCGGCCGTTCAAGGATGGAAACCCTCAAGAGATATGTTAGGCCTTCTATTCGGACCCATGCCGAAAAATGTGGCTTGTTCATGTCGAGGAAATAATCCATTGCGTCCATGATGTGTACTTCCACATTCCCGACATGGGCATGTATAACCCAATATCGAGCAGCATATCGAACAAGAGGGATCCTCTTGACATCGGTACGGTTATTCAGGCGGAGTAAGGTGCCGAGACAAGCTTGGGCAAGAATTGCGTGGGAAGGCTCGATGGGAATATGAAACCGCGACACCTCTTCCATGGACCTTGCGAGGCGATCCGATGTCAGGAATTCTTTTACAGACAGGTGCGAGAACTGAACAACCCGGTAGCCATAGTTGCTGATTACGGTAACCAAACTGGAACATGCTAACAGCACCGCTTCTTCTTGGTCTTCCCAGCGCCAATCCGTGATCAATTTTGGGATCCCTCCCTTGCTCAAGTCAAACGCAAGAACTTCCGCGAGCTCCTCGACCCGGAGTGGACGACTGGCCACCGCGAGACACTGCAAAAGTCGATACGCGTGCTCCCCGTTCACGTTGTTGATCTCCTTCAGGATACGCTTGTATGTCTCGTCCAGTGATTTGGGCAATTCTTCGAGGGTACGACGCAGATTGGTCGGGAAACAGTGCCGCAGAACCTCCAATTGGCAAAAAACCCATCGAAACCTGTTTGAAAACATAAGACGACGGTATGGTCATGATGAACCGAAGATGCCCTTACATTCCATCTGCTTTCTCTGTCAGTTTCTCAATGACCATATTCTTATCATCGTCTCGCCATCTCTTCATCTTATTGTCCGAGCGTACAACAGAAGTGACATAATCAATAATGTCCTGCTTTTGTCCGCTTTCGTCGTGGAGGGATATTTGTTGAGTCGCGAAAGGCCCAAGCGTGATGCGAATGTCGAACTGTGGACGACTCGTAACACCTAGACGCAGATTTGGATCATGAAGCTCGACAAGTTCTTTCACCAGCTCCAGGACCTTTTCACGCGACGATGGAATGCCCGAATCATTGGGACACTCGTCGAGAGCATCCATGATGAGATAGATCGGCACTTGTCCCGTGATCGCGAGCATATCCTTGAGGCACCGCGCAAGCGAGTCGTCAGTTGGTTGTTCCGACCCTCGTTTGTGTGCGGAGTACAAAGAGAACAGAGCGTCACAGAATATATCTGATTGATCAGAGAGTTGGACAAGAAGTGATGATAACAAAGCACGGGGGTCCTGTTTTGCTGTGTCCTGGAAATCGAAGTAAAAATAGGCCAAGAAAGCCGACCCGGCATTGGACATGGATTTGATATCCCGGATGATCACGGAGCTTGTCGATCATATAAGTTCGATTAAGACGCAACTCGGTGGGAAGTAACACACCTGAGAATAGTCTTCCCAGAGCCAGCTATCGATCCAGGAGTCATTAGTAACAATTAATAAGACTCAGACGGCGAAGGGAGATTTACGTTTGCCGTGAATCCACAACAGGGAGCCAGATGTTTTCCAATCTGCGAGGGTGTTCCCTTCGGTGCACCACGCTGCGGTACCCTCGTGATGAGCACCAGATGCGGCGTTGTAATTGACAGATGGATTGGGGGGAGCTATCCATTTTCGAAGGTCTTTGCGTAACTCATTCCCTGTAAGAGAGGTCGAGCTTTCATGATCGGCGGTGATGAAGTTAGGAGATCACGAACGGTTTAGGTCGTTGACTTGATCAAACACCTGTTGGATCGCTACTCCGGTCCCCATTACACCTAACCGAGTAAAAGGCTGAGGGACGATTCGGTGGCCGGTTAATGGAAGAATAGCTCACCTTTAATTACTGAACCGACTTTGTGGTTGACATCCTTCACTGTGTCGTCGACGCCCTTCACCCTGTCGTCGACGCCCTGTAATTTGCTGTCGACGCTCTGCACCGTGTCTTCGATAGCCTCTACTTTCGTATCAACACTTTGTACTCTCTCATCGACGCCCTCCAGCCTTTTATCCACGTCCTTCACCGTGTCATCAATGTCGCGAGTGATCGTCAGGGTTTCCGCTGCTGCCATCCGAGCCTCCTCTTGCGTCAATTTGTCTAGCCGCTGAAGCGCATCCTCGACATCCTTCCTTCCGACCAGCTTCTTCAGATACTTCTCTGCGTGAAGGTTAACTGTCGGAGATATATCAACGGGGAAAGGCATACTGATTGGTCCCTGCCCGATTTCTTTCGTCACAATCCCAAGGATCGAGATAACCTCAACCATGATCTTAACAATGATGTCCGTCATGGCCGCGGTCGGTCGGACCTTTATATATGCCTCGAGCCGCTTAAAAAAGAATTCCATGCGGCCAAACAGGTCGATAAGAGCATCTTGGCTAGCGCGGACATCCTTAATAGCCTAAGAGATATATAGGTCACCAAGACACCCACATCGGGTCAGGGAAGATGCTCACTTGGAGGAGGACACCAATTCCAGTAAAAATCGCATTCGCGGGTGGGAATATCTGTGGTCACGCACGTCAGAGGGTAGGTCTCGAGCGGTTTAACGTCTCGCAATTTACCGCTCCAACACCGTTGCCAAGGGTCGCAGAGAACGCGTACAAGACATTTACAGTGGGATCCAGCCACTTTGTCCACCTTTCGTCGGTACTGTGAGATTGATCAAACGCCTGGACTTGGGTTCGAAGCACGGCGAGAATGGCACTAGAAGAGTCGCAGGACTTCAGCTGGGTGGCTAGGGGATGGGAGGCAATGTCTTTCTTTGTCTGCTTTTTGTACGCTTTCAGAGCAGCTGTAAAGATTGTCTCAAATTTTGTGGAAGAGGTGGCAGTAGACGGAACTTGGGACATAGTGCTAGCCTGGTTGGATGCTTTGGGGATAATAAGAAAGTCGCAAGGGCACTGATTCACACCAACACATAGGGGATGTCTCATGTCTTGCCTCGTGTTCCACAGATAGCCGCCCTAATATTCCCAGGAATCAGCCACCATATACTAGGCGCGCGGACACAGGACATTCAGCCCAAAGTGTAATAGACTCGCAGGAAAGAGGTGACACCTAGATTCGTTCAACGCTCCAGGATTGGTGCGAGTCCGAGAATCGAACCGCCTCCACGAGGGACCTGTCTTAGCACTCGGTATTCTGTGTCCGTCTTGGTGCGTCAGTTGGCAAGGACAGGGACCTCATAACACGTACGTCCTTCTGGACGCACCCTACTCCACATACGAGACTCACAGCTGTCATCGTCGCGTGCTCTATCAGAACGACCGTCAAAACGCCCTCCCGATGCATTTCCCACCCGCGCTTGGTACATAGGACCACACGTCCGGCCGCTTGCCGATTGTGACTCGAACTAGGTCCAACACGCGTTCGGAGAATGCATTCCAGCAACGGGATGCAGTGGCTCACCGGTCGCCCTTAATGGCGTCGGAACGTCTCGCCTGTGATCGTGAGAGAGCGCAGGGGATGAACGTGGGTGAACGGGTGGGGTATGAGGGAGGTTGCATCGGACGCTCGAGTTCCACTGGTTTGTGTGGCCCGGAACACCGCCCGTTCGAGAATGTCAAGTTTGCTATACTCCCATCGGAATGGTAGGGTGTTGGGTTTTTTCCTAGTTTGAGATAAACAATTCTTGCTATATCATGAGTGCCTCGTAGTGACGGAATCACGCAGACGAGCATCAATTTAAAGGATGTTTAGAGGATGTGACCTTGAAGACTCAGAAGCCTACGCGACACACGACGCGACTAATTACGACCTATGGGGTGAATGAGAATTTGTATTTGGAAATTCTGGCTCGAGGGGTGAGTGAGAATGTGCGCCCGCGGGGGAGGCGCATCAGGAAAAACCTCCCGCGTTAACGAGAGATAGCGCGAGTTTAAATTATTGTTAAGCGAAGTAAGACACATAAAGCGATATTAAGTTGGATAATGCGTCAATAATATCACATAAGCCACACCAGAAGTAATAACAGTTTAGCTTAGTATAAATTTTCGGAACTTTTCTACAAAAATACGATAACCAATCCGAGGTAACACAATCCACGAGAAAGACATGAGCAAAAGCCGCGGTAAAATTGGTTGCGCTGAGTGGGATTAAGGGTACGGGTACACTGTGACAGACTGCGGGTAATGCACGTTATACGCAAATTGATATCCGAACGAGCATCTGCCCATGGGTCTCTGACAACCGCACCATATGCTATGAACCCTCAACCATCATACCAGATCATAAGAGCGTCAAACATATCCATCTACGCAAGGAACGCGATAGAGAATGCGACACCGAGAATGCTTGAGAACAGGGAGACAGTGACCGCACCAGCGCCGTTAGATCCGGATGTAGACAACGCCAGAGAACTGGTACTAGTACGAGTGCCAGTCGTACCACTGGAGCTGCTCTTCCCTGATGGAGTAGGAGTAGCGGTCGATGCACCGGATAGGGTAGAGCCGAGACCGAAACGAGATCTGTGTATAAAGTGGAACTCTGGAAGGTTTGGCAGTTAGAGCTGGAAGGGATACAGGGCGTTGTTGAGATTGGGCTCAGGGCTCTGCAGGCTGAGAGTATGAAAGCGTTTGTCCATTCAAGGTATAGACACCAGGGGTATCCATAGGACCTGGTTCGCAAACTTCGAAGACATCATTCTGAGCATTGTTGGGCATGTTGTACGTATGCCACACCGATGCGACCAAGTGTGTGCTAGCAGTAACCAGCGGGGTTGGACCCGGAAGAGTTACAAATCTTGATTGCGGAGACGTAACTACCAACGACTCAGCAGTGCTGTTGACAAACGCAATCTGACACAGGGACTGCTGATTCTCAGTGGTCGAGTTGCAGATATTGTTGGAGCCCCGCGAACATATGTATCAGGGACAGCTTCGTAGGGCAATTGGGAGGGATAGGTGAAACTCAGCGAGGCGAGGGGCGTTGCCGGGAAGGTAGGAAGCTGGGCAGCAACGTATGAAGCAGAGGCGACGGCCATAAAAACAGAAAGAGCGGAGCGGGCCATTATGGCGACCGAGGATGGGTAGTGGAAGAAGAGAAAAGTGGCAGGGGGTCTCGCTGAGGAATGATGCAAAACCCGTAAACCTGTGAGTACGGGTACGAGAATTCCAAACCCATACCAGTGTCATGCCTCAAATGGGCGTCAAGTGGCGATGAGCGACACCAAGGATGAAAAAGGCGCGGGAACGCGCGGCCTTGGAATGAGTGCCTTATGAGCCGTTTGCGAGGTGATCGGCGTTGGCGTCCATTGCGACATGATGGAGATGGCAAGAAGTAACGAGTGGGAGAGTATGTGTGGGTGAAATGGTTGCCCCAAGCCAGTGACCGAAGCTGCAGCCTGGAAGCGTGAGCACAAATATATGAACATGACAACCAGATGGGACAATTATCCCTACAGATGATCAAGTGGCATCTGGCAAAAATAACAGGGTGACGAGAAAGGGTGTTGCGGATACCGGCTGAATCCACAAGTCACACCACCGTGTTGTTTGTTGGCTCAAATAGATGTAAATATTGTTTAGCCTAAGTATAAATTTTCGAAAAATTTCTACGAAAATACGAGATAATTATGCCTATCGCTGAATGGGTTTACATAGAAGGTATTGCATTGATCCAATACTGAAAAACTGTTCCAATCTTGAGGAGTAATAGGTCCAAATCGTGGAAGTAAGTGAACACTACCGATAATTGACTCAACTGGAATCACAGCAGCACGCCGCTGGCCACAGTGTATCAACCTTGTCACCTTATACATTAGGTGGTTGACGTCCCGAGTTGCTGACAGCGGCGAAAACCATTCCACGTACGCAAGGTGTGTAGGAGCGCTGGTGCCGGGAAAGAGGTCATCAATGACCTTCTTTGGTAATTGGAAGACAACGCGAAGTTGTGCTATCCGGTGACCTGAGTAATGATCAGATGTATATAGATGTCGGAGCGTGATCAAAACTCACCATTGTTTCCATGTATGGCTTGGTGCCTACCACGGACAAGTACGGTGTCAAACCGTGATGGTACGACACGTCCATGTGTGTCATTTTGTTCCGGCCGAATAACAACACTGTCCACTATTTCAGAGTTGTCGGAGTTGCTAGTAGATGTGAATTTGATCCTATGAAAGACGGGAATGGAGCGGAACGGTAGCAATGTATCAGCTGCCCGGGCACGTAGTGTTGCCGCAGAGGCACCAGGGTGGTTGACCTCGGCAATGTAATCAGCGAGCGCGTCCTGGAAATCCACGGCGCCGTATCTTTCTGCTAGTGTGTCGAATGATACTGCCTTGATTGATGGATTACGAGACATCCTAGGATACCGCAGTCGTGCTTGCAGGGGTCCTAGGGGTACTGAGATTTGTGTCGTTGTGTTGTCGCCTTGCTGCCGCCAATTGATATATGCCATGTGGAAAAGTAACTTCTCGCGGCGCTCCAACCATCCTGTCATCTGTGTGTATTCGTCTTTGCGGTTGGTTGCACGGTATGCGTCCTTGGCAAAGTCGATGTGGAGCCGTTCCGACTGTTCTGTATTGTAGTTGTCTGTGGTGCCGAAAAGGGTAATGGAGGATTTGTAATGGAGTAGACTATGGAACTTGGGAATTGTGAAGTGATTGCGCACACCAAGGTCGAGAAAAACACTTTTATTGTCGTGGAATCGAGTGAGACAGGCTTCAAGGTGGCCGAGTGTGTCGGTTGTATGTGATGGAAACTGTGCTAGATAGATGAAATCAAGGATAGCACGCACGGCCCTAACAACGCGTGACGGCATTTGCCCACCCGGAAGAGGGAGGTCAGCAATCAAACCGATGAGAAAACGGCACATATCTTTGTGCTCTTTTCCCGTAACACGTGAAAGACTGGTTATGCCCTTGGTGAAGAGCGTGATATGGTGGTTCGGTGGCACTGATCGGCATCGCGCATTGACCTCCACTGCCCCAAAGACAGCCAGGTTAGTTAACCACGACATGATGTGCTTCATAACTCCTTGAAGCAGCTGATGGAGAATATCGGGAGTGATTGATAGGAAGATGTCGGTAAGCGGGAGGGAATGCCAGAATGGGTGATACACTGGTTTGAGTCCGGCGTTGCGACAAGCTGCGTGAAATGAACCTATGTCTTCATCAGCTAGTAAGTAGGTATCGATCGCCTCAGGGTGGTCCCGAGGAGGAAAATGATTGTATTCCCCCAGTTGGTTAGGGGGAACTAGACATTTCGGGCAACGGCCATTGAATGTGCATGTAACAAGGGTCTGTTCAGGGTAGTCGCCTACAAAATTGGCAAAGATGGGATGGCAGCAGCGCCAGGTCCCATCCCCACTCATCATCACGAGGCCTATTTCTCCACACTTGCGAATCGGATCTAGTACCTTTTCCATACAAAAGTGAAACATGTTTGCAAGCGCACGCCGGCGTGCGGCCTTGTTTGTGATACCCTCGAGTTTTGAAGTAGGAATATATCCAATCAACATTTGCGCTGAGCGTGATGGCTTTCAGCGGATGTCTTTTGGTATATTGCCAATACTCATATAGATGGGATATGCTGTCTTCCCACGGAAGACAGTAAGCTGTGTTTTGTCGGAGGATATGATGAGTGGGATTATTGTCGCGCCGGGACGATGTGCTTCAAGGGTCATCTGGTATCACTTGTAAGTACTCAATTCTGAACGAGGGTCCAGTTACACACCTGTACAGACCACCACCACTCTCCGGTGTGCATCTCATTATAAATGCGGCATGTCTTGGTGGAGTTGGTATAGTGACGTTCAGGGGCAAAGACCAGATCGTGTGCAAACTTGGGGTTGCCAAAGAGAGCCCGGATGCACTGGATGATGTCGCGGTAATGGAATTGGAGGCATTCACCTCCAATGGTAAGTTCTTCACACTGAAACTGCGGGGGGCCAGACAATTTCTTGTCGATGATATTGT
>WNGR01008969.1_pt1 | contig 11676 bp, 13 predicted proteins | sample 5407581 | NCBI WGS metagenome assembly WNGR01 (sample SAMN13153383, study PRJNA577476) | soil metagenome | isolation source: 80 cm soil or saprolite under Garry oak tree replicate 2 | place: USA:California | collected 2016-06-15
CTACGTCCCGCGAACGCTTCGGGGTAGTCGGTTGCGAGCCCCGTCGCGACGAGCTCGATGGCCTGGTTCTCGAGCTTGTTGGCATGCACAAATGCCTCGTTTGCGACTATACAACACGCAGCTCCGTCCTGTGCAAATAATCAGAATACCATGAGGGGCTGATGAGAGAGGGATATTATACGCAACGGAGGTTGGGCCGCACATGTACTTGGTGAGCTCGTTCGAGATCTGCGGGGAGGCAAGGACCGCTGCCTCGTCGTACCCCGCCCGGAACTGCGCGTACGGGTTGTTGACCGAGTGTTTATGATTCTTCGCCGCTAAGTGCACCCCACGCATCACACACACGCACAAAAAAAAAGGCAGCACGAAACACAAAACTCACCTATCTTCGCCAGATGCTCCATCCCGCCCCCATACTTCTTGAAATACTCTGTAGCCGCGGCTCCGAAGACTAGCGGCATCGGTGGCCCGCGCTTCGACTCGGGCGAGGCGCGCTCGGCGGCCGCGAGAAGCGGGCGCAGGGGGCTGGGGCGGTCGGGGAACGCGGTCTTAGTGCCGAGCGCGCCGGGCGCCATACGCTCGAAGCCAAGAGCGAGCGCACAGCGCGCGTCGCCCGCCCGGACGACCGCCGCGGCATGGACGAGCGCGGCGCTCCCCGTCGAGCAGTTGTTATTCACGTTCGTGATCGGGATGCCCGTCAGGCCGAGCTGGTAGAGCGCCGCCTGGCCGGTCGTGGATTCGCCGTAGACGTAGCCGACGAACGCGGCCTCTACGGAATCATACGTGATCCCTGGATCGAGAGAGACGACCGGGAAAATGTGAGGGGACGCGGATCGGACTCGGACGGACGGGCGGCAGAACATTACCTGCATCAAGGAGCGCTTTCGTCGCGGCTTCCAAGCCCATCTATGCGCCTGTGCTCAGAATCGTCAAACACGATGGTGTGAGAGCGCATCATACGTCGTTGGTCTGTCGTTGACCCCTGGGCTAGTGCCGAAAACAGAGTCAAGCATAACTGCAGCGGGTAACGAGAAAGCATCATACCTTTGTAAAGGCGGTGCAACCAACACCGATGATAAATATGCGCTCTCTTTCTGCTACCATGGCTGTTCTCTAGAAGAGGAGGTTGTCTGAACCGTTCAGACATGCAGTGGCCCTTAGTCCGGCCATCGGATGAGGTGATGGCCGGAGCGGCACTTGAGATGAGGAACGAAGTGGCACGTGCCTACCCTCACCGGTCGTACCCGGAAACAGCCAAGGGGATCGGTAACGAAGCCCAGTCCGACGACATTGTCGTTTACCCCAGTGCTTCCATCTCGCCCAGGCATCACTCGCCTACCGCACGACCAGGATGCGCAACTTGTTTGAGAGGCACGGATGACCCGTAGGGAATCGATCCCACTCCGCATCTCTAGGTGTTTGTGACTCTTTGCGGGAATGACTGGCTGGTCGTGCGTGTGAAGTCGAGAGTAAGCAGGTTCTTGCGTCGCTCATGAGGTCCTCTCACTCCCCATTCTCCCCTAGCATCTGCCTGCACGCACAATAGGGGCGCAGTTCGAGTGCAGATGGTTGAGGAAAGTTTACAGTATGTAAATGCGTACACGATGCTAAATGCCACCCCGTCCACGAACAAATATACTTCGATAGGCAGCTCGAGAACGAACGATGGACATAACCCAGTCGCATGTGCGAGCGTTCGTTTAACGGCGTTCAACGAATTCTGTGCAGCTCCCAACACAGGCCAAGCACCGAGGCGTGGCCTCACTTCTGGGCCCCGCATCACCGCATCAGACCAGAAGCCTGCACACAGCTTCATCCCGTCCAGCACGGCGGTTGTCCGTTTGATTTGACACCTTGCATGACGAGTAGCACTCTATCTATCGATCCACCCGACGGGTTCTGTTTCGACTCAGCAGGACATAGGGCTCACCGACTCACTTTGGTTCGAGAACCAAATATACGCCGGGGATGGAGTACTACGGGTCTGACGTACTACTATGTGCCACTTGTCCAAGCTGTGAGGCGCCAAGCGCAAGCTCCGAGCAGGATCCACGAAGCCTGCGCATTGTGTGGTGTTAGAAAGTCGACGCTTCTCCGACACATTGTCGTGCGGGAGGTCGCGATTCCCCGCATATCACGATTCTCTTCGTCGAACAAGAGATACCATACTAAACCTACCGTGGGGACCCATACTTGAATGTTTGGACCGTCGATGGTGGCGTTCTCGTCTCGTATTGTTCATGGCGAAGGCTGCGCCCGCCTCTGCGATGACCTAAGGTTCCGGATTCTTCGTGCTCGGTGAAGATGCAAAACCCTCGCATATTGACCAATTTCTAGATCCATCGAGCAATTGCCTCGTCTTGGTGTCTATGGCCGTCTGTCTCGCCAACGTCGAACGAAGAACTTCGTATACCTCGCCCCATTGATGTACAAGTTCCGCCCAACGCATTGACTGATCCATTCGCAGAAAAGTCCGTTTCCACGAATGTGAACGTCGACCTAGTATCCATGTCTGATACTCCCTCTCACTTGTTCGACTAGGTTTGAGTTGATGGCACGTAGGTGCGCCGGCTCGGATCTCACTTTCAATCGTCGAGCAGAGCAGCAAGCAATGACGCGACGAAGTGGAGGTGAATGATACCCCGAGCACAACTCGGACTCTGTTAGCACCTCCCTCTCCCCTTTTCGGTGTCGTGTATGTCGCGATGTGGCTCCTGCTCTCGCTTGCTGAATATTCGTGTGTAGAACCCGGTTGTGCCGTGCTGTCATTGACGGCCAACCAAGCTCGTGCAGAATATTTAGTCCAAGACCCTCACGACAAGTCCGTTGTTAAATTCGTACAGACGTACGTATCGTAATAAATGTAATCCAAAACGATATATATATATTCGCCAGCGTGCATGGTCGTCAGCTAATTGCGTCAGAGAATGATTAGAACCGTTGGATTGTAAAATACCGGGTTATAGAGTACGCACTCGGGTATAGAGCATTCTACTCTTCTTTGCTGACGTAGGACTTGACTCTTTCATCAAACTCCGTTTCAGTTTCGATGATGGTTACAGGGCGATCAGAAAGCCGGCGGGCAGCGACAAATTTCTCAACCGATGATGCCGGCTGGCCTGCTAAGTAAATCAAGTCGAGGGATGAAAACGCTTCTGCGACCGTCTCCCCCGTGATGGCTTCTAGTGAAAGAGCAATGTGTCCTGCGAGCTCTTCAGATACATGCAGTGTCTGCACAGTGGAGAGTGGGCGAAGGAAGGGCTGCCATTCCACGTTGTCCGTACCCTCTAATTGACGACCCTCGGGCTCGACCTTCAGCTTGAGATGGACCACATTGGAGAGTGTAGCAGAAAATTGGCTGAGCACCTGGGCCATGTGGGAAACCTGCCAATCAAACTCTTCGCATGAGATCATAGTCGTAGCAGGGTGCCGATCCCAGCTTGGACGGTTTGGACGAAGATTCATGGCGAAGGTGACCCAGCCACTGATAAAGCTAACTTGTGCATGCCTGAATAGGCCTAACTTGGGGCCGAATGAGCGATTGATGAACCTGGAGAGTTGAGTGACCTGGAAGTCAACAAGCTGATTCAAGTAATCTATGTAGATCCGGTCCAGTTGAGGGCTGTCAATTCGCGCAACGAGGTCCTCCAGATACTCGCTGGGACCCCGAAATCCAAAGTAGGTGAGAGCAGGAAGGACAGTCCGTGTTACGGGAGGAGGGTGTATTCGATCAGGGCGGGGAGTGGCCAATAGAAATCCAATGTAAAAGGAGTCAAGCCTGGGCAACGTGGCCAAACACGCAACCATTGCCTCAGGTGAAATGTAACCAGTCGGGGGTATTCTGCGAAGATCAATGTCGACGAGGTCACTGGCCGACAAAAGAAGCGTCGGCAATGCCGGAAAGGGAACGCGGTTTAAATAGATTCTCCGTAAACATGGTGCAGATCCTCCTAAGAATTCGGCGGGAAGGACCGGTGAATTTCTATCCTCCGCGGAAATTTCGAGTCGCGTCAGCACCAGATACGGCTCCTGCATCACCGTGGCCATCTTTTCCCACTGAGAGCCTGTTATGTCAAGCCCGAGATCACATACACGATCTGGGTGCTTAAGTGCGGCAATGACATTGTCTTCATCGTCAGGTGTAACGCCGCTCCCGGAATAGCGATACTGAATAACGATAGGAAAGACTGGCCAAATACAGAGATTCTTATTGACAGGTGTTCCGTATGTGCAGAGAAGTCGGAGATTGAGACGATGTGGTGACGCAAATACGATTTGTCGCCATTTTTGGCATACATGCACCAGGAAGTGCCAATTCCATACTTCCCATGGAAGGAGACGGGGGTAGGATTCGTAGGAATCCTTTCGATAGAGATCAAAAAATTCAAGCAAGACGTTGTCTGGGAGCATGCCGATTGTTGTTGCATGTCCGTAACTCTCGCCTGTCCCACAAAAGGTCAGTACTCGCTGCAGTCACCATGAGGGTTCTGAATGACACACCCCGATCGTGTACGTTCTTTTGTTTCTTGCAACCACCTTGAGCAATCTTTCTGATATGTGAGATGGCACCAGTGGGCGGATCACCCGGTAGGGATAGCGGATGAACGCTAATTGAAGATCGGCAGTGAGTAGTACTCAGTTAATTGGTAGGCACTGGACACACCTGGGAGAGCCGATCGATGTAAGCGGTTCAACAAAACTAGGTAGGGAGACCAGACAATCGCTGATTGAAGAGTAGTGGCGTGAATTCGGTCAATTAGTCCCAAGATTAGTCCAGTAACAGGGCAAACGATGACTTCAGACAAACCTCCGACTCGGAGTATCCATTGATAATGCGGATAATGGAACAAGCACTGTGGACGAAAGAGCTACTGTTATAAGAGTACCAGTCCAATGAGAAGTAATCCAGAGTGCAGTGCCACCGGCAGTGGCGCGTTTGCCTCATGCCCTGGGAATCAAGGAACGCGCCCGTAACACCGCCTGTGACCGCCACACTAGAGACGTCTTCTTATGACATTGCGGAAAAGATTCGTGAATCACTCCGAGTCCCTGGAACAGAAGGAATTCTAGTCCAATATCTCTCAGGTTACCTTGTCGACGACTCAAGCGATGATGAAGACATTCTACAAGTGAAATGCTATATACCTGAGTCCCTTGCCTTGGACAAGTCAGATGTCCTCGAGAAACTCATGGCCCCCCTCACCACTGCACACTCTGTCACTCTTACAGAATCAGCTGGTACTTTTTCCGAGGGAGTGGACCTCGGGCCAATCAACGAGGGAAAGTGCGTATATAATATCTGCTATTTAGTCGCCCGGTGTCTAATGTATTGTGCTAGGAGAGCATCACGGGTGGATGCTGAAAAGTTCGAAAAGCAGGAAGCAGAGCTCAAGGCGAAGATCTAGGAGCGTGCGCGGAGGGACATATACGAAGGTTCAAAGTTGCTAGAATAAACGAAGAAACATGTTCGAGTACGGATTCGATTGCACTCGCTTTTACTCCTCGCTTATCGACGACGGTATGTGTTTCAGGCATCCCTACAAAGAGATGCCCTTGAAAGTAAGTCAAATACTCGTTTCATCGCCAGTTCCCCTCAATCATGGACTACCCTAGATAAACCCTTTGCAATCTGCAGCTGCCCCATCTCTCCTCCGTCGACGCCCCCTTTCGCTCAAACCGCATACTGTGCGTATCTCCTGGAAAATGCCTGACTTTCCAGTTGGCTACTAACTTCTAGAAGCTGGGGAGCGTCCCTCACGCTCGCATACTACAGGCGCCATGGCCTCATCGGCCGAAATGGTGTCAGAAAGTCGACCCTTCTCCCACACATTGCCACGCGGGAGGACTCGATCCCCCCGCATATCACTACCCTCTTCGCTCTTCGTTGAACAAGAGATATCGGGTCTTCCATGGGGCAACATATTTTTTGATACTCCAAATGTGTAGATCGCCGGCGACGATACCACGGCACTCAACTCAACACGCGACTTGCGGAGCTAGACGCCACTCCTCCTGGTGGGTTGGACGTCCGACTACGGGCAGAATTAACGCAACCGTTAGGAACGGGGGAAAAATAAAGTAGTAGAATAGAATACAAAGGTAGCACTTTTACGACTTTTGCTTGCCCGCCTGTAAAGCCTTGCCTTTGCCCTTGGCTGGCGCCGCTCATACCAGGTCGTCCTCCGAATCTTCATCGTCGCTCTCAGGCTTCACAACTGGGGCCTTCTTCGGTAGCGGTAGCAGCGGACCATTTGTCATTTCAACGTCCGAGCCTAACTCGCTCTTCTTAAAAAGAGGGCTGCTCGCGTAGGCCTAAGATTCCAGTCCAGAACCCATATCACAATAAGTCCGTTGTAAAATCCGTACGGATGTATGGAGTCGAAAACAATATACATATAAATGCGCGCGTGGTCGTCTCCTAAAGGCGACAGAAGAATGATTTGTACCGTTCGATTGTAAAGCACCAGGCCATGGAGTACGCAACTGGTATGGAACATTCCCCTATTTGCTGAAGTAGGACTCGAGTCTGTTATTAAACTCCGTTTTTGTGTCGACGACAGTTACAGGGAGACCAGAGAGCCGGCGGGCAATGACGAACTTCCTAATGGATGACATCGACTGGCCCGCTAAGCAAATCAAGTCAAGGGATGGTAACACTTCGGCGACCGTCCCCCCCTCTTCCAGTGCAAGAGCAACGTGCCCTGCGAGCTTCTGAGACACATGCAGCGTCTTCACGGTGGAGAATTGGTGGAGGAGGTGCAGCCATTCAACGTCGTCCGTATACTCTAATTGACGATTTCCTTTGACCCTGACCTTGAGATTGAGATGGACAACAGTGGAGAGTGGCACGAATAAATGGCTGAGCAGTTGGGCTATGTTGGAAACTTGCCAGTCAACCCCATCGCATGAGACGATAGTCGTAGCAGAGTACAGACTTGAATCCGGAGATGGATGGTTTGCATGACGATACATGCCAAAGGAGACCTTGTCATTGAAAAAGGTAACATGCGCATGCCTAAGTAGGGTTAACTTGGGGCCTACTGAACGATCGACAAACTTGCAGAGTTGCGCAACATGAAAGTTATCAAGCGGATCCAAGTAAAATATCGAGATCTGGTTCAGTTGAGGGCTGTCGATTCGGCCGATTAGGTCCTCCAGATACTCGCTAGCACCCTTGAATTCAAAGTAGATGAGAGAAGGAAGGACAGTCCGTGTTACGGGAGGCAGGTGTATTCTATCAGGGCGGGGAGTAGCCGATTGGAATTCAATGATAAACAGTTTGAGCCTGGGCAACGCGGCCAAACCCACAACCATCGCTTCGGGTACAATGTAACCAGTCGGGGGTATATTGCGAAGATCGAGCTTGACGAGATCACCGGCGGACAAAAGAAGCGTTGGTAATGACGGAGATGGAATGCCGTGTAAAAAGATGGCCTGTAAACGTGGTGCAGATCCTGCGAAGAATTTGACGGGAAGGACAGGTACACTTCCATCCCTCGACCAAATGTCGAGACTCGTCAGCACGGGGAATGGCTCTTGCATCACCGTTGCCATCTTTCCCAACTGTGAACCTGTTACGACGAGCCTGACAAAACATACACGATCGGGGTGCTCGAGTGCAGCAATGACATTGTCTTCATCGTCAGGCGTAATGCCGCTCCAAGCATGACGATAATCAATAACGATAGGAAAGGCTGGCCAGACGCCAACGTTCTTCCTGACAGGAGTGTCGTGTGTGCAGAGAATTCGGAGATTGAGACGGTGTGGTGACGCAAATATGATTTGTCGCCATCTTTGGCATACATACACCAGCACGTGCCATTTCCATATGCTGGGATAGTAGGTATATGAATCGCTTCGATAGCAGTCAAATATTTCAAGCAAGACATCGTCTGGGAGCGTGTCGATTGTTGGTACATGTCTGTAACTATCCCCTGTGCCACACAAAGTCAGTACACGCAGTCGCCATGGGGTACTTGAGGACACACCTTGAGCACGTACATCCTTTCGTTTCTCGAGACGACCTCGAGGTGTCTTTCTGGTATTTGAGGTGGCGTCAGAGCATGGGGACGGATCACTCAGTAGGGAGAGTGGACGAACACTAATTGAAGATCAGCGGTGAGTACTGGTGAGTACCCGGACAATTGGCAGGCACTGGACTCACCTCGGAGAGCCGATTGATGGGATCGGTTCGGTAAAACTCGGAAGGGAGGCTGGAAAACGGCTGATCGGAGATTGGCAGCGAGAAATCGGTCAATTATTCCGATAATGTGGCAAACGAAGGCCTTGGACAAACCTCTGAGTGCCCATCAATAATGAGGATAATGAACTAAGCCCTGAGACCTGAGGACGAAGGAGCTACTCTGATACTAGTAGTACGAGCGGTCCTATGAGTCGTAATCCTGTGCAGCTGCTGCGGAATGCAGTGCAGTGGGAATGTGGGAATCAGAGGACGTGTCCAAAACACCGCCACACTAGACATATGATTTGAGCGAGGGAGGGAAATTCGTTCGTGAATGTGAGCGCGTTGGGCATGTAGGGGAAAACCCACACTGGAAAGGCAGCAAGCAACCATCGTGCTTTAAGTTGCTCCCCGTGGTGCTCGTGCCTTAACCCTCCCCATCCCTCTATCTCGTGTGAGCGACCCTTCCCCCTCTCGCCCTCGCATGGTATCCGTACCCCTCCCGCCCTGTTGTGCGAGGCGTGGCCCTCACACACAGTATGACTGAGTCAAAAGAGTCGACTCAAGCAGAGTACCACAACTGCATAACCAACTAGCGAATCCGAGAACTGAGGGCCACACGCCAGAGAACAAACACCTCTTACGGTGCCATAAGTCAAGCTAGTGAAGTGTAAATTAAGTGCTGGAGCACTGAAACGCTGAAGTGATGGTGGGCCACCCACCACGACAATCGCCATTTGATCGATATGGGGCACTGTTCCCAAGAAATAACGCAGACATATCTCGCAGTATCAGGGACGCACCATTTCATAGATCGCGTACCCACATAGCACGACAGACTACGCACAGTAGCTCATACATCACACAGCGGTACACTAAGTGCACGCAGCAGTAACATAGAGGCACGTTTCAGAAAATCGACAGGACCACCACTGTACCGCCAAGCCCGATGTTGTGCACAAGGTCATACTTCCCCATACCACCAAGGGGATGACCCTCGGCCTCGAGTCCACCGCTCGGGTTGACCACATACAACCCTCCGTACTACGCACCAAAGTCTCGTAAACCGAGGCGTGCGGAGAAGAAGGCTACCGTCTCCCGTATTGTCCCCACGCTCGACGAAGCGATGTGCATCGTCGACGACGCACAGTCCAAGTGCCGGGTAAGTTACGAGCTGCGCCAAAAAAACGAGTCGGCTCCACCTGTGTGCGGTTCCAAACCAATGTGAACCCAGCACGTGCCTCGTTTGCAGAAAAACAATTGTGCAGCTCGACAAACTCCGACATCATCCCAGCTCGCGCCTGCCTGAGTGAAAATCTTGCTGCCAGACGTCACGTCATCCCATAGCCAACGGTCAGCGCCATCCATCGCGCTGCGTCCCACGAACGCATCGGGGTAGTCGGTTACGAGCCCCCGTCGTGACGAGCTCGATGGCCCGGTTCTCGAGCTTGTTGGCGTGCACGAATGCCTCGTTTGCGACTATACAGAACGCAGCTCCGTCCTGTGCAGCAAGCATGAGCAGCGGATAATCAGCATACCATGCAGGGCTAGGATGAGAGAGGTACGCAACGGTGTTGGGCTGCACATGTCCTTGGTGAGCTCGTTCGAGATTCGCGGAGAGGCGAGGACCGCGGCCACGTCGTACCCCGCCCGGAACTGCGCGTACGGGTTGTCCGAGTGATTGTGGTTCTTCGCCGCTAAGTGTAGCCCACGCATCACACACACACACAAAAAGACGCAGCACGAAACACAAAACACCCTTATCTTCGCCAGATGTTCCACCCCGCCCCCATACTTCCTGAAACACTCCACGGCCGCGGCTCCGAAGATGCGCGGTATCGGCAGCCCGCACTTCGAGTCGGGAGATGCGCGCTCCGCGGCGCCGAGAAGCGGGCGCATGGGGCTGGGGCGTTCGGGGAACACAGTGTTGGTGCCGAGCGCGCCGGGTGCCATGCTCTCGAAGCGTGAGCGACGCGGCGTGGACGAGCGCGGCGCTCCCCATCGCGCAGTTGTTGTCCACGTTCGTGAAATGAATGCCCGTGAGGCCGAGCTAGTGGAGTGCCGCTTGGCCCGTTGTGGATTCGCAGTGGACGTAGCCGACGAACGCGGCCTCGACAGACTCGTACGTGACCCCTGGATCGAGGGCGCGAGAGCGGGAGCGACGGCTGGGAACAAGTAAGGGGACGTGGATCGGACTGGGACGGAGGGACGGCAGAACATTACCTGCATAAGGAGCGCCTTCGTCGCGGTCTCCAAGCCTATCTATGCGCCTGTGCTCAGAATCATAAAACGCAGATCGTGCGAGTGCATTGTACGTCGTTGGACCGTCTTTGAATGTTGACACACCGAGAAAGCACCATACCTTTGTAAATAGGCGGTGCAACCAACACCGGTGATAAATATGCGCTCTCGTTCCTCGTCTTTTTTGCGCTCCTCGGCAACACGCTCCTATAAGGCCTATTCTTTCTCGTGCCATGCACGAGCGCTCCTTGCACTGGAACCGGGAATTGATCTTTGAGCAAAAAATCTTGGAAAATAACTTGACTTAGACATAAAAAATTTATGTTTACGAAATTTAAGTTTGTGTGACAATATATTGGAGCAAGATTTAAAGTTTGCAGATCACATGATCGTACACATAAATTTTTTATGTCTAAGTCAAGTTATTTTCAAGATTTTTTGCTAAAAGATCAATTCCCGGTTCCAGTGTTGAGAGGAGCCGTAGGATTTCACGATCACGTGACCCAATCACTTTGAAAGCGTGTGCATTAATTGGGCATCCGGAGTATTGATGAGTGAGAAGGGCTCTTCCTGCAGCAAGCGCCAGTCCGTCTGCTTCGCGAGCTGGGAAAACAAATGCTTACCATGACGTCATCGCTATCATGCCATTGGCGGCTTTTTTCCGTGGCTTTTTCAAATTGGCTTTCAGCTTCTTGATGGCTTGGTCGAGGGCAGCATCATTGCTAGAACCTTACCACTGGAGCAAACTCTGCGACCAAAAGGTTGCGTGAGAAGGATGTAACGAAAAAAGATAGGACCCACTTTCCACTTCCATCTTGTCTCCCCCACTCGCCGCTGCTTTAGGTTTGTTAGATGTCGTACTGTACTCCTTCTGGACGAGCTGCTCGTCGTGTTAATGCCGTTATAATAAGTTTGGGATACACTTTATTTGATCACGGTACCTTTTCAAGGCGTTCTTTGATTGCCATTCCTGTAGTATTTTTACTTGCTTCCGCCGCTTCTCCCCCGCATGGGCAATTTCTTGGTCTGCGCGCTCGTTTGCCGCAGGCAGGACTAAAGGGAACTGTACTATACGTTTGACAGTACGCAATTGCAGTGAATCGCGCAGGCACGGGAAGAGTGCGGTGTAGTCCTGAGACATCTCGCGGAAGGTACGCGGCATCCACTGGTCGCCTGCGTCGGTGAACGAGGACAAGGGCGAGGATCAAATACAGACATTCGTATGAGTTGTTGTCATGCGCATTGAGAATCTC
>WNGR01014751.1_pt1 | contig 11676 bp, 11 predicted proteins | sample 5407581 | NCBI WGS metagenome assembly WNGR01 (sample SAMN13153383, study PRJNA577476) | soil metagenome | isolation source: 80 cm soil or saprolite under Garry oak tree replicate 2 | place: USA:California | collected 2016-06-15
GATCTGGCGGATCCTGGTACGAAGAGGCTTCGTCACCCCTCAACCGCAAAAGCGGCCGCGGAGCTCCTACCTGCGGTTTGAAGCCGAGATGCCGAACGAGCGCTGGCAGGCCGACATCACCCATTGGAGGCTCCGAGACGGCACCGAGGTCGAGGTCTTGAACGTGATCGACGACCACTCCCGGTTGCTGATCGGCTCCCGGCAAAGGCCGGCTGAACCTCGACGGCGGGGAGCCACGCGAGAATGAAGGCGGTCGACAGGACGTAGGGGACGGGTCGTGCGCGTACCACCGGAGGATCCCACCTCCTTGGGGCCGGTCCTCGGGGGAATCTACTCCGCTTCTGTGCAGACACGCCCGAGCTCGCCGAGCAGGGATTGATTCGTCACGGCGCCGGAGAACTGTTGCTGTCCCACCTTTGCAGCAGGGTGGCCCGCTAATCTCCCGCTCAGGCGATGGCCCGCCCGGGCCGGGTCGATGCGGAGTAAACCCGGGGGAGGCCTTCCGCGAGGTACCGGTGTGCGGGAGACTCGCTGGCACTCCGGCGAACGGGCGTTCCCCTTGACTGGTCGGCCTGGCCTATGCGCTGTCGGGAAGCCGGAGCGGGGCGGAGGACATGGCCCAGGACGCATTCCTGGCGGCTCACCGGAGCTGGGATCGTATCGGCCGCTACGACCAGCCCGAGACGTGGGTGCGGCGGGTGGTGGCGAACCTGGCGGTGTCGGCGTTCCGTCGCCGGATCGCCGAGGCCAAGGCGCTGGCCCGGTTCGCGGCCAGACGCCAGGCGTATGTGGTGGAGCTCCCGGCCGAGGACGCAGCATTTTGGGGGGCGGTCCGCGCGCTTCCCCGCCGGCAGGCTCAGGCCATCGCGCTGCACTACCTGGAGGACCGGTCCGTCGCAGACATCGCCCGGATCCTGGACTGCGCGGAGGGCACCGTGAAGGCGCACCTGTTCAAGGGCCGTCAGGCCCTGTCCCACAAGCTCGGAGCGCGGGAGGAGGAGGTGCCGTGAACCTGGAGGACAGGGGGCGGCGAGCCGCCCAGGCTCTACGGGAGAGCGTGGCCGGGATCGAGCCGGACCTCCGCGGGTTCGAGCGGCGGCGGCGCAACCGGCAAGTGGCCAGAATCGCGGGCGCCGTTATGGTGGCTGCGGCGTTCGTGGCGGTGCTGGCCCTGTGGGCAGCCATCGAGAGGCATCCCCGTCCCCAGCCGGCCAATCATGCCCCCCTCGCGCCCACCGCCGTCGTCCCGGTCGGAATCGGCCCGCTCGACGTCGCCGTAGGAGATGGGGCGGTCTGGGTGGCGGACGGAGGGCTGGGACAGCGTCACCCCGGCGTGATCTCGAGGGTTCCCCTGTCCGGTCGAGGCGCGGCGACGAAGATCCCGCTCAACGGGCTGCCCCCACTCGACGTGGATGTGGGCGCAGGCGGTGTATGGGCCCTGGAACGCACGCTCGACCTCATCGACCCTGGGACCGGCCAGGTGGTGCGCAGGTATCCCTACCCCCATTCGGTTTCCCGGGCGTTCGCCATCGGTTACGGGTCGCTCTGGCTCGTGCACGGGGACCAACCCAACCAGCTCCCGTCCCTGGTGAGCCGGATCGACCCGGCGACCGGACAAGAAGTGGCAACGATCCCCCTGCGCTTCGAAGGCCAGCCCCTGGCCATCGCCACCGGAGCCGGGGGCGTGTGGGTGGGCGACGAGTTCGGGGACATCGTCGCCCGGATCGACCCTCGGACCAACAGCGTCGTCGACCGCATCACGGTGGGCCAGCACCCGGAGGCCATCGTCGTGGGGTTGGGAGGGGTCTGGGTTGCCGACCGCAGCTCCGGGGACGTCACCCGCATCGATCCCTCGACGGACCGGGTCACAGCCACGGTCGCGGTGGGCGGCCTCCCCTCCGGCATCGCCATCTTCGACGGCGCCGTGTGGGTCACCGACTCGGCGCACGGGACCGTGATCCGGATCGACCCGGTCGCGGGCCGGGTCACCGACACGGTTGACGTTGCTACCGGCGTAGTGGGCGTGGCCGCGGGAGGCGGGGCGCTGTGGGTCACGGTCCCGACGCAGAACCTCGTCTTTCGCATGGCGCCGCAAGAGTGAGTGATCTACGTCACCGAACGTCAGGTAAACGCTCCACCCTCCCCGCGCGAGTAAGGGGCCAACGAGAGTCCGGGAGACAGACCTCCCGGACCGGACGCGAAGGAGGGCGAGATGAGTGGACGAGTCGGTCGCTCGATGCGGCGGATCGCAGCGGTGATGGCGCTCCTGATCATGGCCGGTCCTGCCACCGCGGCGTTCGCGGATGGAGGTCCGGACCGGGTGCTGCCGAAGGGCCAGCAGGTCATCCAGACCCCGCGCTCCGGCTTCGCTGATCGCATCCAGCCGCCGAGGGTGGGGTTCGGTGATCGGATCCAGCCGGTGGTCCCGGCGGGCGCGACTGTCGAGGCTCCATCCGCGGAGGCTCAGCCGGTGCCCGCCGCCCACGGCAGCAGCGCGCCGGTGATCGGAGTGGTGGCGGGCCTAACCCTGCTCACCGCTGCGGGGCTGTTGGCCGTCGCCCGACGGAAGCGGATTCGACTGGCCCACACCGGGTGAGCTGACCACGTCGACCAACCACGCGGACACCCGGATCTGGTGTCGCCGGGCCCCGGTCCACGGATTCCCGTGGTTCCTCCGGGGTCCGGTGCGCCTACCGTGGCCATCGACGAAATCGGCGTGGAAGCCGCGACGAAAGGAGGACGCCATGGCCGTCAATGCAGAGGTGCAGACGCTCCCGAGGAGAGGGATCAGCCTCTCTCCGCTGGGGATGGCGGTGCTGTCGGTGCTGCTGGCAGCGGCCGTCGTGACGGGGGTGCTGGTCGGACGGTGGACCGCCCCCTCGACGACGAAGGTGCAGCAGGCGGAGATCGCCGCCCCCGGGTGGCTGGCCGAGGCCAACTCGGCCGGGTTCACCGGCCGGCTGGGTTTCTCCGCCCCAATCGAGGTCACCGGAAGCGACTCGTGGGTGGCCGAGGCTCGGGCGGCCGCTTACACGGGCCGCCTCGGGTTCACCACCCCGATCCAGGGGCCGGCGTCTGGCTGGGAAGGGGCCGCCAAGGACGCCGGATTCTCCGGACGGCTGGGGACCGCAGGAAGCTGAGGACACGCTCCACGCAGACTTGGCCACGGCCCTCGCCGGTGCGCGGCACCTCCTTCCTGCCGGCGAGGACCGTGGCCAGCTTCGCGCTTCGAGGACCGAAGGACTGGAAGGACTGGAAAGGATCGGACCGGGCTACCGAGCTATGGTGGCCCGGTCCTGCCGCGCCCGGACGTGTTCCAGGCCGTACGGCACGCTGGCCACCACGACCACGCCCGGCTCGAACAGCAGCAGCCGCTTTCCACGAGCGCGGAGGTAGCCGAGAGTGTCGGGACATGCCGAGCCGGCAAGGATGCGGCCACCGGATTGGCGGGGTGAGGAGTGTTGGTTCCGGCCCGAAGGAGCAGTGCTCACGGCTCAAGGCTGGCGGTGACACTTCGATCACATCAGGATCCACCCGTTGAGCGCCCGTGACGCCGCCGACCGGAGACCAGTCGTCAGGTCCTGAACTCGGTGCCGGCGTTGGGGGGCGCCACCAGCCCGGGTCTTGGCTTGCCGGGAAGGCCGGAGAGCGGGAAGATCGCGCCCATGGCTGCCACGGTGTGGGGTCTGTCCAAGAAGGCGGCGAACTACCGACCCGCCCCCAAGGCCGACGTCCGGTGCGACATGTGCAAGTACGGTGCGACATGTGCAAGTACATGTTTCCGCGCCTGTCCCTGGGCGGGTGCAGGCTCGTCCGAGGGGTCATCCAGGCATCAAGTACCTGCGACAAGTTCGACGCTCGCCGCGGCGCCGAGGGCAGCTGAACATCTGTCGGGCGCGCGGTCGGCTGAGGGCTGCTCCCCAGTCACTGGACATACATGGACCAACACTGGAGCTCGGTGCTACCTCCCCCCGCGGGCGAACATCGAGGAGGGCGTCGGCCCTCAGGAGACGGTCACCGTGAAGTCCGGCTTGCTGGATGCGTTCCCTCCCTTTGTTCGCACGGAGATCCTTCCGGTCGTCGCCCCGCTGGGCACCGTAGCAACGACCTGGTAGTAGGACACCACGGAATAGGCGGCGCTCTCCCCGTTGAACCTCACGGCGGTAACTCCATCGAAAGCGGAGCCGTTGATGGTCACAGAGGTTCCGGGGGGGCCGGAGGTGGGGTCGAAGCTGGTGATCTTCGGCTTCACGTGGAAAAGTCGTTGGGTGCTCGCCGAACCACCAGGGGTCATCACCGAGATCCGACCGGTCGTCGCCCCATCCGGCACGGTGGTCTGGATGCTGGTGTCCGAGGCCACCGTGAACGCCGCCGGTGTGCCGTTGAAGCTAACCGCCGTCGTCCCGGTAAAGCCGCTGCCGGTAAGGGTCACGGACTTGCCGACTACGCCCGCTGAGGGCGAGAAGCTGACGATCAACGGGGTCCCCGGTCCGATGATCGAGATGGCGCCGCTGTTCACATCGGCGACGTAGGCGAGATTCCTGTCCGGGTCAGCGACTACCCCCTCGGGAAAGTCACCCACGGGCACCGTCGCGACCACTGCGTTGGTAGCGGTGTCGACGACGGAGACGTCGTCCGTGTCTGTGTTCGCGACGAATGCTTTGTCCGTGACTGGGTTGACGGCCACGTCGGCTTGGCCGTGGTCAACCTGGATGTTGGCCAGGAACTGCTGGGTCGTGCCGTCAACAACCGTGACGTAGCCGACGTCGGAGACATAAGCATGGTGCGTGGTCTCGTCTACCCCAATGCCCTCGTAGCCGCCATCACTTCCAGGAAACAGCGTGGTGATCACGCTGTTCGTGCTGCCGTCGATGAAGGTGATCCCGCCCGCTCCGGCCACAAAAATCTCGTTGATGCTTGCGTCAAGCCCGAGACCGCGCGGATTGTTCACTCCCAAGTCGATCGTGGTAAGGACCTCGTTGGTATCGGCGCCGATGACGTAGACGATCCGCCTGTTCGAGTCCACAACATAGATGCGATCTGTGACAGGGTCAGCCGCGATGCCGTTCGGCCAGGCGTTCGCGAGAAGTGGGATGGTGTCCGCAACGGCGTTCGTCTGTGTGTTGATGACCGACACAGTCGACCCGAAAAAGTTGCTGACGTAGAGAGAGTGGGTTGGCGGGTAGAGCGCTGCGTGGACGGGGCGCTCTCCCACGGGGATGGTCGACACCACGGCCTCCGTCTTGGTGTCGATGACCGTCACGGCGTCTGTACCGATATTCGTCGCGTACAAGAGACCAGAGGCCCGGTCGAAGGCAAGGCCGTACGGCGCGCCCCCCACTGGGATAGTGGCCGTTACCTCCGAGTCGTTCTGGGGACTTGCCGCAGCCTCCCCAACGAGCCCCCCACCTCCCAGCCATGACACCGCCAACACGAGTGCGCTCAACCAGAGGAGCCGCACCACTTTGACGACCTCTTGGGCTAGCGTCAGCCCACCCGCTACGTCTGCCCGAGCCCCTCTGCTTGCCATATCTCTCCTCCTCATCTCCTTCCCCCGTCAGCCCCCTTCGCCTACCCCCCGGGGAGTAAGACCCCGACACCCCTAGAACGAACGAGACGCCCAAGACGCAACAACTCGGCCCAGAGAGCACCGGGGGATCGAAGGGAGGCTCCCATTCAGGCTCAACACTGGAGCCGCGCGATGGGCTCTTGATCAAGCCCTGGCGCTCAGGGTTACACGGACTCGGAGTCTCCCGCCGTTGTCAACGGTGTACCCGCTGTAGGCGTCGTCGTTGAAGGCCAGCCACAGTTCGCCCGTCGACTCGACAAGGGACCTGAAGGAGTTCCCGACCGGGAAGACGCGCTCGGCAGCGGTGCGACTGGCTCGATGCGTGTAGCTGCCAGCCGCCGGAGGGGCGGTGCCGATGTAACCCACGAGCGCTCCCCAGTGGCGCGCGGGCGTCGTGGCGCAGGAAGGACAGACCCCGAGGTCCTGGAGGTTGAGGAAGTTGTCGGGCCATGGCTTCGTGTACCCATTGGGACCCACGAGGCCGTCCTTCTGGTCTGCTCTCCACCGCCCTTGCGCGGTAACCATGAGCAAGTCCCCCTGCTTCACGCGGAGCCCTGTGTCAACCCACCGTACGTCGGAGGAGACCACCAGCCGCGTGCGCTGCGGCGGACTAGGCGGAGTCTGGTGAGGAGCCGGCGTCGCCTCAGTTCCAGAAGGAAGCGCTGGCGGCGAGCCGATCGGAGCAACCCTGTTCTGCGCTAGCGGTAGTAGGTGGACCCCGATAATCGTCACTAGAGCCAGGAGTGCGAGAGCCATCGAGCCGGCGACGAGGCGACGTCTGATCGCCTGGCGACCGACACGCCGATGGAATCTTTCCAGTTCAACTTCGACGTCGAAGTCGGGGCGAAGAAGGTGTGCCACATCTGACTCAAGCATCCTGCGCCAGTCATTCATCCGGCTTCTCCCATAGCTCTTTGATTCTCGTCTTTGCTCGGCCCCTCAACACAGCGACAGTCCCTCGCGTGACGCCAAGGACCCCAGCTACTTCGTCCTGCGACAGCCCCACCCACTCTGTCAGCACGAGGGCCTTTCTCTGAGTCACTGGCAAGGCCCTCAGATACGGGACTAGGATCAGTCGAGTCTCGGAAGTCGTCCAGGGATCAGGCGCTCCGGCGGCGCGTGCGCGCCATGTCCCGAGCGCCTTCAGTCCACTCTTCATTCGCCTCCGGAGACTCCGCTGACTGTTGTAGGCGGTGGTGAACAGGTACCCCTCCGCTGACTTCATGACCTTGATCCGATCCCATTGCTGCCAGACTTTGGCCATCGCCTCGGATGCGATGTCCTCAGCATCCTCGTGATTCATCCCTTCAAGACGCATCGCACCAACGAGTCGGCGATAGTTCCTGCTATAGAACTCGTCGAACGTAAGGCGGGGTCCGACTCCCCCCGAAGGCGCGGACATGCCCGAATGATGAAGGGAAACGCGTCGCCCTGCGAAATCGGACGGAGCAGCAACCTTCGGTGCCCAAGGGAGGCAATCCATTCGCTTCGGAACCCACCACATCTGTCGAACTTCGTTCTCTTGGATGACGGCACACGATTCGCTGCCTTCGGCGTGGCTCCTAGCAGGAGAAGGCTGACGCGCCGACCCAAGTAACAAGAGCGCTTGAGACAGGCAAGACGCAACACATGGGAGAAACTTCGAGACTACCGGAAGGAGGGAGGGATATGACGAACCGGCCCCAGGCTCGTGAATGCACCTGTTTGACCACACGCTCGCCAGAACGAACGGTGAGGCTTACCCACTGAAGCGGCTCAGAGGCCGGATCGCAGCCACCCTGGTTGGCGCACTGGTCGTCCAGCTCGGTCACGCCGTAGATGCCAGACCCGTGTGACGGCGGCACGAACTGCCCTGGCGGGCTAACGGTAGGAACGTCGAAGAAGGACACCGAGCCCAGGCTGGTCCCCTTCTCCGGCCCCCCTGGGGCCGTCCACGGCCCCTGGACCCGGCCCGAGGAGCCCACCCAGGCCGCAAGCAAGGTCAGGAGGAAGACGACGAGGGCGGCCAAGCGTCTCATCGCACTCAGGGCCACGACACAGCCATTCGCACTCGTGCAGCCTCTACCTCGTGGAGAAGGGGCACACCAAGGACACGGGCGAAGGGACATCCGCCCCCGGCGACCTTCTGATCCGGTGGCTCAGCTCACAGCCGTAGACCCTCCGCGGGGCCGGGGAGCGCCGCGGACGGCGAGAGCACGGAGCCTATGGCGTGAAGATCGGACCCGAGGCCTTCCCCTGCGCTGCCTTACGGAGAACCTACAGAGAAGCCACAGAGAACTACAGTTTTGGAGGGCTCCCCCGAGCTAGATCGAACAGGCGTTCGAGTCGGAGCGTGATGCGTTTCCCCTGGCCAGGGAGGTGGAGAGGATTCAAGGCCTACGCCCGCGCCATCGCGGTGTGACAGGCCCTAGGTGGGAGGGGGTATGCGAAGGGTGCAAGAAGGTCGCCGCAGGAGGAGGCGGTTGCGGTGGGTGGGTATCTTCGTGAACCCTTCGTGTAACAACTCGGTGGAGCGCAAGAGGCGTCGTCAGAACATCCAGGAGGGCATGGCCCGGCCGAGCCAGATTCGCGACCCGAATCGCTGCCGGCTCAGGTAGCCCGGGGCCTGGCCCGAAGACCGAGGGCTGCTGCAAAGGGTACGAATGAACAGCCTTCAGCCACCGGAGGACAGGGTCCCGTTCCTCCAGCCGCTCATTTCGAAGCCGAACGAGGGATGGCGCATCAATTCGCTCCTCAAAGCTGCCCTTCTGACCGGCGAATCCTTCTCTCCCGCTCGAGGACCCTTGGTTGGCCAGCAAGAGGACGTCGGTCGTGCCTCAGAGGCCGCGCCGGGCGGAGAGCCAGGAGAAGAGGACGCCGCCTGAGTTCGCTGTGAAATGCACCATCGCCGGTGCCCAGATCCCCCCCGACCAGATCCTCAGGAGACAGAACCCGACGCCGGCCGCCACCATCGCGATCACCGTGCTCATCACCGAAGTTGTTCGACGATCCTCGATCGCCCGAGAGCGTTCGCCTTCGTTCATTTGACCTCCGGGAGCGGGGAGGCTGCACTGACGCCGCCGCTCTTCGTCCCGCAGGGCCGGGCCGACGTGCCAGAGTCCGAACACGACGCTCGACCCCACCACCGCGTAGGCGATGGGGTGGTACCCGATGCTCCAGGCCGCGAAGAGCACCCCCCGGAACAGGACCTCCTCAAGGGCGACCGTGCCGACAAGGATCAGCGCGATCTTCGTGGCGACGGCGGCCGGGGTCATGTCCTTGAACCGCGGATCGGGCCCCCTCTCGCGGGCCAGGGGCACGAAGCGATAGGCGATATACAGTGCGAGGACGATCCCCCCACCGAACGAGCCGCCCCAGATGGCGAGGCGCCACGGCCAGCCACCGGTGAAGTCGACCCCCAGCGCCCTCGCAGCCTCCGCCAAGGACACCGGGGTGGCGGTGAACAGGTGGAGGAACCAGCGAGAGCCGAAGAACAGCGCGAGGGCCGCCGCCCCGAGCTTGACGAACGCGGAGAGCGCCTCCCACCCCAGCGACGTGCTCTCGGGCTGGACCAGTACTTCCCTCGGCGGAACGGTGACCATCTCGCGGGATTCCGCTTCGATCACCGCACCGGGTCCCACGAGCAGGATGTCCTCTTCGACCTCGAAGGTGCCTCCCTCCTCTTTCCTGAACTTGGCCTTGGGGGGGACCGCCATGGTGAGGCCGAAGTGGAACAGGAGCATGGAGAGCAACGCCAGCGCGAGCTCGGTGAAGTGGGCAGCGTTCCACCGCCCCGGGCCCAGAACGCCAAGCGCGACCGCCCCTGCCAGGACCAGAATCACCGAAACCCCCGTGAGGGAGAATTTCGCGACAGTGATCACCCGCGCCGCTTTGACCAGACCCTCCGGCGTTCCCCAGCGATCCGGGTCCTTCGGGAGGGTCGCGACGAGCAGCAGGATGTCCTCGGCCAGGTCGGTTGCGATCACCGCGAAGGGGACGAGCCCGAGCAGGAACAAGCGCCCAGCCGGGTGCAGGGCCCAGCCCAGGGTCCCGTTCACTACCGCGATCAGGCCGGCCCCGTATAGGAGCGCGAACACCATGTCCCACCAGAGCTGAGCGCGGTACGGCCCTCTCCCTGCCAGTCGGCCGAACCCAACCAGGTCCTCTCGCGAATAGCCGCCGGGGTGCGCCTCGGGAACCCTGAGACCAGTGCGCAACTTCAGCACCGCCGGAGGCCCAAACCCGATGTAGGCGACCACCAGGACCAGCAGGCCGATCGCGATCGGGAGGGTCGGCCAACCCTGGGGCAGCCAACGGAGCCAAGTGATCACGAACGGGCCCCAGGGCACGGAGGGGTCGGAATCGGCTCAAGGCGGAACGGCTCGTGCCCGTGTCTCGTCCGATAGCCGTTCAGCGTGTCGACGCAGCCCCGGGCGGCATGGGCGCCGAGCCCCCGGTACGCCTCGAAGGTCCGTTCGTTGAAGAACTGGTCGGCAGTGGAATGGTGGGGAAAGCGGGGGTCGACCCGCTGGTACCCCTTTGTGTCCTGTGGGGCGTCCCGCGGCATCGCGGCTCGGGCAAACACGAGGACGCCCGTCTCGCCGTTGGGGTACAGGATCGACCCGCACACGTGGTCGGACTCGCTCTCGCCGTCAACCCCTGGCTTGAGGTTGTCCAGATTGAGGTCGATCTCCACGCCGAGATCGCTGCGGGCGAGGGCGATCGCCTCGGAGATCGTGCCGAAGTCCGTGGGCTGGCCGCCGGCGGCGTCCAGGCACACGACCTGACCGCATCCCCGCCGGAGCACCTCGACCAGACCCAGGTTCTCGAAGTGGCCACCGTCGGTCACGTACACGTAGCGCTGCGCCAGGCTGTTCAGCCCCAGAGCCTCTCGCAGAATGTACAGGGTCCCTGGCCGCCGCAGCCTCGAATCCCTGTCGACAGACCCCGAGACTTCGGGAGCGGCCTCGCCCCTTCGCATCCGCTCACCAGCCGAGATCGACGATTCGAAACGCACAGCTGGGTTGGGCAGCCACACGCCGAGCCGCACGTTGAACAGAGCCATCAGCATCCGCAGCGCCGGCCGGGTCATCTTCCCCATGCTGGGCGAGATGGCGGCACCGGCGATCGCCATCATCGCCGGCATGGTCAGCACGTCCTCACCGGCAGCAAGCTCGAGCTCGCGGGTGGGCACGTAGCCGGTCAGCGGGCTTCCGGAGTAGTCCTGTTCAAAAGTGAAGGGGCCGCCGTTTCGGCCCAGCGGGACCGATTCGTCGGAGGCATTGACGGAGGCGCAGACCACAAGCTTCGGCAACAGGGCCCCGGCCGCCCTATGGTCCCTCACCTTGGACAACGAAAGGGGGATGCGCCACGGCGGCTCGGCCCAGTCGAGTTTGCCGGCCTTCCGGACACGCATCCCGATGAACGCCTTGGCCAGCTTCTCCCGATAGAACAGGTGCATGCTCGGAGTGACCTCGTCGAGGAAGCTGAACCCGACGAGGAGGAGGACGGACGCCACCAGCGCGTACAGGGGCCACGCCTCCCGGTGGGGGACAGCCGCGTTGCGGAGGTGGAAGCCCTGCTGGGTGACCCAGTAGGTGAATCCGAGGAAGGGCACGCCAATAACGATGAATCCCGCCAGCGGCAATATGAGCCGAAGTCTGCTCAGCAGCCGCTTGGCCTGCCCACGCCTGCTCAGATAGACGTAGATGCCGGACAGGACCGAGGCTCCACCCACCGTGGGCAGACCGGCGAGCAACGCGGCACCCTTGAGGATGATGATGAGACGAAGCGCTGCCGGTAGACCGGCGAGCAACGCGGCAATCGCGAGGGCGACGCGAAGCATCAGCATGGCCAACTCCTGGAGCGCCGCCATCACCGTTCCGTTGGGGCGTCTGCTGCTTGCAACAAGCCCGCGCATCGTGAGGAAGATCGCGCCGACTCCCCCGATCCCCGCCGCGATGTAGAGGTTCCAGAACACAAGCGTCCATTTCAGGGACTCCTCAGGTTCCCGTGGGTGATGTAACCCCCGCGTGAGCCCAGTGGGGTGGTCCTGACCAGTGCGTTCGGGCCCAGCAGGCCCCCAGAGAGCGGCAACGGAAGACGCGCACGTGTCGCTCCCGCGGTAG
>WNGR01015072.1_pt1 | contig 11676 bp, 14 predicted proteins | sample 5407581 | NCBI WGS metagenome assembly WNGR01 (sample SAMN13153383, study PRJNA577476) | soil metagenome | isolation source: 80 cm soil or saprolite under Garry oak tree replicate 2 | place: USA:California | collected 2016-06-15
CAGGACAACCGCCCCAGGTTTGACCTGCTGCAACGCCGATGCCGCAATGTGCTGATCCCACACCTTCGTAAAATCATCATACGCCGTAGCTACCTCGTCATATGCGCCTGCCACTTCCCCTCGATACCGGCGCAAAAGTTTGAGATAGGAGGCAAGCTTGTTCCTGGTTCCTCTCTCCATGATTCACGCTCCTTGTCTACCGAGATGGGGCTTCCACCGGCTTGCGCCGGATGCGCGGGATGAATGCTGGAGTCTGCGCAGCATAGCGGGTATACGCTTCAGCGAACTCCGCCTGCGCATCACGTTCCTCGCGGTGAGCAAGCTTCACGTACATCACTACCAGGATGGGGAACATGAGCAGCGTCAGCAGCGTCGGCCACTGGAGGATGAACCCGGCCATGATCAGAATAAAGCCCATGTACTGTGGGTGGCGTAGATACGCATAGGGTCCAGTCGTGGTGAGGGTATGCGTCCGCTGCGCCTTGTAGAGGACATTCCAGGCTCCCGCCAGTAAGAAAAACCCGCCGAAGATCACCACGTAGCTGAGCAGGTGCAGCGGATTGAGATGGGGATCACCTTTCCAGCCCATCAGCGTTTCCCAGAGGTGCCCCGTATTGTGCGAGAACAGGCTGATACCGGGGAACGCACTGCTCAGCCACCCTGACAGCAGGTAGATGGTCAGAGGAAAGCCGTACATCTCGGTGAAGAGTGCCACGATGAAGGCCGAGAACGCGCCAAAGGAACGCCAGTCGCGGCCCGTGCGCGGGTGGGTGAAGCTGAACGCGAAGATGATGAACACCAGCGCGTTAAGGACCACCAGCGGCCAGAGACCGTAGGCAGGTGCGTCGTTCGGATTCATTGCTTTCCTCCTTCCGGGGGTTGCTCCTGGTTCTGATTCGCTGATCCGTTATGACCATCGTGCCCACCATGCATAAAGAGCATCATCAGCGGACACAGGAGAAAGATGAGAAACGGTAAGACACCCAGGAAGTGAGCGGTATGTTCAGTGATGAGAAAGAATGCGCCCACGGCGACGAAGCCGAGCAAAATCAGGGTCGTGCGCTTGGATTGGAACCAACCGCTGCGCGGTGATTGTTCATGCATATTCATAACTTTTCTCCTTATACTGGACTCTTTTTCAAAAGAGCCCTGTTGTTGTACGGTACTCTGTCCTGTACACTCCTAGTTTGACATGCTTTGCTGAGGGCTTCTTGAGGGAAAACTGAGGCTTGGCTGAGTATTCAAGAAAAGGCCAAATGAAACGCTCAGCAGGGTAGATTACGAACATGTTTGCGTGTACACTAAGACAGTGTGAGGATGCGCGTCATGGTAAAGGACGATTGGGCAGTGGTATTGTGAAGACGACCTTTCCTTCAGGATCATGCATGGTTTCCCTCGGTCGAGGGAGTACGCAACCACACGAGCATAGTTCTCAGCAGGAGAGGCGATGATAAGAGGAGCACAGACATGAAAACGGTCACATTACCGGTCAAGGGGTTAAACTTTGCCGGGTGCGCGCGCGAGATAGAGAAAAGTCTCGGCAAGCTCGAACCAATTACAAAGGTAGAGGCAAGTTATGTCACTCAGACGGCGACGATTACGTATGATGAGACCAAATTGAGCGAGGCACACCTGAAAGAACTGGTCAATGGGTGTGGCTTCGGCTGCGGAGAGCCACTGACCGAAAACATTCCCGCTCTCGGTGGGGACGCGCATACGCATCACGACATGCAGCATGGCGGCGCTGCCGCTACCATGGTTATGCCACATACTGATGGACATGCGGCGGCTGCCGCTGCACCACCCGCTGATACGCACGAGGCTGAAGCCGTGCCCTCGCAACCTGCGATGGAGCATGTTGCTCACGGAACAGCAGCACAGCCCACCATGAGGCGAGGTGGCATGGGTGAGGGCATGATGGGACACGATATGGGCGAGCCAGCGATGGCGAAGCAGATGGAAGCCGAGATACGCACGCGCTTCTTCGTGGCGCTCGTGCTGTCGATTCCGGTCTTTCTCTATTCGCCCCTGGCCCTCAGCCTGTTCAAGTTGCGCCTGCCTACCCCGTTTGGCATCAATCCCAACTGGATCGAACTGGTGTTTGCCACCCCGATTGTTTGGTGGGCGGGCTGGATCTTCCACGCCGGGGCCTGGCGCGCGCTGCGCAATCGCACACTGAATATGAATGTCCTGGTCAGCCTGGGAGTGCTGGTGGCCTACCTCTTCAGTCTGTTTGTCACCTTTTTCGCGCCCCAGGTCGAAACGAGCTATGATGCGGCGGCACTGCTCGTCACCTTTGTGTTGTTCGGTCACTGGATGGAGATGCGCAGCCGCCGGGGTTCCTCTGATGCGCTCAATGCGCTCTTGCGCCTGGTGCCGGCGCAGGCCAACGTCATTGGAGCAGACGGAGAGGTACGCACGGTACCCGTCGAGCAGGTCCAGGTCGGTGATCTGCTGCTCTTGCGTCCCGGCGAGAAAGTGCCGGTAGACGGCCTCGTGACGGAGGGGGAGAGCGCCGTTGACGAGAGCATGGTCACCGGAGAAAGCCTTCCCGTCAGCAAACAGCCAGGGGATGAAGTCATCGGCGGCACCGTCAATGGATCGGGGTCGCTGCGCTTCACGGCGACCAAAGTCGGCAGCGAGACCGCACTGGCCCAGATCGTGCAACTGGTGCAGACGGCGCAGAACTCCAAAGCGCCTGCCCAACGGCTGGCAGACCGGGCAGCAGAATGGTTAGTGCTGGTGGCCGTAGGCGTGGGAGTCCTGACATTCGTGGTGTGGTTCCTGCTCCTCAGACAACCGGCGCTGTTTGCGGTCACGCTCGCCGTGACGGCCATCGTGATCGCCTGCCCTGATGCGCTCGGCCTGGCGACGCCTACCGCAGTGGCAGTCGGCACAGGTGTCGGAGCCAGGAACGGCATCCTGATCAAAAACGCGACGGCGCTAGAACAGGCCTCGAAAATTCAGGCCATCATCTTTGACAAGACCGGGACGCTCACCGAGGGCAAACCGGCCGTGACCAATGTGATCGCTTTCGCGGCAGGCAAACGGGCGGGTTTGGACGAAGCCCGGCTGCTGCAGGTAGCGGCGACGGCAGAAGCGGACTCGGAGCATCCCCTGGCGAGCGCCATTGTCGAGGGGGCGAAGGAGCGCCAGCTGGCCGGGCTATCCTACAGCCAGTTTCAAGCCATCGCGGGAGGCGGCGTCCAGGCGCTCGTGGATGGGGACATCGTGCTGGTCGGGACCCCGAAACTGCTGGCGGAGCACGCCATCCAGTTACAGCCTGCCGAACAGGACGAACTGGCAGCGCTGCAGGCGGAGGGGAAAACGGCGATGCTCGTGGCGCTGAACGGCCAGGCGGTCGGCCTGATCGCGGTCGCTGATCGTGTGCGGGCAACGTCGCGTGAGACGATTGCCCGGCTCAAGGCATTCGGCATCCAGGTCGCGATGTTGACCGGCGATAACCGGCGCACAGGCGAGGCCGTCGGTCGCGAACTGGGTATTGAGCGGGTGTTTGCCGAGGTGCTGCCCTCTGACAAGGCGAACTATGTGAAACAACTGCAAGGCGAAGGCTTATTCACGGCCATGGTCGGGGACGGCGTCAACGATGCCCCTGCGCTGGCGCAGGCAGACCTGGGCATCGCGATTGGCGCAGGGACGGGCGTGGCAATTGAGACGGCTGAAGTCGTGTTGATGCGCAGCGACCCGCAGGACGTGCTGGCCACCATTCGCCTCTCCAAAGCCACCGTCACGAAAATGAAGCAAAACCTGTTCTGGGCGGCGATTTACAACGTGGTCGCCATTCCTATCGCGGCGGGTGTCCTCTATTATCCCCTAGGTCTGCTGCTCAGGCCGGAAGTGGGGGCGCTGGCCATGAGCGCCAGTTCGATTACGGTGGCGACCAATGCGGTCTTGCTCAAGCGCGTGGAGAAGAAGCTGAGAACGTAGTAAAGATGGGTGAACGTTCTCGTTGAACGGTTGGCCTCTTCGGGTAGGTAACCATGAACGTTTCCAAGGTGAGGAGCTGGCCTTGTCCAGTTACCGCTCCAGCCCCTGCGGGATCATGCTGAGATGCTGGAGCAGGCTCAGCCGATCGAAGTAGCCCCAGCCTTCGACCACCTTGCCATCAGCATAGCGGTCTATGGCGATCCCGGTCACCACCACCTGCTTCCCCGTCGGCGCAATGCCGAGCAGCTCACCCAGATGGGTGCCCCGTGCAGTGAAGCGCACCATCACTTCGTCTCCCTCGGTGATCGTGTCCTCAATCGTGAGGTGCAGGTCAGGGAAGGCTGTGCAGAACATGACGCGCTGCGCTTTGACGGCTTCACGCCCCCGTATCTCCCCAGCGGGGTTGCCCAGGTCGTGGATCACGATGTCAGGGACGATGACCTCGTCGATGATGCTCAGGTTCCCTTTGTTCCACGCTTCCTCAATGCCGCGGCGCGAAATCGCCTTGTTTTCTTCTGTGTTCATGTCATATTCTCCTTCTGGTAAGATATCTCAAACTGTTGAACGGTTGGTCGCCTCAAGATGTGCAACCATAAACGACCTCGTGTTCTCTTTCCACTTCCCAGTCTGACACACGTCGCTTTCACGTTCTCATTTCCTGGTGAACCCGCCTCGTCCAGTACACTGCTGATGATGTGCTACTTGTCAAGCCAAAAGAGCACCAGGGCACATCCCCACAGGACGGCGAGGGCCAGTAAAAACCACTTGTAATCAGCTCGACTTTGTACATTGTTTCATGAGTAACAGATAGCCTTGGCAAAGCGATCGAGGGTCAGACGAGGGACTAAAACCACATCAGGATCAGTGAGTGATGTGGAAAAAGAGAAATTCCCCCAAAACTGTCGTCGGACGTCTGCCAGGACATCATGAAAGGTCGCGGTGTGTTTGTGATACCAGGCTGTTTGCGCAAGAGGGATGCATCCATCGGGATGAAGTGCGCACCCAAAGAGTGCGACCAGGCTGTAGAGACCGAAAAGCATGGGCGTCGTGCGGTCAATGGCCAGGTCAGACCACTGGCGTTGGGTTTCGATCCCCAGATGAGCCCGGCTTTCCTCAAAGGTGGTCTCCAGACTCCAGCGGTGCATGAAGGTTCGCACGATCAGCTCGGCTGTCAGCCTCTGGTTGGTCGAAAACAGCGCTTTGGGGGGCCGTTTGCCTTGAGGATCACGGGTGAGAACCCAGCGGATGGGCAAGGGGGCAAAGCCTGCACGATACCACAGAGCCGTTCCCGTGCAGATCTCCACCGTGCGTTCTCCTTGCCCATACCATTGCAGAGTCAGACGCTGCCACGTGGTCTTCGGATCGACCAGGACCTCTTCGAGCGAAGGGAGGCGAGGGCCAACCACGCGAGGACGACCGATCGTGTGTGCGTCGCGTTCGGGGGGTGGTTCATGCAGGACCGCATCCAGATGAAACGAAGTGATGAGGCTCACCTGCTGCTCTTGGCACTCCAGGCCCAGTTCCAGGATGCTATAGGCGGTATCACCCAGCAGAGTGATCGGCAAGGTAGGAAACCAGCGGCGAACCAGCTTCACCATTTGACGCGCCCACATGCCGACCGTCTTGTGGCGTTTGCCCAAGCTCGCACTCACCTCTGGGGTCGTAGCCACCACACACAAAAAGGGCAAAGCGCAGCGTTGCTTGGTCCAAGGCAAGGTGACGACTACGGCCATCACGATCCAACGCAACCCAGGGCTGCTGACCGATCGCTTGCGACTGGAGAGTGCGCTATCGCGGTAATGTCCGCGTTTGCTGATCTTGGGTCCCCAGCGCCGCTCCAGCGTTTCGTCGATCACCAGTTCCAGACTGCCGCCTGCCTCAACAAAGGTTTCCACAATGATGGTCAGCAACTGACGGCTCACCGCCAGGGGCGACCAGCGCGCTCGATTGAGCACGTGATGGAAGGTGCTGAAGCTCGTCTCCCTCTCATCGCCAGTGTGACGCAGCGCGGCTGCAACAGTGCGACGGCCATGAGCCAACAGCGTCCCAGTCAACAAGGTCATCAATTTCCTCCACGTCGGAGCAGTAAACAGTGGCCGAAAGGCCGCCAGAACCTCTATAATGGGATCGGGAAGGGGCATGAAGTTTCTCCTTGGCAAGATAGATGTTTGATTACCCTCTATCTTACTCCAGAGGCGGCTTTATGCCCTATGCTTTCCCCAAAATGTACAAAGTCGAGATCAGAGTCGATGAGAAAATTGACGACCGACATCCAACCAACGGATGTGAGCCCTGCAAGTGCGATTACTCCTGAGACGCCCCTGGCTCGGGTTCGAAAGGATGTGAGTGCCAGGTAAAGGGTGAGCAGGCCACTCGTAAAGAGGGAAGCACCCAGGACCCAAAATACTCGTCTCAGCCAGATGAGGAGCGTTGGAGCTGTGATCTGGATGGTGGAGAGAGAGACGCCCATAAAACGCAGATCCTCTGGGAGCAATGATGGGCGCAAGAACACGAAGTAGAGTCCCATGCCCATGAGGATGACTCCGCAGAGGGCCAATACTGCTGAGGAGTAAGATCGATACTTCATGATTTCTTTCCTCCCATAAGGACACCTTTGTCGGTTTTGAGCAGGTGGATGAATCTGGCGGGAGCAAGTCCAGCCATGTTCATGTACAGGTGCTCAGGCCTTGACGTGATTGGTGCTCCAACCCAGGCGGTGATAGAGTGGGCAATAGCCCGTGATGCCGGTCACGACGAAGTCGAGGCCGAGCAGGACGAGCACGATTCCCGCCAGACCCACTAGCAGCGACGCCAGGATTTGCAGGAAGAGGAAGAGTCCGACAACAGCGGCAAGAGAGCCGCCAATGATACGCATCCAACGCTCAACTGTTCCAACATTCTGTTTGTTGTTCATGGTAGATATTCCTTTCGCACTCTGTGTCTAGAGTACCGTCGCTTGCGCTCAGCGAACACTCCAGACACCAACTAGAGCGCCGGTCAAGTAATGGGCCTTGAGTACGAACCAACCGGGAAACAATGTTAGCATCGGTTAGTACCAAGGAACCTTGTCCCGATGTTCCTCTGAACCAGCAATCATTGCCAGGTGCTCACTTCCTTGAAGAGTGCAGAGGCAAGCAAGGTACAGCGCGTGGCCATCTCTCTGGGGGTACACGGTCTTGCATGCTCAAGCCACCAGGTGATGGCCTCCACCAACATGGTGGACACTAGGTCTGGCACAAACTCATCTGAGAAGGTGAGGACAGGCTGATCGGCTGTGTGCTGCCTGCATGGCCCGTGTCCATGCTCATGCCCATGCCCATGGACGTTGACCACCATGCCCGCCAGAGACGCACGCATCTTCCTCACAAACCAGGGACTCCCTTTCCCACCAAGCAGCGCTCGATAGAGTCGCTCGTACTCGGCAATGTGCTCGAAAAACCTCACCCAGACTTCTGGAGGGTGCTGCGCCGGGCCTATCTCTCCGACATTGTGCAGCAAGGTGCTCATGGCTTCCTCAAAGACCTGTTCGACCAGGTCGTATTTGTCTTGATAATTGCGATAGAACGCAGCCCGGCTCACCATCGCGCGCTCGGTAATCTCGCCGATAGTGAGTGCGTCGAAGCCCCGCTCCTCGATCAACTCAATTAACGCCTCTCTCAGGAGTTTCTGCGTGCGTCTGACGCGTAAATTGTTCCCTTTTTGAGTCATTTTGCGCTCCTTGTCTCATTCGAGACAAATCTTTCTGATTGATTCTTGTTTCTGTGTCCTGGTCTGGCTACACTGAGAACCAGATACAAGAGCCTCTTTGAGATACTATGTCTCAACCTGGTCGCCTTGTCAACATGCAGAGCTGAATCATCCCAGATGCGTCAAGATACACTGCAGACGCGACATCATGAAAAGAAAGAGAAAGAGCGTTCTATGAGCAACGTCTTCTTGCGACGCACGCGTGATGCGGACACGCCCATGCCCGCGCGCCAATCGACTACCACCCCCCCACGCTGGGTGAAGGTATCCGCGGTGATCATCATGATCCTGGTCCTGCTGTTTGTGATCCTACATCTCACTGGCAATGGCATGGGTGCCCACATGCACATGTCGATCATCAGACATGGAGGGCAACCGCTATGATCATGTCACCCGGCCTTCGTAAGGTCGCGCTCACCGCGCACGTCACGTCCTCGGTCGGCTGGTTTGGCGCGGTCTCGGCCTTCCTGGCTCTCGCCATCGCCGGGATGGTCAGCCAGGACCGAGAGTTGGTGCGGGCCGCCTATCTCGTGATGGGTCTCACCACCTGGTTTGTGATCGTCCCATTGGCCCTCGTCTCGCTGCTCACCGGGGTGATCTCATCTCTGGGTACCCGGTGGGGCCTGTTTCGCTACTATTGGGTGCTGATGAAACTCGTGCTCACCATCCTTGCCACCCTCGCCTTGCTCGACCATACGCGGCCCATTGATCTCCTGGCAGGTACCGCGGCAAAGACTGCCGTATTGGGTGCCGATCTTCACGGGGCACAATTCCAAATGGTGGTCGCCTCCAGTCTCGCTCTGGTAGTGTTGCTCGTGCTCACGGTGCTCTCAGTGTACAAGCCACGAGGCATGACCCCGTACGGGCAGCGCAAGCAGGACGAACAGCGTCAAGGGGTCGCAGTCGGAGATAAAGCTCCCAACCAGGCACAAGAGATCCTGCAGGAACGCGAAGGCAACAGCGTCCACGTCGCGACATTCAAATAAGAAAGAAGGAAAGCAGATGAGTATCCTCAAGGTTCCAGGTGCACAGTTGTATTATGAGGTGAGCGGCTCTGGGCCACTCCTGATCCTGATCCCAGGGGCGAGCGGGACGGGAGAGTCCTTCCGTCCGCTCGCACGCGAACTGATCGCACAGTATCAGGTGGTGACCTACGACCGCCGAGGGTTTTCCCGAAGCTCGCTCGACGGACCTCAAGACTACGAGCATCGACTCGAAACCGATGCTGATGATGTGCAGCGCTTGATCGAGCATCTGACGGGCCAGCCGGCAATCGTCTTTGGCAACAGCTCGGGAGCGCTTGTCGCCCTCGAAGTGCTCATCCAATCTCCTGAGCGGGTCAAGACGGTGGTGGCCCACGAGCCGCCAGCCGTTTCTCTGCTGCCTGATGCGACGGAATGGTGGGCCTTTTTCGATGGAGTCTACGACACCTACCTAAAGGAGGGGATTGCCAAAGCCCGGTACCAGTTTGCCAGCGGGACTGGAATCGGAGAACGCCAGCTGATGGAGCGGTCTCTGACACAGCAAACGAACGAATATACGCTGTCTAACACCAGGTACTGGATGGAGCATGAGTTGCGCCAGTATCCGCGAGTTGAGCTCGATCTCGACGCTCTCGCTGCACATGCCAGGCAGCTCGTGCTCGCCGGAGGACGTGACGCCCAGGACAAGTTGCCCTATCAGCCTGTATCGGTGCTGGCGAGGCAGTTGGGTCTCGATGTTGTCCACTTCCCTGGCGGACTCTCCGGCCTCCGGGCCTCTCCCACCGAATTTGCGAAGGAGCTCATGCATGCGCTCGAAGACGACTGAGTGGCCTTGCGCATCTCGCGTGAGATTGGCACGTGGCGTCCAATCCTGCTTGTTCATATCAACGGTGTATTCATAAGAGAAGAGACGTTTTTCACTTGAAAGGAGCACAATCTATGCATTCGTTCGCACGTCGCCTCCATAGCCAACCGGGCAAGGCGTCGTCCACAGGGACCAAATGGCTGATCCTCAAGAGGGGTTGGCGTTACGACCTGGGAGCCTGGTTCTGCGACACCTTCCTGTTTCGTGGCCAGTTGCGGGAACTGAGGCAGAGAACCACTGACCTGGCCCAATTGCAACCCGGAGATGCGGTGCTGGATGTGGGCTGTGGTACGGGCACGCTGGCCATGGCAGTGGCACGCCACGTCGATCGCACAGGCCGCATTGCAGGCGTTGACCCTGGGACACAACAGATCGCCCGTGCCCGCGCGAAAGCGGCCCGGCGACACCTGCCTATCGATTTTCAGATCGGGGTGATTGAGCAACTTCCCTTCCCCGACCACTCGTTCGATGTGGTGTTCTCGACCCTGATGATGCATCATTTGCCGAATAGCCTCAAACGTCAGGGGCTCGCCGAGATCGCCCGGGTACTCAAACCAGGGGGGCGTCTGGTCATTGCCGATTTCAAGCGCAAGCAGGAACGCCAGGGCCAAGCTGCGCGCTTTCACGCTGGGGGGAGCAGCATGCAAGATCTGGCTACCATGGTCTCGGACGCCGGTTTCTCAGAGGTGGAAACGGAGGAGATGCGGATCCCACGATTCTCTGCTTTCCCAGGAGCAGGTTTTGTCCATGCACACAAAAGCTAAGACGAATGGGCAATCAACACGTCTTTGAGCGCGTCAATGAGTTCCTTTGTTGAGCGATAATTAAAAGGGTACTGCGCCGAAAGTAGGTGTGCGAGCGGGCGGAAGACCTCTCCCTCTCCCTTAGCCCCTGGGATCAGGATCAAGAGTGGCCCATCGCCGCTTGCCTCATAATACAACTGCGCACCGGGAACCTTGAGGGTACTCATACTCTTTCCTTCTTTCCTCTTTTTTTACAAGTATTTTCCCTTTTGCATAGGCTTCTAGCCTTTCGGCACTTCCCGCGCCGACTGTTTCTTCTTCCTGTGCATAAACCCCAAGAAATGTTTGAACTTGAAAGGAGCAACGACAAGCATTAAACCGATCATGAAATAGAAAATCGGATTAGTAAGAAAGGATTCAGCGAGGCCTGATTTGAATAGTGCAAAGGCGGCACCGACATGCAGAATAACCACGACGAGTATGACTAACACGATTGCGACGAGCAGAACATGCCTCTTCCACGCATGATTGTTCACAGTATGAATTTCATTCAAATTGAATCCGGTAAACTCTTCAGCGCGTATGTTCTCTTCACGTACTCCCGCATCTGTGAGCATTGTTTTCATAGCGCTCACCATTTCCGGCAGTCCTGCAAGGTAATAAATCGGGGACTGCAGATCATCCACATACCTTTTCAGCATGGAATGATTTATGGACCCAGTTTCTCCTCGCCATGATTTGGCTGACTTTTCGGGCCTGGTCATCGTTGCCATCAATGTGAAAGAGGGATGTTGCTTTGCCACATTTTCCAGCTCGTCTAAAAACGGCGCATCCTCTGGTCGACGATTCGAATAGAACAGAAACATCTCGTGTGGCAGTGTTCTTTCCGTTGCGTCTTTAATCATGGAGAACGCAGGAACGATGCCGATCCCTCCGATGAGAAAAACCGCAGCTTTTGAGGGATCATCATGCAGCGTAAATGATCCGTGCGGACTTTTCAGGAGTATTTCTATGCGTACTTTGTCTCCGATTGGCATGCGTCCCAGAACTCTCTTGAAGGCCGTATCCCGCATTCTCATAGCGATAACCAGATCTTTCTCTTGAGGAGAGTTTGCCAGTGAGAAGAATCGACTCTTGCCTTCGCTGTCCGTTTCGGGAGCATTCAGTAAAGTCATTCGTATATGCTGGCCAGCCTGAAAATGAAAGCCGTTCGGCTTCTCAAAAACGAAAGCGATGGTGCCTTCTGCTAGTTGTTTTTTCTCTTTCAGAGCGACTTCATATGCCACCCTCTTCATTGAAGGCCGAACATGGGTAAACAGAAAGGTGCCATGCATGTTGTGGTTCCTTTGAAACATCTATGCTTTTCTCCTTTGCGCTTACTTCTCAACCT
>WNGR01039226.1_pt1 | contig 11674 bp, 7 predicted proteins | sample 5407581 | NCBI WGS metagenome assembly WNGR01 (sample SAMN13153383, study PRJNA577476) | soil metagenome | isolation source: 80 cm soil or saprolite under Garry oak tree replicate 2 | place: USA:California | collected 2016-06-15
GTCGGGCGATGCGATGAGGCCGAGCAGCGCCTCGCGCAGCGCGTCGGCGTCGAACGGCGGCACATACGCCGCCGCGCGCGCCGAAAAGTAATCCTCCAGCCCGCCGACATTCGTGACGACCATCGGCTTGCCGACGGCGGCGGCTTCCAGCATCACCGTGATACCGGATGCATGCGTGTTAGGACGCAGCGGCACGACGACCACGTCGGCCCAGTCGTACAGTTCGCGCTGCTTCTTCAGGCCCGCTGCGGGCGCGACCTGCACGTTCAGCGAACGCAATGCGCGCGGAATGCGCCGCCGCGTCGCGAGCCGCACCGCAAAGCGCGGATCGTTGCCGACGGCCTTGATCAGCGTTTCCCAGTCGCGGTCGCGATCGTTGCCGATGGCCGCGATGCGCAGCGGCGTATTCGGTTGCCATGCCTTTGGCTGCTGCACGGGAAAATCGCGCGTGTTCAGCCCGTAGAAAAGCTGAGTCGCATCGCGGCCGAAGTACTCGCGGCACAACTCGGCGTTATCGCGCGCGAGCGTCGTCAAAAGATCAGCGCGCCCAATCAGCTTGCGATAGAACCAGCGACGCAGCAGCCCATAGTTCGGCCACTTGTCGATCAGCCACACGCTTTGCGCGAGCAATAGCGGTTGCTCCTCGCGCTTGCCGTTCATCAGCAGCATCAGCGCGGCCGACAGCCATTCCTGTTCGGTGTGCGTCCAGATCACGTCCGAGCGCAGCATCTCGTCGCGATTGCGCAGCGTGTGGATCAGGTCGAAACCGAGCAGCGTCTTCAGCGCGCGGCGCACGAGACGTACCGGCTTGCTCTCCTTCGCGTCCTGCGAATAGCTCAGCTGGAATTCGTCGGACTCGGCGTGGTGATAGCCATACAGGCAGCCGATGTTCTCGCCCGGTCGATAGAAACGCGGATCGGCGCCGTAAAAAAGATGCACGTGGACCTTTGTCGTCATGCGTGCACCCCCGTCCCGGTGCCCGTGCCGCGCTGCTGCGCAAACGCCCGGCGCGCTTCGCGAGCGCCCGTGCGCACGGCATGCCAGCGCGCAAGCTTGGTGCGCGCCCCTTTCGACGTCAGCGCGAGCACCGCATGCAGCGCGCCCGGATAAACACGCGTGCCGACGAGCGCATACCACCACCACGCGACTTCGCGCTGCCCAGCCGGCAACTGCTCGCGCAGGATCAGATGCAGGTTGTACGCGGCGTTGCGCACCGCCGTCAGCGACTGCGCGTCGCGGCGGTCCTCGTCGAAACGCTCGGCGGGGTAGTGATCGACGGCGACGCGCGGATCGTAAACCAGCTTCCAGCCCGCGTTCTTCACGCTCATGCTGAACGCCATGTCGTTGTGGACCTGCGCGCCTGCGCCGCGCAAGCGGCCGTCGAAGCGGATCGTGCGCACCGCGTCGTGCCGGTAGCTCATGTTCGCGCCCTTGAGCAGATCGACTTCGCGCGCTTCACCGACACCCAGATGATGGTTGCCGATGATCTTGCCCGACTTCATCATCTTGCCGACCAGAAAGCGCGAGCCGTCGAGCACGCCGCCCTTTTGATGCACCCAGTCGCGTCCGCCGAGCGCGCCCAGGCGCGGATCGCTTTCGAACGCGGCGCCGATGCGGCGCACCCAGTCCGCGTGCGGCGCGGCGTCGTCGTCGGTGATGGCGATCACGTCGCCCGTCGCAGCATCCAGCCCGCGATTGAGCGCGGCCACCTGGCCCGGCAATTCGACGGCCGCGACGTTCAGCGGCAACGCGCCGACCACGAGGGGATCGGCGAGGCATGCATGCGTCGCTTCATCATCGGGACGCGCGACCACGACCACTTCGTCGGGCACGCGCTCCTGCTTCTGCAAGGCCGCGAGACAGCGCGCGAGGTCCTGCGGGCGGCGAAAGGTCGGCACCAGTACCGTTATCTTCATCCTGTACTCTCCGTGGCTTGTTGACGGCGCATGGACCTTGCCTCGCAGGCAAGACCCAATGCGCGCATCAGGTGCTCAGGTATTCCTGCACGGCCGCGTAGCTGCGGTCGTAGTTGCCGCGCGCGCGCGGCGGCATCGCGTTGAAAATCGCGCCCTGCACGTGCACGCCCGCCGAATGCAGGCGCTTCAACGCATCGGCGATCTCGCCTTCGCTGTGCATGCCCGAGCGAACGACGAAGAACGTCGAACCCGCATAGCCGCCGATGATCGACGCGTCGGTCACGGCCAGCACGGGCGGCGTGTCGATCAGGATCACGTCGTAGCGCTTGCCCAGCCCGTCGAGGTACAGCGGCAGGCGCGGCGACATCAGCAGTTCGGACGGGTTCGGCGGACGGCGGCCGCACGAAATGAACGACAGGTTGTCGATTTCCGTCGCGCGCACCGCTTCTTCCAGCGAAATCTGCCCGCTCAGCAACTCCGACAGGCCGTTGTCCTGCGAGCCGCCGAGATGCTTTTCGAGCGCGCCGCGCCGCATGTCGCCGTCGATCATCAGCACGCGCTTGCCCGAATGCGCGAGCAGAACGGCGAGGTTGATCGTCAGGAAACTCTTGCCGACGCCGGGCAGCGGACCCGTGAACATCACGATGTGGTTGCGCGAATCCTGCAGCGTGAACTGCATCGACGTGCGCAGGCTGCGCAGGCTTTCGATACACACGTCCTTCGGCTTCGCGTTTGCGAGCACCGCGCGCTGACGCGTGCCGCCGCGCACTGCGGCGTTCTCCAGCAGCGCCTGTTCGGACGACAGCGGCACGAGACCATAGACGGGCAAATGGAACGTGCGCTCGACCGTTTCGGGGTCGTCGATTCCCTTGAACATATTGCGGCGCAGGAACACGAAACCCGTGCCGATGATCAGCCCGAGAATCGTCGCTGCCGACAGAATCAGCGCCTTCTTCGGCTTGATGGGCGAACCGGGGCGCAACGCGGCGTCGACGATATGCACGTTGCCGCCCGTGCCTGCTTTCTGCACGGACAGTTCCTGTACGCGGTTGAGCAGCAGCACGTAGATGTCTTCGGCGACCTTCGCGTCGCGCTGCAGCTGCACGGCCTTCACTTCGGTAGCAGGCAGATCGCGGAAACGGTCCGCGTATTTCGTGCGCTGCGCCTGGAGTTCGGCCATCTGCTGCTGCGCGGCCTTGATCATCGGGTGATCGTCGCCATAGCGCTGTTCGAGCTGCGAAATCTGCAGACGCAAGGCCGAGATCTGCTGCTCGTACTGCACGCTGCCTTCCAGATAAACCTTCGCCTCGTCGCTCGCGTTGATCGAGCCGCTCTTGCTCTGATACGCCGTCAACGCCGCTTCCGCGCGTTCCAGATCGGACTTCAGGCGCGGCTCTTCGCTTTTCAGGAAGTCGAGCATCCGGCTCGCGTCGGCCTGCTTGGTGCGGATGTGCTCCAGCAGATACGACTGCGCGAGCGCATTGGCGACGGCCGCCGCGTGCTCCACGTTGATGGCCGTCTGGAACGCGCCGATCGCGTCGAGGTCGTTCGCGCGCATCACCGTGAACTGCGTGCCGGGCCGCGCGACGAGCTTGTCAACCAGCATCGTGACGCCGCCGCCCTGTGCCGGCTGGCCGGCCTGGCCGCGCAACAGCAACTGGCCGTCGGGCGTCATCAGCGTGTAGCGTTCGTTGTCGAGCGCGGTGAGGACCAGCTTCTGGCCTTCGAGCGCAGGTGTCACGTCGAGCGAATCGACGTCGGCTAATTCGCCGCCCCACGCATACGAGCCGAGGCTGAGCCACGGCTTGGCGGGCTGGCCCGGCGTCGCGAGACGCGCGGCGAGGCTGCCGAGCACGGGAATCGTCTTCGGCGCGATCGAGAAGTTCAGCTTCATGTCGTGAACCACGGGCGCGACCACGCCGCGGCTCTTGATCATTTCGATCTCGGCGTCGGTGGGAATCGTCGATTGCCCCGTCGAGATCGTCGCGCCCGTTTGCGTCTGCGTGAGCGCCTGCGACGTGTTGTCCGACGTTTCCACGCGCACGTGCGCATCGGCCGAATACACGGGCTTCGCGACATAGCAGTAGAAGCCGGCAATCGCGACGATGGTCGCGGCAATGCCGATCAGCCACCAGATGTCGTCGATGATCACCTGCAGCAGTTGGCCGAGGACCACGTCCTCTTCTTCGGTTCTGGCCTGTATGGCCAGATGGGGATTGGCTTGAGTGCTCACTTGGATACTCGCTTGAGTGCTCAGGGTTGACCCGGGTCGGGTCGCCGGCGGCATCCGGTGCGTTGCATCCGTTCGTGTTCCGGATGCGAAGCGCCGGGATGCCGGCAGCGGTTCAGGCATTGCAACTGCAATGAGACGTCAGGACATCAGCGCGTCAGCTGCTTCAGGTAGAACAGCGTCTGCACCGTCGGCAGGACCTGCTGCAACACGCGGTTGAACGTCGTCGAGGCGGCCGTGCCCACGTACACCACGTCCATCGGCTGCAACTGGAATTGCGACGACAGCATGATCGCGTCGGGCTGCGTCATGTCGAGGCGATACACGTCGGGCGTGGTCGGCTTGTCCTTCATGCCGCGCATCACGTAGATCTGGCGCGGGTTCGCGTCGGTGTCGAGAATGCCGCCCGCCTGCGTGAGCGCATCGGCGATCGTCAGTTCGCCCTTGTTCATCGGCACGGGGATCGGCGTCTTCACTTCGCCCATCACGAAGATGCGCGTGTCGCTGCGGTCCGGCACGTTGACGATGTCGCCGGGTTCGAGCATCACGTTCTGCGTCGAATCGCCCTTGTCGAGCATGCGGTTCGCGTCGAGCACGTAGAGCTTGCCCTTGCGCGTGAGGCGCACGCGCTGCAGATCGGCGTTGTCGGACGAGCCGCCCGAGCGGGTGATCGCGTCGACCAGCGTGAGCGGCACGTCGGACAGCGCAAGCGGTCCCGGCGTTTTCACGTCGCCCGTCACCTGCACCTTCTGGCTGCGGTACGACAGCACGCGCACATCGACCTGCGGATCGCGGATGTACGGAATCAGCTTCTTGCCGAGTTCGTCGCGGATCTGCGCCGTGGTCCGGCCCGACGCGCGAATCCGGCCGACGAACGGGAAATAGATCGTGCCGTCGGGCGCGACCGTCTGTCCGTACGGGTCGGCCTGGCCCGGCAGTGCCTGGGTGTACGGCTGCTGCAATGCGCCGCCGATCGACTGCGTCGTGTTGCCGCCCGAAGACAGCGTGCTGCCGTTCGGCGTCGTCAGTTCGGGGTGATCCCACACGGTGATGCCGAGAATGTCCTGCGGCGCGACGTGATAGACGTACTGCGTCGGATCGGCGAACGGGCCCGGCGGCGGCAGCACCTGCTTCGCAATGGAGTCTGCCGTTTGCGCCTGCTGCTTCTGGATCACCTGGGCATCGATCAGCGTGACCGGGTACGTCTCAGCCGGCTTGTTCTGCGAGTCTTCCTTCAGACGCGACGTGTCGAGGTAATTCCCCGGCGCGGTCGCGCATGCCGACAGAAAAGTCGTCAGCAGAATAGATAACGTGATATTTCGTTTCAGCATATTTTGTCCAGCCATCCCATGACGAGGTGTTCGATGTGCGCGAGGCTGTCGCGATACGCGCCTTCGTCGCGTCCATGCGGATCGACGACGTCGGCGCTTCCCCACTTGTCCCACTTGCCGAGCGGATAGACCTTGCCGCGCGAAGTGCGATCGAGCGCTTCCACATCCTTGACTTGCCGCTGTTCGGTGACGAGGATCAGATCGGCATCGCGCACGAGCTTGCCGTCGAGCCGCCGCGCGCGATGCGCGCCGCTTTCCACGCCGCGTTCTTCAAGCAGACGCCGCATCACGGGGTCCATGCCGTAGCCGTCGATCGCGCGCAGGCCCGCCGAGCGAAACGCGATGGGCTGCGCTCCGCGCGCGTCCTGACGCGACTTGAACAGTCGCTCGGCGGCGGGCGAGCGGCACACGTTGGCGTGGCAGACGATCAGGACGTTCGCGAACATGGGCGGCCTCTTTGCAGTCGATGACGCCTGGGGTTACAGCGCGTCAGCCGTGGCAGCCGTCGCGAGCGAGGCCGCCGCCGCTTCGGACTGCGCGGACTGACGGCCAATCGCGTGATACTCGATGCCGAGTTCGCGCAGCGTGTCCGGCTCGTACAGATTGCGGCCGTCGAAGATCAGCGGCGTTTTCAGCAGCGTCTTGAGACTGTCGAAATCCGGGCTCTTGAAGACCTTCCATTCGGTGAGGATCACCAGCGCGTCGGCCTGCTCAGCCGCCTGCATTTCTTCATCCGCGAACGTGAGGCGCGCGAGATGTTGCGGCTTGTCCTTCAGGTCGAGCGCGAACACGCGCTTCGATTCGTCGACGGCGACCGGGTCATAGGCCACGACCTTCGCGCCGCGCGCCAGCAGTTCGGCGATCAGTGCACGGCTCGGCGCTTCGCGCATGTCGTCGGTATTCGGTTTGAACGCAAGACCCCAGACGGCGAACGTGCGGTCCGACAGGTCCTCGCCCAAACGTGCAACGATCTTGTGCGCGAGGATCTTCTTCTGCGTTTCGTTCACTGCTTCGACGGCTTCGAGAATGCGCAGGTTGTGGCCCATCTCGCTGCCCGTGCGGATCAGCGCCTGGACGTCCTTCGGGAAGCACGAGCCGCCATAGCCGCAGCCCGCGTACAGGAAGTCGTAGCCGATGCGCGGGTCCGAGCCCATGCCGCGGCGCACCGCTTCGATATCGGCGCCGACGCGGTCGGCGAGATTCGCGAGGTCGTTCATGAACGAGATGCGCGTCGCGAGCATCGCGTTGGCCGCGTATTTCGTGAACTCGGCGGAACGCACGTCCATGTACAGCGTGCGTTCGTGATTGCGGTTGAACGGCGCGTACAGGCGCTTCATCAGTTCGCGCGCCTTTTCGCCGGGTACGTCCTCGTCGCAACCGAGGATGATGCGGTCCGGACGCGTGAAGTCGTCAACGGCGGCGCCTTCTTTCAGGAACTCGGGGTTCGACACGACCGAGAACATCTGCTTCAGGCCACGCGCATTCAGCTCTTCCTGCACGGCCTGCGCGACGCGGCGCGCGGTGCCGACGGGCACCGTCGACTTGTCGACGATCACCTTGAAGCCCTTCATATGGCGGCCGATATTGCGCGCCGCTGCCAGCACGTATTGCAGGTCGGCCGAGCCGTCCTCGTCGGGCGGCGTGCCGACGGCGATGAACTGGATGTCGCCATGCGCGACGGCCGCTTCGATATCCGTCGAAAACTTCAGGCGCCCCGCCTTGCGGTTGCGCGCGATGATCTCCAGCAGACCCGGCTCATGGATCGGCACGCCGCCGTTGTTCAGCACGTCGATCTTGCGCTGATCGACGTCGAGGCAGAATACGTCGTGCCCGATGTCTGCCAGACAGGCACCCGTCACGAGGCCCACGTATCCGGTTCCAACGATCGTCAGGTTCATGAATTACACCTCGGAGATTGAATGTTCAGTGAATGAAGAACGCCTGGCGTTCTACCCGATGGACGCCACGCGCGTCAGTACGCGTTGCTGCCCACGAAGCCTTTCCAGAAAGTCAGGCCAACGATCTTGATGTCGAGCCAGAAGCTCCAGTGCTGCATGTAGTACAGATCGAGCTTGACGCGGCCCATCATCTTTTCGATGCGGTCGGTTTCGCCGCGATAGCCGTTGATCTGCGCCCAGCCGGTGATGCCGGGCTTGATCCGGTAGCGGTGCATGTAGCCCTTCACCAGATCCTTGTAGATGTCGTCGTGTTCGAGCGCATGCGGACGCGGGCCGACCACCGACATTTCCCCGCGCAGCACATTGATGAACTGCGGCAGTTCGTCGAGGCTCGTGCGACGCAGGAACGCGCCGACGGGCGTGATGCGCGGATCGCGGCGCGTGGCCTGCGTGATCTTGCCCGCCTGTTCCTGGTGGACCTTCATCGAGCGGAACTTGAAAATCTCGAACTCGCGTCCGTCGATGCCCTTGCGCCGTTGCCGGAAAAACACCGGGCCCGGCGACGACAGCTCGGTGATCGGCGATGCGGCGAGATTGATCGCGGGCACGCCGAGCAGATCGACCATCGGCTGGTTGAGGAGCGTCAGGCTGCGCACATCCGGGATAAAGCGGATGTTCACGAAGTCGTTGCGGAACTCCATCACGAAGCGATGGATGATCTTCTCTTTCGACATCGGCAGCGCCATCCACAACTCGCGCACCGAACGGCGGCGCATCTCGTCGATCATCGCCGCGTAGTCGCGCCGTACGGGCACGCCTTCGATCGTTTCCGGCTCGTCGTTGTCTTCGTAGTGGCTGCGGCTATCGTTTTCGTCATAGACGATGACGGGGCTGAAGCCTGCTTCGGGACGGCTGCGCATCTGCTCGATCAGAAACTTGCCGTACGGCGCGCCACCGACGATAGCCACCCGCTTCTGGTTGAAGCCCTCGCGACGCAGTCCGCGCAGCACGGCGTGCACCAGCGCCTTCGTGACGATCAGCAGCACCACGCTCGCGCCGGCCCAGTACGCGAGCCACAGCCGCGACAGCATGTCCGATCGGTGCAGGCTGAAGCTCATCAGCACGCCCGTCACCTCGACCATCAACCAGCCCATCGACACGCGCCACAGCAGGTCGTACAGCGGCTTGCCGCGCCACGACTGATAGATGCCGAGGGCCGGAAAGAACAGGATCACGAGCAGGCAGTCGAACGCCAGCGACACGCTTTGCATGTCGTCGAGCCACACGAAATGCCCTGTGTGCAGCGCGGCCGCGATCAGCGCGCCGAGCGCGACCATGCCGATGTCGATGATTCTCGATAGAACGCTCAGCATCTGCTGCCCCTCGCCTTGTCTGTCAGTTCAATCAAGTTCTATCCACGGTCCGTTGGAAAGTGCGCTGCGTAATTCGCGCGCCGGCTTGTCGGGTGATTCGCCAACCGGCCTTGCGTCTTGCGAATAGAAAAGCAACGCGGGAAAAGCAAATCACCTCGCATTCGGCGCATTGCGGTTTGCATTGCGACCCGAATACGGATGAATTGCGCCGGTGAGTGAATACCCTTGTACAAGCCTAGATAAAGCGGTATTAAAATTCCGGCTGCAAGGCGGTAAAAAATCTCAAAATGTATCGGCACGATTTACGATATTTTTTTCGCTTTTATTCGGTAAATTTTGCCGAATTATGCGAGTTGGCACCGCACTTCACGCCACTCGTCTCGCCTTTGCTGTGCTTTTTTTCCGCTGCAGTTTCAGTTGATGCCGTGCGCGTGCCGGTCAGCCTCCGAATTCCAGAGCTGCGAATTGTGTCGCGTCAATTTTTGCATGATTTATTTTCTATTTTTCCAGTATTGCGAAATTATTCGTTAATGCGTGTTGAGCATTTTGCATTGGAATTATTCGGCAGAAATTCAATGTCCATTTATTGACGCATTACGACGTGATAAAAACGAAGCCATTCACCCTGCTTCGAGGAGTTATCACCATGACTGCTACGGCGTCAGACGTCGACAATCGCCAGGCGAATCAAACCCGGCTCAACGTCAAGCTCAAGGTTCATCCCGTGATACTGGCTGGCGGTTCGGGAACACGGCTGTGGCCGATGTCGCGCGAACAGCATCCGAAACAGCTGATCGGTCTGCTGGGCGCAGACTCGCTGCTGCAATCGACGACGCAACGGCTCGATGGGCTCGATGCCGGTTATCCCGTCGCCGAGCAACTGGTCGTTGTCTGCAACGAAGATCATCGCTTCACGACGGCCGAGCAACTGCGCGTGAGCGGCAAACAGAGCCGCCTGATTCTCGAGCCCTGCGCACGCGACACCGCACCGGCTTTGACGATCGCGGCGCTTTCCGTGCTCGCTCAGGACCAGGACGGCATCATGGTCGTGATGCCCGCCGACCACGCGGTGACGGACACTGAAGGTTTTCACGCCGCCGTCGCGGCGGGCGTGCAGCATGCTGCAAACGACCAGATCGTGACGATGGGCATCGTGCCGTCGCGCGCCGAAACGGGCTACGGCTACATTCGTATCGGTGCTTCACTACCCGCCGTTGAAACGGCGAGCGAGCGTGTGATCGACGCGCACCAGCTCGACCGCTTCGTCGAAAAGCCGCACATCGAACTCGCGCAGCGCTACGTCGAGTCCAAAGAGTATTGGTGGAACAGCGGCATCTTCATTCTGCGCGCGTCGACGTGGATCAAGGCCGTGCGTCATTTCCATCCGGCCATTTATGAAGCCTGCGAAGCCGCGCATGCGCAAGGCACCACGGACGGCGACTTCTTCCGCGTGCAGCGCGACGCGTTCGGCGCGTGCCCGTCCAATTCGATCGACTACGCGGTGATGGAACGTCTGGGCAGCGACACGTCGGTGTGCACGGGCGTCGTCGTGCCGCTCGATGCCGGCTGGTCCGATGTCGGTTCGTGGGACGCGATCTGGGACATCCTGCCGAAGGACAGCGACGACAACGTCGGCCGCGGCAACGTGATGTTCGAAGGCGCCGGGTCGACATTCGCGCATTCCGAAGGCCGGTTGATTGCCTGCGTCGGCACGCACGATCTCGTCATCGTCGAAACGGACGACGCGATTCTCGTCGCCGACAAGAGCCGCGTGCAGGACGTGAAGAAAGTCGTGGGCCGCATCCGCGAAGCACATGGCGCGGAAGCCGTGAACCATCGCAAGGTGCATCGCCCGTGGGGTCATTACGATTCCGTCGACATGGGTGAGCGCTTCCAGGTAAAGCGTATCGTCGTGAAGCCGGGCGCGCAACTGTCGCTGCAGATGCACCATCATCGCGCCGAACACTGGATCGTCGTGCGCGGCACGGCGCTCGTCACGCGTGGCGAAGAGCGCTTCATCGTGTCGGAAAACGAATCGGCGTATATCCCACTCGGCGTCACGCATCGTCTCGAGAATCCGGGCAAGATGCCGCTCGAAATCATCGAGGTGCAATCGGGCTCGTATCTCGGCGAAGACGATATCGTGCGCTTCGACGACACGTACGGCCGACGATAACGCGCATCGCTAACAAACGCAGCAGAGACGGACGCTGATTGATTGCGCCCGTCTCTGCTACGACGTGTTTGCTGATACCTCAGATTGAAACTGCGCAGATTGAAACTGCGGGGGTGAAGCGCGCGATGCGTGAACCACTGCATCGAATCACGACAATGAACGACGAGACAGCAACGACGCGCCTACCCGCTGCGCGTCTGCCCAAGTAACCGGTTCCAGTTCTGGCTCAAACGATGGCGTGCCTACGCCATCGTCATCATCCTGCGTGCGAAAGCAGATTCAACGGCAACGGGTAGCGTTCGCCCGTTTTGTCCTTGGCGACCTCGGGCGGATAGCGGCGCAACGGCATCAGACGCGGATTCAGATGCTGCGGCAAATGCGGATTGCCCGTTGTGGCGGCAACGTTCGCCGCAGCGAGCGCTGGCGTCGGCGTGAGTTCGGGCATGGCGCGCGTGACCGGCCGCACGGCGACCTTCGGCGTGTGCATACCCACGCTCGACGGGTTCGCGTGCAGTCCTGCCGCTGCTTCATGCGTACGGCATTCGCGGTCGATCCATTGCCGCGCCCAGTCGAGCGCAAAACGGTGCGCTGCGTCGACATCGGCGAAACGCGGGCCGATCAGGCCGGAGCGCTCGACGCGCTTGCCGTCCTTCATGATCTCGGCCCACGCGCGGAATGCATCGTTGGGCACCTGCTCTGCCTCGACGTAAATCGTATAGCCCTGGCGGTCGGCGACCTCCAGGCCGCGCG
>WNGR01017377.1_pt1 | contig 11673 bp, 11 predicted proteins | sample 5407581 | NCBI WGS metagenome assembly WNGR01 (sample SAMN13153383, study PRJNA577476) | soil metagenome | isolation source: 80 cm soil or saprolite under Garry oak tree replicate 2 | place: USA:California | collected 2016-06-15
GACCACGCCCCAGATCTATCCGTTCTAACGCCTTTTCCTCCGCGCAACTCCTCCCACCCCCGCTTGCGGGGGAGGGATGGGGAGGGGGCTGCAGCAAGCTCGAACTCGATGATCACCCCTCTGGATTAAGCACCACTTTCTCATGGACGCCTTCGTCTTTGCCGCCGTGCTGTTCGCCGCCGCCTGCCATGCCGGCTGGAATGCGGCCATCAAGCGTGTGCTCGATCCGATGGCGACGACGGTGCTGATCTCGATCGGCGCCGCCATGGTCGCGCTGGCGTTCGTTCCCTTCGCCGGCTTGCCGGCGCCGGAAGCCTGGCCGTGGGTGAGCGCGTCGGTGCTGATCCATCTCGTCTACTTCGCCGCCCTGATCGAAAGCTACCGCGCCGGCGACATGGGCCAGGTCTATCCGATCGCCCGCGGCGCCGCGCCGCTGCTCACCGCTGCGATGAGCCCCGCGATCGCTGGCGAATGGCTCGGCCTGCTCGCCTGGCTCGGCATCATCCTGCTCGCAGCCGGAGTCCTGCTCCTGTCGCTGCGCGGCGGCCGCGATCTGGCGCGGCTCGACCGGCGCGCGGTGGGCTTTGCCTTGTTCACCGCGGTGACGATCTCCGCCTATTCGCTCACCGACGGGATCGGCGCCCGCCTTGCTGGCAGCGCCAATGCCTATTCGGTCGCGCTCTTCGTCGGCATCGGCCCGGTCATGCTCGTCTACGCGCTCATCCGGCGCGGTCCCAACGTGATGCCGCTGATGGGACGACACTGGGGCATCGGCCTTGCCGGAGGCGCGCTGCAGCTCGGCTCCTATGGCATCGCGATCTGGGCCATGACGGTCGCCCCGATCGCGATCGTCGCGGCGCTGCGCGAGACCAGCGTCCTGTTCGGCGCGGTGATCGCGGTCGTCGTCCTCCACGAGCCCCTGCGCGCCACCCGCATCGTCGCGGCCCTGCTGATCGTCGCGGGCCTCACTGGGATCCGGCTCTCCTGATGCCAGAAATCAGTAATCAGTAATCAGTAATCAGCTCCGCTTCAGTCCTTCCTGGCTGCTGATTACTGACAACTGATTACTGAGGACTGGTCAGCAGGCCAAGCTTGCGCAGGCGCTCGAGATCGGCCGGCTCGTCCACGTCCCACAGCTCGGCCGGTTCGCGCCAGCTGAGGCCGAGTCGCTTGAGACGGCGGCGGGTCTCCTCCATCACGCCCGCCGTGCTCCAGCGCATGTCGGAGAACAACGCGGGCTCCGGCCGCAGCGCTCCGATCAGCGCATAGCCGCCGTCCGCGGTCGGAAAGATCACGATGTCGGTGCCGCCGCGCAGCACGTCGGCCGCCGTGCGCAGCTCGCCGGCGGTCAAGGCCGGGCAATCGGTGCCGATGACGAGCGCGGGGGCGTTCGCCGCCATGAGCGCTGCCAGGATGCGCGCGCCGAGATCCCCTTCCGGTTGGCGCGCGAGGGCAATGCCATGGTGCGCGCGGATCGCTTGAAAGGTGGCGTGATATTCGTCGGGCGCTCCCCAGAGCGTCACCGGGCCGATGCCGGCTCCGCAGGCGGTCGCGACCGCGCGCTCGGTCAGCCGCGCCTGCAGCGCGGCGGCGCCTTCGGCGCCGAGCACGGGGATGAGCCTGGTCTTGGCGAAACCGGGGATCGGCGCCTTGGCGAGGACCGCAGCGGCGACGGGCTCAATCGTTTCCGCCGCCATAGCCATAGCGCCTCGCAAGCGCGGCCGGATCGGCGCCGAAGAGATAGGAGAGGCGCAGCCGCCACATCAGCAGAACGGTTGCCAGCACGCCGTTCTTTTCCCAACGCCGGCCGGAGGTGATGGCGCGCTGGCGCAGGCATAGCGGCCGGCTCACGCGCTTGAGGCGCTGGCAGAGCGCGATGTCCTCCATCAGCGCGATATCGGGAAAGCCGCCCTGGGCGCGAAAGACCTCGCGCTTCACGAACATCGCCTGGTCGCCGGTGGCGATGCCGGTGAGCCGCGAGCGGGCGTTCATCAGCCAGCCGACGACGGCGAGCAGCACCGAGCGGCCGCCGATCCGCACGTCGAAGCGGCCCCAGGCCTGGCCCGACCGTTCGAGGCCATCGAGGATGAGATGATCGGCTTCGGCGGGGAGCCGCGTATCGGCATGGAGGAACAGAAGGACGTCGCCTAAGGCCTTTTCCGCGCCGGCATTCATCTGCGACGCGCGCCCGCGCGACGCGGTCAGGACCTGGTCGGCGCGCAGGCGCGCGCGCTGGACCGTGGCGTCGCGGCTGCCGCCGTCGACCACGATGACCTCGGCCCCGAGCGCGCGCAGATCGGCGAGCGCATCGAGCGCCGAGGCGATGGCTTCGCCCTCATCGAGCACGGGCATGATGATGGAGAGCCGGCTCATCGCAGCGCGCCGCCGCAGCTGGATCCCTGGCCGGCGGTGCAGCCGTAGCAGTGGCCAGCGACGCGGATCGGCTGGCCTTCGAGGTCGGCGGCGATGAGGTCGGCGAGATGCACGCGCGCGCGGCCGGCGACGGACGGATCCTGCGCGAGGGGCAAATCGAGCATCTGGTTGAAGTCGCAGTCGTAGACGAAGCCTTGCCAGTCGACCGAGATCAGGTTGCGGCACATCACCTGAGCGAGGTTTTCATCGACATGCGCGCCATGGAGCATCTGCAGGTAGCGGTCGAACTCGCCCTTCACGATGAGCATCGAGCCGAAGCGCTTGATCGGCATGTTGGCGAGCGTGAACAGGTGGTTGAAGACGATGCCGTAGCGCTCGCCGAGCACGCGCTTGTAGTCGGCCTCGAGCGCCTGCTGCGGCGGCGGCAGCGCGGCCCCTTGCGGATTGTAGACGAGGTCGAGCACGAGCCCGCCGCCGCCGCGCCCATAGCCGAGCGCATTGAGCCGCTGGAGCGCGCGGATCGAGGCCTCGAACACGCCCTTGCCGCGCTGGCGGTCGACATTCTCTTCCAGATAGCAGGGCATCGAGGCCACGATCTCGACCTGCTCGCGGGCCAGGAATTCGGCGAGGTCTTCCTGCCCCGGCTGTTCCAGGATGGTGAGATTGCAGCGATCCATCACCCGCACGCCGATCGCGCGCGCGGCGGTGACGAGCCTGCGGAAATGCGGGTTGAGCTCGGGCGCGCCGCCGGTGATGTCGAGGGTCGCCACGCCTTGGCGTTCGAGGAAGGCGAGCACGACATCGACCACCTCCGCCGCCATTTCCTCGGTGCGGTATGGGCTCGCATCGACATGGCAATGCACGCAGGTCTGGTTGCAGCGATAGCCGACATTGACCTGCAGCGTATCGAGCCGCCCGCGCCGGATCGGCGGGAAGGATATCTCTCTCAGCAGTGGCCAAGTGTCGCGCATTGGCTATCGTCCAGAGACTGCTTCGGAGGCGAAATTCGCACAGGCGCGCCTTTGCGTCACCTGCAGGCAAGCCAGGCTCGGACACATCCACGTGACGCGAGGTTGCGCGGGCCAGCAGGCAAAGAGCAGAAACCTACCGTCTGACGGGCGCTATCGTTCCTCTGCAGAGCATTTGGCTACTGCATCGGGTTTTACATGAGCGCTGACCGGGACGCCCGCGAACACCGGCGAGAATGAGCAAAGCTTATGAGGAGGCAGGCTGGTCGCTTCACTTCGCCGGCGCCGCCGGCGCCGCGATGGCGGTGCCGTCGTCGATGCCGAGGCGGCCGAAGCCGGGCAGCTTCACCGCCGGATGGCGCAGGTCGAGCCCGGCGACGAGGCCGAGGAAGTTGACCTCGATGCCCTCGACCCAGCCGACCTTCACGCCGGCAAGCCCCCAGAGCGAGGCTTCGACGCCGGTGCGGCTGTCGGTGAGGCCCGCATAGGGATAGGCGCGAAAATCCTTGCCGACAGCGTTCGAGGGCAGCGTGGTCTCGAGTTCGGGCACCCCGCGCAGCACGGAGGCGGTGAAGGTATTGCTGTTCGGCCCAGGCCAGACCCGGTAGTCGCCGGCGTGGTTGTAGCCATAGGCCGCGATCGCCGCCTGGACCTTGGGAATGAGCCTTTGCGCCTCCGCGCCGCGGATATCGACGAGAACGCGCGGGGTGTCGCCGAACCAACGGCCGTCGGGCGCCCAATTGTTGGTGCGGACCGGCTGGCCCCAGCCGACCACGTCGAAGCGGCTCCAGGTGGTCGCATCCTCGGCCTTCAACACGACCCAGCTATGAACAGCGAAGATGCCCTTCCAGCGCCCGGTGCGGCCGGTGAAGACGAGAAGCCGCGCCTGGCGATCGGCGGTCGCCGGCGGCAGCATCCCGACGCTCGACCAGTCGGCGTAGGCGTAGCTCTGCGGCCGGTCCTTGGCGGTATAAAGAACCGCATGGACGGCCAACGGAAACAGGAACAAGGCGAGGATTGCGAGGAGCACTTTACGGACGGGTTTGCGCATGGACGCCTTTGCCACGGCGCGAGCACAAGGGCGATGCGTCATAGCCGCACATTAATTGGCGGCAATGTCAATCTCGCCGCATACACGCTTCACCGCACCCGGTTGCCACCGATGGTGAGGTGGGCATAGCGCTCAGCCCCGCCCTTGGTCAGATCGCCGGTCACGATCTTGCGCCGGTCCAGGCCGACGATGGCGCCGCGGCTCACATCGGCGATGAGGTTGTTGGCGATGAGGCAGGTGCCGGCGCCTGCTGCAACCGACACCGCGATGCCGATGTCGGCCTTGCGCACCACGTTGCCGGTCGCGGCGACGTCGCGCAGGTAATGCCCGAAGCCGAGCATGATGCCGGCAGTGGGCGCATTTTCGACCACGTTGCCGGTGATGGCCGTATCCGCTTCGGCGGCGATGCCGATGCCGGCGCCGTCGCCAGGGTCGGTGCCGAGAGGACGCTGCGGAAAGAGGTTGCGGATGAGGTTGCCCTGGATCACCGCCAGCCGGCCGCCCTCGTTGAAGTTCGTCACCGCCACGCCGATCGCCGCCCCATCGATCGTGTTGCCCGCGATCAGCGCGCCCTCGAAGCCGAACTCCGAATAGAGCGCGACCTCGCGCATGTCGGTGATGCTGTTGCCTTCGATGTGGATGTTGGAGGCGGCGTTGCCGCGCACCGCCGAGAAGGCGCAGGCGTTGATGCGGTTGCCGCGCACGATCACGTTGGCGGCGCGGAAGACGTTGATGGCGTTGCCGTACTGGCCCGAGCCGCCGGCGCGGTTGTCGATCGCCTCGATGCGGTTGTCGACCACGAGCGTGCCATCGTCGCCGTTCTGGCCGCGCCAGACCTGGATGCCGTTGTTGCCGGCGCCGCTCACCGTGTTGCGCGCGATCACGAGCCCGCGCGCATCGAACGAATGGATGGCGACGTCGGCGGTGCCGGCGAGCGTGGTGCCGCTGATGTCGCCCGCGACACTCACGCAATGGATGCCGTTGCCGCCCGCCCCGACGATGTCGCAATCGGCGATCTTGAGGCCGCGGCCGTTTTCGATCTGGACCAGACCGCGCCGCTCCGGCAGCGGCCGCCCCGCGCCGTCGAGGACGAGCCCTGACAGGGTCACATGATCGGCACCAGCGGCCGAGATGAGCGATGGGCCCTCGGTGAAGACGAGTCTTGTTGCGCCGCGCACCCCAATGAGCTGCGCGCCCGACGAAAGCTTGAGGCTGCCGACGCGATAGACGCCGGGCGCGATCGCGAGCGGCGCCCGGGCTCGGGCGGCCTCGTCGAGAGCGCGTTGGAGGGTGCGGCTCTGGTCATCGGGGCTGCCGGGGCGCAGGCCGAAATGCGCGGCGTCGAGTCCAAGCGCGGAGCTGGGCGATGGCGGCGCCGCAGCCGAGGGCGCCGCAGAAACGGGCGAGGCGGCAACATTGACCGCCGCGGCGGCGGTCAGCGCAACAAATCGGCGACGATCGAGGTCCATGACATCACACGCTGCGCACCAGCAGCTCTCCCGTGCAAATCTAAGGCCGAATCATACGTGCCGAACCGGGATGCGACGCCGAACTGCGCAGAGGGTTAACGGCGCCCGCGCGCGGCGGCGAGCGCGGCGAGCATGATCGCCTCGCCCGCGCGCCGGAGATCGCCGAGGGTGATCGGCGGTCGGCGCGATCCGGATGGCAAGAGGCTCGCGCGGCTGACTTTCGGGACGTGAACGAAGGCGACGAGGCGCGGCCCGCATCGCGCCATCGCGGCCTCGCTCGCGCGCCAGCAGAGGTAGTTGCAGAGATAGCGGCCGGCGTCGCGCGACAGCGCGACCGGCACGCCCGCGCCACGAGCGGCAGCGACCAGCCGCTGCACCGGCGCGCGCAGGAAGAGCGTCGGCGGCGCGCCCGGCGCGATGGTGGATTCGCAGGGCAGATGCCCGACCGCATCCGGGTGAATGCAGGAGCGCGCATTGCGGGCGCAGGCTTCGATGCGCAGGTGCTTGGTCCTTACCGCAAGCCCGAACATGAGCATGAGATCGGGCGCCTCGCGCGCGATCAGCGCCGGCAGGTCGCGGTCGATGGCCTCGCAGCTGGTGGGGAAGACATGCGCGACGCGGCGCACCCCGGCCAAGGCGGGATGGCGGCGGCGCGCCAGATGCTCGACCAGCGGCCCGGTCGGATTGAACGGCGCCCCGGGAAATGGTCCGAAGCCGGTGAGGAGGATGGTGAACGTCATTGTCCGTAGATCAATCAATCCGGCTTGGCGCCAGAGAACTTGACCACCTTGCCCCATTTCTCGACCTCGGCCGCCATGTAGGCGCCGAACTTCGCGGGGGTGAAGAATATGGGCGTGGTGGCGACTTCGGCGAGCCGCGCCTTGAGGGTCGGATCCGCAAGCCCGGCATTGATCTCGCGGTTGAGCCGCTCGATGACCTCGGGGGGCGTGCCCCGCGGCACACCGACTCCGCACCAGGAATTCGCCTCGTATCCCGCAACCGTTTCGCCGATGGTCGGCACCTCGGGCAGGAAGTCGGATCGCGTTTTGCCCGCCACTGCCAGCACCCGCAAGGTGCCCGACCGGATGTGTGCCAGCGAGCCGGTCAACACGTCGATCGCGAGCTCCACCTGTCCGCCGATGACATCGGCGACCATGGGCGCTCCGCCGCGATAGGGCACGTGAACCATGTCGACGCCGGTCAGCATCTTGAACAGCTCGCCGGCCACATGCGAGCTCGAGCCGGTGCCGAACGAGGCCATGCTGATCTTGCCCGGATTGGCCTTGGCATGGGCGATCAACTCGGCAACGGTCCTGGCTGGGACCGAGGGGTTCGCCACCATCACCAGCGGAAAATCGATAAGTCCGCCAACCGGAGCGATGTCGCGCAGAAGGTTGAATGGGAGCGTTTCGAAGAGCGTCGCGTTGACCGCGGCGGACGCCGCGATGAACAGCAGCGTGTAGCCGTCGGGCGGCGAATTGGCCACGGTCTGGATGGAGATGTTGGTGCTGGCGCCCGGCTTGTTTTCGATGACGACCGGCTGACCGAGCCGCTCCGCCAACCACGGGGCCATGATCCGCGACACGATGTCGGCCCCGCCGCCGGGCGGAAATCCGACGACCCAGCGGAGCGGGCGGGTGGGATAGGCCTGCGCCCCTGCGATCCGCGCTGCGGCAGGCAGAGCGGTTGCACCCGCGGCAAGATGCAGAAATCGACGGCGAGGAAGTTTCATGGCGATCCCTCTCCGAAAATGGCCGCGACCCGGCGCAAGCAGTGCGCGGACATAGACGATACGGGCGGTTACTTCCGCGCTTGATTGAAATATCGCAAATCGGGAGGCGGCTGGTCCTTCTTGGTGGGCATCAGGTAGCCGTCCGCGCTCAGCATGTAGTTCTCCCTGCCGATTTCGACATGATTGTTGTTCTCGGCGCAGTTGACCTCGCGCCAGTACGGCCGCGGATTTGGCTCGCGACGATAGCTCTTGGTCACGGTCCACGGACGCGTCAATGCATGGTCGATCACCGTGACCTCGTTGCGCAGCACGTTGCGGTCGGCTTTGTCGAGGTAGATCCGCTCCCTGACGATGGTCTCGTTGTCCTCGTGCAGCGGAATGCCGCTGCTGTCGAAAGCGCGGGGACCTTTGAAGTGGCGCGTCTCGACTTCGAGCACATCGTAACGGCCATCCCCATCGGTATCGACCCATTTGCCGATGGAATAACCCAAGAAGGTGGGCTCGATCTCCGCCGGCCAATCGCGCCCATCGGTAAAGATGCGGCGATTGTCGTGGATGTGCTGGACCAGAATGTGGGTGGTGTCGGGCGTGATGACGATTTCGACCTGGCCATAGCCATTCGTTACCCGCGGCATGCCTGGCGAGAGGCAAGTGTAGGTCGGGGTCGTGCCCTGTCCGCCCGCGGCCTGGGCCTTGAGGTTGGCCTCGAAGATGGCCTGATACTCCGCCGTCAGCGGAGCCTGTTGTCCCGGACCCCAAGGCTTGCTGGTGTCGAATCGCATCGGGCCGCCGACCACGCGCCACTGGCCCTTCAAGTCGGGATATTTCGCGTCATCAAACGCCTGCGCGCCGGCAATTGTTGCCCACAGCGCCGCCAGCGCGGTTGCAGCGATCGAACTTCGGTAGCGCATGGCTGTCCCCCGTGATCGAAGATTGCGCGCGGCGCAGGAGAAGCGCCGCGACCACTTGTGGAATGCGAATGGTCGAGCGAGACCTGAAAAAGAAAGAGGTCTCTTGAGGATGCGATGCTTGCCGACGGCACCCGGTGCCCATTCGTCACGGAGACTTCGGCACGTCCCGTTTCAAGGGCCGCTCAAGGGCAAGTTACACCACTTGCCCGCGGCTGCGGAAGGGCAGGGGGAACACACGGCGCGTCATCCTGCGCGATGTTGTAGACCTATAATCCGCCGTTTCTCCGGCAGAGCGGCGGGTTGCGCCTTCGGCTCACCCGCCCCCTCCAGCTGTTCTTTCGCCGCCTATGCGATCACCTCGTCGGCGCGGCTGAGGAGCGCCGGAGACACTTCGAGGCCGAGCGCCTTGGCGGCCCTGACGTTGATGACCAGCTCGAATTTCGTCGGCTGCTGGACCGGCAGCTCGCCCGGCTTCGCGCCCTTGAGGATGCGATCGACATAAGCGGCTGTCCGCCGGTACACGTCGGCGGTATCGATGCCATAGGACATGAGGCCGCCGCTGGTGACATAGTAACGATAGGGATAGATCGCGGGCAGGCGGTGCTGGGCGGCCAGTGCGATGATCCGCTCGCGATGGAACTGGGTGAGGGAGCCAGGCAGCACGAGCAGCCCAGAATTCGGCCGCTGCGCGAATGTGGCGAGGGCACGCTCGATCACGACCGCGTCCCGCGCGCGAAACTGGCTCAACTCCACTTGCAGCGATGCCGCCGCCGCCTCGATCGCCTGCATGATGCCGGCCCCGCCGCCGAGTGCCTCATCGCCGATGACTGCGACCCGGGTCAGATCGGTCGCGATGGCCTTGAGCAGTTCCAGCCATTTGCCCCCCATCGCAAAATCGACATTGGCGAATCCGGTCAGGTTGCCGCCGGGTTTCGCCAGGCTCTGCACGAAGCCTTGCCCGACCGGATCGATGACGTTCACGAACACGATGGGAATGTTGCGGGCCGCCTGCTGCGCTGCCCGCAACACCGAGGTGCCATTCACCAGGAGGACGTCGGGCGCCAGGGCGACCACTGCCGCCGTGACGGCTGGTATGTCGTCGCGGGCCGCCAAGTGATAGTCCATCCGGATGTTGTGCCCTTCGGTCCAGCCCAGCTCCTGGAGCCCATGCAGGAGCGCCGAGACGCGGATTGGCGCCTCCGGATCGCTTCCGGCAAAGGACATCAGCATGCCGATCCGTTTCAAGCGCACGGACTGTTGCGCAGGCGCGGCGAGCGGCCACGCCGCGGCCGCGCCGCCGAGAAGGGTGATGAACTCGCGCCGTCTGATTGCCATGGGACCCTCCGTCGAGACCCGTCGCGCGGAAACCTCCCGCGCAGATCTCATCCGGGCTTGCGATTACTGAAACGCCTTATATGAAACGCGAAATCCAAAGGAGGGTTCCCCGCTCGGCGGCGGGCTGGCCGCATCAGAGACCGAGGAACTCGGCGAGCTCGTCGACCGCAAGCGATACCGACAGCTCACCGGCGGCGACCGCGGCTTCGAGCTTCGGCAGCTTCGCCCGCAGCGCCGGGTCCGATTTGAGCCGCGCGATCAGGCGGTCCTCGAGCATCGCCCACATCCATTTGACCTGCTGCTCGCGTCGGCGCGCGGCGAAATCGCTGGCCGCGGTCATGCGCGCGCGATGGTCCAGGATCGTGGTCCATAGCTCGGCCACGCCCTCGCCGGTGAGCGCCGAGCAGGTCACGACCGGCGCCGTCCAGCCTGGCGAGCGCGGGCTCAGGATATGGAGCGCGGCGCGGTATTCGGCGGCGGCGGCGCGGGCGCGCGCGACATTGTCGCCGTCGGCCTTGTTGACCGCGAGCATGTCGGCAAGCTCGACCACGCCCTTCTTGAGGCCCTGCAGCTCGTCGCCTGCGCCCGGCAGCAGCAGGACCAGGAAGAAATCGGTCATGTCGGCGACCGCGGTCTCGGACTGGCCGGTGCCGATGGTCTCGACCAGCACGACGTCGTAGGCCGCGGCCTCGCAGAGGAGCATGCATTCGCGCGTCTTGGCGGCAACGCCGCCGAGCGTGCCGGAGGCCGGGGAGGGGCGCACGAAGGCGTTCGGATCGATCGCGAGCCGCGGCATCCGGGTCTTGTCGGCGAGGATCGATCCGCCGCTGCGGGTCGACGACGGATCGACGGCCAGCACCGCAACCTTGTGGCCCTTGCCCGTGAGGAAAGTGCCGAGGGTGTCGATCAGGGTCGATTTGCCGACCCCGGGCGCGCCGGTGATGCCGACCCGCAGCGCCGCTCCGGTCTGCGGCAGCAGCTCCTGCACCAGCCCGCGCGCCGCCTTCTGGTGGTCGGCGCGGCGGCTCTCGATCAAGGTAATGGCACGCGCCAGCACCGCGCGCTCGCCGGCGCGGATGCCGCGGGCGAGGCGGGCGACATCGGGCGCCTCAGCCTGTTCGGGGCGCGAAACCACGAGCTCGGTCGTCGCTCATTCGGGCGCTCGCGGGCGGACGAACATCGCTACCAGGTGAAGGCCGTCGCCCGCTCGACGATGCGCCGCACGTCCTCCTCGAGGAGATAACCCTCGCGCTGCAGGGCGGTGGCCGCCTGCCGCACCTGCTGCGCATAGTCCGCGCCGTCACGATAGCGCTCTTCGAGCGACGGGCGGGGGTCGCCCTTGGCCGCGCGCTCGGCCTTGGTCTTGGCGAAGGGGACGGCGGAGCCTTCCAGGTAGCAAAGCTCGCCGGCGCCGCCGGCGTCCGCCGCGCGCACGTTCCAGCCCATGCCCGTGGCCGTGGGCACGCTGACCTCGGGCAGGCGGATGCCGGCGACCTCGTTGCCGTCGGCATCGACCTTCGGCACCAGCACGCGGAACGAGTCCGCAAGAAGAACCGGCAGCGCGCGAATGACGCCCTTGTCGAAGTCCGGACCGTAATCGACCCGCGGGCGCGGGGCCGGTGCTTTCGCCGGCGTGAAACCGGGGATCGCGGCGGTCGGAGCGGCCATCTCGACCAGCGTTTCGTCGGCGATGCGGGGATAGCGGCTTGCGGGCGGCGGCGTGCCGTCCTTGACCCAGCGGTCGAGCGCAACGGCGAGCGCGCGCAGCACCGGGCGGTAGTCGGTCGAATTCGGCGGCATCGCGCACACGCCCTTGGGCATGGTGGCGCCGGCG
>WNGR01017232.1_pt1 | contig 11672 bp, 10 predicted proteins | sample 5407581 | NCBI WGS metagenome assembly WNGR01 (sample SAMN13153383, study PRJNA577476) | soil metagenome | isolation source: 80 cm soil or saprolite under Garry oak tree replicate 2 | place: USA:California | collected 2016-06-15
ACCACGACATCACCGGGCCGAACCTGTCCGTTCAAGATGCCCGCGCAGGCCTCTTCCTGTGAATTGTATATACGCGCAGGTCCGCAGTGGCGCAGCATTGAAGGCGCGATTGCGCCGACCTTCACGACCGCCCCCTCGGGGGCAAGATTGCCAAAGAGTAAGGCCAGACCGCCGCGTTCGCTGTGTGGCTTGTCGACCGGGCGAATAACCTCCGGGTCAGAAATCTCCGCGGTGGCGATATTCTCGCCGAGTGTCTTGAGCGTGACTGTAGGACGATCCAGGTGCAGTGCGCCGGGCTTCCTGGCAAGTTCTTTCAAGATTGCGCCGATGCCGCCTGCGCGGTCAACGTCTTCCATGTGCCACTTTCCGGAGGGGCTTACCTTGCAGAGGTGGGGTGTGCGCGCGGCCACCTGGTTGATGCGATCCAGCGAGTAATCTACTCCGGCCTCGCGCGCAATGGCGAGTACGTGCAGGACAGTGTTGGTCGAACCTCCCATGGCCATATCCAGGGCAAAGGCGTTATCAATGGTCTCGGCGTTGACGATTTGACGTGGCGTGAGGTTGGCTTCGATCAGGCGCATGATGCTGCGACCGGCTTCGCGTGCAAGTTCTTTGCGTGCCTCGCTCGTCGCCAGGTATGAGCCATTACCGGGAAGCGCGATCCCCAGGGCCTCCATCAGGCAGTTCATGGAGTTAGCGGTAAACATACCCGAGCAGGAGCCGCAGGTGGGGCAGGCCTGCTGTTCCAGTTCCAACAGTTCACTGTCGTTGATCTTGCCGGCCTGGTACGCGCCAACGCCCTCGAAGACGCTGATCAGGTCTATGGTGCGCCCATCTGCCAGCTTACCCGCCGCCATCGGCCCGCCGCTGACGAAGATGGTGGGAATATCGAGACGCATGGCAGCCATGAGCATACCAGGGACGATCTTATCGCAGTTGGGAATACAGACCATGCCATCGTGTGGCCCATGGCGATGCCATCATCAACGCCAATAGTGTTGAACTCAAACGGTACGCCGCCCGCCGCCCGGATAGCCTCTTTTACCAGTTTCCCGAAGGCCTGCAAGTGTACATGTCCTGGTACCACGTCCACATACGAATTGCAGACGGCGATAAAGGGTTTCTTGAAATCATTTTCTCCCACAACGCCGGTTGCGCGCAGCAAGCCGCGATGTGGCGCTCGTTCAAAGCCGAGCTTGATTTGATCTGAACGCATTTCGCTCCTTTCAGCCAGATGAGTCACGCAGTGACTAGACGCGCCAGCGTCGTTTCTGGCTGCATTTCAATAATTGCCGACCTCCTCTTAATACACTGGAGTTACCCAGTCCCGGTATTTTTCATGCTCGCCGCGGCAGGCAGAGAGATAGAGCGCTTGCAGCTTCATGCTGAATGGTCCAGGTTTGCCGGTTCCCACCGGACGGCGGTCTACACTGGAGACCGGTGAAACCTGCACGCCCGTACCACACATGAAGATTTCATCCGCGGCATAGAGTTCGGTGCGGTCGATGCGCCGCTCTTGCACGGTGATACCAAATTCATCGCGCACCATATCGATCAAGGCATTGCGCGTGATGCCCTCGAGGATGTCTTCTGAAAGGGCGGGAGTCGAGAGCTTGCCATTGCGCAAGAGAAAGAGGTTGCACGAGCTGGCCTCTGAAACGGTACCATCCTGGGTGAGCATGATAGCTTCGTCAAAACCGGCGGCGTTGGCGTCGTCTACAGCCAGGGAGCTATTGATGTAGGCTCCGGTAACTTTAGCCCGTACAGGCATGGCGTTGCTATTGGCGCGTCTCCAGGACGATGTGCAGACGTTCAATCCTGCGCTGATATCGACATAATTGCCCATGGCGAAGGTGTAGATGGCGGTGTCATCATCCAATGAACTGAGGGTGAGCTTGATGGTGCGCGATGACTTGTAGGTGATAGGGCGCACGTACACGTCCTGGCGGTAGTCATGCTTGCGCACCAGTTCAAGTGTGATACGGCACAGGTCATCGATCGATTCTTTGGGCTGCATGCGCAGGACATTCCAGGAGTTAGCCATACGCTCGTAGTGTTCGCGCAGCTTCAGCAGGTATAACTGCTGGTGCTGCTCGTTCCAGTAACCGCGTATACCTTCGAAGCAGGCTGTGCCATAGTGCAAGGCATGGGTAGTGATGCTTATCCTGGCCTCGCTCATAGGGACAATCTGCCCCTCGAAGTAGGCATAGCCTTCATCAAGGCTTAGTACAGGTATTTTTGGCGCCTCTGCTTTTACAGGCTGGTGATTATTGTGTTGCGATGTTGAGGTTTCGGTCTGGGTCACGAATATGCTCCTTATTGTACAAGGGCGACCGCGAGGGTTGCCCTTGTACACACTAGACGGCTGACGGGGTTTCCTTGCCGACCTCTACGATGTAGTTCAAGTCGGCATCGGTGATATGCTTCTTGCGATCTGCTATTTCAACAAAACTGCGATAGGCGACCTGCAGTTCCTGGGCGCTGAGCCGGAAGCCCATCTGGCGCAGGCGTGCATCCAGTCCATGACGCCCGGAGTGCTTGCCAAGCACGAGTTTTGTATCGGTCCATCCGACGGACTGGGGTGTCATGATCTCGTAAGTGAGTGGGTTTTTGAGCATGCCATCCTGGTGGATGCCGGCTTCATGGGCGAAGGCGTTTGCCCCGACGACGGCTTTATTGGGCTGCACGGGTATACTGGTGAGCCGGCTTACCAGCTGGCTTGCGGCGAGCAGTTCCTGCGCGTTGACGCGCGTATCGGCGTTGCCAAAGCAATCGGGCCGTGTGCGCAGTGCCATTACGACTTCTTCCATGGCGGTATTGCCTGCACGCTCACCCAGGCCATTGATGGTTACTTCGACCTGGCGCGCACCAGCTTTGATGGCGGCCAGCGTGTTGGACGTGGCCATGCCGAGATCATTGTGGCAGTGGGCGCTCATGACGACATCCTCCATGCCTGGGACACGCTCACGCAGGTAACGGAAGAGCATTTCATACTCGTGCGGCAAGGTGTAGCCGACGGTATCAGGCACATTGATAGTGGTTGCACCCGACTCGATAGCGATCTCGAAGACGCGGCAGAGATAGTCCCAATCGCTGCGCGTGGCATCTTCTGCCGAAAACTCGACGGTTGGACAGAGGTTGCGCGCATAGGCTACCATAGACCTCACTCGCTGGAGCGCCTCTTCGCGATCGATCTTTAATTTATGCTTGAGATGAATCTCCGATGTTGCAAGAAAGACGTGGATTACCGGCCGTTCAGCATCGCGAAGGGCTTCCCAGGCGGCATCGATATCGCTGACGCTGGCACGGGCAAGCCCGGCAATAGCGACGCCATGACCTTGAACCGTCTGCGCGATCTCTCGCACTGCTTCGAGGTCGCCGGGAGAGGCGGCAGGAAAGCCTGCTTCGATAATGTCTACGTTGAGGCGCACAAGCTGCCGGGCCACTTGCAGCTTCTCCTGCGTGGTCATGGTGGCTCCGGGCGATTGTTCGCCATCACGCAGCGTTGTATCAAAAATCCGAATTACGGGAATTCCGGTTGGGTCTGTCATGATAAGCTTTCCTCTAAGATTTGGATTCCGCGATTTCTGACTTTTTATTTGCGGCGTTGAGCCACGGCATCATGGCGCGCAGTTCGCGGCCTACGTGTTCGATCTGGTGTTGCGAGTTGGCGCGGCGCATGGCCTGGAAGCTGGGGCGACCGGCCTGGTTCTCAAGTATCCAACGCGTGGCAAAGGCTCCGTTCTGTATTTCTTGCAATACTTTGCGCATCTCATCGCGCACGCGTTGATCAATGATGCGCGGGCCTGAGACGTAATCACCGAACTCGGCGGTGTCGCTGATGGAGTAGCGCATATAGCTCATACCGCCCTGGTACATCAGGTCTACGATGAGTTTCATTTCGTGCATGCATTCAAAGTACGCCACCTCTGGCTGATAGCCTGCTTCCACGAGTATTTCAAAGCCTGCGCGGATCAAGGCGGTGACGCCTCCACAGAGTACGGCTTGCTCACCAAAGAGGTCGGTTTCGGTCTCTTCAGCGATGGTGGTGCGCAGCACGCCTGCGCGGGTACAGCCAATGGCGCGCGCGTATGCCAGGGTGATGGCCTCGGCATTGCCCGTTGCATCTTGTTGAACGGCCCAGAGCGCGGGAACGCCGACTCCCTCGGTGAAGAGGCGGCGCATCATATGACCCGGGCTTTTGGGCGCTACCATGGAGACGTTGATATCGGGCGGAGGTACAATCTGCGAATAATGCAGGCTAAAACCGTGTGCCGTCATGAGCGTCTTCCCAGGAGCCAATCCAGGCACAATATCTCGTTCAAACACCTCACGGTGGTGTTGATCGGGGATGAGTATCATGATGATATCGGCCTGCTCTGCGGCAGCTGCCGGTGTCATTACCTGAAGGCCCTCGGCCTCTGCCTTCTCACGGCTCTTGCTGCTCGCGGGTAGACCGACGACTACATTACAGCCGTTATCGCGCATGTTGAGGGCATGAGCGTGCGGTTGTGCTTCGTGTAGGGTACGGGCTGGGCTTGCCCCCGCCCTGGAACCCCTGCTTCAATGCACACCTTCTGCAAAAACATGAACCTTACCCGTTGTCCCCAGTTCCGCGTGTCATGGCTACGTAACCGGTACGAGCGACTTCGCGGATGCCGTAGCTTTGCAACTGACTGACCAGTTTTTCAATCTTCTCTTCGCTTCCTGTCACCTCCAGTGTGATGGTGTCGCCGGTCACGTCGACGGCATGCGCGCCGAAAAGATGACCAAGTTCGATAATCTCGCTACCATTCGCTGCTGTGCTATTGACCTTTACCAGGGCTAGCTCACGAGCAATGACTGATTCAGATGAAAGGTTGACGATATGTCGGACATCAACGATTTTGCGTAGCTGCTCTAGCAGGTGATCATATCTGACCTCGGAATCGGTGACGCTGATTGTAATGCGCACGACATCTGGCAATTCACTGCGTCCGATAAGCAGTGTCTGCATGCTGGCGCGGCGGCGGCGAAGCAGGCCGATCACGCGGTCAACCGCCCCGGGATGGTCATTGACGAACACCACCAGGGTGTAAGAACTCTCCGTACCGGGCGGAACATTGGTCTGACCCGCCCGCTCCGTAGGAACCCGTTGTATCGCGTCCACCTTATGGTCGCTCGACCCGGCACTACTCATGATCGCTGTTCTCCTCGGCATGTTCTTCGATCATGCTGGTAATGGCGGAGCCAGGAGCGACCATGGGGTAGACATTCGACTCCGGCTCGATCACGAAATCGATGATGACCGTTCCCTCGGTCTGCATGGCTTTGTGTACTGCCGCGGCTACGTCCTCCCGTCTTGTGATACGCATGCCCGTTAGCCCATAGGCGTCTGCCAGTTTGGTGTAGTCGGGGCCGGTGATAGGGGTCTCGGAGTAGTTGCGCGAGTGGAAGAACTGCTGCCACTGGCGCACCATGCCAAGATAGCCATTGTTCATAATGGCGACTTTGACGCTGATACCATAGTATTGCAGGGTAGCCAGCTCTTGAATGTTCATCTGGATGCCACCATCGCCAGCTACGACCCAGACGGCGGTATCGGGCATGCCCATTTTGACGCCCATGGCGGCAGGGAGAGCAAAGCCCATCGTGCCAAGCCCGCCGGAGGTGATATGGCTGTTAGGGCGTGTCCAGAGATAGTGGCGGGCCGCCCACATCTGGTTCTGCCCGACGTCCGTAACAACAACTGCTTGTCCATCCGTCTCCTGGCGTATCGCTTCCAGGATGGTGATGGGGTCGGGATACTCCTGGTCGCGCTGGACATGCGAAAGACGCTCATTGTCCTGGGCCTCCCAGGATCGCACTTCACCGATCCAGGCGCTGTGATTGTCCGGTGTAATCGCTTCGGTGAGCGCGGCCAGGGCAGTCTTCGCATCGGCTACAATCGGCACGGCAGCAGGTTTGACCTTGTGCATCTCCGATGGGTCGATATCGATGTGGATGAGGCGTGCATGTGGAGCAAATTCACTTGCCTTGCCTGTGACGCGGTCATCGAAGCGCAGCCCGACGCCAATCACCAGGTCGGCGATGCCGATCGCGCGGTTCACATGCGCAGGACCATGCATGCCGGGCATACCAAGCGCCAGTCGATGTGTCTCCGGGAACGCGCTCAAGCCGAGCAGGGTGGTAATGACCGGAATGTCTGCTTTCTCTGCAAAAGCACGCAATTCATCGTAAGCGTTGGATAAGATGATTCCATGACCAGACATAATAAGTGGACATTTTGCTGATGCGATCAACTCGACGGCCCTGGCAATAGCTGTGGCAGAAGGCTGTGGGATGGGTGTCGTGGACCCGATAAAGCGTGTTCCTACAGAGTCCGACGGGTTGTAGAGCGCGCTGGTTAACTGCACGTCTTTGGGGACATCAATCAGCACAGGGCCGGGACGCCCACCTTTGGCGATGCGAAAGGCTTCATGGACAATGTCCGCAATGTCCTCAACGCGCTGTACAAGAAAACTGTGTTTAGTGATGGGCTGTGTCACACCAAGCACATCAGTCTCCTGGAATGCGTCGCGACCGATGAAGTGCCGCGCCACCTGCCCGGTAATTGCTACAACCGGGGTAGAGTCCATGTAGGCCGTAGCAAGCCCTGTAACAAGATTAGTAGCGCCGGGACCGCTGGTGGCAACGCAGACACCAACCTTACCCGTTGCGCGAGCGTAGCCGTCGGCGGCGTGCGCTGCTGCCTGCTCGTGCCGCACGAGGATATGGCGCAGCATAGGGTAGGAGGTAAGCGCATCATAGAAGGGCATGATTGCGCCACCGGGATAGCCATAGAGCAAATCGACGCCCTCGCGCACTAATGCTTCACAGAGAATGTGGCTGCCTGCCAGTTCTCGGGCCGAACTACTCTGCCAGCCTGCCTGTGTAATGCTATGAGGGTGAGTTGTCTGTACGCTCCCTGCATGTGATGTTACTGTTGCAACCTGCATAGCTGCTCCTTTCGATAATAGAGAAAAGGACAGATAATAAAAAACGAGAACCGTCCGCACTGGAAGGTCCTCGTTAGGTTACCTGCTCTGGATTGGGTGCTACATTGCCCCCTTTAATCTTCCCTGTGCCGATCTTGACTCTAGTCCCTCTAAAAGCCCTACCAGGCCACCAAACCCGGTAAGGCCGATAAGGATGAGACTGATAAGTAGGACAAGGCTGACAAGCAGGAGGGCGTAGACAATGTGTAGCAGCACAAACAAAGAAACCGACGCCAACACGCCGGTTCCGATGATTACCATGTTTGGAGCAGTCTGCATGCACATGTGGTGCATGGAAAAGGGCATACATTTCGCGCTAGTATGACCAGCAAACATCGCTGGCTGCGCAAATGTGCTCCTCGGTGCTGACATATACTCCTCCAAACAAATGCAAATACAATCGCATAGAAAGTGTGCTGGATAAATCGGTGCTCGAGCGGGTGAGCTGCATGGAGGTTACAAGGCAACATTGCCGGACTGTTCTATTCCTTCATTGCATTCGAGCATACACGATGTTTTGGGGTTTGTCAACCCCTGGTAAGTCCTGATTCCTGGGAAAAATGAACTATTGACTTCCAGAGCTAATTGCAGGTACAATCTTATCATCATGAATATTGATTTGCAAACCCAACCAAATACCACATTTGCATTTTACTTTACTTGGAGCCCTCCGGTCTGACAGAGGGCCTGTTGGGTTGTGCAAAACAACTCCGGGCCTGAAGACAGGCCGGAGGAAAGCAGAGGATTACTACCTCTGCTTTTTTGTTTGGTGTTTCATTTCTCATTTTTATATCATGAACAGAAAGGACATTACGGATGATTATCGTTATGCACAGCCAGGTTAGTGGCGAAGAGCGCGATCTCTTGACGGCGCTCCTCTGCCAGGTAACTGGCGACCAGAGATCGATTACCGCGACGAAGATGCATGAACACGAGGTGATTGTGCTGGATGATAGCCAGCTCGATGCGCAGGCATACAGGGCAATTAGCCAGCAGCGTGCGGTTGAACGTGTTGTACAGGTACACACGCCGTACAAGCTGGTAAGTCGGGCTTTCAAAGCCGAGAGAAGCAGCATTCGGGTGAATCGTGGGGAAAGCGGCCAGGCGGTCATCATTGGCGGCGCTACGGCAACGCCCGTGGTGATGGCGGGGCCCTGTGCAGTGGAGAGCCGGGAACAGCTGTTGACGACTGCCAGGGCTGTGAAAGCTGCCGGGGCGCAGATATTGCGCGGTGGAGCGTTTAAGCCGCGCACTTCGCCTTACCAGTTCCAGGGACTTGGCGTTGAAGGTCTGCGTTTGCTGGCGGAGGCGCGGCAAATCACCGGCCTGCCGGTGATTACCGAGGTGATGGAGCCTGACATGGTTGAGACGGTAGCCGAGTACGCTGATATCCTGCAGATCGGCAGCCGCAATATGCAAAATTTCCCGCTCTTGCTGGCGGCGGGACGCAATAGCTTTCAACGCCCGGTAATGCTCAAGCGCGGCTTGTCGGCCACGATCGATGAATGGTTACTGGCGGCAGAGTATATCATGGGGGCAGGCAATCCAGACGTGATCCTGTGTGAACGCGGCGTGCGCAGCTTTGACACATCGACACGCAACCTGCTCGATCTCTCTTGCGTTCCCCTCTTGCGCGAGCTAACACATTTACCTGTGATTGTTGATCCCAGTCATGGCACTGGCCGCCGTGAGTTAGTGCCGACCATGTCTCGCGCGGGAATAGCCGCCGGGGCAGATGGCCTGATCTTAGAGGTTCATCCTGACCCCAACAAGGCGCTCTGCGACGGGAAGCAATCGATCACGCCGGAGCAATTGCGGTCTGTTGTGCATGAGACACGCCTGATGAACCATGTACTGATGGGTCACGCGTTCCTGGCAAACGAGCCCAGTACTTTGCAAAAAGTGGTATAGCCAGCTAAATCGGCAAGCGCGCTTTTTACCAGGGGATCGTCGCGATGTCCTTCGAAGTCGAGGTAGAAGACGTATTCCCAGAGACGCTGGCGCGATGGACGCGACTCCAGTTTGAGCAGGTTGATCGCATGTTTTGCCAGTACACCCAGGCATTTATGCAGGGAGCCGGGTTGATGCGTTGTAGCCATCACCAACATGGTCTTTGCCTGACCCTCACGACGAGGTGCCGGTTCTCTCCCTAGCACAATGAAGCGCGTATAATTGTCTTGAACGGTTTGAATAGTGCGAGCCAGTATCTCTAACTCGTAGAGTTCTGCCGCGCCCGCTGCTGCTATAGCGGCGACATTCCTCAGATTCTCCTCACGCACCATCTTAGCGCTGCCCGCCGTATCATAGGTTGCGACAATCTCCACATTGAGCTCCCGTAGATAGACATCGCACTGCGCCAGTGCCTGCGGATGCGAAATGACACGTGTAATGTCGCTGAGCTGCTGCCCAGGCAAGCAGAGGAGGCAGTGATTGACGGGATGACCGATTTCGCCAACGACGAACAGATCATGCTGGCGCAGCAAATCATAGACTTCGTTAATACTCCCGGCCTGCGAATTTTCTACGGGCACGAGTCCGTGTTCAACCTCGCCCGTGGCAACGACGCGGAACACATCGGCAAAGCTGCGGAAAGGCAGCGGCGTAGCCTGCGCGCCAAAATACGCTCTGACGGCTTCATCACCGAAGGCTCCTCGTTCGCCCTGAAACGCGACGTGTATATTATCCGACACTTTGTGCCTCTTCTACGACATATCCGGCTGCGCGTAATCGCTGCAGCAATTCCTCGCACTGCTGGCGATCGCGCGTCTCTAAGGTGAGCGTTTCTTCGCGCTCCATAATGGGCAAGCGGCTGGAGATGCGCTGGTGGCGTACATCTATGACGTTGATACGCATCTCCGCGATGATGGTGAGCAGGCGCATCAGTTCGCCAGGACGATCGCTCAGGCGGGTGTGGATCACGAAGTAGCGACCAGCCGAGGCGAGACCATGCTCGATAAAACGCCCGACCAGGTTGATATCGATGTTTCCCCCGGTCAATGGCACCAGCACCTTTTTGCCGGGTAATGTGACCGCTCCGCTCAAGAGCGCCGCGACTCCTGCCGCGCCCGCACCCTCGACCAGCATCTTGCAGCGTTCCATTAAAAACAGCACCGCGCTGATGATCGACTCGTCATTGACCAGCACGACCTCATCCACCAGTTTCGAAATGATCGAGAATGGCAGCACGCCAGGCCTTTTCACCGCGATGCCATCAGCGATGGTGGTGATGGCCGGCAGGGTGCGTATTTCTCCCGCATCAAGCGAAGCGCGACATCCCGCGGCGCCCTCTGCCTGTACACCAATAATGGTGATATTCGGGCGCAGGGCGCGGGCCGCGATTGCAATACCGGCCAGTAACCCGCCGCCGCCGATGGGTACCACCAGCGCATCGGCGTCGGGCAGGTCGCTCAACATCTCCAGGCCAAGCGTCCCCTGTCCCGCGATAACATCTGGATCATCGAACGGTTGAATAAAGGTCGCGCCCGATTCCTCCTGTAATTCCAGGGCATGCGCGTAGGCGTCGTCGAAAGTAAAGCCATGCAGCACGACACTGGCCCCGTATCCCTGGGTAGCCATCACCTTGGCCAATGGTGCGGCCTCAGGCATGACAATGGTACAGGGAATATGGTACTGCGCGGCGGCGATAGCCACACCCTGGGCGTGATTCCCGGCTGAGGCAGCAATCACACCGCGCTGGTACTCCTCCTTAGTGAGCCGTGAAATCTTGTAACTGGCCCCACGCACTTTGAAGGAGCCGGAACGCTGCATATTTTCGGCCTTCAAATAGACATCCGCACCCGTCGTATCGCTCAAGGTACGTGAAAGGGTAAGCGGCGTATGATGCAAACGCGGCTTGAGTAGTTTATGCGCTTCCCAGATATCGGCGATAGTAAGACTGGTTATCGCCCCTGGCGTCTCCACGCTGGAAGGTGGAACAACGACCTGTGTAGTCGCCCGGTCATTTTCAACAAATTGCATAACGCAGTACGGTCCTTTCAGTGCCCCATCGAACCGTACCACGATCATTGTGGTCATGAAGATTGATGGGGCAATTATAGCGCACATTGTCTGGAGAGGCAAGCCTTTCAGGGCGCCCTGGCGCTAATTCACAGAAACTAGCGCTAATGTTCCCCACTGGGTGGCCGGACTTCAAAGGGCGGTAACGAGGCGTGGAAATCATCGGCGAAGCGGCGGGTGTATTCGTCAAGCAAGAATTGCACGCGTTCGGGGTCTTTCGCGGCGACGACGAAGCCCACGTGATGCCGCTTGTTGAGCCGCCAGTAGATCTCCGGGTCTGTGTACGCCGAGGTATCAGGATACTCCTGGCGTGCCAGGGTGACGAGGACACCACCATAGTTCTGCTGGTGCTCAGGCAACTTGTATGCCGCATCATCCGGAGCAGTCTCAATCCTGGCCCACTCGCGCCAGAGATTGATGCCGGTAGCTCCTTCGACCATCTCCGCGATATTAGCGCCGCCCACACGGGCAGCGGTTTCGAGAAAGTAGATGTGGCCATCCTCGCGCGCCTTAATAAATTCCGTGTGGGTGACGCCGCGCACCATGCCGAACGCTTTGAGCAATTCCCGGTTCAATTTCTTTAAGGCTCGTGCCTCTGCTGATTTACGGGGAAGCGTACTCGTGTTGGCAATGCCACCC
>WNGR01020053.1_pt1 | contig 11672 bp, 9 predicted proteins | sample 5407581 | NCBI WGS metagenome assembly WNGR01 (sample SAMN13153383, study PRJNA577476) | soil metagenome | isolation source: 80 cm soil or saprolite under Garry oak tree replicate 2 | place: USA:California | collected 2016-06-15
CCTTCCGGCACGTAGCCGTGGATCCCGGCGCCGACCGCGATGCCCGCCACCACTACGGCCAGACCTTGCCGACGATCTCGCGGATGGCCTCGCGCCCCTGGGTGAGCCGCTCCTCGAAGGACACCCGCTCGTTGGAGGAGGCCGCCTGGGCCGCCGTCATCTCGTAGACCCACGGCTCGACGAAGCGCTCGAGCCGCATGCGCCCGAGGGTGAAGCCTGCTCCGATCGCTATGCCGAGGCCGGTCCCCAGGTACAGCGCAGCGACCTTCCAGCCGAAGAGCCCGAAGAGCAGGACGAGCGCCACCTCATTCACCATGGGGGCGGAGATGAGAAAGGACATCGTGACGCCGAGCGGGATCCCGGCCTCGACGAACCCGATGAAGAGCGGCACCGCCGAGCAGGAGCAGAAGGGCGTCACGACCCCGAGCAGGGCTGCGAGCACGTTCCCAGCCGATTCCCTCCGCCCCGCCAGCAGGCTCCGGGTGCGCTCGGGAGTGAAGAAGGAGCCGATGACCCCCACCACGAACACCACCAGCACGAGCAGCAGCAGGACCTTCGGGACCTCGTAGAGGAAGAAAGCGAGAGCGCTCCCGAGACGCGAAGAACGCGAAGACCCGATGACCCTGAACGCGAGCCATTCGGAGGCGGAGCCATTCAGCACGTACGTCGCGATCCAGGCCCCGAGCGCGAGAACGTGCATCGCCACGATCTGGCCGGCGCGTGGCGCCTGGCGCGTGGCGTCTGGGGCCGCGTCTGCCGCCTCGAGCCGCTTCCGGGCCGGCGCGCTCACGACGCCCTCGCGGCGAGCTTGCGCGCGCTGCGCGCATCTTCGCGCAGGACGGCCTCGATGCATTCGAACGTCTTCAGGACGCAAGGAACGCGCAGCGCGTAGAAGATCTGGTTGGCCTCACGGCGCGAGGAGAGAAGGCCAGCGGTGCGCATCACCGAGAGGTGCCGCGAGACGGTCGACAGATCTGACCGAACGAGTTCCTGAAGCTCGCCGACGCAGAGCTCCCCGCTCTGGAGTGCGTCGAGCATCCGCACAGGCCGATCGCCCAGGGGACGTGCGCACCAACTGCTTGCGAGATCACCGCCACCGCTGCGGGGCCGTCCGCATGCTCGGCGCGCGTCGGCCCCGCGTCCTCAGCGTCGAAGACCAGTGTGGCCGTGTCGCCCACGCACGGGCAAGTGTGGATGGTTCCCCGAGAGCATCATCCGGACGATCCAGACGAACAATCCGAGCAGTGTGGCGTAGATCGCGATGGCGAGGCCCAAGAACTCATTCGACGCGGCTGCATCGCTCATGCTGAAGCGCTAGCGCGGGGGAGACTCCCGCGGCAGCCCCTGACGGGCCGCGCCAGGTGACGATTGCGCGGCGGAAACCCCCAGGACTTGATCGGGGCCACCGTGTATCGTAGATATACGATTCATGGCCACTCCTTCCAAAGCACTCTGCCCTCCCCCTTCGCATCCGCAGGGCGAGCCGGACCTGCGGCCCGTGGAGGGCGAGGCGGCGGATGGCGAGCTGGCGCTCCTTTGCAAGGCCGTCGGCCACCCGGCACGGGTCCAGATCCTGCGGCTCCTCGTGCGCCGCGACTCCTGCATTTGCGGCGACATCGTGGATGAGCTGCCGCTCGCGCAGTCGACGGTGTCGCAGCACCTGAAGGTCCTCAAGGAGGCTGGGCTCATTCGCGGCGAGATCGATGGCCCCCGCATCTGCTACTGCGTCGAGCCGCACGTCCTCCGGCGCCTCAAGGCCCTCGTCGGAAGTCTCTAGGAGCCAAGACACCATGCATGAAGCTGCTGCTGCCACGCTGCCGCATCGCGGGGTCGCCCGGAACCTGTCGTTCCTCGATCGCTACCTGACGGTCTGGATCTTCCTCGCCATGGGGGCCGGCGTGGCGCTCGGGTGGCTCGTGCCCGGCGTCGTCCCAGCTTTGAACCGCCTCAACGTCGGCACGACGTCACTCCCGATCGCGATCGGGCTCATCCTCATGATGTATCCGCCGCTCGCGAAGGTCCGGTACGAGGAGATGCCGCGCGTCTTCCGCAATGGCAAGGTGCTCGCGCTGTCGCTCGTCCAGAACTGGATCGTCGGTCCCATCCTGATGTTCGCGCTCGCGGCGCTGTTCCTGCGAGACAAACCCGAGTACATGGTGGGCCTCATCCTCATCGGTCTTGCCCGATGCATCGCCATGGTCATCGTCTGGAACGATCTCGCGAAGGGTGACACCGAGTACTGCGCCGGACTCGTCGCGTTCAACTCGCTTTTCCAGGTCTTCTTCTTCTCGGTCTATGCCTGGATCTTCCTGACCGTCCTCCCCGGCTGGCTCGGGCTGCAGGGTGCGCGGGTGAACATCACCATTGGTGAGATCGCGAAGAGCGTCTTCATCTATCTCGGCATCCCCTTCATCGCCGGCGTCGCCAGCCGCTTCGGCTTCCGGGCCTGGAAGGGCGAGGAGTGGTACCGGCGGGTGTTCATCCCTCGCGTCTCGCCGGTGACGCTCATCGCCCTGCTCTTCACCATCGTCGTCATGTTCTCGCTGAAGGGCGAGACCATCGTGCAGCTGCCCTTCGACGTGGTCCGGATCGCGATCCCGCTGCTCGTCTACTTCGTCGTCATGTTCTTCGTGTCCTTCTTCATGAGCCGGAAGGTGGGCGCGCCTTACGGGCAGACCGCGACGCTCTCCTTCACCGCCGCCTCGAACAACTTCGAGCTCGCGATCGCCGTGGCCGTCGCCACGTTCGGGATGAGTCACGGCGCGGCGTTCGCCGCGGTCATCGGTCCGCTCGTCGAGGTGCCCGTGCTCATTGGCCTCGTGTCCGTCGCGCTCAAGCTCCGCGACCGGTACTTCCCCGGCGAGACAGCGGAGCTCGCGGGGGTCAAGAACTGCGCCGGAAGCTTTCCGGCGCACAAGGCGGCGCGCTCGTGAGCGCAGCCGAGTCCTGGAGGGCCGACGCCGAGGCGCTCCGCACGGCAGGCCCGCGCCACATCCTGTTCCTGTGCGTTGCTAACTCCGCACGCAGCCAGATGGCCGAGGGCATCGCGCGCTCCCTCTCGCCGCCCACCGTGAAGATCTCGTCGGCCGGATCGCGTCCGTCGAAGGTGAACCCGTTCGCGATTCGTGCGCTCGACGAGATCGGGATCGACATCCGCGCCCACCGCTCGAGAAGCATGGACGAGATCGATCCGGCGGACGTCGACGCCGTCATCACGCTGTGCGCCGAGGAGGTCTGCCCAGTCTTCCTCGGGAAGGCGCAGCGCTTCCACTGGGGCCTGGCCGATCCCGCAGGTGTGGGCTCGACCGACGAGGAGCAGCTCCAGGCCTTTCGGAACGTCCGTGACGAGCTTCGTCGTCGTCTCTCCGTCCTCTTCGCTTCACCCTGAAGGAGACTCCATGGCCAAGGTCCAGGTGTTCGATCCCGCGATGTGCTGCCCCACTGGCGTTTGCGGACCCGAGGTCGATGGTTCAACCTGTCCCAGGAACCTGCGGCCTTCGTCGCGAACGCGGCGGTTGCAGCGGCCATGCGCGCGCACGACGACGCGCTCCCGCTCCTGCTCGTCGACGGAAAGATCGTGTCGCAGGGCAGTTACCCCGAGCGCGGTGTCCTCGCCGAGCTCGCCGGCATCGCGCTGCCGAAGAGCATCTACAGCGAGGCCGTCCAGGAGCTCGTCGCCATCGGAGCAGCCATCGCAGCCAACTGCGAGCCTTGCTTCAAGCATCACTTCGACAAGGCGCGCAAGCTCGGGATCTCGAAGGAGGACATGGCGCGCGCCGTGACGACGGGCCAGACCGTGAAGGAGTCCCCGGCGCGGGCCATTCTCGAGCTGGCGGAGAAGTTCGTCGGTTCGAAGATCGTCACGAAGCCGGGGTCGGACGCCTGCCGTCCGGCGGCCTCCACAGAGGCGGTCACGACGATCGGATCGGCGCCCGCGGCGAAGAAGTGCTGCTGAGGACGCATGGACCTCGCCCAGCTCGCCACGCGTCACCTCTTCTTCACCGGCAAGGGCGGCGTCGGGAAGACGTCGGTCGCCTGCGCGACCGCCGTGAAGTTCGCCGACATGGGCAAGAGGGTCCTCCTCGTCTCGACGGATCCCGCCTCGAACCTGGACGAGGTCCTCGGTAGCGAGCTCGGGACGAGGCCGACGCCGGTGCGCGGCGTCCCGGGGTTGTTCGCCCTGAACCTCGATCCCGAGACAGCTGCCAAGGCGTATCGAGATCGCGTCGTCGGCCCGTATCGAAGCCTCCTCCCGCCTGCCGCCGTCGCGAGCATGGAGGAGCAGCTCTCCGGCGCCTGCACCGTGGAGATCGCGGCATTCGACGAGTTTGCGAAGCTCCTTGGCGATAAGTCTGCGACCGCCGAGTTCGACCATGTCCTGTTCGACACCGCTCCGACGGGCCACACGCTTCGCCTGCTCACGCTGCCCTCGGCGTGGACCGGATTCGTCGAGCAGAGCGCGTTCGGCACGAGCTGCCTCGGGCCGCTGGCCGGGCTCGAGAAGCAGCGCGCGCTCTACGAGTCCACGGTGCGAGCGCTCGGTGATCCTGCCGCAACGACGATGGTCCTCGTGACGCGCCCGGAAGCCTCCGCGCTCGCCGAGGCTGCCCGGACCAATGCCGAGCTCGCTGCGCTCGGCGTCCGGAACCAGCGGCTCGTCGTGAACGCCGTGTTCGAGGTGGAGGGGGACGACCTCATCGCGCTCGCGCTCGCGCAGCGGGGCTGCGAGGCCCTGGCGGCGATGCCCGTCCTGCTGCGGGGCTTGCCCCGCACTACGCTTCCCCTCCGGCCCGCCGCGCTCGTCGGCATCGACGCACTCCGCCGCTTCGACGCCCCGGTCGTGGTGGACGGCGACGCCGATGACAGCGGCGTCGTGCCCCTCCACCTCCCTTCCCTCGAGACACTCATCGACGAGCTGGCGGCGAACCCCCGCGGCGTCATCCTCACCATGGGCAAGGGTGGCGTCGGCAAGACCACCATCGCCGCCGCCATCGCGGTCGAGCTGGCGAGGCGTGGCCTCCAGGTCCGCCTGAGCACGACGGATCCCGCGGCCCACGTCGCGGACGCGGTCGGGTCGCCGCCGCCCGGCCTGACGGTGAGCCGCATCGACCCGGTCGCGGAGACGCGGGCTTACCGGGCAGAGGTGCTCGCCACCGTCGGCGCGCAGCTGGACGAGAAGGGCCGGGCGCTCCTGGACGAGGACCTGCGCTCGGAGTCGGTCCGGGGGCTGCTCCCGCGCCTGCGCGACCCTGCTTTCACCCGAGTGCTCCTCGTCACCCTGCCGGAGGCGACCCCCGTGCACGAGGCACAGGCGCTCCAGGGCGACCTCGCGCGTGCCGACATCGCCCCCTTCGCCTGGGTCGTGAACCAGAGCCTCGCGCCCGTCGCCACCCGCGACCCGGTGCTCGCCGCGCGCAGCCGAGCGGAGCGGCCCTTCCTCGACGAGGTCCGGGCGCTCTCCCGCAGGTGGGCCGTGGTGCCATGGGTCGCGGAGCCGCCACGCGGAGCGGAGCGCCTCGCAACCCTTTCCGGGCAGCCGGGGATGCCGGCGCCTCGCGCGGAAGCCCGACGCTGACCTGGAGGTCGTGTGGCCGACCGCGTGTACAACGTGCTGTTCCTCTGCACCGGCAACCTGGTGCAGCGCAGGGCGCGCGTCGCTGTGCACCACCCGCGTCAGCGCGGCGAGCTTGCGTATGAACGCGTGGTCGAATTCGCGGGTCGAGCCATGGTCGAGCATCGCGAGGCGTCCGTCGGCGGCTGCTCGAGCCCGGGAGCGTGGTCGTGCCGAGGTGCTCGCCACGGTACGCGAGCGCCTCGCGTATTACGCGAAGCAGGCGTGAGTCCTGTGCATCCTGTACCGCTGACGAGCCGGCTCGATCCGCGTCGTCTTCAAGTGCGACCAAGCGCCCACAGCAGCTGCGCTCGCGCCGTGGCGAGCTGGTACTCCGTCTGGACCACCTGCGCGGCCGCGTTCGCCGCCGCGATCTGTGCGTCCCCGAGCTCGATGACGCTGCCGGAGCCGTTCTGGTAACGGCCCTCCGCGAGCGAGAGCCGCTGGCGCGCCGCGACGAGCGTGTTCCTCGCCGAAGACAGCGCGCCCTTCGAGGCGCGGATCGCCAGGAGCGCCTGTTCGACGTCCACGCGCACCTGCTGCCGCTGCAGGTCGAGCTGGGCGGCGGCGAAGCGGAGGTTCGCCTCCGCCTCGTGGACGACCCCGGTCGTGAATCCGCCCTGGAACAGGTTCCAGCTGAGGTTCACCCCGCCGCTCACGTTCCACCCCACGTAGCCCGTGCCCGTCGCGGCCCCTTCCAGGAATCCCGCGGCGGCGGAGATCGCGGGACCATAGGCTCCGCGGGCTGACCTGGTCAGGAGCTGCTGAGCCTTGATCTGCTCCGTCGCGAACGCGATCTCGGGCCGACCCGCGAGGGCGCGCTCCAGGAGCGGCTCGAGCGCTGCGCCCTCCTCGTCCAAGGCGGGGAGCACGTCGTTCGCGACGTCGTAGTCGATCGAGCCCTCGACGCCCATGATCTGATTCAGGAGCACCTTGGCTCGCAGGTACGCGTTCTCCGAGTTGATGACCTGTACCTCCGCGTTGCCGAAGTCGGCACGCGCTTGCGATAGATCGATGGGCGGCCTCGTCCCCGCTCGCACGAACTCCTCGATCTGGGTGAGGTGATTGCGCTGGTTGACCAGGGTCTCGCGCGCGACGGAGAGCAGCTCCTTGTACGCGATCGCGTTGAAGAACGTGGTGCGCACCTGCAGCACGACCTGCTGCGAGACGGCGCGCTCCTGGTCGTCCGCGGCGCGCGAGCTGGCCTGCGCCGATCGCCAGCGGTTGGTGGTCTGGCCGAAGTCCCAGATGAGCTGCGAGAGGGTCGCGCTGCTGCTCGAGAAGCCGATGGTGCTCCATGAGCTGGTGAACGGCCCCGTGGCGACGGTCGCGCCCGGACGGAAGACGTAGTTGGTCGTGGTCCGTTCGTACCCTGCGGCCGCCGAGAGCTGCGGGAGCAATCCGGCGCGGGACTGTTCCACGCGCCCCTCCGCCGCCTCCGTGCTCGCCCGGGCCGCGCGGAGCTGCGGCTGTCGCTGCTGGGCGACGCGCTCCGCCTCCGCGAGCGTGAGCACGCGCGGGGGCCCCGCCTGCGCGAGGACCAGCGCGAGGAGCGCCATCATCCCGCGCTCACCGGCTGGACCTGCATCCCGTCCTTCGCGTCGCTCGGCGGCGTCGCGATGACCTGCTCACCGCCCGAAAGGCCTTCGACGACATCGACGTCGTTGCCATTGTCCAGCCCCGGTGTGACCGACACGAGGTGCACCTTCCCGCTTCCGTCCACGACCGCGACGTGGACGCCCCTCGCATCCGAGATGATGGCGCTCGAAGGCACGCGGACGACCTGGTGCGTGACCGCGACGTCGAGCGATACCTCGACGTACATGCCCGCGAGGAGCGTGGCTGAAGCATTCGGGAGCTGCACCTCGGTCCTGAGCGTTCGCGATGCAGGGTCGAGCGCGCCGGCGGTCCTCGTCACGCGCCCCGCAAAGACGCGACCGCGGAAGTTCCTCACCGCGACCTTGGCGTCCGCCCCCACGCGGACGCTCGGCGCGAACACCTGCGGCACGTCCACGTATGCCAGCATGGGGTCCGTCGACGCTATCTCGAACAGTGCGGCGGCATTCGATCCCGCGCCTGCGTTCACCAGCGTGCCGACGTCCACCAATCGCCGGGTGATCGTTCCGTCGAAGGGTGCGTACACCTTTCCGAACGAGACGAGCTGCTCGAGCTGCCCCACGTTGGCGCGCTGGGCCGCGACGTTGGCCTTCGCGGCGTTCACGTTGGCGTCGGAGACGGCCGCTTGGGTCCGAGCCTGGTCGTACTCCTGCGCCGAGATGAGCGACTTCGCGACGAGATCGGCCTCGCGCCGTTCGGTGACGTGGGCGTACTCGCGATTCGCCTGCGCCTGGACCAGCGCGGCGGCGGTTTGCGCCAAGGAGGCGCGGGCTTGCGCGAGCTGCTTGTCGAGCTCGGGGGTGTCGAGCTGCACGAGCAGCTGCCCTTTCTTGACCCGATCGCCGATGTCGACGAGCCAGCGCCTCACGTATCCGTTGGCCCTGGCGTAGACGAGCGTCTGCTGGTTCGGGACCAGGCCCGCCGGAAGAGTCAACAAGCGGCCCGCGTCGACCGAGACCGCTTTGACGACCGGCATGCGGGGTGCGACCTGGGCAGCGGGGGTGGCGCTGGCGAGTCTGGCCCGCGACAGCCGCCGCGGCAGATATCCGGCGAGGAAGGCTGCCAAGAGTGCCAGCGCCGCGGCGATGATCGCGACGCGTCGTCCGCTCCGGCTCCCTCGCGGCGGCAGCAAGGTCTCGGAAGCCGTGCTCACGTCGACCCCCGAGCCGGTTCATGATCGTCGAGCTGCGCGGGCGGCCGGTAGCGCATCGCGCTGAGGACCACCGGGACGAAGAAGAGCGTCGACACGGTCGCGAAGAGGAGGCCGCCGATGACCGCACGACCGAGCGGTGCGTTCTGCTCGCCACCGTCGCCCAGCCCGAGCGCCATCGGAAGCATGCCCAGGATCATGGCGGTCGCGGTCATGATCACAGGCCGCAGCCGGGTACGGCCCGCATTGAGCGCTGCGCCGACCGGGTCGGCTCCCTCCCGGAGGCGCTCCAGCGCGAAGGTGACGACGAGGATGCTGTTCGCGGTCGCTACGCCGATGCTCATCAGCGTTCCCATGAGGGCCGGGATGCTGAGCGTCGTACCGGTCACGAAGAGCCCCCAGAGAATCCCTGCGAGCGTCCCTGGAAGCGCCATCAGGATGACCAGCGGCTCGGTCCAGGACTGGAAGTTCACCGCCATGAGCAGATAGACGAGGATGACCGCGAAGACGATCCCCAATCCGAGTCCACTGAACGAGGCGTTCATCGCCTGAGGCTGCCCCGTGAGCAGGATGGTGGTGCCGCGCGGCAGGTGCGGACGTACGTCGTCGAGCAGCTTCTGGACGCCGGAGGCAGCCGAGGCGAGGTCCACTCCGTCCACTCCCGCCTGCACATCGATGGTCCTGGCGATGTTGTAATGGGTGATGTTGGTCGGGCCGAGGATGTGCGAGACGCGCGCGACGTTCGAGAGCAGCTCGGGACGCGTGGTGCTGGCCGCGGCGGGGGTGATGAACGACCCCGTCGAGTTCAGGCCGGTGGAGCCGCTGCTCAAGGGCGTCGCCTCGAGCGACTGGATCGAGTCGATCCGGGTCTGCGGCGTCTGGACGGCGACCGGATACTGCACCCCCGTCTTCGGATCCATCCAGAAGTTCGGCGCCGTCTGCGAGCTCGACGAGAGCGACACGAGCAGGTCGCTCGCGACGTCGCGCATCGTGAGCCCCACCTCCTCCGCCGCGGTGCGGTCGACGTTCACGAACAGCTGTGGCGTGTCCGTCACCTGCGCGAGATGGATGTCGACCGCGCCGGGAATGGTGGCCATCCGCGCCGCCAGTTCCCGGGCGATCGCGAGGTTCTGCGTCTGGTTCGCCGCGGGGCCGGTGATGCGGACGTCGATGGGCGACGAGAGGCCGAAGTTCAGGATCTGCGTCGAGATGTCGGCCGCGAGGAAGAAGAACGTCGCCTGCGGGAAGGCGGCGGAGAGATCCCGCCGCAGCCCGTGCACGTAATCGGCCGTAGGACCGTGCTTGGGCTTCAGCGAGATCAGCATCTCGCCATCCGCGCTCGAGATCATCGATGGGTCGCCGAGCGCCAGGTTGATACCGCTGACGGGGACCCCGATGTTGTCGATGATGACGTCGAGCTCGTCCGCCGGGACGATCTTCCGGACGTGTTCCTCCACCGCCCCGAACAGGCGCTGCGTCTCCTCGATTCGAGTGCCGGGCGGCGCGCGCACGTGGACCCGCATCTGCCCGGCGTCGACGCTGGGAAAGAAGTCCTGCCCGAGCAAGGGGACGAGACCGAGCGACAGCACGACGAAACCGACGAACGCGACGACGAAGGCCTTCCGGTGGTGAAGCGCGGTCTCGAGCGCACGGGCGTACGCCTCGCGCAGTCGCTCGAAGCCGCGCTCGACCCGGGCGCTCATCCAGGCGATCGGGCCGCGCCCCGCGCCATGCTCTTCCCTGGCGAGGAGGTAGCGGATGAGCGTGGGGACGAGGGTCCGCGACAGGAAGTACGAGGTGAGCATGGCGAAGACGACCGCCATCGCGAGTGGGATGAAGAGCGAGCGTGCCGCGCCTGCGATGAGGACCACCGGCACGAACACGATGCAGATGCAGAGGGTCGAGACGAGCGTAGGCACGGCGATCTCGGCCGCGCCGTCGAGGATCGCCTGTCCGACGGGTTTCTTGTTGCCGCGCTGGAGGTGGTAGTTCTCGAGCGTCACCGTGGCGTCGTCCACCAGGATGCCGACGGCGAGCGCCATCCCACCGAGCGTCATCGAGTTGAGGGTCTCCCCGAAGCGGTCGAGGACGACGATGGACACGAGGAGGGAGAGCGGGATCGAGACCAGCACGATCAGCGTCGAACGCCAGCTCCCGAGGAAGAGCAGCATCATGATGCCGGTGAGGCCCGCGGCGATCACGGCCTCGCGCACCACTCCCTGGATGGCGCCCTTCACGAAGATCGACTGGTCGAAGAGGGGCTTCACCTCCAGCTGGGGCGGCAAGGTCGCCTGCACTTGCGGGAGCGCCGCGCGCACGCCCGAGACGACGCTGAGCGTGCTGGCGCCCTCCGCGCTGAGGATGGGTTGCAGCGCGCCGCGGGCCCCGTTCGTCAGCACGAGGCTCGTCTGCGGCGAGTAGCCGTCGCGCACGTGCGCGACATCGCCCAGATGGACGATCGAGCCGTTGATCTTCTTGAGCGGAAGGTCGTTGAGGCCCGCGACGACGGACGGGCTCCCGTTGAGGACGATCGGGTATTCCAGGCTCCCGATCTTCGCCGTGCCACTCGGCAGGATCACGTTCTGGCTGTTCACCGCGGCCGAGACGTCCGCCGGAGAGAGCCCCCACGCGAAGAGCTTTTGCAGATCCAGGTCGACGACGATCTGGCGCACCTTCCCTCCGACGGGCAACGGGAGCTGCGCGCCCTGCACGGTCGCGAGGCCGGTCCTCAGGAAGTTCGTCCCCAGGTCGTAGATCTCCTGCTCGCTGAGGGTAGGGCTCGACAAACCGAGCTGGAGGATCGGGACATTCGAGGCGCTGTACGCCATGACGAGCGGTGGAGTCGAGCCGGGCGGCAACTGCTTGATGATCGGCTGCGAGACCGCCGAGACCTGTGCGACCGCCCCCGCCAGCGAGGTGCCGGGCTGCATGTAGATCTTCACGACGGATACGCCGGCGAGGGACTGGCTCTCGATGTGCTCGATGCCGCTCACGGTCGTCGTGGCCGCGCGCTCGAACTGCGTCGTGATGCGCCCTTCCATCTCGGAGGGTGGAAGGCCGGAGTACTGCCAGATGGCGGCGACGACCGGGATGTTGATCTGCGGGAACATGTCCGCCGGCATGCGCATGACCGTCGTCACGCCCATGAGGACGATGAGCACCGCCAGGACGATGAAGGTGTAGGGCCGTCGAAGCGCGAGGCGAACGATCCACATTGCGAGCTCCCTCGGGACAGTTCGACGTTCCCTACGGCTTCCGGCCGACCAGGGTCACCCCTTCCGGTCCATGCTGCTT
>WNGR01007357.1_pt1 | contig 11671 bp, 8 predicted proteins | sample 5407581 | NCBI WGS metagenome assembly WNGR01 (sample SAMN13153383, study PRJNA577476) | soil metagenome | isolation source: 80 cm soil or saprolite under Garry oak tree replicate 2 | place: USA:California | collected 2016-06-15
CCTTGCCCCGACGAGTGGATAAGTCATTCCGCGTGCTGCAACTCGTATCCGCGGCGCTGTACTCCCTCGGGCATGGAACGAACGACGCGCAGAAGACGATGGGCATCATCGTGGCGCTGTTAGTGTCGAGCCAGGCGCTGTTCGTGAACTTCCCGATCACATTTTTCCACCTCAGCGATGCCGATCACATACCACCCTGGGTCATTGTGGCCGCGGGGGCGGCAATTGGGCTGGGGACGATGGCGGGCGGGTGGCGGATCGTGAGGACAATGGGCCAGCGCATCACCAAGCTGACGCCGTTCGGCGGCTTCTGCGCCGAGACCGCCGGCGCGATCACGCTATTCGTGTCTTCGCATTACGGGATCCCCGTGAGTACGACGCATACGATTACGGGCGCGATCACTGGGGTCGGCGCGGTGCAGCGCTTCTCGGCGGTGCGGTGGGGCGTGGCGGGACGAATCGTCTGGGCGTGGGTCGCGACGATTCCGGCCGCGGCCGGCATCGGCGGGCTCAGCTACTTGCTGTTGCGGGCGGTGGTCTAATCGAGCTTCAGGGTTAGGACTCGGCGCTCCGTCATCTCTTCAATGGCGTACCGCACACCCTCGCGCCCGAGACCTGAAGCCTTGGCGCCGCCATACGGCAAACGATCCACGCGGAAACCGGGAATGTCGTTGCCGTTCACGGCGCCGACATCGAGCTCGGCGTGGAGCCGGAACATCGTCTGCAGGTTCGTCGTGAACACGCCCGCCTGGAGACCGTAGGGCGACGCGTTTGCCCACTCGATGGCGTCGGTGAGCGAGCGGTAGGGTGTCACGGTCACGAGCGGCGCAAAGACTTCCTCGCAGTTCACCTTCATGTCGGCCGTCGTGTGCGTGAGCACGGTAGGCTGCTGGAATACGCCGTTGCGCTTCCCGCCCAGGGCGATCTCGGCCCCTGCCGCCACGGCCTCAGCGATCCAGCGTTCGACGCGGTCTGCCGCATCGGCCGAGATCATCGGCCCGACATCGGTATGCTCGTCGAGTACGTCGCCGACCTTGAGCTGCTGAACCCGTCGAGTAAAGGCGTCGAGAAACGGCGTATAGACAGATTCGTGAACGTAAATCCGTTGAGTGGATATGCACGACTGGCCGGCGTAGGTAAAGCCGCCGATCGCGCAGCGTGCCGCGGCCCACGTCAGATCGGCGTCCGGCTCGACGATGACGGCGGCGTTGCCGCCGAGCTCGAGCGCGACGCGTTTCGTGCCGGCCTTCGCGCGAATGGCCCAGCCGGCCTTGGCGCTGCCGGTGAACGTGATGAGGCGAACGCGCGGGTCCTCGATCAGGATTTGCGCGACTTCGACGTGGCAGGGGACGATGTTGACGGCGCCGTCCGGGTAGCCCGATGCCTTGACGAGATCGCCGAGGCGGAGGGTGGTGAGCGGATCCTGCGGCGGCGGTTTGAGGCTCATCGTCGCCCCGCACGCCATCGCCGGGGCGATTTTGTGCGCCGCCAGGAGTACCGGAAAGTTGAACGGCGTGATGGCGGCAATCGGCGACAGCGGGAAGCGCCGGGTGATCGCGATGCGGCCGGTGCCTGTAGGAACGGCGTCGGCGGGGAGCACTTCTCCCTGGATGCGTGTCGCTTCCTCGGCGGCGTCGCGGAATACGAAGATCGCGCGATCGAGCTCGGTCCTGGCCTGCGCGATCGGCTTGCCCGCTTCCAGCGCGAGCGTGCGCGCGAGCTCGGGTCGCGCGGCCTCGAGACCGTCCGCGATCTTGCGTAAGGCCGCGGCCCGCGCGTGGGACGGCATCTCACGGCAGGCGCGCGCCGCTCTCACGTTGGCGTCGAGGGCCGCCCGCACCTCCTCCGGGCCCGCCAGCGTGATCGCTCCTACTTCACTATTGTCCTGCGGTGCTCGTATGAGTGTCGAGGTGCTCATATCAGTCGGAGAACAGCCTCCGCAAGCCGCGCTCGGTTTCGGCGAGTGCCTCCTGGAAATGTTGGAGATCCTCGCCGTAGCCGAAGCGGAGGAATCCGGGCATCCCGAAGTGGTCGCCGGGGCAGAGCAGTACGCTGTGCTGCGCGCGCAGCTTCTCGACGACGTCGAGGGCGGGGATGGCGCCGCGGTAGCGCGCCCAGCAAATCGCGCCGGCGTGCGGTGGATGCCAGCTGAAGGTATCGCCGAACGTCTTGAGCCACGCTTCCATCACCGGATAGTTGGCGTGCAGGATGCGCCGCGTGCGCTCGATCAGCTTGTCGCGCACGTGGGGATCGAGGGCGACGGTGGCGAGATGATCGGACGCGCCGGAGGGTCCGATCGTCGTGTAGTCGTGGCGCGCCCACGCCTCCTGACTGAATGCCGGCGGTGAGACGATCCAGCCGATGCGCAGGCCCGGAAGCCCGTACGCCTTCGACAGGCCGTTCACGATGATCACCTTGTTGTGGCCTGAGCCCCAGAACGATTGCGTGGTCTTGCCATTGCGCTCGGCGCCCTGATAGACCTCGTCCGCCAGAATCCAGGCGCCGACTTCCGCGGCGCGGTCGACAATCGCCTTGCGCGATGTATCGCTCAGCACGTGACCGGTCGGGTTATGCGGATTGGTGACGACGACCAGCTTCGTCCCCGGCGTGATGGCGGTGCGAATCTCCTCGGCGTAGGGCTCCCACCCTTCTTTTTCGTGCAGCTGAAACGGGCGAACCTGCGCGCCGAAGTTCTGGGTGAGGCCCGCGGTCTGCATGTAGTTCGGCATCATCACGGCGACTGTGTCACCGGGCTCGATCAGGCGCCAGCAGGTGACGAAGTTGGCCTCCGAGCTGCCGGTCGTGACGAGCACCTGGTCGGGGGCTGCGCCCGGGTAGAGTGCGGCGATGCGCTCGCGCAGCAGGTCGGTGCCGTTCGACTGGCTGTACCCGAGGCGCACCTCGAGCAGGGGCAGCGCCGAGGCGCCGGCCAGGCCGAGCAGCTCCTGGATGGTCAGCGGATGCACGCCGGACTCGGAGAGATTGAAGCGCACCCGGTTTTCCCAGGTGCTCTGCCACCGTTCCAGCTCGAAGGGGACGAATTTTGGGGTCATTCGTAAAGCTGGCGCAGGTCTTCCGGTTTCTCCAGCCAGTAATCGGGCGCGAGGTCTTCGAGGTGCGCGCGGTCGAACGGGCCCCACAGGACGGCAGCGGTTTTGACTCCGGCCGCCCGGCCGCTCTCCATGTCGTGCCGGGAGTCGCCGACGAACACGGTGCTGTCGTTGCGAGCCCGCAACAGGTCGACGGCTTTCAAGACGGGCTCGGGGTGCGGCTTGGAGTGTGTGACGTCGTCGCAGCCGAGCACGAGGTCAAACGCCTGGTCCAGCCCGGACACGCGGAGGCCGCGCATCGCGCCGTCGCGCAGCTTGCTCGTGACCAGGCCGAGGCGCTTGCGGTGTTCTTTGAGGCGCCGGATTTCTGCGACGATGCCTTCGTACGGTTTTACCAGCGCATCGTGGTGGGTGAGGTTGTAGGTGCGGTAGGTCTGCACCATTGCTTCGATCTCTTCTTTGTCGTCGGTGATCTGCCCGAACTGTGCCCACAGCGGGGTGCCGAGGCCTTTGATCCACAAGTCGTCGGGGGGCATCGGCTCGCTGGCGCGGTGCAGCGCCATGGTGTGGCGGTAGGAGCGCAGGATCAGCTCGATGGAGTCGATGATCGTGCCGTCGAGGTCGAACAGGAACGTAGTGAGGGGCACACCGTAGCCTAGCGACACACCATCAATGCGGCAACAAGCTCAACCTCGATGGACGAGTCACCCCCGTCAGCGGTCGGCAGCGCGTGATGCCACGCCACGAGATCCTGTACCAGCAGCGGCTGCTGACTGGAGAGAAGGTCTTCCAGGAGAAGCTCCTCACCAGCGGTCATTCCCGACGCCAGACGCGAGACCAAGGCATCGAGCGCAGCGAGTTGCTCCCCATCGCCGCGCCGCGCGGCACGGCGTGCGGCTGACAACACCCAGGGAATCAGCCGTCGGGCGAAGCGATCCCGGTCACTCGCGCGCCACCGCGCGTCCTGCACAGCCGCGAGGCGCGATCGGATCAGCGGAGCGGCAGTATCGAGCGCCTGCTGCAACAGCGCGCGATCGAGAACGGCCGGGTCGGCCCCGCCGACGGTCGCGAGGATTAGAGCAGCGGCTGCCGGATTCGTGCGGGCCGTTTCTCCTTCGACCACGATTGCTTCCACCAACTTCGCGATGCGGACCACGAGCACAGTGCAGGGCTGTTCTCCCACAACTGCCGCACAAGAGCCAACCGGTGCGCTGCCCGGTGATGACGCGAGCGGCGCCAAAAGATCGCACCAGTCGAGGCGGCCGTTCGTGCCTGCGACCTGCTGCGCTCCAATCTTCCTCGCCAAGCGCTCTTCGATCGCGAGCGCCCGCGCCAGCGGCGGCGGCGGCAGGAAGGTGACGGTGCTGATGGAGGCGTGCGCTGAACCGAGGCGGTCGATCCGGCCGACGCGTTGCGCGAGACGCGCGGGACTCCACGGCAGATCGTAGTGCACGACGCGCTCGGCATCCTGGAGGTTGAGTCCCTCGCTCAACAGATCGGTCGCGATGAGGACGTCCGTTTCCAGCGCGGCGGGCGGCCGCGGTCCTCCCTGGGCGCGCGGCGCGAAGGCGCGCAGCACCTCCTGCCGCGGCGCGTCGCCGGCCGCGAAGCGGCCCACGTGACCAAAGACCGCCGCGACTCGGTAGTGGCGCAGGCGCTGGAGGAGATAGCGGGCTGTTGGCTGCGCATCCGTGAAGACGATCGTCTTGGCTGGAGGTGCCGAGAGCAATCGCTCCAGGCCATCGGCTTTAGGATCCCCGCCGGGCGCGCGTGCAAGCAGGTCGCGCAGGCGCGCGACCGTGCGGCGATCGGCAGCGAATTGCGCGGGCCCGCGGTCCGCCTCATCGAGCAGGAGCGGGAACAGGACGAGCTGAATGTCGGACTCCGCAGCGCGCGGGAAGCAGCGCTGAAACTCGCGCGGCGTCAGCGCGCGGCCTTCGGTCGCGGCGCGTGCCGCGAGATCGAGGTAGGCATCGTGACGCGTGAGCGCCGTGCGAAAGGCCGCGAGGCTCGACCCCAGACGACGCAGGAGCATCAGGCGGAGCAGGGGAGCCGCGCCGCCACCCGCGCGCAACGCCGCCACGCCTCCCGCGAGATCCGCGATCAGTGCTTCGGATGCGGGACCGGCGCGCAGCGCCTCGGTCGTCGATCGTGGAAACACCATGCTCACCGGCCCGCCGGCATAACCCGTCTGTACGTGGGCGCGCGAGCGCGCGACAATCACCCGGGCCACCGCCGCATGAGCGAGCGATCGATCGGCCTCACGCCGCGCGGCGTTCCGGAGCGACGGGACACCCAGCGCGGCGAGGGCGTGATCCCGCAGAAAGAGCCGAAGCAAATGGAGCAGGTCGGCGACACAATTGTGGATCGGCGTCGCCGTCACCAGGAGCACGCGGCTGCCGACAACGAGGCGCGCCAAGGCACGGTAGCGATTGGTGTCGGGATTACGGAAGCGGTGGGCTTCGTCGATGACGACAAATGCGGCGGTCGGACGGTCGGTCGGTCGGGCGGTCGATACGCTCAGAGACTCGTGCGTGATGATCGGCGTTTCTTGGGTGCCGAATCGATCCAACAACCCACGCCACTGCGAGACCAGAACTGCGGGCACGACGAGCGCGAACGGTTCTCGACGAGCCAGGGCAACCGCGAGCGCGACGTACGATTTGCCCAGTCCCACTTCATCCGCGAGCAGCGCGCCGCCGTGGCGCGCGATGATCGCGCTCAGTCGCTCGGCGGCGGGGACCTGGTGCGGCGCGAGCCAGGCGGGCCAGGTGGCTCCAGTTGGCGCCACCGCTTGCCCGTCGAGCAGCGCCCGCGCCGCGCTGGCGACGATGCTGCGCGGCGGCGCCTCCCCCGCCCCCCCCGGCGCGAGCGCGACGGTGAGGGGTTCCGCGACCGGAACGAGATGCTCAGAGAGAATCCGGGGCCAGCGCGCGGCGGTCGGCGCCATCGAGTTGGAACGCCTCGGCAACGAGATCATCGGCGGACTCACAGCGCTCGCCGCGGCGCGCGAGCTCAGCCCAGACGGCGGAGTCGTTGGCCGGGATCGGGAGTCCGCGAACCACTCGCGCGTTGAAGCGGCGGAACCCGCCGCGCGCCGGATCCGCAACCAGGCGGGCCAGCGCGGTGAGCCAGCAGGAATTGAACAGCGCCGCCAGCGCGACGGCGTCGGCCCAGTCGCGCGTGGTAATGCCGTACACGGTGTTGAGCGGCACCAGCTCTGGCGCCGGGACGGCGGCGGTGAGACGACGGGCCAGGTCGGGCCATACGACACGATGCGGTGCCAAGCCGAGGCCGGTCCGGAACAGCTGCCAGGGCGGCCCGGCTCGATAGTCGGCGCGGCGACGCAGCCGCTCCTCATAATAAGAGAGTCGGGCCGCGAGGTCGCCGGAAAGACGAGTGAGCGGCAGACCGTCGGTCCCGTGGGTCCACAGCACGTAGCGCCGCGGCCGGCAGTGCCAGGCGGTGATATCCCGCCCGCGAATCGCCGGGCGGGTGCCCGGGCATTCGCGGTCGAGGACGAAAAGATCGTCGGCGCCCGTTTTCACGCCGAGCTGGGGTGACCAGCGATCACCGACAGTCGGGAATTGCGCACACAGCCGCCGGCTGATCCCCGCCACGCCCGGCGTGAGAATCCAGGGACCATCACTCTGCAGTTGGCGCTGTGGGATGGTCGCCGCCGCGGTCTTCGTTCCGAGAGCAGTCCCCGTCTGCTCCGTTCCCGCCGGATCGGCCCGCGCCGCGACCAGCGACATCGGGTACACGGCGGCGCCAAACGACTGCGCCACGGGCTCCGGCAACGGCGCGGCCCGCTCGATGCGGGAGTGGAGCGCCAGCCGGCGGCGCAGCGGCTCGGCGTAGCCGCTCGTCGCGAGTTTTGCGGGAACGAGGAGCGCGACGACCCCACCCGGGCGCGTAAGCTCGAAGGCACGCTCGGTGAACGCGACGGCGAGATCGGGGAGATGCGCAAAGCCACGCGTTGCTGCCGGACGCCAGCAGGAGTACCGGCTCGCAAGCGTCTCGCGCACGCGCGGCGGCAAGCGCTCGGCCCGCACCCACGGCGGATTGCCGGTCACGAGATCGAATCCGCCGCCGAGCATCACGTCGGCGAAGTGGGACTCGAAAGAGAAGAACGGCGCCGCGCCCTCCGTTTGCAGCGAGCGCCGTGCGGCACGGAGCTCGCGCAAGCTGTGTCGGAGGCGCGCGAGCCGCAGCCGCTGGTCCGGATCGAGCCCGCGCGCTCGCCCGAACAGGTCGCGGTTGCGCGCGGCGCCGAGCAGCTCGTCGGTGGCTGACTCGAGCGCGTCGCAGCCATCCTGCAGGAGCTGCTGCGCCAGCGCTGCCTCGGCTCGGTTCAGCTCCGTCTGCGCTGCGCGCTTCTCCGGGCCCGCCAGCCGGAAGTGCCTGCGGCGCGCGTCCGCGAGCCGCCGCACTTCAGCGGCGCCGCCGCGGAAGGCCCGGCCGCCGAGTGATGCTGCCAGCATCAGCGGGTCGAGCAGCGCGTCACCCTGCAGCACATGTCCGTCGAGGTTGGGCAGCGGCGCTATGTCCGCCAGGTCGGTGCCGTCCTCGTCGGCGACGAGGGCGAGCCACAGTCGCAATTCGGTCAGGCGCACGGCGGTCGGCGTCAGATCGACGCCGAACAGGGAGTGCGCGAGGACCTCGCGCTTCAGGGCGAGGGTGGGGCCGTCGCCAGCCGCCTGCCGGAGCGCCACTAACTCATCGAGGGCGCCCAACAGAAAGGCTCCCGATCCTGCCGCCGGATCGAGGACCGTCAAGCCGCGCAGATCGGGCGCCGGAGACGGAGCGATGCCTTCGTGCACCCACCGCGCTGCCGCCGCCGGGGCGACACCCAGCCGGTGCGTCAACGCGGCTTCGAGCCCCGCCCGCACCATCTCACGCACGAGCGAGGCGGGCGTGTAGTAGCTTCCGCTGGCCCGCCGTTCGTCCGGGTCCATCACGCCTTCGAACACGCGGCCCAGCATATCGGGCGCGACGAATTCGCCGGCGTCGTGTTCGCGCACGGAGAAGTGGAACCGCTCGAACAGGTCGTCGAACGCGTCCCGCCAATCGGCGTTGCCCCACGTCGCTGGGCCATGTTGGCGCTCGAGTTGCGACGGCTCGAACAGTCCCCCGTTGAGGAATGGGATCCTGCCCAGCGCTCGTGCGGCGCCGCCGCGTCGCGCCGCGGGCCGATTCAGCGCGCCAAAGCACAACGCGTGCAGGAACGAGCGATGAAAGTGCCGGCGGCACGCGATCGCACGGTCGAGCAGGTGGGCCACGTAGCGGGTGTCACGGTTCAGCCAACCCTTCGACTGGATGAAGTAGAGAAAGAGCAGGCGGGTAAGCGCGGTGAGTGTCAGCGCGTGACGGTCGAGCCGCGACCGGGGGGTGCGGAGCCGCTCCGTGAGCCGATCCAGGGTGTTCCGGAAGGCGCGAAAGAAGCGTGGCGTGACACCTTCACTCGCCAGCACTTCGCCGATTCGCAGCGACAGCGCGAGCGCAGATTCGCCTTGCGCGGGCGCGAGGCGTTCGAGCGTTGCCAGCGCGGAGCCGGAGGGACTGGCGACGGCAATCGTCGCCATGCGCAGACCCACGGGACCAGCTACGCACACGAGCCGGAGCGGCTGTCCGCCCAGCGCGCATGCCAGGCCGCGCTCGGCGCCGGCGGACAGCCGGCGCGCGGCGGCGCGCGCGGCCTCTTCGGGAGCGGCCGCCTCGAGGGCGAAGACTCGAAACGCGCCGTGCCGCGCGATGAGCGCGGCACGGCTGATTCGCTCGATCTCGCCCAGCCACGCCCGCACCGGCACCGGCTCCCAGACTGCCTCATAGCCGAGGGCGCCGAACAGCTCGCGAAGACCCTCGATCTGCGTAGTGCGGGCGAGAATGTCCCGCAACACAAACACCCCTCGTGACAGAGGAGTGAAGGTGTGGCTGGATGGTTATGGATTAGGTACCGAACGACGGCTGGCTGGTGCGTTTTTACGTGCGGCGTGTTGCGTGCGGCGTATGACCCTTACGAGTCAACGCCGCACGCCGCACGCAGTCACGTGCCTTTCTTCAACCGGATCTCCCCATTCACCGTGCTCAGGCTGAGCCCGCGCCCGCCGGCGCCGATCGTGCCACGTATCCGCCGGTTGCTGAACCGCCCGGTAACTGTGAGCGGCCAGTCGGTCTCGATGTCGCCGTTCACGGTGTTGGCCCTGATCTCGGTATCGAGCTTCCCGGGAAGAATCAGCGTGATCCCGCCGTTCACCGTGCTGAACTCGAGATCGTTGGTCCAGTCTGCCCGCCCCATCTCGGCGTACACGGAGCCGTTCACGGTGGACGCTTCGGCGAGGCCGGTCGTGCTCACGCGCACACTGCCGTTCACGGTGCTCGCCCGCACGTCTCCCCTGAGACCCTCGGCGGACATCTCGCCGTTCACCGTCTGGCCATTGAACTCGATGCCGGCGGGGACCTGCACCTCGAAATCGACCGTCACGTCGTTGTTCTCGGTGCTGGAGCTCCAGTGGTCGCCCGGCTGGCACGTGTTCTCGCGGCGGGCGCGGGGCGGCGTGGGATAGACCGCGCAGATCGTGATGCCTTCGTCCGATTCCACCACTTCGATCTTGACCTCGTCGGGATCGGAGCGCCGCGCGTGCTTTCGGGCGTTCACGACCGCCTCGGCGCCGCTGGCGAGCACCGCCCGCACGTCGCCGTTCACACCCTTTACTTCCAGCCGCTTGCCGGCGGCGAGCCGGCCATGCCAGTTGAAATCTTGCGCCTGCGCACTGACGACGCCGGCCACGGTGAGTAACCCTGCGATCAACAGGCTGCGCATCGGACCTCCGAACTTAGTGAGTGCGACGATACGTCTTGGCATAGTTTCGGCTATAGGTGCGCGCGTACTGCCGCGCGTATTTCGGGGCGTACTCCTTGGCGTACTTTGCGGCGTAATCGGCGGCATAGTGGACCGCGCTGTTTACTTCGCCCGCGATCTGTGAGCTGTCGAAGTGGAAGTCGAAGTCGTAGTCGTTGTCATGGTCGTTGTCGTTCTCGTTCTCGTCGTGTTTGTGCTTGCGATCGATCCGATCCCGGAGCTCCTGGGGACGGCGCATCTCGATGTCGCCCTGGAACGACTCCAGCTCCATGCGCGCGCTCCCCGAGCCGATCTTGAACGTCTTGCGATGCTTCCCCGTCGTGTTGGTGAGCGGGAGCGCAAAGCTGGCATCGATATCGCCATTCGCCGTCGCGGTGGTCACGGTGACGTTGGCGCCTTCGGGAATGGAGACCGTAATGTCCCCGTTGTGCGACCCGAAGCTGTAAGATCCGCCATCCTTGACGGTCCCCTCGTAGACCACGTCGCCGTTGATCGTCCCGGCGTCGACACTCGCGGACTGGACGCCCATCAGCATCACGCTGCCGTTCGTGGTTTCGACTTTGATTTCACCGCTGACGTTGGTCAGCTCGACGTCTTCGTTGACGGAGTTCACCTCGATACGTCCCGAGGCGTCGGCGAGTGTCACGGCGCCCTGGATCGAGTGCAGCGTGATGTTTCCCTTGCCGCCGCGCACGTTGACCTCGCCATTGACGGTCTCGGCGCTGATGGAGCCCTGCACGCCGTCCACCGTGATGTCCGCATAGGTGCCGCTCAGGTTCAGCTCCATGGACTGGGGGACGGTGATGTCGAGGTCGATCACGGACGGCGCGCCTTCGCGACTGCCCGTCTTGACGACCACGGTGTTCCCGACCAGCGACACTTCCACGCGCCCGCGACGGCCGGTTTCCCCGTGCACCTTGACGCGATTCTCACTCCATCCGTGGACGGTGATCCCGCCCCCGAAATTGTTGACCGAAAGGCTGGCGCCGGCCGGCACGGCGATCGTCGTATCGGATTGTCTTTGCGGTGCCAGCGTGACCAGCATCGCGGCGGCCAGCGTTGCAAACATGTCTGTGCTCCTCCTAGGATCGGGCCGCGGCCATGTCGTTCACACGCCGCAGCAGCTCCACCTTGCGCCGCATCGTGTCGGCGAGATGGAGGTTCAGGTACGCGTTGCCGGGATCGTTCCGCAGCGCAATGCGCGCCTCGGCGATCGCCCGATCGATGATGGCCAGATTCTTCCGCACGATGCGCACGGTCGTGGAATCGAGCCGCTTCTCGTTCTGCGCCAGGGCGGCCTGCAGCTCGGCGATGGCGACGTCGGTGGAGCCAGTCCAACTGGCGACCCGCGTGTTTGGCGGGGGTGTCACGGCGACAAGCTCGGGCGTATTCGTCGGTCGCTGCTGCAGGGCGAGCCAGGCACTGCCACCCGAAAGGAGGACCAGAGCAATGCTCGCCGCAAGGAGCTGTGGGACGGTGAAGGAAACTCGCCGGGAAGGACGGCGGCTGGTCGAGTCTCGGCTTATCTGAGCTTTTATCTCAGGCCAGAGATTCGTCTCGGGCTCACTATCCGCGAGAGCCTTCGCGCGCGCGACCACCTGGCGCAGCTCGGCGAGTGTGGCGAAGCACTGCCCGCAGGTCGCGAGATGTGCCTCGAGGCTCGCGCGCTCGGTCGAGTCGAGCTCGCCGTCGATGTACTCTGAAAGCCGGTTTGTCCACTGATCGTTCATCGGTCCAAGTGCCTCCGCAGCGCCATCCG
>WNGR01007749.1_pt1 | contig 11670 bp, 7 predicted proteins | sample 5407581 | NCBI WGS metagenome assembly WNGR01 (sample SAMN13153383, study PRJNA577476) | soil metagenome | isolation source: 80 cm soil or saprolite under Garry oak tree replicate 2 | place: USA:California | collected 2016-06-15
CCTATACTGATGTCGAGGTATCTTCGGAACTCGCGGGAACCGCGCTTCGCCGATCCTTCGGCGATATTGGCTGCAGAACTAAACGCCGCTCGTCGGGCCTGGGATGTTAGTCCGTACAACTCGTGACGTGGAAATGCGTCAGTCGCCTTGTACACAGCGACGGTGAGGTCATCGCAAGCCCTCCAAGCGTGGAGGCGCTCATAGGGCATCATGCTAGTAATTGTGCAGCAGGGCTCGCGGGATCCCGTACCGAATGAACGCAGGCAGGACCGCCCGACCGCCGCAGTTGTAGTTTGACCGCCCCGACCGCCGCCTCTGTAGTTTGACCGCCAGTCACTCCACCTTCATCCCCGGCCTTGAGTATAGAGCTTGGTAGGGGTCGCCGGCTTGCGTGAAAACCCGGATTTGAATCGCCCGAATCGTCTCCGAGATGTCCGCGTTGTTCTGTAGGTAGATCTCGTCAAAGAGATTCAGATTCATCCGATACAACCGCTCCGCGATGATGACCGGAAATTGATCTCGCGCCCACCCGAACAACGTCGTCCGGACCTGCTCCACGCGGTCTCCGCTCAATGGCTCCGCATACGCCGAATCGAGGCGCCGGGCCAGCTCGGCATAGAAGACGTCGAGGGTGCGCTCGTCGCGCCAGCGCGCCGCCGCGCGCCGCGCATCGAGCGTGTCGTGGCGTGCGCGAAAGAACGCCTCCGCACCGCGATAACCGACAAAGCTGGCGAAGCTCTCGTTGAACGGCGTCTGGCTCTTCACGTAGAGCGTGTTGTGCGCTAGCTCGTGAATCACGGTCGCGACCAGCTCCATCGTATCGCGGCTCATCGCCGTGGAGAACAGCGGATCGCTGAGGTAGCCCAGGGTCGAGAACGCCCCGGAGGGGCGCAGAAAGACATCGAGCCCCTGCGCCTCGAGCCGTTCGGCCTCCCCGCGCGCGCGGGCGGCTTTGAAGAAGCCCTTGTATGGCACGACGCCAACGATGGGGTAGTGCCACGTGACCTCGTGGAGCCTGTCGCGGCGGCTCGCCGACAGCACGAGGAGCAGCGTGTCGCGACCCACATCGACGTACGTGGTGTACGTCTTCCCCACCGCGAGCCCCAGGGAATCGGCCGCGTAAGCGCGGGCCGCGAGGACGAGCGCCAGGCGCTGGCGCAGCGCCGCCGGCGTCCCAGGCGCGGCGATCAGCTTATCGATCGAGCGCCGCCGGAGCAGCAGCCGGGCCTCCTCGACTCCCGCGCGCGCGATGTAGCGGGCGTCGTCGCTGACGATCAGCAGCAACACGACGCCGGCGGCGGCCGCCGCGACGCCAATGAGCAGGATCCGCTTGAAGAGCCGGCCCCAGCGAGGTCGCGCGCGCTCGGTCAGGGCGTCCAACGCAGCCCCACGCGGTGGGTACCACCGCCAAGCGCGTCATAGGCCTGAAACGCGTAGTCCAGTGCCAGACGTCCCAAGACGACACCCCCGCCGAACGTGAAACGCGACGCATCTGTGACCGCCGGTCGCGTGGCATAGCCCAGGCGACCAACCAGCCCCACACCGCCCGTCACGATTCCAGCTTCAATGCCCTGGACGAGCACGGCGCTATGATCGCGCGTCCACTGGCCTTCGAGTGTCGTGAGCAGCCGGAACGTGCCCTCGGGGTCGGTATAGTTGAGGGTCAAGCCCGCGCGTGTCCGGCGCGGCAGCAGCGCGCCGTTGCCGAGGTCGCCACCGAGATTCTGGACGCTCACCCCAAAGGCCATGATATCGAAGACAGCGATTGCGACACCGACGTCACCAGCCCAGGCGTCGCTCACCGCCGAGCCGATCTGCTGGCGGTTGTATTTCCCGGTAACCCCGAACGCCATAAGACCGCGGCGATACACCAGCGACGTCGTCGCGAGTACCTCGTACGGATGGAACGATGCACCGGTGGGAATGCCGCTCCGGCCGCCCGTCGCCGGGTCGGGAACGATCTCCGGCTCCGACCCGAAGTCGAGCGCCTGGGCGCCGAAGCCCCACGTCAGGCGGCTGACACGCAACGCGAGCGCCGCGGCCGACACGGCGCTGCCGGCCAGGTAGGGTTCGTACGACCCTTCGAGACTGAGATGATGAATCGTGGCGATGCCGGCCGGATTGGCGAACATCGCACCTGCGTCACCGACGAGGGCGACTCCGGCACCACCCAATGCCGCGGAGCGCGTGGAGCCCGGGAGGGCAGTGAGGACGGAACCTTCGGTCTGCCCGGTCAGGCGGTTAAGCGGTTGGGCGTTGAGAACAACGACCGCGACGCCAACCGCCCATCCGCCAAACCGCCCAACCGCCGTTCTCATTGCAGGCGGATCACATTCAGCCGCGGCACAACCCCCGCTGTGATGACGTCGCCATTCGGTGCGGTGAAGCTCAGCGTGAAGCCGGGATCACCGGCCGGCTGATCGATGAGGTGGTACACGCCGGAGCCGGCGCGCAGCGTCCCGCTGAGGCTCACCGCCCGCCCCGCGCTGCCCGTGGGCACGAGGGGATAGAATTTCCTGAACACGTTCTGATTCTGGGTGTGCAGTGACGAATACACTGCGTGGAGATTCCACGAATTATACGTGAGCTCCGGGCGAGCTCCGCCGTCGGTGACATAGTTTGCCAGCGCCCAGCGGCTCACTATGGTGGCAAACGATTCACCGGTGACGGTGGCAATGTTCCCGGCGCCGGTCTGCGAGGTGGCCTCGAGTGACCGCGTCAAGGCATTCCAGTCGGCGTGCGTGCCCCCCGCGGCATAGTGGTCTAACACGTACCGGACGAACAGCCACGCCGCCCCCCGCTCCGCCAGCGTCCCAATCCCCGCGGTCGGGAGCAGGAAATGTTTGCCGGTGGTATCGAGATAGTTGTAGGCGTTCACCAGGTTGCCACCATAGAAGCGGCACTCTACGGTTCCGATGATGCAATCGGTCACCTTCGCGTCAAACGAGGCCGCGTAGCTCCTGCCGCCGAGCTCCTCGGCGTAATGCGAGAAGCCCTCGTTCAGCCAGAGCACCTCACCTGTGCCGCCGCGCACGAGGACGTGCTGGTTGAAGCTTATCATGTGCTGGAATTCGTGGATGAACGTCACCGGGACGAACCGCTGCAGATCCGAAGCTGGGTGGGGGCAACTGAGCGTGCCGGCCGGATCGGCGACGATCGAGTAAAAGACCTCTCCTTTATTCGATCGCGAGTCGTTCTGGTACGCGGGATCGAGATCCGCGCCGAAGAAGAAGCCGGCGACGAAACCGTCGGCGTTGCACTGGGCCGCGGTCACAAGCTTGTTCACGGTATTCGTCATCAACACGAGGACCACGCTGTTCGAATCGATGTCGGACTCGCGTCCAAAGGCCGCCGTGTCGATTGCGTAGAGTCGCTGATCGAACGTGGTGGCAATGGAATCGAGCGCCGCCGAATCGGGCTGCCCCGCGGGCGCCAGGGTATCGACATAAATGGCGACCTTGCTCGTGAGGGCACGCACCCGGGCGCCCACACGATTGAAGGCCGAGCAGTCCGTCTTCGCGCAGACCATGAACTGACGCAGCGAGTTCATCGCCGGCGGGCCCGAGGCCGACGTCGGTGATATCGCTGGGGACCGGGCGAAAGCAGTTTCGGGTGCAAAACCCCAGAAGCGCCGCTCGTCGCCGAGCCGCAGGAAGCCGTGAAAGCGCTCCGCCGCGCTCAGCTCTGCCGCAAGTCCCGCGACGAGCGCGGACGGAGGGGGGACCGGAAGGATGGTATCGCCGCCCAGTCGAAAGCCCGCGATCTGACCGGGCACACCGGTCGCGAGCTGCGGCATGACCAGGTACCTGGCGGCGAGCGAGGTTGTGGCGGGAAAGACCGAGCAGCCGGAGTTGGACGCCGGATCGATCGAGACATATTCGTCCACCGCGAGCGTGACCGCGGCATCCGCCGCTGTGCAGGGTCGGATGTGCACGTCCGTACCCCTACTACATGCGGCCGCCGCCCCCACTATCGCCAGCAAGCACTTCAGAGCTCGCCTGCTCAACATCCGCCTCCTCGGTGATTTCACCGCTGCGCCGCAGCACCCATTGAAAACAGATCGGTCCGGCCAGCTGATGCACGCCGATCATCGCGACGAGTAGCGCTTCCAGTGAGACATTCCACTCCGGAAACGCCCGTCGCAGCACGGCCGCAAGCGTGACGGCCAGTCCTCCCTGCGAGATGAACCCGAGCCACCCATAGGTGGTCCAGTCAACACTTACAGCGGGGTCTAGTCGCGCCCGCCTTCCCGCCCAACGGACACCACCCCACAACCCCGTGATCCGCAATCCGGCGAGGAGCAGCGCCCAGGGCCACATCTCGTCCAGCGTCGTGAGCTGCAGGTTGCTGCCGGCGAGCGCAAAAAATACGACATAGACCGGTATCGCGCATCGTTTGAGCTCGGCTCTGACACGCTCACTCTGGTCGGGTGCGGCGTAGCGCACGGCGCAGCCTGCCGCGAGCGCGATCAGGACAGCGTCCAAGCCGAGCAGGCGCACGGCCTGTGCAATGATGAACGCCAGAATCACGAACACCAAGGGGAGCGGGCCGCGAATCGCGCGCAGGTACTGCACGAGTGCGAAGGCCAGGGCGATGCCGACGACGATCGATCCCGCCAAGATCGAGACCGTCTGCCTGGCGATCCCCGGTGTGACGGCGCCGCTGCTCGCGAGGGCCGAAGCCAGGGCCAAGATGACGATCAGTAACAGCACGCCGATCAGATCCTGAAGCACCGTGACGTCGACGGTTGAGCGGGAGATCGGCCCGCTCGCGTCGGTTTCGGTGATGACCGCCCACGTGAGTGTCGGCGAGCTGACCGCGGCCATCGCGCCGAGCGCGAGGGCGACGACCAGCGCATCGCGAAATGGCTGGTGCGCGGTCAATGGAAACCAAGGACTCACCGTGAGGACGACGAAGGCGACGGCCGCGAACGGCAGCGCCATCACCCCCGTCACGATGCGCAGCAGTGCGGCTCGCCGCGGGCCGCGCAGCGCATCGATGGTCAGCTCATTGCCGGCGGCGAATGCGATCAGCGCCAGCGCACCACTCGAGATGACGCTCAGCGCCTGCAGTTCCGGGTCGCGCACGATGCGGAGCCACGCCGGACCCGCTACGAACCCCGCGATGAGATAACCGACGATGCGCGGTAGTCGCAGCCGATGCGCGATCGCTCCCGCCAGCGTTGCGGCGAGCGTCACGCACCCGAGGGCGAGTGTCGCTTGCGCCTCGAGTGGGGGAGGGCCTCCGAAAGTGCGCGCGAGGCGCTGCAGCACGGCCATGACGACAAGCGTGATGAACAGCAGCAGCCATTGCATGAGCGCGCAAAATACGGCAGATTCAGCGCGGTAACCATGCCGTTCGTTCATCTCCACACGCACAGCGAGTACTCTCTCCTCGACGGCGCCAACCGCATCCCCGATCTGCTCGATCGGGTGCAGGCGCTCGGCATGGATTCGCTCGCCATCACCGATCATGGCAACTTGCACGGCGCCTGGTCGTTCTACGACGAGGCGAAGGCGCGAAAGATCCGCGCGATTTTAGGCTTCGAGGCCTATCTCGCGTTCGGCAGCCGGCACGCGCGCGAGAAGCCGGCCGGCGACGCGCCTCCCCCGCTGGGCGCGGCGTACTCGCACCTCGTGCTGCTCGCCAAAAACCGGACGGGTTACCAGAACCTGATCAAGCTTTCCTCTATAGGGTTCCTCGAGGGCTTTTACCGCCGGCCGCGCATCGATAAGGAAGTGCTGGAGCAGCACCACGAAGGCATTATCGGGCTCGCGGCCTGCCTCTCCGGCGAGATCGCGCTGTATCTGCGGGCGGGGAACTATGAGGCCGCGAAAGCAAGCGCCGCGTGGTTCGCGCGCACGTTCGGGCCGAACGGATTCTGGCTCGAGGTGCAGAACCACGGCCTTCCGGACGAGCAGACCGTCACCGCGGGGATGTTCCGCATCGGGGCAGAGCTGGGCCTGCCGGTCGCGGCGACGAACGACGCGCACTACTTGAAACGGGAGGACGCCGAGGCGCACGACGTGCTGCTCGCGATCGGCACGGGAAAGGACCTCGACGATCCCAAGCGGTTCCGCTTCTTCGGGCAGGAGAGCTACGTCAAATCCGAGCCCGAGATGCGCAAGATCTTCGGCGCGCAACCGGACACGCTCGCCGAAACCGCGCGCATCGCCGACCTGTGCGAGTTTGATTTTGAGAAGCGCTACTTCCTGCCGCAATATCCGCGGCCGGCGGAATTCGCCTCGGACCAGGACCTCCTCGTGCACCTGGCCCGCCGAGGCGCGGTCGAGCGCTACGGCGATCCCCTCCCCGCCGCCGTCGAGCAGCGGCTCGACTACGAGCTCGATGTCATCACGCGCACGGGCTACGCGGGCTATTTCCTCATCGTCTACGATCTGATCAAAGCGGCACGTGACCGCGGTATCCCCGTGGGTCCCGGGCGCGGCTCGGCCGCGGGATCTCTGATCGCCTACGCGCTGCGCATCACCAACGTCGACCCCCTCAAGTTCGACCTGCTGTTCGAGCGATTCCTGAATCCCGAGCGCATTTCGATGCCGGACATCGATCTCGATTTCTGCTTCGAGCGGCGCGGCGAGATCCTGGAATACGCGCGCGAGCGCTATGGGCGGGAATCGGTCGGCCAGATCATCACGTTCGGGACCCTCAAGGCGCGCGCCGCCTTCCGCGACGTCGCCCGCACGCTGCGCGTGGAAATGGGCGACGTCGAGCGACTGACCAAGCTGATCCCGTCCGGGCCCGCGTACAGCGTGACGCTGGCCGAAGCGTCGGAAAAGGTGCCGGAGGTCAAGGCCGCCGCGGCCCAAGACGAGCGGATTCGCAAGGTGTTGGACCTGGGCTCACGCATCGAAGGGTTGGCGCGACACGCGTCCGTTCATGCCGCCGGTGTGGTGATCGCGCCCGGCCCGCTGACGGACTACGTCCCGGTCTGCACGGCGCCCGACTCCAAAACCGATGCCGACGCGATCATCACGCAGTACGACATGGTGGGACTCGAGCACGTCGGGATGCTGAAGATCGACCTGCTCGGACTCAAAACGCTCACCGTGTTACACGATGCCGCCAAGATGGTCGCCGAGCGTCATGGCGTGACGATCGATCTCGAGCATCCCGATCTCGACGACCCCAAGGTCTACGAGCTGCTCCGAGCCGGGCGCACCGCCGGCATCTTCCAGTTTGAATCGCCGCTGGCGACGGACTGCCTGCGCAACATGAAGTGCGACCGGTTCGATGATCTTGTCGCGACGAACGCCCTGCTGCGTCCGGGCCCGCTCGATACGGGCATGTACCTCGTCTTCATCAACCGCAAACTCGGCCGCGAAAAAGTTCGCTATCCCCATCCCGCGCTCGAGGAGATTCTCGCGCCGACGTACGGGGTGATCGTGTATCAAGAGCAGGTGATGCGCATCGCGAGCGCCCTGGCGGGCTATTCGCTCGCCGAAGCCGACGTGCTGCGCAAGGCGGTGGGAAAGAAGATCAAGGAGCTGATCCAGGAGGAGCTGGGCAACTTCGTGAAGCGCGCGATCGCGCGGGGTCACGACAAGCGGGTGGTCGAAGACATCGCCGCGCAAATCGAGACGTTCGGACGCTACGGATTCAACAAGTCCCACTCCGTTGCGTACTCGATCCTATCGTACCAGACGGCGTGGTTCAAGGTCTACTATCCCGCCGAATTCATGGCGGCCCTGCTGTCGTCCGAAATCGGCAACACCGATCGCGTCGTGCAGTACATCAATGAAGCGCGGGAGCTGGACCTCGAGGTGCTGGCGCCCGATGTCAACGAGTCGGGTTACAAGTTCACGGTCGTCAGTGATCAACGGATCCGGTTCGGGCTGGGCGCGGTGCGCAATGTCGGGGAAGGAGCGATCGCGTCCATCATCGCGGGTCGGCAGCAAGGGGGGGTGGGGGGGGCGGGGGGGGGGCCCTATCGCTCCCTCGTCGAGCTGTGCGACCGCATCGACCTGCGGCTCTGCAACAAGCGCGTCATCGAATCGCTGATCGACGCGGGTGCCTGCGACTCCCTTGGTGCCGAGCGGTCGCAGCTCGTCGCCGCACTCGATCACGCGTTCAGCGAAGCGCAGGTCCGCCAGCAGGAGCGCTTTACGGGCCAGCACGCGTTATTTGGCGACGAGGCACCTGTCCCCCGCCCCTCATCCACCCTTCCCGACGTGCCGCCCTGGACTGAGCACGAGCGCCTGACACGAGAGAAAGCGGTGCTCGGATTCTTCATCTCCGGCCACCCCCTCGCCAAGTACCGCGCCGAGGTGGAGCTTTTTGGGACGCGCACGACCGCGACCCTGGGCATGTGGAGTCCCCCGCCCCAGAAGGTCACGATCGCCGCGGTGGTGACGGTGGTGAAGCGCCAAATCGCGAAAAAGTCAGGAGCGGAGTACGCGCGCCTGACGGTCGAAGATTTTCACGGTGCGGTGGAGGCGCTCGTGTTTCCCGAAGCCTGGGCCAAGCTGAATAGCGTGATCCGCGCCGACGGGGCGTATCTCCTCACGGGCGGATATAGCCCGCGGGATCGGGGGGAGGAGCAGGCGCCGTTCATCGTCGAGGGCGCCCGCGCGCTCGACGAGCTGCGGCCGAGCGGAGCCATCGGGGTCGCACTGCGCTGGACGGCCGGGAAGGCTCCCGAGCCGGACACCGCGCGCGCCATCGCGGCGTTGTGCGCCGCGCATCCCGGTCCGACGCCCGTGTTTCTGGAGTGGAGCGGCGTGAATGGCTCGGGAAACGAAACGGTCCGGCTGAAGAGTCGGGCCTTTTGCGTGGACGCGGCCGACGATCTGCTCGCCGCGCTGCGCGACATTCTGGGAGTGGATGGCGTGCAACTCGTCAAAGCCTGATGGCGGTCTACACGCTGGATTTCGAAAAGCCGCTCCTCGAGCTGGAAAAGCAGATCGAGGAGCTGAAGCGCGTGGCCGGGGAAAACCCCGACGTCGCCAAGAACCTGCGGCCGCTCGAGGAACAGCTGGCGACGCTGCGCGTCGAGATCTACCGCAATCTCACGCCCATGCAGCGCGTCCAGGTGGCGCGCCATCCCCGCCGCCCCTACCCGCTGGACTACGTCAATACCGTGTTTACGGATTTCGTCGAGCTGCATGGCGACCGCCTGTATCGGGACGATCCGGCGATCGTCGGTGGCTGGGCGCGGCTCGACGGCACCAGCGTCATGGTCATCGGCCATCAAAAGGGACGCGACACCAAGGAGAACCTGTACCGTAACTTCGGGATGGCGCATCCGGAGGGTTACCGCAAAGCGATGCGCCTGATGCGCCTCGCCGCGAAGTTCGGAGCGCCGGTGATCACGCTGGTCGACACACCCGGCGCGTATCCCGGCCTGGGAGCCGAGGAGCGCGGCCAGGCTGAAGCGATCGCCACCAGCCTGCTCGAAATGGCGTCGCTGCCGACGCCCATCATCACCGCGGTGATCGGGGAGGGCGGGTCCGGCGGTGCGCTCGCGGTGGGCCTCGCCGACCGCGTGCTCATGCTGGAGAACTCGGTCTATTCGGTCATTTCCCCGGAGGGATGCGCTGCGATTCTTTGGAAAGACGCCAGCCAGCGCGAGCGCGCCGCCGAGGCGCTCAAGATCACGGCGCAAGACCTCCTGAATCTCGGCGTGATCGATGAGATCGTGCCCGAACCGCCGGGCGGGGCCCACTCCGATCCCGAGGCGGCGGCCGCAGCCCTCGGCGACGTGCTGCAGCGCCATCTTGGTCAGCTGCGCAGGCTCAAGACGGACAAGCTCCTCAAACGCCGCGAGGAGAAGTACCTTTCCATGGGTGCGCTAACCGAGAAGTGAATTGACGTCTGTCATCGAAGTCCGGTTCAAAGGGAACCGGCGCGAATATTTCACCTGGTCCGACGACTCCTCCTCCCTCCGCCTCGATACTCCCGTCATCGTCGAGGTCGAGCGCGGGCAGGACTTTGGCGTCGTGTCGGCGTTAGGCGCAGTTGCCGAGAAGAAGTGCCAGCGGTGCGGAGCGTGCGGAGGAGCGGAGGCGGAGGGCGAGCGCCCGGAGACCGCCGCGGCCCCGCGGGCCATTCTTCGCACGGCTACGCCTGAAGACCGCAAGATCGCCTCGGACCTCCGTATTAATGAAGAAGACGTGCGCCGCACGGTTCGCGACCGGGTGCGCCAGCACAACCTGCCGATGAAGGTGTCCGACGCCGAATGGCAGTGGGATAAGCGCAAGCTCACGATCTACTTCACCGCCGAGCAGCGCGTCGACTTCCGCGCGCTCGTGCGGGACCTGGCGGGCCTGTTTCGCACGCGCATCGAGCTGCGCCAGATCGGCGCGCGCGACGAAGCCAAGCGTCTGGATGGCATCGGTCGCTGCGGCCGCCAGCTCTGCATCGCCAGTTGGTTGCCCGAGGGGAGACCCGTCAGCCTCTCGCTCGCGAAGGCACAGGGCCTGTCGCTGAATCCCGTGCAGATCTCCGGCCCGTGCGGTCGCCTGCTCTGCTGTCTGCATTATGAGCACGACTTCTACGTGCAGCAGCGCAAGCGCTTTCCGAAGGAAGGCAAGACGATCAACACCGCCGAAGGGGCCGCGCGCGTCGTGTCCGTGGACATCTTCCGGGAGCGCGTCACACTCCGCGCCGATGACGGGGCCACCCGCGTCGTCGCGCTCGAGCAGCTGCGATTGTAGTGGCGAAGTTCTATCTCACCACAGCCATCGATTACTCCAACGGCGATCCTCACCTCGGCCACGCCTTGGAGAAAGTCGGCGCCGATTGCATCGCGCGCTATCGGCGGCTGCGGGGCGATCACGTGCACTTTCTCATGGGGATGGACGAGCACAGCCAGTCCGTGATCCAGGCAGCCGCGCGCGGCGGTGTCACACCGCGCGCGTGGGTGGACCGGATGGCGCTGACGTTCGCCGAGTACTGGCGGCGGCTCGAGTGCAGCAACGACGACTGGATCCGGACCACGGAGCCACGCCACGTCCGCGGCGTCGTCGCACTGCTGGAGCGCATTCAAGCGCAGCGTCCCGGCGATCTGTACGTCGCCGACTATGAGGGACTGTATTGCACGGGCTGCGAGGAGTTCAAGCAGCCGGCTCAGATCGCGAACGGCCATTGCATCGAGCATCCCACGCTCGAGCTGATTCACACCAAGGAGCGCAATCACTTTTTTCGACTCAGCGCGTACGGCGAGCGCCTGCTCTCCCTGATCACCTCGGGCGCGCTGCGCGTCGAACCGGCGATTCGCCGCCACGAGGTGGTGCGCCTGCTCGAAGACGGGCTGCAGGACGTTTCGATCTCGCGCCAGCGCCTGCCCTGGGGCATTCCCTTCCCCGGCGACGCCGAGCAGACGGTTTACGTGTGGTTCGACGCGCTGATCAACTATCTGTCCGCGACGGGATTCCCCGAGCCCGGCTACGAGCGCCGGTGGCCGGCCGACCTGCACGTCATCGGCAAGGGCATCACCCGCTTTCACTGTGTGATCTGGCCGGCGATGCTGCTCGCCGCCGGCCTCGCGCTCCCAGCGCAGGTCTGGGCGCACGGGTACGTGCAATGGGAAGGCACGAAGATGAGCAAGACCGCCGGCACCGCGGTCAGTGTCGACACGGCGATCGAGCGCCACGGCGCCGATGCGTTGCGCTATTTCCTGCTGCGCGAAGTCGGGTTCGAGAACGACGGCAA
>WNGR01008183.1_pt1 | contig 11670 bp, 12 predicted proteins | sample 5407581 | NCBI WGS metagenome assembly WNGR01 (sample SAMN13153383, study PRJNA577476) | soil metagenome | isolation source: 80 cm soil or saprolite under Garry oak tree replicate 2 | place: USA:California | collected 2016-06-15
AAATGATATATGCTTAGATAGAAGACTAACAAACGTTTGTTAGATTACCATAATAAGGGAGAAATAGAACATGGATAATTCAGAGCAATACACCTCTTTTATTCGCGTGCGTTTGAGTGCTAGTGATGCTCACTACGGCGGTCAACTGGTCAATGGGGCACATATGCTTTCTCTATTTGGCGATGTTGCTACTGAACTTGCTATTTTGTGTGATGGTGATGAGGGCCTGCTTGTGGGTTACGAACAAATTGAATTTCTGGCTCCTCTGTTTGCAGGGGATTATGTAGAGGTCACAGGGCGCATTACCAGAATTGGTCGTACCTCGCGACGTATGGAGTTTGAGGCCCGCAAAGTTATTGCGGCCCGCCCGGATATTAGCGCATCCGCAGCTGATGTTTTAGAGACGCCTGTTGTTGTCGGGCGAGCAATAGGTACGACTGTCGTGAAGGCTGAGTATCAGCGTAAGAAACAGACTACATAGCTAAATTTTTGCTGTATCTCAGCCCTCTGCTCCACTAGATAGCCAGCATGGCCTCTTCTTCTGCCGCTTCCCGTTCCTGTTGCTCCTGTTCGGAGAGTGGTCTCTCTGTAGGAGTAACCGGTACTACCCTACGGTAACGCACGAAGCATGCGGCGATGATCGCGACTCCAGTCAGGACAACACTGAGGCGGAAAGCATCTTGCATCGCCAGAATAGTTGCCTGTCGCCGCACCAACCCACTGATGATCTGAATAGCAGTTGCGTATGCAGTACTGGCTGCAGCTCCTTGCTGCATGAAGAGGGCTTGCAACTCTGGTACGAGTTGTCCAAGCGGCGAAACAGATGTCACCTGATCAGCCAAGTGTGCATAGTGGATCGCTGATTGGGTTTGCACCAGCGTTGCCATGACCGCCACAGCGAATGAACTCATCACGAAGCGCACTGTAGTGTTAACGGAGGTAGCCTGAGGTAGATGGCGTGGGCGAATCTCCGAAAGGGCCGAGACTGCCAGGGGTTGGAAACAGAGTCCAAGCGCAAGGCTACGCCCGATCAGCCAGAGCTGAATCGTGCTATAGGGAGTTGTAGCACTCAGTGAGGTAAACAGCCAGAGCGCAGTTCCTAGAATAACCAATCCCGGAATCACCACCGCACGGACGCCAAACTTATCTACCAGACGTCCCCCTACCACCGCTGCTACCATTGAGGCAAATGCCTGGGGCAACAAGAGTAGGCCAGCTTGGAAAGCTGAGAGTCCACGTAAATTCTGCAGGTAGACGGGGATGATGAACAGACCACCATAGAGTGCGAAGGTGACGAGAACGCTGGTAATGTTGCTCGTCGTGAAAGGTCCATTGGCAAAGACACGCAGATCGAGCAGAGGTTGCCCGCCCCGAAAAGCCATACGTAGCTCGACGACGACAAAGACTGCCAATGATATCAGTCCAACCGCCAGAAAGCCCATCACTTTTGCTGAAGTCCATCCATCGGTACTGGCGTCGGACAATCCATAGAGCAGACAAGCCAGACCGATAGAAGCGAGAAAGAACCCAGGAATATCGAATGGTGTGCGTGCTTCAGCTCGTCCTCCACGCAAGAAAATGATGCCCAGAATGATCCCGATGATCCCGATCGGCACATTGATGAAGAAAATCAGCTGCCAGCCGAGATAGGTCACGATATAGCCACCCAGCGTCGGGCCAAAAGCCGGAGCAAGCAAGATAGGAATGCCGAGCGCACCCATGGCCGTTCCACGTTCCTGAGGTGGAAATTCAGTCCATAGCAAGGTAATTGCCAGAGGAGACATGAACGCCCCCATTGCTCCCTGCAAGATGCGGAAGAAGATGAGCATAGGAAGATTCCAGGAAAGCCCACATAAGGCTGATCCCACTGTGAAGCCTGCCAGGGCAAGCAGGTAGAGGCGTTTCTGACCAATGCGCTGCGAAAGAAAGGCGGTGAGGGGTGTCGCAACTCCTTGCATCAGGGTATAGGCTGTCAGTACCCACTGCACGCTCGTCAAACTGGCTCCAAAGACGTTTTGTAGGCGGGGAATCGCAATGTTGACGATAGTAGCATCAAGGATGGTCATGAATAGCCCGAAGATCACGACCATAGCTACAATCCACTTGTAGGAAAGGCCCGATCTCTGCTGAGCCGTAGATACAGGAAGTTGCATGAAAAAACTCCTTATGACGTAATAACGGAAGCGCTATGTGAACAGTCGAACTTTTCCTACATCTGACCGGAAAGGTATATAGTGACTATCAGGATAAAATAGTAACTCAATGAAACAGTTTATGACTCCTTAGTCATATTATTTACCACAGTGTCAGAGATGTGTCAAGGGGAAAGAATAGCGGGTTCTCCTGGTCATATATACATGCTCTGTTCTTTTTGGTAGAATGGTACCATGGTAGAGAAAAAAGAAGAAAAAGTGCGTTCCGAAGGTCGCTCTGTGCGTGAAAACGTGCGAGCGGCTGCCATACAGTTATTTGCTGAGTATGGTTATCATGCGGCACCTCTACGTGACATCGCTCGTATGGCTGGCATTCAGGCTGCAAGTATTTATTATCATTACGCTAATAAGGAAGCCTTGCTAGTAGAAATTATGGAGACGCATATGCGTCAGCTTAATGCCAATCTTGAACGCATCCTACATGAATATCACGATCCACAACAACGTCTCTATGAGGCCATTGCCAACCACATCCGTCTACATACCACATACAAGTCAGAATTTTTTATTATCGATACGGAGATTCGTGCTCTGGAAGGTGATAATCGAGCCTATATCCTTTCACTGCGCGATCATTATGAAGAGTTAGTCCAGGAACTGCTGCAAGATGGTATGAAGCAGGGGATCTTCCGTCCAAGTGATGTCAAAGTTGCCTCATATGCTCTCATTGCTATGTGTACTGAAGTCTCTACGTGGTTTCGTCCCAATGGTCGCCTCAGTGTTCAGCAGGTGATCGAGATATATCACCAAATGATCACGCAGGGTTTGTTGTCCATACCTCTTCATGGGTAAAAGCCCCTTATCCTCGCATGAAAGGAAAACGCTAGAGAGGAGTGATAATTTTGAGCAGGATTAGTTTTCTACGATAATAACGGTCTGCGCCCCGGGATTGGACGCTAAATGGAAGACATATGTTCCTACTTTACTGAAAACTACTTTAGTACTACCTTTGGCCTCAAGCGTAATGTTCTGGCCGTTACTGTCCCCAATAATCACTTGAGTCTGAGCGGTGCCATTCATCCACACAATAAGAGCCCCAACCTTAAGTATCAGCTTGTTAGCATCAAATTCAGCTGCGTTCCCCGCCTTTGACAGCACAATAGTGATCACATGGCTCAGGGGAGGAACACCCCCAAACACGATGACGTTCACTTGAGCCGACGGATTAGCTTTCAAATGCCAGATGTAACCTCCCGCCTTGCCCACGGGCAGCAGAATAAATGCTTTAGGAGCAAGATTGACAGGCATGGAGTTTTTATCAAAAACTACAACCTGGGCTTCATTCGTATTATTGCTCAACAGAATGTTCGAACCTGTCGGCACTTTAATGAGCGAAGGATTGAATTCACTTCCCTTCTTCCCCTGGATGATGAAAATTTTACCGGCAACTACCAGGGAAGAGGGTGTCACCTGTCCCTTACTACCTGTCGTCGTACCACTACCCATCTGCCGCACCGTATGGAAGACCAGAATCAGGCTACCTACCATCAGGAGAAGAACACATGCCGCAGCAAGCATATTCAGACGATGATGGAAGGTCTTGCCTTTTTGGGGATAGGCTTGTGGCTCACTCTCCACAGCGGAGACAGAAGCGTTTGTCCGGAGCGCAGGAACATTTCTGTTTGTCCGATAGGCAGCACTATTTCTAGTGACATGCTCTTCCAGACGATCCCATACCCGATCCAGTGAGCGGACATCTGCCTTATTCACCCTCTCCCGGCTATAGACGAATCCTGTACGTGAAGAGTGTCTCAGGGCATAATGTTGGCCCTGCACATTTCCCGTTTCAGGGAGCAACGATTCGTCGCGACTGTCCATAGCTATCGTATCCTCCCTACTGGTGTTTGTACATGCCACGCAAAAAGCGTATTGCCCGTGAGAGCAGTTGACGAATAGCCGTTTCACGCTTGTTCAGCAATTGGGCTATCTCTGGATAGCGTAAGCCTGCTGTATAGCGTAAGTGCATGATCTCCTGTTGAAGTGCAGGGAGCTGTGCCACATTCTCCCGTAAAAGAGCATATTCTTCTTGCTGCAATATCACTTGATCTGGCTCCATATCCTCTGCACCGTAGAGCGTCTCTGTGACATCTTCAAGTGGTACAGCCGCTCGGTGAATAGCATAGCGATGATGATCAATCGTTTTGTTGTGTGCCACCCGCAGCAACCAAGCTCGCTGTCTTTCCTCAGAAAGGTCCGCCATAGTCTCATGCTCAAGTGCTGCCAGGAACACCTCTAACAGGATATCTTCAGCATCCTCTCGCGTCGGCACACGACGGAGTACATAGGTAAAGATCGCCAATGCCTCCCTCTCGTAGAGTGTGGCAATAGGCGAACCATCGAGTACAGACATATCCTGCTGCTGATGTCTCATACTTCTCTAGAACTCCAACGTGGGACTTTCATCCTGGTCTGCTTCCAGTCAAGCAAGCACCTTGTGCTACATATTCTGGTCAGGGCAAGCACCAAACCCTACATCTCCCGACTCAAGTTTAACATAGATGAGAAGCTCAGTCAGTGTTAGCCTCCCACATATATAGTGATGCTTGCCTGGGGATTGGACGCCAGGTGCCAGGTATAGCTGCTTCCTCCCTGGGGCAAAGACATGCTTATTGGTTGTCCAGGCGCCAAGCTCATGCTCTTGCTCTTGCTGTCAGAGATCAACAGCTGAATTTTCTGAGTCTTATTGATCCAGGTTACTGTATTGCCAGCTGGTAACTTGAGAAATGGAGGGTTAAACTCAGCCCCACCCTTTCCAGGGATAATGGCAACAGTACCCATAGCTTTATACCCTCCACCCTGTATATCCCCTGAACCGTCTTTAGGATTTGCAGCATACATTTTTACTAATGGTAGAATACTCGGTGCAAAGGTCTTCGTAAGCGGCCCCGCCACCAAGACGCCTAGCAAAAATGCCATTAACATGCATGTTGCCAGCAGGTATCCACCCGCAATTAAAAGGGCAATAGAGGGTATGGTGTCTTTGCGTTCGTTCTCTCTGCGTTCGCTCATGGGATGTTTCTCCTATGGGATGGCAGATGACCACAAGGGTCATCACTACTCTACTCCGGCTGTGCTCGACACGGTTTGCGGAAGGTGGCACACATCGTGACTCTCGTAATATCAAGGCTTTACTTTGTAGAAACCAGATTTTGTGCCTTCACTAGAGAAGTCGAATGACATGAGCATTTGTGACAGTGAACGAAAATATCTTATTAAGAGGAGCATGCCGTTACTTAAACATTCACTTATAGTGAGTAATCTGTAAATAGTGTTTATCTCAAACTCATCCATACAAAATATGAGTTGCATTCATAGTACTAAAATGTTCTTGACAATTGAATAAAATTTAACTATACTATCTTGTGGGGGAATACAGTAAACTTAGGTTTTGGTTTGCTATCACTACTACAGCAGAGGTTCCTATTGATGAGTTGTGACCAGGAAGCATACTGGTCTGTTGAGGCCAGCTCATCGCCTTGATCTGCATTCCTTGGTTCTTGTTGTTCTGGGCAAAACTGAAAGAAGGTGTTTCAATGAAGCAAAGACCAAGGCTATTCCTTCTCGTTCCTCTCCTCACACTCGCCCTGGTTGCAGGTGTTCTCATGCAACCATTGAGTACCCACGCTGCTACCCATGCAGCTTTCCAAGGAACACCTCACTTTTTCTGGGCAAAGGGGCGTGCTCCCAACTCGGGCAGTGGCGGTAATCTTCTTTATCACGGTGGTCCCGTGGTGGTAAATAAGATGACGGCCTATGCTATTTTCTGGGAGCCAGACCACACGTTTGTCGGTTCGACGTACAACTCACTCTTAATGCGTTACTTTAGAGATGTTGGGGACTCGCCACTATATGAAAACAACGAGCAGTACACTGACACCAGTGGTGGAGCTCCTCTAGATGCTGTTCTTGGAGGTTCCTGGGTAGACAAGGCTCCCTACCCATCAGTTCCGTTCGTCCTAGACTCCGATATCCAGAATGAAGTCACACATGCCATGAACGTGAATGGTTGGACACCAGGGATTCACCATGCCTTCTTTGTCTTCACCTCCTTGAATGAGTTCATTTGTATGAGCCCTCACCTTAGCGATTGCAGTGCTCCCTTTGGCGGGTTCTGCGCCTATCACAGCTCCTTTGGCGACGCCAATTCCCCCACACTCTATGGCGCCATGCCCTATGATGGCAATTTCCTGGCTGGTTGCTACGGTCTCAACACGAGTCCCAACCGTAATGCGGCTGCCGATGCCGAGATCAGCACAACCTCTCATGAGCAGATAGAGTTAGCAACTGATCCTCTCGTGAACGTCCCCAACTTGGGTTCCTGGTACGATGCAGCCGGAAATGAAATTGGCGATAAGTGCGCCTACGTTTATGGTCCTCTCAAGAAGAACGGCGCGAATGTCTCCTGGAACGGGCATTCCTATGTCGTGCAAGGGGAGTGGGACAACGCCGTGTCAGGCTGTGTCTTGAGTGGTCCGTAGTCTGGGATAGCTCGTCCTTGACAGTATATGAGCGGCGTGCTCAGTGGAAAGAGCCTCAACACCACTGGGCACGCCACTGCTATAGAACAGGAACTTTTCTAAGGTCGGTAGCGTCTTTCTCTATGGGACAATACTGCGCATAAAGATGAGACTCAATGGAAGTAGGCTTTCACAGTGGATGTCCGCAGGTCACCGAGAGGAGTAAACGTTATGACAAGGTGTAGACACTGCTTGAACAGACATCCCCAGCTATTCCTGACAAGCATCGTGTTACTGATATGGCTACTCATAGGATGCGGAGCATCCCAGGCGAAAGGGACAACGACAGGAGCACCGATGGAGACACCAGTATCCTTCGATAGGCAGGCAAATCATGTTATCATACAGCTTTTTCACTCGCCAGGGTTTATCTATCCGCCGATTAATGGGATACCAGATTGGACGCTCTATGGCAATGGGACCCTCCTCTTAAAATCAGCCACTGGAGAGCTGGTTCAGGCACAGCTCTCGTCCGCTGAAGTCCAACATATCTTGGACGTTGTTGTGCATCAAAACGCTTTCTTCGCCAGCACGCAAACCTTCTATGGACGTATGATCCCCGACACTGGCTCATTTCTGTTGAGTGTAAACGCCAACGGCCAATACAAAGAGATCAGGCTGTTCGGTGAGCCTGCCTCTTCCTCGGACCAGCAGACGCAGCACGTTTTTACTATCGAGCACTTTTTGCGCGACTACCATCCTACTACGACGCAGCCATATATCCCACCTGGCGTTGTGCTGCTAGCTTTAGCACAACAAGAAGGAAGTGCCAATGCGCCTTCGTGGCCCTATGATAACATCGCCCTGGCACAGGTGGCTGTTCAGGAGTGTCCATTCTTGCAGTTTGGGAATACAGAGCCCTGTGGGACAAACACGGGTAGCAAGTCGGGACTCTTCCCGAGCTATGGTAAGCAGGGCCTGCAGTTGTGGCAGCAATGGCAATCAGACTCATATAGGTTGGTCAGCCAGAATGGAAAGAACTACCAGATCATCGTCTGGCCACTCCTGCCAGATGCCTTGTCCCCGCGGGCAGATGGCTCACAGGGCGTAAGGGTAGAAGGACAAGGTGCTGGAATATGGCCCTTGCTCAACGGCCTTGGCAATAGGTAGTATTGAGAGATGAGATATTGGGTTTCTCTCGTATCTCTCACATCTCACTTCCCGTAGCATCAGAACCCCTTACAGAGCGGGCTTTCGTCGGAGCTTTCAAATAATCTGTCAAACCAATGACATTGCCCCACGGATCAGCACATTCCACCACCCACCCTGTGGCTAGTTCCCATGGCTCCCCAAGGAGGGGAGCTCCGCTGGCTACTAGAGCTTGAGCAGCAGCGCGAGCATCAGCCATTTCCAAATAACACGAAAAGGCCCTAGTAGCTACGCTACGTACTAAATTTTTATTTCCAGAATAGCCAGGCATTTATGGTATCATACTTATGAATAAATTGACCAAGCAGATCAAAGGAAATCTCCTATGCAACTAAACTGGAACTCACGCCCCTACACTAAAGGCAAAACACTTATCACCACCATCGACGCACATGCCGCTGGTGAACCACTGCGTATTATCACCGGGGGTTTGCCTGAGTTGCCAGGAAACACCATCCTGGAGCGCAGACAGTATATGCGCCAGCACTTTGACCATATTCGACGCGCACTCATGTGGGAGCCGAGGGGACACTATAATATGTACGGCTGCATCGTAACCCCACCTGTTACACCTGAAGCTGATCGGGGTGTGCTGTTCATGCACAATGAAGGTTATAGCACTATGTGTGGTCATGGCATCATCGGCCTTGTCACTGTCCTGCTGGAAACGGGCGCACTACCAGTTCATGGTCAACAAACACCGGTCAATCTTGATACTCCCGCTGGGCTAGTTCGTGCTACAGCCCACTTGAATAAGAACGGACATGTCGAACAAGTATCATTTCTCAATGTGCCATCCTTCGTGTATGCATGCGATGTGACAGTTGACGTACCATCCTACAGTAAAGTGACACTGGACATTGCCTTTGGTGGCGCATTCTACGCCATTCTACCAGCCGAGCGGGTTGGCCTGACCGTCATGGGGGAGCAAACAGCACAACTTATTACAGCAGGTGAGGCCATCAAAGCGGCCCTCAATGCGAACATGCCGATTCGGCACCCCTTTGAGCCAGAGCTAGGTTTTGTCTATGGTACAATTTTGACAGGACCACCTGAAAATCCGGCACATCATAGTCGCAACGTCACTATCTTTGCCAATGCAGAGGTGGACCGCTCGCCAACGGGTACAGGCATCTCAGCACGCTTGGCTGTGCATGCCGCTAAGGGCGAGCTTACAAGTGATCAGTTTATTGTCATTGAGAGTATCCTGGGAGCCCACAGCACATTTCGCGGGCGAGTAGCAGAGCACACCCAATTCGGCCCATATGACGCAGTAGTGCCAGAGGTTAGCGGCCAAGCCTCTATCGTTGGACGCAGCGAGTGGCTGCTTGACCCGCAGGATAGCCTGGGACAAGGTTTTCTGGTTACGTAAACAAGTTCTCCCTTAGACATAGAAGGAGTTTTTTCATGGCTATTGATCTACGTAGCGACACCGTCACGCTTCCCACCCCTGCTATGCGGCAAGCTATGTACCGTGCCGAAGTTGGCGATGATGTATATGGCGAAGACCCAACCATCAACCGCTTGCAAACACTGGCCGCAGAAATCACGGGCAAAGAAGCAGCTTTATTCGTACCCACCGGCACTATGGGTAATAGCATATCTCTATTAGCTCATGCTGGCCGTGGAGAGACTGTGATGGTCGGCAACCAGTCGCATATCTATCGCTACGAGGTAGGCGCAGCTTCAACACTCGGTGGTTCACCGATGTGGGTGGTATCAAACGAGCCAAATGGTATGCTCAACATGCACGAAGTGGAAACAGGCACTTCGGATGGCAGTGATGAGCATACTACGCCTACGGCACTGATCTGTATCGAAAACACCCATAACCGTTGCGGAGGCACCGTGCTGAGCGTGGAGCAGATCGCAACCATCACCAGCTTCGCGCACGCTCGTGGCATAAAAGTACATATGGATGGAGCACGTATCTTCAATGCAGCAACCGCCCTTGGTGTGCCGGTCAGCACATTAGCTCGCTCGGTAGACTCAATGATGTTTTGTCTCTCGAAGGGCTTGAGTGCGCCTGTTGGCTCAATGGTAGTAGGTAGTCGTGAATTTATTTACAAGGCCCACCGCATGCGTAAACTCCTGGGAGGTGGTATGAGGCAGGCCGGTGTGATTGCAGCAGCAGGTATCGTCGCTTTGGAGCAGATGGTTGAGCGACTGACAGAGGATCACGAAAACTGCAAACGCCTGGCCTATGGACTGGCTGATTATCCCCAGATAGAAGTGGATGTGGAGCGTGTTATAACCAATATCGTAAACTTTTCCCTGCATAGTGGGAAGCAACAACTCAGTCATGAGGAGACAGTACGATTTCTGGCAAAAGCAGAGGAGTATGGAGTGTTGATGGGTACCATGGGCGAAGGTATCATTAGAGCTGTAACCCATTATGGCGTGGAGGCTGAGGATATCACGAAAGCATTAGCGGGGATTCGGAGGGCATTGATTGATATGCAACTGACATAGCTCAGCTTACTATCACTTACTGGCACAGCAACAAAGTTCCCTCAACAGTGAAGTTGCAATCCTCAAAAGTGTTGCTCTCGCACCGTCGTCGTATAGTAGAGGCAACCCTTGCGGTTGCCCTGGACCCTTGCGCTTGCCATGACAGACAACAACTTGTTATCATGATATTCGTACAAACGTATGAGAGCTAAAATTGGACAGTAAAGTATTGAAGAAAGGAACAGAAGATGTATCGACGAAGGCGCAATTCGTTTGGTGGACTATCAGGAGGCATCGTACTTCTTAGTATAGCACTTGCTTTTGTATTTGGTCAGGGTGGTTTTTTCCTGCCCATCTTTTTTATGGGGCTAGCGTTTAGCATATTGGTTGGTGCTCTCGCTTCAGGGAATCCAAGAAGCATGTATGGAGCTTTTTATGGCTTCCTGTGGATGATCATCCTGGCTGTTTTCTTCATTACACACTGGTGGGTGGTGTTTTTGCTTGGAGCAGCAATTTCAGCCATTCTGGGTGCCTTAGCACGACCACTGTTAGCCTCATTGCTTGGCATTGGTATCTTCGGCGCAGCCAATATGGCAAACCAACAGCCACAACAGCCCTATTACCAACCACCGCAAGGCCCGTACCAACAGCAAGCAGAGCAACAATATCAGACGTACCAAGAGGGCTATCGTCCCCCTTCAGAACCAACCTATCAAGAGGGTGCCCAGGAGCCACAGTATCAGCAACCACAGTATGAGAGACCACAGGCGCAGTATCCTCAGGAATTGCCACCACAACAGCAATAGCATAAGTAAAAAGCCAGATGCAGGTGAAACCTCACCCGCATCTGGCTTTTCGCTCAAGCAGAACTCTTTAGAAGTATGCCTCAGTGGTATCTGTGTCAAACAGGTGAGCCTGGGTGTTGTCGACATGGAGTGTGATCTTACCACCGACATGCGCCTGTGAGCGTGGATCAAGACGAGCTAACACAGTTTTGCCGCCAGAGGTCAGGTAGACAAACAACTCGCTACCTAGATTTTCGACAACGTCTACCGTTCCCTCTAGAACATCAGTACTAGCCTCTCTTGAGAGGAGAGCGAGATCTTCGAGATTCTCTGGCCGTATTCCAAAGGTAAGGTTCTTTCCGGCTGCTGCTTTAGCCTGCTCTATATACAGAGGTGGCACCTCTACCCGCGCGACGCCTTCAACTACAATGCGCATCTTATTACCATCGCTAACAACTTTCGCTCCGGGGAAGAGGTTCATTGATGGAGAACCAATGAAGGCAGCCACGAAAAGATTGGAAGGGTGATCGTAGAGTTCCTGTGGCGCACCAAGCT